>Ga0233434_1000006_pt1 | contig 357516 bp, 326 predicted proteins | sample SI_122_August201_4_FD_182738 | JGI IMG/M metagenome (GOLD analysis project Ga0233434, IMG submission 182738) | Seawater microbial communities from Saanich Inlet, British Columbia, Canada - SI_122_August2016_120_MG | ecosystem: Environmental > Aquatic > Marine > Inlet | place: Canada: British...
CCAGCTTAAACTCTGGACTGAAATTGGGCCTTTTCTTGCGTGTCATATTGTCACCTAATTGTAGGAAATGCATAATAGCACCTCTATTTAGGTGGCCAAATTAACTATGCCACTACACCTATTCTCTCTGAGTCAGATCGATCAAATCAGTCAGCGAATTGAATACGCAAGAAAAGTGAAGAGTGTGGCCAAGTCTGAGGACTTGGAAGACATATTCAGCGATGGGGGCACATTGAATCTAGATGCTCTAAATTTTGATTAGAAATAACGGAACACTAGTAAACTAGAAACTAGTGGAACGACGTGATCTTCTTAACCAGCACACAGAATGAAGCAATAAGCAGGGGACGGACGCTGCAATATTTGATAAATTACTGTCTTAATTAAGTAAGCCAACTAAGAGGAAGACCCAATGGCAAAAGTAACAATTGACGATAAAGAGTATGAAACCGACGACATGGCCGAAGAGACCCTCGCCCAGTTGCAGTCTCTACAGTTCGTGAATGGCGAGATACCACGGCTTCAGGCCAAGTTGGCCGCAATGCAAACTGCGAGCAATGCCTATAGCAAAGCTTTGGGAGATGCCTTAGCCGCGGAAGACTAACAATTTGACGCAAGAATTGAATGAACCAACAAACCCCGGATCCTCCCGGGGTTGAATTGACGCCTTAGGGTGCTTACCTATTTTCATCGTCAGCTCGCCTTCTGATACACCGCTTTAGTTGCGGAAATATCGTTATCTTATAAATACCTTTAGGGTCGGACCAACGCGAGCCTGTGAATCTTAGCCTATACTTCTAATTATCACGCTCAATTTAGTGCTTAAAGCGTAAAAACCTACGGACAAATTTGTTTTAAGGAAGAAACACAACATGCCACGCGCTAACCGGATTTTTGTTCCCGGGCACCTATGGCACATCAGCCATCGTTGTCATCAACGGCACCACCACTTGAGATTTGCCAGGGATAGGAGCCGTTGGCGTTATTGGCTTTTCCAAGCGAGAAAGCGCTACGGGCTATGCGTTCTAAATTATGTAGTCACCTCAAATCATATCCATCTGCTGGTAAAAGATACGACCGAAGGCGTGATTCCCAGGAGCATGCAACTGATAGCAGGGCGCACCGCTCAGGAATACAATAATCGCAAGCAGCGCAAAGGCGCTTTTTGGGAAGATCGCTACCACGCAACAGCTGTCTAATCTGGTCGGCATCTCGCTCGATGCCTTGTGTATATCGATTTGAATATGGTTCTCGCGGGTGTTGTTTCGCACCCAAAGGATTGGTCGCTTACATGGCCCGGGTGGGTATTACCATCTAATGGCCGAGGTCTCGAGCGTCGGAATATCTCTTACGACGACGTAGTCAAGCGTAATTCTCTTGCTCAGTTCGGCAAAGCTCTCGATCGCTGCGAACTCGAAAACTTGAAGTCTGGGGTGAGGATTGGACTTAAGTTGTTACATTGTTAGTGTCCCGCTATTTCCTGCGCTATTTCCAGCCGTTATGCACTCCCTCCCATTACTACTATCCCCGCCAGAATCAATCCAGCGCCAATAGTTTGATAAACCGAACCCACTTCCAGAAATACAAACCGTCCAATAAGCATAACAAACAGCACAGATAAGCCAGTATAGATGGGATACAAAGTGGAAATCGGGCTGCCCCTCAAGACGAAGATATAGTAAAAAAAGACCAAACCATAGACAGAAAGAGAAACTAGTACATATAGCCAATGCTCGACTAAAAGATCAAAATAATTGTCATGAGCTTGTCCAGATACCCATTTCAAAAGCCCATGGGAGAATGCAAGCAAAGAGGCTAGCAGAATCGAGTGAGCCAATATCATCATAAACTTACTCATTTATAGTCACCTTGATCGCTCTTTATCTGGTCAATTACATATTTGGGACGCTTTTTAACTTCATCGTAGATCTTTCCGACATATACACCGATCAAGCCAATACTAAACATCAGAATACTTCCAATCATGAGAATCAGAAGTATGACGGTCGTGAATCCGTCTACTGCATTACCCGTTAGCTTGTCGAAGAAGGCTTTGCCTCCTATTACAAGGCTGATGAAGAAAGTAATACCTCCCAGAAATGTCACTATCTGTAAGGGGAAAGCAGTAAAAGATGTTACCGAGGACAGGGCATACCCAAATAAATTGCTCACACTCCATGAGGAATCGGGCCTGCTTGAATCTGGAACATTGAAGGGAATTTTCTTGGTTGGATAATTTAGCCAGCTAATAAGGCCGCGAAAAAAACGGTTATTTTCAGTAAGGTCGCAGTAAGCGCTGACTACAGCGGCGTCGAGTAGTTTAAAGTCAGATTCGCCCTCTATGCTAAGCCCTGTAAAAAAGGTGAATATTCGATAATAGCCGCGAACCAGGATATTCCTTAGTAACGATTCATTCCCGCGAGAGTTCTTCACTCCTTCAACTATTTGGAAACCGCTTTGCCAATCTCTAACCATATCTGCGATAAGTGTCGGGGGATGCTGTAAATCACTATCCATTACAATAACGGCATCATAATCTTGTGAATGCTCCAAACCGGCAAGTATCGCAGCCTCTTTTCCGAAGTGTCTGCTAAGGCAGATTAAACTAACTGCGATGTCAGCTTCACTACTTATCTTCCTTACAATTTCAGCTGTGCCGTCCTCTGAGCCATCGTCAATAACCAGGAGGGAGAACTTTGTCGCTTCAATATCTTTAATACAACGATTTATTTCAGAAAGATTATTACCAATAGTGCTGGCTTCATTCCAGGCGGGGATGACTATTGCGATTTCTTTCACGTGTTACTCCCTACGCCATTTTGTCGCTGGTGCATTGTGTCGAATATGTTGCAGCGCGGAATAGCTTATCCAGCCATCAGCAGAGGTGTAACGAAGATAGAATGGCGCGTTATTTGCCAGGCTAACTTGTATTTGACCTTCTCCTGGCGCGGCGATCACGCCGAGAATATCGGAGACCACATGAAACACTCCTTCATCATAAGGACCAAATTTCCATATAAAATACCCGGACTTATATTCGAATTCCAGCTCCAAAGGGGCATCGACATTTAATTTGCCGCGATGGATCGCCAGCATGTCTTGTATATTTAAATCAGTCTCACGCATACAAGCACACTCAGCTGAATAAGCAAGCAAGCTTTCTTGACGCTCACTCAAATAAATTTCGTCTACAACACCTACCGGCGAAGTTTCACCCGAAAACAGGCGACTCTTGAGCGCGCGCAGATCCGTAACAAACCAATATGAAGCCAGGACAGAAGCTGACGGCATGAAGGCAATATTGTTATGATTATTCAGTAAAAACTCCGCCTGTGCATCAAACTCATGGGCGATATCTGAAACTTGTTTTCTTACACTCAAGCTATTTGTAGACCCTGTTGCTAATAAGACCGCTAGGCCAATATACAGAGCTCCAAGCTGTTGATTTTTGCTCTCTCTCTTCAGAATAATCGAAAGTTTTTCACTATAGAAAGCAATTGAGAAGCTCAAGATTAGAGAGATCAAGAAAAGATATCTATCAGCGATTGCTATCCCCGGAAACCGCACCAGAGGAACCAATGGTAATAAGCACAGAGCAAGAACAATAGCGCTTGTAAGCATCCTGGATCGGCAGAAAATGAAATAGGCAACTATCAGCATAAGATACAGAATGGAAGCCAGCCCCCAAAAGGACCCGAACAGCAAAGCAGGAAAATGGGAAAAGCTTGACAAAATATGTCCCAAAAACTGGACATCCATATAGTCGTTAGCGGAGGCATATCCACCAACCATCGAGTCCAACATGTAACTTCGCCAAATCACATAAGCGAGGGCAATCAAAGCAAAAGGTGCAGTGGCCCGCAACCGCATTCGGACGGAACCTTCAGGTAAGAATAGATAAAGAATAAGTAAGGGCACGTATATTTCTTTTGAAATCACAGCAAAAAGGTAAAAGAGAGCACTACATAACAGTAAGTAGTGTTTAGAGGCTCGCAAAAAAAGAACAAAGCAAAAAAGTGATGCCAAACAAAAAATTGCGCCTTCTACGTAGTGCCTGGTCATTAACTGCTGCGCAACCAACAATGCCGGTGTGCTCAAGGTAAAAAACAGCGCTCCAACAAAAGCAAATCTTCTACGAATCCAGAGAGTAAGACACAGATAGAGAGCGGTAGATACTAATGAGAGGGAGACAAGTTGATGCAGATAAAATAGCTCAGGGCGCATGCCGAACAAAATGAGGTCTATTTCGTAAGAAAGGATAAGCCACGGTGTAAGATTAGCAGGCGAAAATTGCTGCCAAATATCCGGGTTTCTGAAATCGTCCAAGATGGAGAACTTGTGAGCATGTAACAGGATTGATGGGTCATCCCAGCGCCAGTTCGCAGATAGCAGCTCGTGATTTACAATTAAGGTTAGCGCAAAGAAAAAAAATGTAATGCCTACGATGACAAGGCTTCGGTGATAGTTATTCTTTGGAAACGCTATAAGCATATAAGGGGGACACTAACACAAACAACTTAATGGCGTAGCCTGAGTTTCTTGACTACAGTAATAAGATGCCAAGGATCGGTCGTTTACATATACCTGAGGGATATTACCACTTAATCGGTCGAGGTCTAGAGCGTCGGGATATCTTTCGTGACGACATAGGCAAGAATGATTTTCTTGATCGCTTGGGTAAAGCGGTCGATAGTTGTGAAATGTAATGTCTTGCCTGGGAGTTGCTGAAGTCGCTCTTTTGTCGAAAGCTCGATCTAATAAGCTATCAATAGCGAAGTCGCTCATTTGCTATTGGGGTACTCAAGAGCTGGGCCTTACTTGCCGGGAAATTGCGACACGCCTGAACATCAGTAAACAAGCAGCTTCCAGCTGGGTTTGGAAGGGAAAAGCGTACTGCGACCGGGAAAACCTGAAGTTTGGGGAGGATCGGGCTTAAGTTGTTTGTAATAGTGCCCCCAAACCAAAATGATGTTTAGCACGACTTATATAAGGCGTTTACAATAGGCGTAGAATCAGGAGATTGATGATGATTTCAAATAGGCTAAATATCAGAGCATCCTTGCTACTACTAATAGCATGGGGACCGCCTGCTATTGCCCAAGACCAGGCGGCGACTCAAAACACTAGTCAGCCTGATAGTTCGGCATCTGGCTTTGCCCTATTCGAAGATATCGAAACCACCGAGAACAGGTCACGCAATTCGACCCGAACCTCGAGGGAGACTCGCGCGACTACCGCCGCTCCAGAATTCACACTTGTAGGCACTTCCAGAATCGGAGGACAGTATTCAGTCATACTGCAGCACCGTTCCGGAGAGAATGTAGTTATCAAAGCCACTACCAATAGAGCCGTTCAGATCCCTGAGCACACTAATTACAGCGTCCAGAATATAGGAGCGGGCTCGGTATCGTTGCGCTATCCGGGAGGAGTTCCCTGTGAGCCTTTCCTGGAACAGGGAGTGAGTTGTGACTCGGCAACGGGCATGGCCACGCTTGAGCTTGCAAATGGAGCACCGTTGGCGTCCGCAAGAACAGAATTGACTGTTACAGATGAGGCTGCTGAAGGTGAGAGTCTAGTTAGCGAAGACAGTAATGCCCCCAGCAATCCATTCGAGGCAATTAGAGAAGCACGAGCTAATGGCAACCCTGCCGCGCAACAGAGCGACCCGCGGCAGAATCGTTTTTCACCTCGCCGTATAGCTCCAGAAGATGTACCTCCAGGCCAGAGAGTGGTGTCTACACCATTCGGTGACCGTCTGGTTGACCAGTAAAAGAAACTGAATTCTGCCGGTGCAAGAAAAATCAAACATCTCTCTTTCAATCGCAGTGGTTTGCTATCACTCGACTTCCGAGGAGCTGTATCAATTATTTGAGTCAGTGCTCTCTTCTGTTGAATGTTTGAGAGAGAAATTCGATTGCGAAACGATTCCCTTCTACCTGATCGATAATTCTGAAACAGATGAGCTGAATCTGGATATGTTCTCTAGTCTTGGAGATGAGGCGACAAGGCTGAACCTGGAACCCAGATTGCTTAAAGGACACGGCAACATCGGCTATGGCAGGGCTCACAATTTACCGCTGAGCAAAATTGAAAGCGAATATCATCTAATTCTGAACCCGGATATTGTTCTAGATACAAACTGTATAGCATCAGGTGTAACATTTTTAAAAGAAACCCCCGACGCTGTACTAGCCACGCCCCAAGCGAGTGATCACAATGGCGACAAACAATATCTTTGTAAGCGCTATCCTTCGGTTCTTACTTTTCTACTAAGAGGATTTTTTCCCAAATTTATTAAAAATTTGTTCTCAACTCGTCTATCGAATTATGAAATGCAAGACCTTGATGAGCAACAAGCAAACAAGGATATTCCCATTGCCAGCGGCTGCTTCATGCTCTGTCGAACCGAAAGCCTCAAGAATATTGAAGGCTTTGATGAAAACTATTTTCTCTACTTCGAGGACTTCGACCTTTCAATGCGGATAGGCAGGCAGGGCAAGATCGCCTACGTGCCATGCATGAAGATAATCCATAGCGGAGGCCATGCGGCGAAGAAGGGCCTCGGTCACATAAAAATGTTTGTCCGCTCAGGTATCCGGTTCTTCAATACTCATGGTTGGCGGTGGATAAAACAGTGAATATGGAGAAGGAGAAGAAAAACCGAAAAATCCTTATTACCGGTGCAACTGGATTCGTAGGACAGGCCTTGTGTCGACAATTATTAGGGCAAGGGTACGATGTGCAGATACTGCTTCGAGACCCTAAAGCATTTAGCAAGATTCCTCTACAGCTTGGAGCAGGATACATATTAGGGTGCCTGGAAGACGAAGCGAGCCTGGAAGCTGCTTGCGCCGGTCGAGAACAAGTCATTCATCTGGCGGGCCATGCCCATGTGGGTAAGGGGCTGGAACAACAAGCCATGGATATCAACCTGGTTGGAACCAGTAATCTTTTGATAGCGGCTATTAATACAGGAGCGAGCCGAATCGTATATCTCAGTAGCACGCTCGCGGAAGCTGCGGCTACTGGGAAAGGCGATATTACTGCCTATGGCGAATCGAAACTTCAGGCCGAACAGCTTCTTGAAAGCGCCGCAAACCAGGACAGGATTTCCTCACTGATTCTGAGAGCGGTAAGTGTTTACGGCCCTGGAATGAAAGGTAATATTAGCCGAATGATCTCCATGATTGAGAGAGGCAGACTTCCGCCCTTGCCGGAGGTGAATAATCAGATCTCCTTGATCTCGGTTGAGGACCTGGCAACAGCAATACGCCTGGCAATGGATGCGCCTGTTTCGAAGCAACAAACCTATACCCTGAGTGACGGCGAAAGCTATTCAATTGCGGAATTGGAAAGGGCTATATATGCCGCCCTTGGCAAGCCATTCCCACGCTGGCGCACGCCACATATGGTATTATATGGCGCGTCTGTGATAGCTGGACTACTGTCCTCGATTACGGGCAGAGGTGGCGCGATCAGTACCAGAACTTATAGAAATCTGACTTCGGACAATCTGTTTTCAAATGAGAAAGCAGTGTCAGAATTAGGTTTCAAACCGAGCATGACTTTCTTTGAGGAACTGCCGAAAATAGTAGAGTCGATTCGCGAGACTCGCGAAAATTAATTCGCAATGTTCGTATAGACAGTAGAGAGGGCAGAAACAAAGAGTTAGACAGATAGATAGAAAATCCGAATAGAAAATAATGAGAAGAAGCACCAAAAAGAAATCCCGAAAAGAATGTATAAGTAGGAAGAATAAATAGAAACTGAATTAAGACAGCAAATAGACAGCTCGATAACTGAGCCCGATAAGAGAACCCAGATGACAAAAGGAATTATCCTCGCAGGCGGTAGTGGTAGTCGCCTCCATCCCATGACTTTGGCCGTAAGCAAGCAGCTTTTGCCTGTCTACGATAAACCAATGATCTACTATCCCCTTGCAACACTTATGCAGGCAGGAATTCGCGAGATTCTCATCATCACCACGCCCCATGAAGCCGCAGTATTTGAAGCGCTGCTGGGAGATGGTAAACGCTGGGGACTGGAGATCAGTTATGCGCAGCAGCCAAAGCCAGAAGGTCTTGCCCAGGCATTTCTAATTGGTGAAGAATTCATTGGCGATAGTCGAGTCTGTTTGATACTGGGCGACAATATCTTTTACGGCAATCGTATCGAAGACACATTAAAAAGCGCTGTCGAACAAAAAGAAGGCGCCAGCGTGTTCGCCTATTATGTAAACGATCCTGAGCGATATGGTGTTGTAGAGCTTGATGAAAACAACAAGGCAATCGGTCTCGAAGAAAAACCAGCGAACCCGAAATCTCACTATGCGGTAACCGGTCTTTATATGTACGACAACGATGTGGTGGATGTAGCTAAATCTATTAAACCATCGGCTCGTGGAGAGCTGGAGATCACCGATCTTAACAAGGTGTATCTTGAAAGAAGAACGCTACGGGTTGAGTTATTCGATCGTGGTACGGCCTGGCTTGATACTGGCACCATACAATCCTTGTTAGATGCGGCAAATTTTATTCGTGTTCTCGAAGAGAGGCAGGGTCTCAAGATTGGCTGTCCCGAAGAAATTGCTTTTCATCAAAAATTTATCGATGCACAGCAGCTATCAAAATTGGCCGAGCCTCTACGGAATAGTGGCTATGGACAGTACTTACTCGAGCTATTAAGTGACTCTTAAAGAGATTTCTGGAAAAACTCTTAGAAAAATGTCTGGATAGTAGTGTTACCCATGAAAATTATTGAAACCGCAATTCCTGATGTATTGATCCTTGAACCAACGGTTCATGGAGATGATCGCGGTTACTTTATGGAGACATTTAGATCTTCTCTTTTCGAAGACCGGGGCCTTCCCACCAGCTTCGTTCAGGACAATCAAAGCCGATCGGCTCAAGGCACCTTGCGTGGATTGCATTACCAATTGCAGTTTCCCCAGGGAAAACTGGCAAGAATAGTATCCGGTGAAGTATTTGATGTAGCTGTAGATATGCGTAAGAACTCTGAATATTTCGGACAATCTGTCGGCGTAATTCTGTCGGGGGAAAACAAACGTCAGTTATGGATACCGCCTGGTTTCGCTCATGGCTTTTACGTACTCAGCGACACCGCAGAGCTACTCTACAAATGTACTGATTATTACCATCCGGAAGACGACAACTGTCTGCTGTGGAATGATGAAGCCCTGCAGATAGACTGGCCGTTACTGAACGATAGCCCGCTATTATCTGAGAAAGACAGCAAGGGAATAAGCCTGTCCGAGGCTCCTGTATACCCGTGAGTTCATCTCCTTCAAGTTTATTGCCTGTAAACCCATCGTCCAATCACGAAGGGAACGGTCAAGATCAGGATCATACGCAAGTAGTGCTTGTCGGTGCCGATGGCCAGTTGGGAAAAACACTTGCCAAACTCTGGCCAGGCTCTTCCTTGGCTAACTTCTCTACACTAATCTGTCTGGACCGGTCACAGCTGGATATTACAGATACTGCTCAGATAGATGAAAAGCTTAAAGAACTGAACCCCGATATCATCATCAATGCGGCGGCTTACACCCAGGTCGACGGAGCCGAAACCGACAGAGCGGCTGCCTTTGCGGTTAATGAGCAGGGAGTGAGGAATCTTGCACTTTGGGCAAGGAAATCCGGCTCATGGATAATTCATATCTCTACTGATTTCGTATTCGATGGTGCTGCAAGCTCTCCCTATCAGGAAAGACAGGCAACTGCTCCTCTCGGTGTGTATGGCGAGAGTAAGCTGGCAGGGGAGCGGGCATTGCAGGAGATTGTCCCTCAACGAAGCTTGATAATCCGTACCTCCTGGTTGTATTCGGAATACGGGCGCAATTTTCTGAAGATCATGCTGTCTTTAATGGCGGACAGAGAAGAATTGGGTATTGTCTCCGATCAGATAGGCTCGCCAAGCTCAACACACTCACTGAGCAATCTCATCTTTGCTATTATCTCCCAACAGCCCGAATCAGGAATATTTCACTGGTGCGATGGGGCTGCTATTAGCTGGTTTGATTTCGCGGAAGAGATCCAGAAACAGGCATTGAACGTCGGCTTGCTCAGTAGACAAGCAAAGCTTCGCCCAATTGGCACAGAGGAATACCCTACGCCGGCAACGAGACCGGCATATAGCGTTCTCGATCGGTCCAAAGCTCTCGCTGCATTTAGCCCAGCGACCCAAGAGTGGAAACAGGAACTGGCTTTAGTTTTGAAAGAGCTCAAACCTGTTTAACAGAAAACAGAAAACAGAAAACAGAAAACAGAAAACAGAAAACAGAAAACAGAAAACAGAAAACCAGAGTAAGGAATTGATGAAAAAATTATTAGTTACAGGCGCCGCAGGATTCATTGGTGCAAACTTCGTTAAGTACTGGCACCAAAAAAATACCAGTGACGAAATCCTGGTTCTCGATGCCTTAACCTACGCGGGTAACAAGGCAAACCTGAGTTCCCTGGAAGGGCAAGACAGATTCACCTTCGTGAAGGGAGATATCTGCGATCAACAACTAGTAGAGTCTCTATTGAAAAAACACGACATAGATACCGTAGTTCACTTCGCTGCCGAAAGCCATGTCGATAGATCTATCACCGGGCCTGACGCCTTTATCGATACCAATATTGTAGGCACCCATACTCTACTCAAAGCAGCCAAAAAATATTGGCTGGAAGAAAGTGAGAAAGAACAGCATCTGTTTCATCATGTATCAACCGACGAAGTCTATGGCACTCTTTCGGCTGACGACCCGGCATTCAGCGAAACCACGCCTTACGCACCTAACTCTCCTTATGCGGCGAGCAAGGCTTCGTCTGATCATTTGGTGCGGGCTTATCACCATACCTACGGCTTGAAAGTTACTACCAGTAACTGTTCGAATAATTATGGACCACTGCAGTTTCCTGAAAAATTAATTCCTTTGTGTATGCTAAACATACTCAACGGAGATGCCTTGCCAATCTACGGTGACGGCAAACAAATTCGCGACTGGTTATATGTAGACGATCACAGCAGGGGAATCGAGTTGGTGATCAATAGTGGTCATCATGGAGAGACATATAATATCGGTGGCAACAACGAATGGACCAACATCGACGTGGTTACCTTATTGTGTGAATTACTGGATCAGCGATTTGCAAAAGACGAAGCGCTTGTTTCACGTTTTCCTAACTCGCCCTGTGCCAAGGGAGAGCCGGCAAAGTCACTGATCACCTACGTTACCGATCGACCTGGCCACGATACCCGCTACGCCATCGATGCGCGAAAGATAATGGATGGTCTGGGCTACAAGCCTGTTGAGGACTTTGATTCAGGCCTAAACGCTACTGTAGATTGGTACCTGCAGAATGAAGATTGGTGGAGAGCAATTCTGGATGGAAGTTATCGGCAGTAATCAGGCCCACTACTTAATCTAGACTGCTTGATTGCACGGTGCATTAGCTCACCCGAAACATAGCAAGAACTCAACTGGGCAGAAGACTGAATAGGACGAATACAAAATGCAGCATTCGAAAACCCGATCGATCCTCATGCGTTGAAATGTTGATGAAAGATTATTGGTCACAGAAATGAAACTGATTTCTTACAGCCTAATAGTTATCACGCTGCTACTGTCTTTATCATGCAGCAGAATTCTCTACGCCTATGAGATTGATGGCCGCAAGTGGATAGGTGGAACAACGGATTTCTACGTTGATATACAGGGCATCGCGCCTTCCGGTATCACGTGGAACACAGCCTTCATTGCGGCAATGAATGACTGGAGCGAGGAAACACTTTTTGACTTCAACTTGATACAGCAGGCCATAGACCCTTGCCTATCCGATGGCCTGAATGGTGTAGAGTTCACTTCTGATCTTTGCGGCTCAGAATTTGGTGAACGCACGCTTGCCGTAACCTTAAATAAATTCCGGTCTCAAATTCTGGGCTCTCCGGCAATCACTGAGGCCGATATTGTAATTAATCAAAGTAAAGAATTTAATATTTACGATGGCAGACTCATTCAGTCTGGGATACAGGGTTTGGATTTCCGTAGAGTTGCTCTCCATGAGCTTGGACACGTCATCGGTCTCGATCACGAAGACGGGCTTCCTTCCATGATGTCTTCAAGCATTGGAAATATCGATCGCATAACCGAGGACGACATAACAGGGGTTAATGCACTTTATTCCGGCTTGTCCAACTGCAACATCAAACAGCTTCGATTTGGTTCGGTCGCCGATGGCCTGAGTGACGCAGACTGCACGGTGGATGATTTAACCGTAGGCGGAGGAGACACCAGCTACATCGATCTCTATCGCTTTGAATTAAGTAACCCTACGACTGTGAACTTTTCCATGAGTTCAAGCACATTGGACTCCGTGCTGATTCTGTCAGATCAGAACCTTCGTTATCTAGCCTACGACGACAAATCTTCTGAGCTCTGTGATTCCAGCTTGAGCAAATCTTTACCGGCAGGCAGTTATTTTCTGTTGAGTAATACCTACGATGTTCCAGTAAAAGAAACCTGTGGAAACACCGGAGACTATGTGTTGACCGCGTCCTATAGCAGCAATAAGAAAGCGGGTCTGGGAAATAGTGCCAGTCTGAACGGCGGCTTTGCCAATGCAAGCTTTGTTGGTGGCATAAGTGCAGATAACGGGCAAAATTTTGGCAATCATTTTCGTGCCAACCAATCTCTGGATATCTCGGCAACCATCAATGTCGATCCAGCGCATCAGGGCCAGTCAGGGTTTTTGGTGGCCGCTGCCATAGTGGGTGAGCAGATCCTGTTTTTAAATGAAAACGGGGAATTTGTGGATTCTGCGGCCTTTCCAGGAATAATCGTTAAACACCGTAATTTGCTGCTTTCGGCTGAGGAATTGATCACATTGGCCACAAACCTTATCCCTGCAGATCTCGGGATTCAGGAGATAGAAGTGGATTTCTATACTGGCTACGGCCTTGATAGCGACCCTGAAGAGCTCTATTTCAACCAATTACCCATGAATCTCACAGTTAGCCCGCAGTAACAGCTAATTTCCGCCTATTTGTCCCCGAGATGCCCTGAATCACTTATTCCAGCGAGCGGTTTTTAACGGTATAATCCGCCTGCATTTTTTCCGGAGCCCCGCATTTTCCAGTCTTTTTAGCGGAATAGGGCCCAGCGGATCGATACCCCAGAATTCATAAATAGAGGACTCTGTCAGTGTTCACACAGACTGCAAAATTTCGACTTGGTCTAATTGGCCTTGCACAAGCTTCACTACTACTGGTACTGAGCGGCAACGCATCAGCGCAGCAATCAGTAGAGGAAAACATCCGCCCAGTGGCGCAGGTATGCCTGGAAGGTCAGGCATGTGTTGGTACTACCGGTGGCGGTTCTTCTGCATCAGCGCCTGTTCAGCAACAAGCAGCCCAGCAAGTGGTAGAAGAAGTCATAGAAGAAGTTGTGGAGCAGGTAGTCGAAGTAGTAGAAGCTGCTGCAGACGCATTTGACGTCGCCGCTACCTATCAGATGAGCTGCTTTGCCTGTCACGGAACTGGCGCAGCAGGTGCCCCAATGCTGGGAGACGCTGAAGTGTGGACTGCGCGATTGGAAAAAGGCATAGACGGCGTTATGACTAACGTCATCGCCGGTGTAAACGCCATGCCACCAAAAGGATTATGCATGACCTGTAGTGATGAAAATCTCAGGTCGCTTGTAGACTATATGGTCAGCCAATAGGCCAGCAGTAATACCGGGAAAAGAAAGTAGAGTTTCCGGATGCCGCCAAAGTAAGAAAACGAAACGAACTAAACGAACCTAAACTAAAAGTTTTCAGATAAACATTACGTACTAAGGAGCACTAAAGTGTTAAGTATCAAGAAAATAGTTTCACCAATGATCAAATCAGTATTGATAATCTCAGCAACTTTGCTGGCAACTTCAACCTTCGCAGACAACAGCCAGCAGTCAGTTCAGCTAGCTCAGTTGACCGACGGCTTCAATGCCGAGACAACTTATATGATGTCTTGCTTTGCCTGTCACAGCACTGGTGCTGCTGGCGCGCCTAAAGTTGGCCCTGGTAATGCAGAAGCTTGGGGACCACGCATGGAAAAAGGTATGGACGCTGTAATTGCTAACGCAATCAACGGTCTGAACACAATGCCTCCTAAGGGCTTGTGCTTCACATGCACCGATGCTGACCTTGCTGCACTTGTAGAGTATATGGTATCAAGCAGCAATTAATATCTGCTTAAAAAGTAAGAAAGAAAAATGAGCTGCTCGCAGCTCATTTTTTTGTCCATTTTTTGTCTATTTTGCCTAAGATTTAGTCTAAGCACTACCAACTACCAACTACCAACTACCAACTACCAACTACCAACTACCAACTACCAACTACCAACTACCAACTACCAACTACCAACTACCAACTACCAACTACCAACTACCAACTACCAACGCCTCTTCCCAATCTCAGCTGATCTCCCCCGAGACATTTTCTCAGAAAAGTTGCAGTTCCTTCTCCAAATGGTCTATTCCTATAGTAGGAAGTAAGCACAATCAAAATAGGGAAAAGAAATGGATAGAAATATATTGAAGCAAAAAGAAATTGGAGCAAAAAGAAATGAAAACTAAAACCTAGAAGCAGAAATCAAAAAAAGCCAGAACTGAAACAATAGAACCCAAGCTCGAATCAGATAATTAGATATGTCCCTTGCAACAATATCATCTCGAGCGTTACTCGGTGTTGAGGCTATAGAAGTGAAAGTTGAGACTCACCTGTCCAACGGACTTCCAGGCTTCGCTATAGTGGGCTTGCCAGAAACAGCAGTCAAAGAAAGCAAGGAGCGAGTCCGCAGCGCAATCATAAACTCCGGTTTGGAATTTCCTGCTCGCCGAATCACCGTAAACCTGGCGCCAGCCGACTTGCCCAAGGCAGGAGGGCGCTATGATCTAGCCATAGCGCTGAGCATCCTACTGGCCAGCGATCAGATCCCAGAAAAGTCTCTCAGTAACACAGAAGTCTTGGGAGAACTGGCTCTGGACGGATCGCTCAGGGAAGTTCACGGCGTAGTGCCCGCCATACTCGCCGCGAAGCAGAATAACAACAAACTGATACTCCCCGCTAAAAATTCCCAGGAGCTAGCATTGGTCAACTATAGCAAAGCCTACTGTATCGAGAGCCTGCTGCAATTAATCAAACATCTTAGCTCCGGCGAAGAACTACCAAGCTGCGACAGCTCAGCAATATACCCCGCAGAAGAAGATAACCACTTCCAATTCGAAGACGAAGTAAAAGGACAAGCCCTGGCCAAGCGTGCAGTACAAATCGCTGCGGCCGCAAGCCACAACTTACTAATGATTGGCCCGCCGGGCAGTGGCAAGACACTCCTAGCCAATACACTTATGCATCTTCTACCTGCAATGAATGAAACCGAATTAATGGAAGTAGCCGCCGTTAAATCAGCCGCAAGAATTGTAATAAACAAAAACAATTTTCATCAACGACCAATCCGCACACCACATCACTCATCTACCAGCGTCGCGTTAGTTGGCGGAGGCAACAAAGCCAGCCCGGGAGAAATTAGTCTAGCTCACCGCGGCGTTCTCTTTCTCGACGAACTTCCGGAATTCAAACCCTCAGTACTCGAAGCATTGAGAGAACCCCTGGAGAGCGGCCAGATAACCATAAGCCGCGCAAACTATCGCGTATGTTTCCCTGCCAACTTTCAACTAATAGCCGCAATGAATCCCTGTCCCTGCGGATACGCCAGCGACCCAAAAAATCAATGTAGATGCAGCGAAGACAAAGTGGATCGATACCTGGGCCGGCTCTCCGGACCACTACTAGACAGACTGGACCTAATAATAGAAGTACCCAGCCTCAGTCAGTCAGAATTACTTGAACACAGCAAAGACAAAACCGATTGGACAGCAATCCGTGAACGCATAAACCATTGCCAACAAACACAACAAAAACGAAACGGAAAATTAAACTCAGAACTAAAAGGAAGAGAGCTGGAAACTATCTGCCCGCTTAACAAAAGTCTTAGACGCACACTGGCAAGCATAATGGAAAAACTAGGAATGTCCGCCAGAGCCACCCATCGAGTAATTAGAGTAGCTCGAACAATCGCAGACTATGAAGAAAAACCGGAGATAAGCAGAACGGACCTACTGGAAGCGATTAGCTACCGCCGCTGTCAATTCATCAAATCAGTAATCAGGTAGAAGACTTCTCAACCTCATCCAAACGCTGACCCAACTCAGCAAGAGTAGCTTCTAATTCCTCAATCCGCTGCTCTGCACGATGCAGACTACCAGCCTGAGCATCAAACTCCTCACGACTAAGAATATCCATAGACTCAAAACTCTTCTTGAGTTGCTGCTCCATTTTGGTGCGAACATCTCCACGAATCTCATCCGCCATCGGCAAAAGCCGAGAAAGCTGTTCACTCAATTCCTCAAGAATATTTCTGTTGCTCATATCCAAATTGTCCACAAAAGTTCAAATAGTCTATTCGTCAATTCTATCACCAATGCTCAAATACATATTAGTCGCTATTGGCCGCAAAAACTTCAAGCGCTACGGCAGCAGGCCCTTCTGGATCGGCATAAAAGCGATGCACTGAGGGACAGAGGAAGACTGTCTTTTTAGGCTTCCGACCGAGTGAGGGGACCCGGGACGGGAGAACCCACTAGACGTGTTACAACCAGGTTAAGAGATTCGCTTCTCTCCCAGGGTCACAAGTCCTTCTGGAGGAATAAAGCAGCCGAGTAAGAAGGACCTGCTGCCGTAGTGCGATCTCCCAGCAATATATAAACCGGGAGTATTGCTTGTCTTAAGCAGTTTCGATCGAGAGAGAGCGCTTGGGAGAGGAGAGCCCTTTGGATATATCAATTTCAAGTAAAGAGACTAATTACTCTTACAGAGCCACACTTCCCTCATTCCTCCAGATGGTTTCGTGACTCCTAATAGGGAAGTGAACCTCTTTACCTGAAATTAGAGCGTCTAGAGGGTTCTGGTTCTAGCACCCATTTGGTGCGCAATCCCACTGCAAGTCTATTTTTGGCACCCCAATCGCACCCAGATAGACCAAATACCCCCTCCCAAACATCAACAAACCCAGAGCATTTAAGCCCGCTTCCTCTAACACATTGAATTTAAACAAGAAAGCAAACATGGCACGACTCCTGCAATTACGCACCTAGAGACAAAGTATGAAAACCACATACAGAAATCTAAACGAGCACCACGCTCAAACAGTTAAGGAGCAAAGCAATGAAGTTAGTCACGGCCATTATCAAGCCATTTAAATTGGATGATGTGCGAGAAGCATTATCTGACATTGGGGTTCAGGGCATCACCGTAACCGAAGTTAAAGGCTTTGGGCGACAGAAGGGGCACACCGAACTGTATCGAGGTGCCGAGTATGTAGTTGATTTTCTACCCAAGGTAAAACTGGAAGTGGCAATTGCATCAGCCATGTTGGACCAGACCCTCGAAGCAATTACCAAAGCAGCCAATACCGGAAAGATCGGCGACGGCAAAATATTCGTAACCGAACTATCACAGATTATCCGAATTCGTACCGGCGAGACCGGCGAAGAGGCTGTTTAAGCTTAAACATTTTTTAAATAAAGATCAGGGTCAAAGACCAGAATCAATTGGAGGCACAAGGTGGAAAACCAAATTTTTGAATTGCAGTATGCAATGGACACATTCTATTTTCTTATATGTGGCGCACTCGTCATGTGGATGGCTGCAGGATTTACCATGCTCGAAGCGGGCCTGGTAAGAAGCAAAAACACCACAGAGATATTAACCAAGAACGTCGCACTTTATGCGATCTCCTGCATTATGTATCTGGTTTGCGGATACATGATCATGTACGACGGCGCATTCATGTTGTCGGGCATTGCTGGAGGAGACGATCTGGTGGCTTCCGCGCTGGCGGCATCGGCAGAAGAAGGCTTCGACGGCGGGTCAGTTTATGCTGACGCTTCAGACTTTTTCTTTCAGGTAGTTTTCGTAGCAACAGCCATGTCCATCGTATCTGGCGCGGTTGCTGAACGCATGAAGCTCTGGTCCTTTCTGGGCTTCGCAGTAATCATGACAGGCTTCATCTATCCAATGGAAGGTTCCTGGACCTGGAACGGTGCTGATGTATTCGGCATGTACAATCTTGGTGACCTTGGTTTCTCAGACTTCGCTGGCTCAGGCATAGTTCATATGGCCGGTGCTGCCGCTGCCATCTCCGGTGTACTTCTGCTTGGAGCGCGTAAAGGCAAATACGGGAAAGACGGTTCCATCCGGGCGATCCCTGGTGCCAACTTGCCAATGGCTGCATTGGGAACATTCATCCTGTGGATGGGTTGGTTCGGTTTCAACGGTGGTTCAGTATTGAAGCTGGGTGATATTGCCAGTTCCAATGCCGTAGCAATGGTTTTCCTCAACACAAACGCTGCCGCAGCCGGTGGTCTGATCGCTGCATTGATTCTCGCTCGAATCATGTTCGGCAAGGCTGACCTGACGATGGCACTTAACGGTGCACTGGCAGGACTAGTTGCGATTACTGCGGAGCCATCTACACCATCTCCAATGTTGGCAACAATCTTCGGTGCCCTCGGTGGTGTGTTGGTAGTACTCAGCATTCTCACTTTGGACAAGCTGAAGCTCGACGATCCTGTCGGCGCGATCTCCGTCCACGGCACATGTGGCTTCCTTGGCTTGATGTTAGTACCACTCACTAACGACGCATCCACTTTCAGTGGACAGCTCATCGGAGCCCTGACTATATTCATCTGGGTATTCGTAACCAGCGGCATCGTTTGGTATGTGATCAAGCTCATCATGGGTCTTCGAGTTAGCGAGCAGGAAGAAGCCGAAGGTGTGGATCTTTCTGAATGCGGAATGGAAGCTTATCCGGAGTTTGTCACCCAGTAAGACTAAGTATTTCTCTCCATTTTGTTAGCTAGGTTTTAGCTGAAAGCGCCTTTGGGTTTCAAAGGCGCTTTTTTTCTGTCTGTATTGCTCCATCCTCCTAGTTTTGTGGATCTGCTCTTACTTTTCTCTCCTCTGATTTGCTCCAAATTGTGAGACTCTTCACAGGAAGATAGTGAAAAACTGGATAGTCTGTGTCAAATGAGTAGAGAACACACAGACAATACCCCTTATTCTTCAGATCACCTGATTGATCTGGACAGCAACGAATTGCTAAAAGGCATGTTTGTCGCGGATATAGACTGTGCCTGGTCGAAGACACCCTTTGAAATGGGTGGGTTTCATATACGCTCAAGCGAAGATATTCAGATACTTCAAAAGTACTGCAGTGTGGTGGTCATTGATCTGAATAAGGGTGTTAAACCACGAAAAGAACGCCTCAATGATCTGACTATATTGAGCAGCGCCCGGCAGGCAGTGCCAGCATCGGCTTCACTTAAAATAAATCGGGAAACCCACGCAGTTACCCACACAATCAAACAGCAAATCGATAAAGCTCATTTGCTTTATGAATCTCTCACAAAAATCCTGAATATAATTGCGCATCAAACCCGATTAGGAGATAGCCCCGACTTCACTGATTTGTCCAGAACGCTAGAGGCTCTCACCGATTGTATTGTTGCTAATCCACAAACCTTGATCTGGATTCTTAATACCGATTCCATTGAATCAAGTGCAACAGTGTATTGTGCAAGGTCAGGGGTATGGGCTGCGATTCTTGCCAGACAAACCGGCATGAGCAAAAATGATATTCAGGCACTCTTTATGGGCACGGTATTGGCCGACATCGGCATGCACCTCCTGCCGGAACGTCTCGTAACAAAGACTGGCCCCTTTCGAAAGAAAGAATTCCTCGCTTACAAAAAGCATGTTGATTTCGGTTTGGAATTACTGGCTCAACATTCAGATCTCGATGATCGTATAGTGAGTATTGTGCGCTGTCACCATGAGCGACACGACGGACTCGGCTTCCCCAGAGGCTTGCGGGGAGAACAGGTTCCACTATTAGCTCGTTATGCGAGCTTGGCTTATAGCTTTGAAAGATTGCTGCGTAAACAATCAAAGGCTCCAACGGTTTCACCGGTGAAAGCGATGGCGAGGCTATACAAGCAAAGAGTTTTGAAATTTCCTGAGCAGCTGGCAGTAGAATTTATTCATGTGATGGGCACTTACCCCATTGGTTCTCTAGTGGAATTATCCAGCGGCGAAGTGGCAATAGTTCTGCAGCAAATTGAAGGCGAAAAGCTAGCACCCCGCGTCGCTGTATTGAGCAATAATGAGAAAAAGAAACTGAAGCAGGCGAAGGAAATAGAACTTTCCTCCTCAAAGTATAGAGATGCAGGGCTTACTATAAAGGGAAGTCTTGGCGGAACAGAGTCGCACAAGCTCAATATTAACGCGTCAGACTATATGATGGAATTTTGTGGAAAGCGAGTTGGCTTTGGTGCTCTTTCTGTACGTGTGTAAGCAATTACAATCACTAAGCCAAGCTAAAAGCTAAACCAAAAGCCGAACAAAAGACTCACATATCTCCGAACAAATGTTGAATGATAGCCAGGCTTGCAACGGGTGCAGTCTCGGTTCGCAAAATTCTCTTACCCAATGAAGTTATAAGAAATCCTGCCTGTTCTGCCCATTGAATTTCCTTGGCAGAAAAACCACCCTCCGGACCGATGATCAGGTTTACGTTTTTCACGGAAGAGTTCTGGCTATTCTGTTGTTGAGGGGAAAGTTGAGGGGAAAGTTGAGGGGAAAGTTGAGGGGAAAGTTCGGGGGAAAGTTCTGGAGAAAGCCCCAGAGAAAGCTTTGAGGAGAGCTCAGCGGAAAGCTGCTGCGAACCACTGGGTTCCAGCATAATATTCAGGCCCACCGGCAAATCTCTGGCCCACTGTTCAAGTCCACAGGGAGCAGTGACTTCTGCAATGTCCAGGCGTCCACTCTGTTCACTGGCACTAACCGCTATCTTGCTCCAATGCCGCAGTTTGTTTTCCACCCGATCTGCTTTCAGCCTCACCTCACCGTATTCGGTGTACAAGGGTGTGATACGTGAAACACCGAGTTCGCTAGATTTCTGAATGCCATAATCCATTCGGTCGCCGCGGGAGATACCAAGCGCAAGATTGATCTGCAGTGTGGCAGCTTCAGCTGCCCTCACCATAGAACCGATATCAACTTCAACGGCACTCTTCTTTACATTAGAAACAGAGGCGAGAAATTCACCATCGGTCTCATTGAATAAGTGAATTTGATCACCGGATTTTAGGCGAAGAACTTTTCCAAGATAATGTGAGATATCGGCAGAAAGAATTGCGGTGGTTTCACTGGCAAGTTTTTCACCAAAATAGATGCGGGAAATTCGCATGGATAAGTTGCCGCTTACTGACGTTCTGAGAGTGAGAGATCATTCCAGATCTGAGTAACGCTGTTGGAGAGATTCATCGAATAGAAATGTAATCCCGGGGCGCCTCCAAGCAGCAATTCTTCACATAATTCACTGGCCACATCTATACCAAAGCGGCGAAGGCCTTCAATATCATCTCCGAATCCATCCAGACGTTTGGCCAACCAGCGTGGAATCTCCGCGCCACAGTTGGTTGAAAATCGCGCCAGGTTGGCATAGTTGGTGATAGGCATAATTCCGGGGTAGATAGGAATAGTTATGCCGGCATCCTGGCAGTAGTCCACGAAACGATAGTAGGCATCAGCATTATAAAAATACTGAGTAATAGCAGAGTTAGCGCCAGCGTCTACCTTGCGCTTAAAAAATTCAACATCCGATGCATAGCTGCTTGATTCGGGGTGAATCTCAGGATAACAGGCAACGTCGATATGAAAATGGTCTCCCGTTTCCTTGCGAATAAACTCAACCAACTCATTGGCGTAACGATGCTGGACAGCTGACCCCATGCCGGAAGGAATATCTCCTCTCAGAGCAACCAAGCTCTTAATGCCAGCAGATTTGTATTCAGCCAGTAGCTGGCGAATATCATCTTCGCCGCTGCCACCAAATGAAAGATGAGGTGCGAGGGTTGATCCTGCTTCGTGATAGCGCAGTACTATCTGACGAGTGCCATCTCTGGTGGACCCACCGGCACCATAAGTAACCGAGAAAAAATCCGGGTTCAGTTTTGCCAGATCTTCATGAACTTTGTCCAGCTTGGCTTCCCCCACCTCTGTGCGAGGCGGGAAAAACTCGATGCTGAATTTCTGTGTTGGTGTTTCCATACTTTATCTCAAAACCATTGTCTTAAAACCACTGTCTCAAAACCGCTTTCTCAAAACCACTATACAAAAACCACTTCCTCAAAAACAGAAGGAGCTTTTGCTCTGTAGCAAACTAGTATTTGTAGCTGTCTGGCTTGTACGGGCCACTAATATCTACATTGATGTAGTTGGCCTGCTGATCAGTCAACTGTGTTAACACACCGCCGAACCCGCCTACCATTAGCGCAGCAACTTCTTCATCCAGATTCTTCGGAAGTACAGTTACAGCCATGCTGGCTTTCTTCTCGTCATCGGATTGATCTGCGAATTTGGCTTCATAAAGAAACATCTGAGCAAGAACCTGATTTGCAAATGAGCCATCCATTATTCTCGAAGGGTGACCAGTAGCATTGCCCAGGTTAATAAGACGGCCTTCGGACAACAGGATCAGGTAATCATCTTTATTGGCAGCGCCATTACGGTAGATCTTGTGTACCTGTGGTTTAACTTCTTCCCACTCCCAGTTCTCGCGCATAAAGGCAGTATCAATTTCATTATCAAAATGACCGATGTTGCAGATAACCGCACCTGGCTTAACTTTTTGCAGCATGAACTTATCGCAGACATCGATATTGCCCGTGGTAGTTACGATCAGGTCCAATTTTGAAAGAATCGCTTCGTCTACACCTTCCAGTGTGCCGGTGTTAACACCATTCACATAGGGAGAAGTAACTTCAAATCCGTCCATGCAAGCTTGCATAGCGCAAATAGGGTCGATTTCCGCAATCTTTACAATCATTCCTTCCTGATTAAGACTCTGAGCAGAACCTTTACCTACATCACCATAACCCACAACAAGAGCTTTCTTGCCGGAGAGCAACATATCGGTGCCGCGCTTAATGCCGTCGTTAAGACTGTGGCGACATCCATACTTATTGTCATTCTTTGATTTAGTAACCGAGTCGTTTACGTTTATTGCAGGAACTTTGAGAGACCCTTCTTCCAACATCTCCACAAGTCGGTGAACGCCGGTTGTAGTTTCTTCGGTAATACCGTGTATGTGCTCGAGTAGCTGAGGATACTTTTCATGAACCATAGCAGTCAGATCACCACCATCATCCAGAATCATATTGGCAGCCCATGGCTCGCCATTCTTCAGAATAGTTTGCTCGATACACCATTCACCTTCTTCTTCGGTCTGACCCTTCCAGGCATAAACCGCAACACCCGCTGCAGCAACGCAAGCAGCTGCATGATCTTGAGTTGAGAAAATATTACAAGATGACCAGCGAACTTCAGCGCCAAGGGCAGTAAGAGTTTCAATCAATACTGCTGTTTGCACAGTCATGTGAATACAGCCAAGAATTTTTGCATCTGCAAGTGGTTTGGACTCTGAGTATCTTGCTCTCAAGGACATTAGCGCAGGCATCTCGGCTTCTGCCAGAGTAACTTCTCTTCGGCCAAAATCAGCCAGACTAATATCGGCTACCTTATAGTCTTGAGCCGTTGTATTTTCTGCTACGGATAAATCGTTCATTGTTCTCTCCAAAAGGAAACCGTCAGCGGTCCCGTATAAATAGTGTTATAGACCAGCTTCGCTTTTCAGTAAGTCCGCCTTATCTGTTTTCTCCCAGCTAAGATCCAAATCTTCTCTTCCGAAGTGACCGTAGGCGGCAGTGTCACGATAGATAGGCTTCTTCAGATCGAGCATGGCAATCAAACCCTTTGGTCTGAGTTCAAAATTATTTCGAATCAGGCTTACGATGCGGTCATTGGAGATCTTGTTTGTGCCAAAAGTATCGACACTGATGGATGTAGGTTCAGCTACTCCGATAGCGTAAGAGAGTTGAATCTCAACACGATCGACGATGCCTGCAGCAACCAAATTCTTTGCAACATAACGTGCGACATAGGCTGCAGAGCGGTCAACTTTTGACGGGTCCTTGCCTGAGAATGCGCCACCACCATGGCGAGCCATGCCGCCGTAGGTGTCTACAATAATCTTACGGCCAGTGAGACCACAGTCGCCGTGAGGGCCGCCGATAACAAAGCGTCCGGTTGGGTTGATGAAATATTTTGTCTCAGGAGTGATCCAGTTTTTAGGTAGAACCGGCTTGATGATTTCTTCCATTACCGCTTCATGCAGATCAGGCTGAGAAATTTCCTCTCGATGTTGCGTAGAAAGAACAACGGCATCGATTGCAACAGGCTTGCCATCTTCATATCGGAAAGTGATCTGGCTTTTAGCATCTGGTTGTAACCAGGGAAGTTTGCCGCTCTTGCGAACTTCGGCTTGACGTTTAACCAATAGGTGAGAATAAGTAATAGGGGCGGGCATAAGAACGTCAGTTTCGTTAGTGGCATAACCGAACATTAAACCCTGGTCGCCGGCGCCTTGTTCATGATCTGCTGAATCATCAACACCCATTGAAATGTCAGCTGACTGTTTGCCTAGCGCATTCAATACAGCACAGGTGTCACCGTGGAAACCGCTCTCAACATTGTCATAGCCGATTTCGTTTACAACTTCCCTGACTAGATTTTCAATATCGACGTAGGCTTCCGTAGTAATTTCACCAGCTACAATTACCATGCCTGTCTTGATCATGGTTTCGCAGGCTACTCGTGAAGCCGCGTCTGTCTCAAGACAAGCGTCGAGTATTGCATCAGAGATCTGATCAGCCATTTTGTCTGGATGACCTTCGGAAACCGACTCCGATGTAAACAATGTTGATTCTGCCATTACATATTCCCCAGTTATTAATTCACTTAGTGATAATTATATAAAATAAAAATTAGGAGCCAGACGTCACATTCTTAAATGTGCACATCTGAATCTGAAAACCATTTCGCAAACCAAGAAAGGAGCTCTGTTGAGTCTCCAGTCCAGCCTTGCTTGCCCAATGTTCGAGATCGCTTTTTTCAAAGCCCAACCAAAGATCACCACAGGACTCTCTAACCCAGTCTTGATCGTGAACACATAGTTCAACAATCAGGGCATAGCCATCTGGGTTGAGCAGGGCGGCTATGTCCTTAAAGGTTCTTGCAGGAGAGGAAATATGATGCAGTACCATATCGAAAATAATCAGGTCTGCATTAACTCCCTGCTTTCTGGCAACAGTGGTGTCGCCAAGAACAAACTCAACATCAGTGAAGCCTGCTTCACTAACGGCTGCTCTCGATTTATCAAGCATGTCTCTTGAGTTATCCAGCGCAGTGAGTTGTTTAAATCTGGAAGCCAGCGCCACCAATAACTGGCCTTCTCCCGGGCCAACCTCCAGAATTCTTGCGTCAGCATCAAGCCCCAGACCAGCAATCAAATCATGCAGACTGCTATGGTACTGATCGTGTTCAACGATGAGGCCCTGCTTTTCTCTAAACTTGTCAGCGTTCTTGTTAAAGAAGCTAAGAGACAGCTGAGATCGCTCCAGCTGAATCTGGTTAATCTTCTTTCTCTGCTCTTCGCCTAATGGCTGAGCATCCATACTTTCGAAGACAGCTCGTTTGATATCGCCAAAGCAGTCTTCCTCGCCGAGAAAGGCACGCCGATAAAAAATCGAATTTCCTTCCCGTCGAGTAGACACCAGGCTTGCCGTAGCCAGCACTTTCAAATGATGACTTAGTGCCGATTGGCGAATATCCAGTATTCGACAAATCTCCAATACACCAAAACTCTCGTTCTTGAGCAGTCTCAGTATCTGCAGCCGTAAACCGTCCGCAAGAGCCTTATGCAGCACACTCAGAGCATCCATCGGGCTCAAGGAGCCTTCGTCCTCTTTTCTTAGAGCGGAAATACTCATTTGAGCCAGTTTGTTCCTGCTGCCATCTTGAAAAGCCGCTACATTAGCAGCTATTCAAGGGCCGATCAACCTATATCAAAATATATTGATATAGATATTGAGGCTATTCGGGAGTTGATCGGGAGCCGAATTGACGCAAAACAAGCTAGTCACAATTTAATGCTTACACCGTATGGCATATTGGGTTCAGGTGCGGGAAAATAGCGCCCTTCATTTGAATTACCAACTTTGTTTGAATACCAAAGTTTAGCCGTAAGGAGTTTGATCGATGGCGGATAACGCTGTGTCTCGTAAACAATGTGCCAATGCAATACGTGCCCTGAGCATGGACGCAATTCAAAAGGCGAATTCCGGCCATCCCGGCGCGCCCATGGGAATGGCAGACATAGCGGAAGTGCTGTGGAAGGATTTCTATAAGCATAACCCCAGCAATCCTGGTTGGTTTAACCGTGATCGATTTGTGCTTTCAAATGGTCACGGCTCCATGCTGATCTATTCCTTGTTGCACCTGACAGGTTATGACCTGTCTATCGACGATATTAAGAATTTCCGTCAAATGGATTCCAAGACTCCGGGTCATCCCGAGTATGGATATACTCCTGGAGTAGAAACCACCACCGGCCCACTGGGCCAGGGTCTGGCTAATGCGGTAGGCATGGCGGTTGCGGAAAAAACCCTCGCAGCCCAGTTCAACCGTGAAGGCCATGAAGTAGTCGATCATTTCACCTATGTTTTTGCCGGCGACGGCTGCCTGATGGAAGGCATCTCTCACGAGGTTTGTTCTCTGGCTGGCACGCTTAATCTGGGCAAGCTGGTTGTCTTCTATGACGACAACGGCATTTCCATCGATGGTGAAGTTGACCAATGGTTTTCCGACGACACTTCCAAGCGATTCGAAGCATATGGCTGGCAAGTGATTTCAATCGATGGTCATGATTCAGAAGCCATCAGTCTGGCTATTCAACAGGCACAGGATGTCACCGATCGGCCTACGCTGATTAGCTGTAAAACCATTATTGGTTATGGCTCACCGAACAAACAAGGCACTTCGGCCACCCACGGCGCTCCACTGGGTGATGATGAAATAGCAGCAACCCGCAAGGCACTAGACTGGCCACATGGCGCGTTCATTGTTCCTGAAGACGTGAAACAGGCCTGGGACTGCACCGAGAAAGGTTTTAGCTCTGAATCCGCCTGGAAAGAAAAGCTGGTGATTTACGAGGAAGAGCATCCGGACTTGGCGATGGAGCTGGTAAGGCGACTTAAAGGGCAATTGCCGGGCTATTTCGAAGAGGCGGCCAATGACTACATCAAACAATGTCAGGCAACGGACGAGAGTATTGCCAGTCGGAAGGCTTCACAGAACTGTATCGAAACCTTTGCAGCGATTCTTCCGGAAATAATCGGTGGCTCCGCAGATTTAACAGGGTCTAATCTCACCAACTGGAGTGGAAGTTCGCCGATTAGTGAAAAAGCGGATGGTAACTACATCTACTACGGGGTGAGAGAATTCGGCATGACGGCTATGGCCTCGGGCATGGCGCTGCATGGTGGGTTTATACCCTATACCGCAACTTTCCTGATCTTCATGGAATATGCCCGCAACGCAACCCGTATGGCGGCTCTGATGAAACAGCAGAGCATTTTCGTCTACACCCATGACTCTATCGGTCAGGGCGAAGACGGACCAACTCACCAGCCTATAGAACAGATTTCCAACCTGCGCACGACACCGAATATGTCGGTGTGGCGTCCCTGCGACAATGTGGAAACCGCGGTGGCATGGAAGTCGGCTATTCAGAATCAAGCCGGTCCAACTTCCCTGGTGTTTTCCAGGCAAGGGCTCCCTCACCAGTCTCGTGACGACCTACAGTTAGCAAATGTTGCTAGAGGTGGATATGTTCTTAAAGACTGCAGTGGTGACGCGGAAGTAATTGTTATCGCCACCGGATCGGAAGTGGGCATTAGCCTTGAGGCAGTTAATACACTGCAAGAGCAGGGCATTAATGCACGGCTTGTGTCCATGCCAAGCGTCGATATATTTGAATCTCAAGACGCTGACTACCAGGAATCTGTCTTACCCAACAGTGTACGCAGCCGAATCGCAGTAGAAGCGGCAGCCGCTGAGTACTGGGGCAGGCTAGTGGGTCTGGATGGAAAAGTAATCGGCATGAGATCCTTCGGTGAATCTGCACCGGGCGCGGTTCTAATGGAGCATTTTGGATTCACGGCAGAAAATATAGTCGAAACTGCAAAATCATTTGGTGCTGCTTAAGAGAGAGTTAGGGAGCATGAGAGTTAGAGAGTTTGTGGAATAAACAGCTACTTGGATATCTGAGTAGCTGTACTCCTCAAAACAGGTCTCAAAAACAGCTCTCAACGACTACTCTCCAAGACAATGCAGTCCAATCGGTAGACAACCATGACTTATCGCATCGCTATCAACGGATACGGCCGCATCGGAAGATGCGTGCTGCGCGCATTCTATGAGTCAACAAACTACGCCGACCTCCGAATTGTTGCTATCAATGATTTGGCTGATATTGCTAACCTGGCTCATCTCACTCGCTACGACAGCACACACGGTCGATTTCTCGGCACTGTTGAAGAGGCAGAGTCTGCACTAATCATCAATGGAGACAAAATTAGTGTTAGCAATACCGAAGCAGCGGATGCACAGAGCTGGCGAGAACAACAGGTAGATCTTGTTATGGAGTGCAGCGGAACCTATAGCGATAGAGAAACTGCGCAACTTCATTTGGATAACGGAGCCAAGAGAATTCTTTTTTCACAGCCCGCAGAAAACAATGTCGATGCCACCGTTGTTTATGGAATTAATCATCAAGAACTCTCAAGCAGTTCGCGCATTATCTCCAATGCTTCTTGTACCTCTAATTGTATCGTACCGGTTCTTAGCGCTATTGATGATTCGCTGAAAATCGAATCGGGAGTTATTACGACTATTCACTCTGCGATGAATGATCAGCCGGTCATCGACAGTTATCATCATAATGATCTGCGTAGAAACCGAAGTGCGATGCAGTCAATAATTCCAGTGGAAACCCAGTTAGCAAAGGGTGTAGAAAGAATATTGCCCGGTCTGTCCGGACTCTTGAAAGCGCAAGCAATCAGAGTTCCCACCATGAATGTGTCATTGATGGACCTCACTGTTTCGGTTGGCAAATCTACTAGTGCGGAAGAAGTAAACGAGATCATCAAACAGGCCAGTGAAGCGCTGCCAGTTAATGTACTTGGATATACCGATGAACCACTCGCATCTTGTGATTTTAATCATGACCCGAGATCGGCAGTTGTAGATTTGAATCAGACCAGGGTCGCCAATCAAAATCTGCTTAAGCTACTGGTTTGGTTCGACAACGAATGGGCATACGCAAACCGCATGTTGGACGTTGCGCAATATTTGCACTCGCTTAATGACTGAATGCAGATGAGATACTTAGTAAGAACAAAGATGGAACAGCAATAAATGACTTTCAAACGCATGGACACACTCTCACTCACTGGAAAAAGAGTGTTGATACGAGAAGATTTGAACGTCGCGGTCAAAGACGGCGAGATTCTTAATGACACTCGTATAAGAGCATCATTGCCAACAATTCAGAAAGCACTGAATGAAGGGGCAAAAGTAATTCTTATGTCTCATATGGGAAGACCCACGGAAGGGCTTTCCATAATAGAGCAGCAGCAGTTTAGCCTGGCGCCCGTTGCGGCCAGACTGGCTGAGCTTTTGGGATGCGGCGTAAAACTGGTGAATGATTATCTTGATGATGATTCTGTCGGCGATTCTGCGCTTACTGGTGATGTTCTGCTACTGGAAAACGTTCGAGTCAATGCCGGCGAAAAGAGCAATGACGAAAAGCTTTCTCGTCAATATGCAGCCATGTGCGACATTTTTGTGATGGACGCATTCGGCACGGCCCACCGAGCCCAAGCGAGCACCCATGGTGTGGCCAAATATGCACCGGTAGCTTGCGCAGGGATTCTGCTGGCCAATGAACTGGATGCGCTGGAGCGTTCTCTCAAGAACCCTGAAAAGCCTATGCTCGCCGTAGTAGGCGGGGCAAAGGTTTCCAGCAAGCTGGAAGTGTTGAAGAATCTTTCAGACAAAGTGGATCAGCTAATTGTAGGCGGAGGCATCGCCAATACTTTTCTTAAGGCCAGTGGCTTTAACGTGGGCAAGTCTCTTTATGAGGCAGACCTGGTGGATACTGCTGCCCAATTGATGTCCCAAACCAATATACCGATGCCCAGCGATGTAGTTGTCGCCAAGGAATTTAGCGAGCACGCCGAGGCCACTGTTAAACTAGTGACTGAGGTCGAAGACGACGATATGATTCTAGACATCGGACCGAAAACCGCAGAAGAATATTCAAAGCTTATTGCCAGTATGAAAACTATCATCTGGAATGGGCCGCTTGGGGTTTTTGAATTTGAGCAATTTTCCGGCGGCACTAAACAAGTAGCGAAAGCTATTGCAAAAAATAGCGGATACTCAATTGCAGGCGGTGGCGAAACCATAGCGGCTATAGACAAATTTGAAGTAACTGATGACATATCCTATATCTCCACCGGAGGAGGTGCTTTTCTGGAATATGTACAGGGGGAAGTGCTTCCTGCTGTCGCTGTCCTGGAAGAGAGAGGGGAAGAGAGAGCGTGACACAGGCGAAGTCATCATACACAACACAAACACAGTAAGACTAACTCAGTAAAACACGCAACAGTCGTTTAACAGAACAGACTAGGAAGTAGAGGAATAAGAAAATGGCACTTATCAGTCTAAGACAGCTTTTGGATCATGCCGCGGAACACGGTTATGGCGTCCCGGCATTTAACGTAAACAATCTTGAGCAAGTTCAGGCAATCATGCAAGGGGCTCATCAGACTAATAGTCCGGTAATCCTTCAGGCATCAGCTGGTGCAAGAAAATATGCAGGCTCCAATTTTCTTAAACACCTTATCCAAGGTGCCATAGAAGAATACCCGCATGTACCAATTGTTATGCATCAGGATCATGGCGTATCACCTGCCGTATGTCAGCGATCTATTCAACTGGGCTTTTCTTCAGTAATGATGGATGGTTCCTTAATGGAAGATGGCAAGACGCCAGCTGACTTTGACTACAATGTGTCGGTTACCAAGACTACAGTCGATATGGCTCATGCTTGTGGAGTCTCGGTAGAAGGAGAGATTGGTTGTCTTGGTTCTCTGGAAACTGGAATGGCCGCTGAAGAAGATGGCGTTGGTGCAGAAGGGAAGCTATCAATGTCACAGCTGCTAACTGATCCAGAAGAAGCATCGGATTTTGTCGACGCCACTGGGGTGGATGCATTAGCCATTGCTGTTGGAACCAGTCACGGCGCCTACAAATTTAGTAGACCACCAACCGGTGATATTCTGGCAATCGAACGCATCAAGGAAATTCATAAGCGAATTCCAAACACACATTTAGTAATGCATGGTTCTTCATCGGTTCCGCAGGAATGGTTGGCAATCATCAATGAATTTGGTGGAGAAATCCCTGAGACTTACGGTGTGCCTGTTGAAGAAATTCAGGAAGGAATTAAGCACGGCGTACGCAAGGTGAATATCGATACTGATTTAAGACTAGCGTCCACGGGGGCCGCAAGAAAATTTCTGGCTGAGAACAAGTCAGAATTTGATCCGCGGAAATTCCTGATCCCAACTTTGATTGCCATGCGGGATATTGTAATCGGAAGACTCGAAGCATTCGGTGCTGCCGGACAAATTGATAACATTGGCAAGATCTATACTCTGGAAGAAATGTCAGAGAGATATAGCAGCTAGGGCTTTAGCCCTCAAGGAAGTTAGCCGGACAGTTGATTAGATAAGAGGCATAGATGATGCCTCCTATTTTCCTGCGCATACTCCTCTGCTAGATCTAGAGAGGAGAGCAGGCTTCCAATATCTTAAAAGGCATGCTCTTTAAGACAATATTTGGCCAAACTCATTTTCAATAAAGCTTATGTTTAATAAAGCCCATGTTTGACAAAGAAAGCGCGGACAAACTAAGAGAATCTCTTCCCTCTCTGGACTTCCACGCCGAGGCTGAAAATTCCGAGTTAGTACAATCCTATATAGATTTTTACGGCCTGGATTTTTCATCCTCTAGCCTCGCCGTTCGCCATGTAATTGGTAGTTATGACTGTGGCTCTTTTAAGATTGTCATCCAATACTTCGATGTTCCGCTTTCGGAAAAAAAGGGTACTGCATTCCTGCTCCATGGATATTTTGATCATGCGGGGCTGTATGGGCACCTCATTAAACACTTCCTGAACAATGGCATCGCTGTCGTAATTTTCGATCTACCCGGACACGGCCTGTCTAGCGGACCAGATGCCAGCATCGATTCTTTTCGAGACTATGATAGAGCTCTGCTTGAGTGCCTTAAGCTCGCTGAAGTACAAGAGCTAAGTCAGCCATGGATACTCGCAGGTCAGAGTACTGGAGCGGCGACAATCATAGGGTCAATATTGGAAGACGACCTAGCGGAAAAATTTGAAATCGCTCATTACATTCTGTTGGCGCCACTAGTAAAACCAAGGCACTGGGGCCGGAGTAGATTTTTGTTTCAGATTAGTCGGTGGTTTGTTAACTCCTCCAAGAGAAGCTTTGCTCGAAACAGCCATGATGAAGAATTTCTGCGCTTTCTACAAAATAGTGACGCGATGCAATCAAGATTTCTTAAGCGGGATTGGATTCTTGCCATGATCGACTATCAAAAGCGCTTCAACGCGGCGAAGCCAAGAGGCTTAGTACTGAACATTATTCAGGGCAGTGGAGACGGCACCGTAGCATGGGAATTTAATCTTCCAAGCCTGCTGGATAAATTCCCGAACGGACAAGTGCATATGGTTCCTGGGGCTCGTCATCATCTGGTCAATGAGTCCCCGGAATTCAGAAATAAAGTTTTTGCCCTGATTGATGAAATTCTATCGGAGATAGAATGAGTTCGATAAAAGCTGGCTAGAATAAAACCCTGCAACGAATAGTTCCTTCCACTTCATTTAGCCTTGCCAGAGCCCGCTCGCTGTATTGAACGTCAATATCAACAACGACATAGCCTACCTTTTCGTTGGTTTGTAGAAACTGGGCACTGATGTTTAGACCGGTCTCTGAAAATATTCCATTGATTTCACTGAGTACACCTGGTCTATTCTCATGAATATGAAGAAGGCGATGCTTTCCGGGGTGAGCGGGCAGAGTTACTTCGGGAAAGTTAACTGAAGCAAAGCTGGAGCCGTTGTCACTGTACTTGATGAGCTTTTCCGCCACTTCGATACCAATATTTTCCTGAGCCTCCATGGTTGAGCCGCCTACATGGGGCGTGATAATGCAATTGTCGAACTTCCTCAATGGAGAAATAAATTCTTCATCATTGGATTTTGGCTCAACAGGGAAAACATCCACCGCGGCGCCAGCAATTCTGGAGTTTTCCAAAGCGTCAGCCAGAGCGTCGATGTCTACTACCGACCCTCGGGAAGCATTAATTAGCACCGACTGAGGGTTCATCCATGCTAGTTCTTTGCTTGATATCATTTCTCGTGTGGCTTTTGTTTCCGGCACATGAAGACTTACCACATCACATTCACTCATTAGCTGCTCCAGGGAATGCAGCTGTGTGGCATTACCTAGAGGAAGTTTATTAACTACATCATAGAGGTAAACCTTCATGCCCATAGATTCGGCTAATACGCTCAACTGTGATCCGATATTGCCGTAGCCGATGATGCCCAGCTTTTTGCCGCGGGTTTCAAAAGATCCACGAGCTGCTTTCTGCCAGATTCCTCGGTGCAGAAGCGCATTTTTTTCAGGAATACCCCGCAGCAGAAGGATGGCTTGACCGATAACCAACTCTGCCACAGAACGAGTATTGGAAAATGGAGCATTGAAAACGGGAATGCCCCGAGACATCGCCGCTATTAGATCTACTTGATTGGTTCCAATGCAGAAACAACCAATAGCCTGCAATTTCTTAGCGGCATCAAGCACTTCTTCAGTAAGTTGAGTGCGGGATCGAATTCCGATGAAATGAGCGTCTGCAACGGACTCCAGAAGCTCGTCACCCTCGAGGGAGGTTTTCAGTGAGCTTACATTTTCGTATCCGGATCTCTGCAACGTAAGGCTTGCGCTTTGGTGAACAGCCTCCAATAGAAGAAATTTGATTTTCTGTTTTTCAAGTGAGGTTTCTTGCATTTCGTTAAGGCTTTCGTTGTGTAAGAGGAATGGAATTGAGAGTTCCGATCTTATGAAACTCCCTTTTGATAATGCTTTTCGTAAGCTATCTAATAGTTGGCATGTTGGTCAGCTCAGGTCATGGTAACATAATCCAACTGGCCTACGGGCAGCAGATTCAGAATCCCAAGCAAGGCAACAGGAACAGACATTGGAAAACGAACAGCAAATCACTCAAGTTGAAATTCTTGCCGCTCTACGAGAAATTGTTGGGGATCAATGGGTCAAGGATGATAAGGCTGACCTGGATAGCTTTGGTAAAGACTGGACTAAAGTTTATGAGCCTGCTCCATCATCGATCGTTTTCCCGTCAGATGCTCAGCAAGTGGTTGAGATAGTTAAGCTGGCGAATTTGCACAATATCTCCCTGGTTCCATCCGGTGGTCGAACAGGGCTCAGTGGTGGAGCAGTTGCTGCGAACGGTGAAGTGGTAATCGCATTCGACCGCATGAATAAGATTCTTGATTTCGATGTTGCCGATAGATTGGTGCGTTGTGAACCGGGAGTAATTACTCAGCAACTTCAGCAGTTCGCCACTGATCAGGACTTATTCTATCCCGTGGACTTCGCTTCATCCGGTTCAAGTCAGATTGCTGGAAACGTTGCCACTAATGCTGGTGGCATTAAGGTAATTCGCTACGGCATGACAAGAAACTGGATTGCGGGATTAAAGGTAGTTACTGGCAACGGTGAGTTGCTGGACCTGAATCGTGGACTTAGTAAAAATGCTACCGGATACGATCTACGCCATCTCTTTATTGGTTCGGAAGGCACGCTGGGATTTATCGTCGAGGTGACAGTCAACCTGTGTAATCCTCCTAAAGATCCTACGGTGCTAGTTTTGGGATTGGAAAATATGGCGGCAGCGATGCCTGTATTGAAAGCATTTCAGTCTGGTTTGAATTTAACTGCATATGAATTTTTCTCCCACAAGGCCCTGGTTCATGTAATGGAAGAGAAGGGGCTGCAGAAGCCATTTGAAAGCGATGCTGAATTTTACGCCCTCATCGAATTTGAAAATTTATCTGAAAGTGATACAGAGAAAGCGATGACTCTGTTTGAGGAATGTTTGGAGTCAGCTTGGATTGTAGATGGCACGATCAGTCAAAATGTAGGACAGGCAGAAAATCTTTGGCGACTACGTGAAGACATCTCTGAAACCATTTCAAAATTCACACCCTATAAGAACGATATTTCTGTAAAGGTTTCACAGGTTCCTGCATTCCTGGATGCAGTGGACAACTTGGTAAATGAATCTTACCCTCATTTTGAAATTATTTGGTTTGGTCACATAGGCGATGGCAATGTTCATCTAAATATTTTGAAACCAAATGATATGGATGCGAAAGAATTTTTTGAAAGCTGTGGTAAAGTTTCAAATTGGGTTTTCGAGATTGTTGAAAAATTTGGAGGAAGCGTCTCCGCTGAACACGGCGTTGGGCTTTTGAAAAAGCCATATCTAAATTATTCCCGTTCGCCTTCCGAAATCGAATATATGAAAGCCATAAAACGAGTGTTCGATCCTAACAATATTATAAATCCTGGAAAATTAATTGATTTGTAGTCTGGCATAGTGCCGAATTCCTAAATTTGTCGATAAATTACCCTTCGAGTAAGACAGAACGACCGCAAATTCCAAAATTTCCCCTATTTAGGGGTTTCCTTCAACAATATTATCGGCGTACACTCAGTGTTCGGTCTAAATAGACCGAGGGGTTGCTATTGATAGCAATTCGTTTTTTTTAAATTTTAAAAGCACGAGATTAATATGTCAGATTCAGTTGAGGGTACAGTTAAGTGGTTTAATGACGAGAAAGGTTTTGGATTCATAGAGCAAGAAGGTGGTAAGGATGTATTCGTACATTTCAGCGCCATTAACGGTTCTGGAAGAAGAACTCTTATTGAAGGTCAGAAAGTCACTATGGAAGTTACCCAGGGTGAGAAAGGTCCTCAAGCGGAAAACGTAGTTCCGCTTTGATCCACGAATAGATAGCTAGATAGAGCGGGAATTGTAAGAAGCAGGCAATACAGCTTCCTACGCCTTCGTCTGTAAAGACGGATTTTCTTGTAACCAGGGTTTTACTGGTAATCCAGCTACTCAGGTGTGAGTTCTGCAGCTCAGGCTGGAGAGTCCAGGTTATTGAGATTCAGGGCAGGAGCGTCTTGACGCCTTCGCTTGTGCCCAGCAATAGCCGGTCTGCCGCACGTTCCGCAAAAAGTCCATTTGTCACCACACCCGTTATCTGGTTGATCTGTTGTTCCATTTTACGGGGCTCTAGAATTTCCAGATTAAAGATATCCAGAATCTGGTTTCCGTTGTCAGTAATACATCCCTCGCGATATACCGGGTCTCCACCCAGTTTTACAATTTCCCGTGCCACATAGCTTCGCGCCATGGGGATAACTTCAACAGGTAATGGAAATTCACCGAGCACGCCAACCAGTTTCGATTCGTCAGCGATGCATACAAACTCTTCGGAAGCGGCAGCAATAATTTTTTCCCGCGTAAGAGCAGCACCACCACCCTTGATAAGATGCAGGTGCTTGTTGGCCTCATCAGCACCATCTACATAGACTCTCAAAGTGCCCGCACTGTTGAGATCCATTACGGGTATATTCAATTCCTTCAATCTTCTTGCCGACTCTTCTGAACTAGCAACGGTTCCGTAAATCCTGTGTTTGATTTTCCCCAGTTCCGCTATGAACAGGTTCGCTGTAGAACCCGTGCCTACACCGATGATTGTGTCATCCTCGATCAAGGTTTCTACATATTGAAAAGCGGCTTCGGCAACAGCTTGCTTCAGTTCATCTTGAGTCATCATCAATCCTCTTCATTGTTCTTGTTGTGCAGTGTTTAGCAGTGTTCCAATTTTTTGGCCCATTAGTACTGGAGAGTTGGCTTCCAGCTTCTCGTCCATAGTCACCGAGCCGTGACTGAAAAGAAGTATAGCAGTGGATCCCAATTTAAAGCGTCCCATTTCGGCACCCTTGCCAAGATTAACCGGAGGCATGTTATCGGAATATTCATGTATCAGGATTTCACGCTTTCCTTTCCCCGGGCAAACTTCTCCCGACCAAACAGTATCGATGCCGGCCACGATCATCGCTCCCACCAGTATCACCGCCATTGGCCCGGAGTCGGTTTCGAAAAGACAGACCAGGCGTTCATTGCGCGAAAATAGATTGGGAACTGCCGCGGCAGTAGTTTGATTCACCGAGAATAAATCTCCCGGCACATAGATTGTTTTTCTGAGGGTTCCTGCAAGAGGCATATGTACGCGGTGATAGTCTCGAGGAGACAGATAGACAGTCGCGAAACATCCTTCTTGAAAAAGATCAGCCATGTCGCAGTCACCACCTAGTAAATCCTGGAGGCTGTAATAGCGACCCTTCGCTTGAAGTAAATTGCCATCCTGTATTTCCCCAAGCTGACTTATTGCTCCATCTGCCGGACACAGCACGGCCGATTTTTCACTCGACAAAGTTCTGGCACCTTCGCGTAATTCTCTGGTGAAGAAGGCATTAAAATTTTCAAATTCATCGGGGTCTTGAATAAGCGCTTCACTGAGATCCACGCCATATCTACGTATGAAAAATTTAATAAACGGTTTGCGCAGCATCCTGCTTCGGGCAAGCATACCCACTAAACGGGATAGCAAATGCTGGGGCAGCAAGTATTGGAAAATGATAAAAAGTCGAGACATTCCACTAATTCCAGGATGGGCTTAACTTAAACCGACACAGTATTTCATTCTCCTCGGAAAATGTAATCATCTTGTGACAATTCATTTTATGACATTGAATTCTGCGATAAGTCATTCGTCCGGATTTAGAATGCGGTAATAGCTATCCAGCCGGCATTGTCGAACCTTGCCCTCTTCCACCGCCGCTAGCAATGCGCATCCAGGCTCGCTCTGGTGGGCGCAATCTCGGAATTTACAGAGTCCCTTGAAGGGCGCAAATTCAACGAAGCCATCGAAAACCGACTCCGAGCTCACGAAATCGAGATTGAACTCGCGAATCCCCGGCGAGTCGATCAAGTCGAAATTGGCAAGATGGAATAATTTGGATGTGGTGGTGGTATGGGTGCCTTTATTGCGAGCCTCAGAAAGTCCGCCGACTTCCATCAATTCCTCACCACCGATGTAATTTAGAAGAGAGGATTTACCTACGCCTGATTGACCCACCAGCACAGTGGTCAAGCCCTGTAGTTCGGCCCTCAATTCCGCTATACCCATGCCGGATAGGGCCGAGACCCTATGGGGCTTATAGCCAATTTCTTCATATATTGACAATATATTGTCCAGCTCAGCTTTATTATCCGTTCCAAGCAGGTCAGTTTTATTAAGGATCAACAGGGGCTGTAAATCGAGGTTCTCTATTGCAACAAGATAGCGATCTATAAGGTTTAAATGGGGAATGGGCTCGGAGGCGAAAACTACCAGAACTCGGTCTATATTAGCCGCTGCCGGTTTAAGTACCCCATTGGAATCATGACGACCAAAGGCATTGTTCCTCCGGCCTCTTGCCAGAATCACACCGGCGCCTGAGTCGTCCTCTTCCCAGACCACCAGATCACCGGTTACCAGAGAAGGAAGATTAGCCCTCTGGCTGCAGCGGATTATTCTTCGTGGTGAATCGGGATCCAGTGTCTCAATATCTAGATGCTGACCGTAATGACTCACTACCCGACCATTGCAATTTTCCTTGGCGCTCTGATCTTCACTGCCATCCTCTTTCAGTTCACGGCGCTGATTCTCTTCAATACGGGATTTTTGCTGCTTGCTTAGTTTGCGTTTACTCATTAATGAGGTTCTGCGTAGAGGCCTTGTCGAGTGAGTTGGAAAGTAATTATTGTGATCGTAAACAACATAGCTGGATTATTGCATATTCCACTTGGTGAAGCTTTGCTACAATCACCAGCGAAGGTTTAAAAATTATGAGTGATCTTATGGATAAAAAACAGAATCTCATCTGGCTTGATTTAGAGATGACTGGTCTACGGCCAGAAAGCGATCTGATTATTGAGATCGGAACTCTCGTAACCGACGCCGATCTGAATGTTATTGCAGAAGGTCCGGTGTTGGCTATTAAGCAGCCGGATGCGGCACTAGCTGCAATGGATGATTGGAATCAGAGTCATCATGGAGCGTCGGGCCTGATAGACAAAGTTAAGGCCAGCAAACTTTCGGCGCGAGATGCTGAACAGCAGACTCTCGAGTTCCTTGCCGAATATTCGGAGAAGGGATCCTCGCCTATGTGTGGAAATAGCATATGTCAGGACCGCCGATTTATGGCTAACTACATGTCAGAGCTGGAAGACTATTTCCATTACCGAAACCTAGATGTGAGTTCGGTGAAAGAATTGGCCAGGAGATGGAAGCCAGAAGTTTTCAACGGTCTAATAAAGAAAGGCACACATCAAGTAATGGATGACATAAAGGATTCAATCAACGAGTTAAAACATTACCGTGAGCATTTCTTTAAGTTGTAAGAAATTTGTAAGCTGATACCTTGCGTGATCTTTGTATGGAAATCTTGCCATACTACATCTACAAAACGTTCTAAGCAGAATGTTGTTCAAGTGCCCATTCGATATGTTCACGAACCATTTCTGAAGCAGATTCCTTTCGGGACTCCAAAGACTCAACAATTCCCGGCGTAGATTCAGCATTACCCAATGCAATTGCAATATTACGTAACCAACAGTCATAACCAATCCGACGTATCGCAGACCCTTCTGTCTTGTTGAGGAACTCTTCTTCGGACCAGGCAAAAAGATCCACCAGGTCGGCGTCGTCTAAACCATGTCTCGGTGAAAAATCATTTTCAGAACTAAGTTGAGCAAACTTATTCCATGGGCACACAAGCTGACAATCGTCACAGCCATATATTCTATTTCCCATAGGTTTGCGAAATTCGATGGGAATGGAGTCACGTAATTCGATGGTGAGATAGGAAATGCATCGAGTGGCATCTAAAAGGTTGGGGCTGACAAAGGCCTTGGTAGGGCAAAGATCCATACACGATGTGCAACTACCACAATGGTTCGATTCAGGAGTGTCCACGGGTAGGGGAAGGTCGGTAAACAACTCTCCGAGGAAAAACCAGGAACCGGCCTGTTTGTTTATCAGCATGGTGTTCTTGCCGATCCAGCCCATGCCTGACTTTTCCGCCAAGGCTCTTTCTAATACTGGAGCACTGTCGACGAAGGCGCGATATCCAAAGGGCCCCGCCATTTCTTCGATTCTGGAAGCGAGTTGTTGTAGTCTCTTGCGAATGAGCTTGTGGTAGTCACGTCCGCGTGCGTAGCGAGATACATAGGCTTTATCAGATACATCCATAGGGGCAAGAGAGTTCTCTTTCTCAAGAGCATAGTCTAATCGTGCACACACGACTCTAATCGTTCCGGGTACTAGCTGTTCTGGATGGCAACGCTTCTCATGATTATTAGCCATGTAGTCCATGGCACCGTGATAATTCCGCGAAATCCAGTCTTCCAGATAGGGAGCATATTGGGATAGGTCGATATCGGTAATCGTGAGCTGCTGAAAACCAAGTTCGTGTCCCCAGGCTTTTATATCTCTAGCTACTTGTTCGAAGTCTAGTTCTTGAGTCATATCTGCACCATCTAAAGTGCGCACAAGATTTCGGCAGCCTGCTCAAGAGTTGAGTCATCTTTGCAGAAGCAAAATCTCAAGACTCTTGAATCCGGAGCAGATTCATAAAACGGGGTAAGGGGAATCGCAGCAACTCCTTTTTCCTTTGTCAGATAGAGGTTGAAATCCATGTCACTCTGGTCACTAATTTCACTATAGTCGAGCAATTGAAAATAGGTGCCACCGGAAGGAGTAAACGAAAAACGAGAATCTTGAACAAGGCTGCAAAAATAATCTCGCTTTGCTTGGTAAAACTTAGGCAGTTCCAATGCGTGTTCAGGACACTCCTGCATAAAGTCTGCAATAGCGAACTGAACAAAACTGGAACTGGTAAAAGTGACAAACTGATGCACCTTTCGAAATTCAATGGTCAGATTTTTTGGAGCAACGCAGTATGCCAATTTCCAACCCGTAGCATGATAGGTTTTGCCAAAGGAGAATACAGCAAAACTTTTTTCTCGCAATTCAGGATGAGACAATACGCTCTTGTGCTTCACTCCATCAAACACCATGTGCTCATAAACTTCATCCGATAGCACCAGTATATTCCGGTCACGAATAATTCTGGCTAGGGTATCGAAGTCAGAATCTTGCAGTAAGGAACCACAGGGGTTATGTGGTGAGTTAATAATAATGAGTCTTGTTTTTTCGCTGAGGCTTTGCTCTACCCGATCCCAATCTATACTGTAATCGGGTTGGCTCATCGGGATATGAATTGTCTTAGCTCCCGCCAGTATCACCGCTGGTTCATAGGAATCGTAAGCTGGGTCGAACACGATTACTTCATCACCGGCAGACACAACAGCCTGAATTGCATCGAATAGCGCTTCCGTTGCACCGGAAGTGACGGTGACTTCAGTCTCCGGGTCGGCGTCGTAACCATAGTATTGAGATACTTTTTTAGCGATCTGCTCCCGTAAAGCAGGGATTCCAGTCATCGGCGGATACTGATTACGGCGGTCATTGAGATAGTAGGAAACTAGCTCCTTCAAGCGTTCCGGACAATCAAAGTCGGGGAAGCCCTGAGAAAGGTTAATGGCGTTGTGGTCTTGCGCCATCTTCGACATGACGGTGAATATCGTTGTTCCGACATTCGGTAATTTGCTTTGCATGTCAGAATTTCTCGTGAAAAGTTAATTTGGGAGACTTATGAAAAGGAACAAAAAAAGGTCAGAGTGAATATACCGCAGATTCAACATGAACTGCTCTATATTTACCCTGACCTTTACTCTGATTCAAACTGTGGTTCTAAAACAATTCAAAAATAGTTCTAGAGCAGTTCGATCAATTCAGATTGAGCTTACTGATCAAGCCATTCGTTTAATTCGATAATGTCCTGAGGTGACAGTGTTCCGGAAACTTGCTTCAGCAGCAGGCTATCAAGAACATAGTTGTAACGGGCATCAGCATATTGGCGCAGTGCGCGGTACAAGTTCTCTCTGGCTCGCAGCACTTCAACGATGTTTCTCGTGCCAACCTCGGCACCTAGCTCTGTTGCATCTAGCGCGCTTTGGGCGGAAGTGATGGACTGCTGTCGCTGGGCTATAACCAGTACATCTGTGTTCACTCGACGATAGGCATTTCGAATGTTCTGAGTAAGCTGTCGCTTGGTGAGCTCTAAAGACTCCTGAGCGGCAATTACACCGTATTCAGCAGCGCGACGACGGGAGGAGACTGCGCCACCGGAGTAGATGGGAATGCTCAGATTCAATGCTAATTGAGAGCGGTCACTTGCGCCTCCGCCGATCTGAATACCCTGGCTTGTAATAGGAGCTGTCACAACATGGCCAAATAAGCCCTGAAAATCTAGTGTGGGTAGGTGATCAGACTTTCTAGCCTTTAAAGTCTTGCGTGAAGCATCAAGATTGAACTCGGCAGCCGCTATTGCCAGGCTATTGGAATCTGCCTGATCTTCCCAACTATTCAGATTTCCATCAACATCTACAATAGGAAAATCCTCACGTAGGACGCTTATTTCTGGATGGGGCTGGCCAGTAATGGCTTCGAGGGCTTCATATCTGGACTGCAGAAGGTCTTGTTGCAGAATTGTTGTGTTTCGGGCCAGATCATAGGCGGCCTGACTATCGTATACATCGGTAATGGCAACCAGGCCAACTTCTTCCCGCTGTCGTGTTTGATCGAGAGAGCGCAGAGCGGCTTCCTCTTCCTGAACATTGGTCTCTAAAGTGTCCAGCGCTCGCAGCACATCGAAATAGGCGGCGGAGACACGCATGATCAGGTCTTGTTCCTGAGCAGCCAGATTTACGGCAGCAGCACGATCACTGGCCTTAGCACTTTGAAAGCCATACCAGCTGGATACATTGACAAGACTTTGAGTCAGGCTTACACCCCAGTTGTGATTGTTTACACCGGGGCTAAAACTGTGATCATCTTGGACTCGTGTGCGAACTATGTTTCCGGAAACCGGATCTGGGATATTTACATAGACGGAGTCTGTAGGACCACTGGTCAGTCGACTTGTGCCCGCGCCGAGTCCAAAGCTGGGTAGAAAAGACGACCGGCTCTGAATGACGTTTTCTCTATTGGCGCGATAATTTGCTTCGGCCTGCCTGAGGGTTGGATCATTTTCCAGAGCCAACTGCAGAATAGTCATCAGGTCATCTCCATAGCTGAAAGATGAGCTAAGGCTGCTGACCAATAAAATTCCAATTAACTTCGTAATTCGTCCCATAATCTGTGACCTATTCTTTAACGCTTATTTGTAAAACCATGATGAGCTGTGGCTTGGGTGACACTATAGATAGTATTTCGGCTGGTGATTTAGAAGCACGACGGCATTCTACACAGTGTAACCAAAAGTGACAAACGAAACCCGAGTTTTGCGACAGGTCGCCCCTACTCGACTATTAGTTGAGCTAGTGTCTGTTTCAATTAGACGTTCTATAGCGCCATCTCGTTACAGATTGACCTTACTTATTTAAAGAAACTGTAACTACAGCAAACCACTGTCCAGATAGAGTGACAAAGTATCCAGGCAGGAGTGAGCCAATCGTTTGCTCCTCGCTGGAGACCAGCCAAATTTTTCATCCGGTGTTGCTGCGGTATCCTTAAAAGGCATTTCCAGAGTCATCACCAAACAGCCATGGTTCTGACCAGTCTGCGCCGTACTCATGGTGAGATTCGCCTGACCGGGGCGTTTTGCCGGATACCCTTCTTTGGTTTGAAAATCAGAATTTAGTTCGGCAAGTTTGCCTTTATAAAAATCCAGTTGCTCTTGCCTGTTCTGATTCCAATCTGACAAACCTTCCGCTCCCGCGATAAAACAATAGGGGATGGTTTCGTCTCCGTGTACATCAAGAAAAAAATCTACACCGCATTCGTCCATCGCTCGTTTAACCAGAAAAACTTCAGGGCTAGTCTCTAAACTTGGCTCGGCCCATTCCCGATTCAAGTTTCTCCCGGCAGCATTTGTTCGTAGATGACCTCGGAGGCTGCCATCAGGATTCATATTGGGTACAAGAAATACATTACATTTAGTTAGCAGTGATCTACTTTGCTCATTGCTCTCATCCAGCAGGCGTTCAAGACAACCTTCCATCCACCACTGAGCCATAGTTTCTCCCGGGTGTTGCCGAGCGATCAGCCAGCAATTCTTTTTTTCCACGCTTTCCACACTCTCCATATCCTCTAGACTTCCATCTGTCAGCGATACTTTGAGTAAATCCAAATCCTGTCCATCCAGAGTTTTACCCAATAGTTGATGAGAACATCTCGGTGACTGCAAAGACCTGGCTATCAGATCTGCATGTCGCTCCATGGAGTAGGGAGCAAAATAGGAAAAATAAATTGAATCCTGCTCTGGTGTGAATTTGATGATTAGAATTTCGCCGTCCAGACTCGTTGAGTGGCGCAGCCAATTCTCTCTGTCGTAGGAGTAACAGATGCGATAGTTCTCAAAGCCTCCCGGGTAAGCGGCACCGCCAGCATTGAGAATCTTGATAGTGCACTCGGTATTTTTGGCCCCAGTTAATCGAAAGTAGAACCATTGATAGAATTCTGACTCAAAATCCTTGCGAATCTCCAGCCGAATATCAGAAGCCTGCTCGCAAGCAATTACATCTATATTGCCGCTATCGAATTGTTGACTAATTTGCACTTAATCCCCTTCTACTACGAGTTTGTACGCAGACTGATTTTAGCCGATTAAATTTACGGTTGTCTGCTATCGGGTATCTGGTATCATTGCGGCCCTTTTTTTATAGCGGAAGTAGCACTATGTCGGTCGCAACTGACAACTTAAATATTGCTTCAAATGAAGCCTTAATCACACCAGAGCAATTAAAATCCGAATTGCCTCTGCAAGGCGCTGCGCTGGAATCTGTTCAGCGCGCGCGAAACACTGTTTTCTCTATCCTCGATAGAAAGGACTCCCGTCTCTTTATCGTTGTTGGCCCTTGTTCGATCCACGATACCGATGCAGCCATGGAATATGCCAAGCGACTAAAAGTTTTGGCCGAAGAAGTTCAAGACACATTATATATAGTAATGCGTGTCTATTTCGAGAAACCAAGAACATCAATTGGTTGGAAGGGGCTAGTTAACGATCCTGACATGGATGATTCATTTAGAATTGAGAAGGGTTTGCGAGTAGGCAGAAAGTTACTATTGGATATTGCTGAACTTGGTTTGCCAACTTCGTCTGAGGCACTTGATCCAATTTCACCTCAATATCTTCAGGATGTCATCGCCTGGTCTGCTATCGGCGCGCGCACTACAGAATCTCAAACCCATAGAGAAATGTCTTCCGGTTTATCTTCTCCGGTTGGTTTTAAGAACGGAACAGATGGCGGCTTGATGGTGGCTATCAATGCCATGCAGTCAGTCTCTTCTCCCCATCGTTTTCTTGGAATTAATGGTGAGGGTCAGGTTTCAGTTGTTACTACAAAAGGTAATCCCTATGCGCACGTTGTACTGCGCGGTGGCAGCAATGGACCAAACTACGATTCGGTTCATGTCGCTCAATGTGAAAAAGCTCTGGAAGATGGCGGTGTAAGTAGCAATATCATGATCGATTGCAGTCATGCGAATTCTAATAAGGACCATGACGCTCAGCCACTGGTATTGAAAGACATGAGCCATCAAATTCTCGAAGGTAACAAGTCGATCATCGGAGCAATGCTGGAAAGTAATATCAATGCAGGCAATCAATCAATTCCAAAAGATTTGTCTGATCTGCAATACGGAGTGTCTGTAACTGATGCCTGCATGGATTGGGAGACAACCGAACAGGCAATTCGAGATATGGCTGCTAAAGTGAAGGATGCTTTGCAAGCCCGATAGGCTTGCGTATTGCCCTGTCAGGATTTCAGAACGATGATCCTGGCTGCTTAAGAAACTCTCTCTCTTCTTCAGTCGATTCCCTGCCCAGAATAATATTGCGGTGGGGGTATCGGCCGAACCGATCGATTATCTCCTTGTGTCTCACTTCATAATTAAAGTTATCTTCAAGCCCGGGCTGGTCAAATAGAAACAATGCGATCTCGTGAATCTCTGCTGACTCGCTGTGCATGAATGGCATATAGAGAAATGACTTCTGGGTGGTATTGAGATCAGCATCGAATTTTCGGCGCACGGCCTCTTGAGCCAGTATCAGGGCAAGGGTATCCGATGCAAATGCCGCCGCCTCATCTCGAAACAGGTTTCGAGAAAACTGATCGAGAACGATGATTTCTGCAAGAGCATCTAATGGGTGTTCGCGCCAGGAATAGAGCAGACCCTGATGAGCTTGATTGTGAACTTGGGCGAATTTTGAACGAATCAGCTCATCGAATTCCAAATCCTTGACGAAGCGCTGCTTGGGTTCAATATCATCGAACCAAAATTGAATGACTTCCTTTGCCGACACGTAAACTCCCTAAAATCCTAGGTCTCAGGTAGATTTATCGTCCGCTTGCAGCACTTTTTGAGTCTATTGAGAAGATCGGGTAAGTGGAGTTGAGTAGAGGCGAGGGCAGGAAATAAGAAGGTGGCCCACGACCACCGGATGGCTCCGGTGATCATGGACCTTGGGCATGGTCAGGCGTTGCTGGCGTAGGCTATGGACAGAGCTTCCTGCTCCCTGCGACCCAGCGAGATCCATTTTTGGACAAAAGGATTATCAAGTAAGGTTTGTAAGTAGGCGTTCGCCTCATTGCTGAGCTCTGCACCATAGGTGTCGAGACAAACGGCAGCGGGGGCGAACATACAATCTGCTATCGAGAATCTTCCGTAGAGGTAGTTGCCGTTTTCGCCAAAGCGCCGACGACAACAACTCCAGATTGCATCGATTCTTGCAATCTCGTTGCGCAATTCATCCGATGGTTTCAATTTCCAGGAAGCCTTACAATTCATTGGCCATTCCTCTTTCAATCTTGGAAACTCCGAATGAATCTCGGAACTGGCTGATCTGGCACTTGCTCGTCTTTTTGAACCAACCGGCCAACCAGCCCCGCTAATAAACTCTTCAGAAATAAACTCACAGATCGACAGCGAATCCCAAACGGTAACTTCCTTGTGAAGCAGCACAGGTACTTTTAGAGACGGAGAGTAGGGTCCAAGTTTCTCTGCAGTATTATCCTGATAGAGTGCTATCTGGATTTCTTCGAAGTCCACATCGAACATTTTCAACAAGAGCCAGGGGCATAAAGACCAGGAAGAATAATTCTTGTTACCGATGACTAGCCTGATGTCTTTCATATTATTAACTCCGTCACTATTTCTTAGTACGACCTATTCACCATCCGGAGACTGAGTCAGCATTTGCTTGTTTGCGTCTCTCAATCTAACCATTACACGGCGATCGAAAAAATCTGTTTCCAGGCTCTGAATTTCATTCAATGGATTCGTTTCACCGTAGGCTACAGTTTGAATATTCGAATTTTGAACACCCATTCTATTGAAAAACTGTTTTACTTTTCCTGAGCGATCTCGTGACAATAGAAGGTTCTTGTCATTGTCACCATTGCGATCGGCGTATCCGGTAATTTCAATTCTTGGGTTATCCATTTGCTTCGCAATATTTACCAGACCTTGCATCTGCTCTTCATATTGAGATTCGATTGAGCTGGAGCCGCTTCGAAAATGCAGAGAGATAACAGTATTGTCACAACACGCAGCATTGGAAATTTCGAGATTTGCGGGAATCACTCTGGCGGCACTGCGCATTTCATTCAGCTCTTGTTGAGCCAATTCAAAATTTCTCCGAGTGGATTGAGCTTCTTCTCTAAGTGCGATCAACTCCAATTGATTGGTGTAGAGGTCTGCACGAAGGTCGCCAACATCTTTCTTGGCACGCCAGCCTTCACCAAACAGAACGCCTACGACGCTACCGACAATGAAGCCCGGAGGGCCGCCTGCTAGCCCACCCAAGACGGCGCCACTGAGGGCGCCAGCCGTTTCTTCGGTGGAGGGTGGATTTTGATAGCTGGCCCGTTGCTGATCGGCGAAAGAGCTGCTGGCAGCAAGACTGAATACGAGTAGAAGGGGAATTTTTTTGAACATTTTGTGAATCCTGTTGTAAATTGAATAGTAGATTAAGTAGTAGATTGAATAAATTACCGTCAAATGATGTCTAATCTGAAAAAGCAGAAAACAGATTTGAAGTCTGCCTTCTGTCCTGGTTGATCTTTTCCTGTTTGATCTTTCAGTGAGCTCATTAAACAGCAACTATATTGCTCTACAGGGCGCTGATTAAGGCCATCTGCTGATTAAATATGGCAGAATGATGGCAATCGCATCACTTGGGCTGTGCCGGCTCTGATTCCCCTCATAATTCCGGTATAGTCGCCGTAAATCCAGACAGACAGGGTCTTTGAGCCTCCTACCCCTTTTTCAGATAGGTAGAAAGGTGGATAGACAGATAGATAGAGAGATATGAGTAGAAGAATAGCGATCGTAGAAGATGAAGCGGCAATCCGTGAAAACTATGCCGATGTATTGCGCATGCAGGGCTATGAAGTTCTGACCTATGCGAATAGGAAGGACGCCATGGCGGCGTTTGATATTCGCCTACCGAATTTGGCGATCATCGATATTGGTTTGGAGAATGAGATAGATGGGGGGTTTACTCTATGCCAGGCATTACGCTCCCTGTCTGACACCTTGCCAATTATTTTCCTGACAGCCAGAGACAATGATTTCGACACGGTGAGCGGGCTGCGTATGGGAGCAGATGACTATCTCACCAAGGACATTAGTCTTCCCCATCTGACCGCACGAATAGCGGCGCTATTCAGACGCCTCGATGTAATTGATCAGCCTCCATCGCCGGAGAACATGATACAAAGGGGGAAACTCTCTCTGGACATAGGCCGTCTAACAATTCAATGGGATGGCCAAGCTGTGCCTTTGACTGTCACGGAGTTTTGGATGGTTCATGCTTTGGCAAAATTTCCTGGGCATGTAAAGAGCCGACAAGTGTTGATGCAAGAATCAAAAATATTTGTAGATGGCAGCACCATTACATCTCACGTGAAAAGAATACGTAAAAAATTTATGCAGGCCGATGCCGAATTTGACTGCATTGAAACAGTGTATGGCATGGGTTACCGATGGAACATAATTCCTGAAAGTGATAGCTAATAAATTAAATGAATCTACCATTCAAAAATCCATTTGGAATTCGTTTCAAACTGGTTTTCCTTTCCAGTTTTCTACTGGTTATTCCTTGGTTGGGATATCAATATATTCTGGAGATGGAAGAATATCTGCGTCGAGGTCAAGAACAAACCGTACTCGGTACAGCGCAGGCATTAGCAACCGCACTAAATGAAAGGCCCGAATTATTCAATGAGGGTAGTTACGGACCTGCCCGCCGCTCCCAAGACCTTTATGTTTATCCCGTCTACTCTCCTTTATCCCTAACCGATGGCTCATTGGTAGATTGGGGGGAATATCAGCAATACGAAGTGTCCTACTCTCGAGATGACTATCTCCGCACTGCTATCAATCCTGCACGCTACTACGACAGAGATGACACAATTAGTTTTACTAATATGGTTGGTGAACACGATGGTTCTCTGTTCGCCTATTTTAAAGTCGAAGACGATCAACTGGTGTATAGAAGCCGCGATGCATTGAGTGTTCACCGAAGTGACTTTCTTCAGGTCACTATGCTTTCAAGAGACGGCACTGAAATTAATCGCTATGTTATTGCGCCCCATGAACCAGAGTTTCTTTATCCCTTCCACGTAGAAGAGGATTATTCAAATCCGGTTTACGAAGAACGAATAAGCGGTCAGTGGTACGAGACATCTTCAGGCTATGAAGTTGAGCTGCAGATCCCTATGGATATGTTGGGGGATAGACTGGGCTTTGCCATCTTCGATGTAGACGATGTTGACACTAGACGCCTGAACACTGCTATTGCCACGTACAAAGTAGCCGATGCCCAGCGGCTTGGCTCGCTGCAATTGCCTACGCCTGAAATCGATAGAATCGTCGCTGGCATGGGTCACAATAACTCCAGAATACAGGTAGTAGATAGAAACGGCCGGGTATTGCTGACCGCCGGAGACATCCAGTCTGCTACCGGTTTGACGCTTCCTGAAGAAGAGAGTCAGTTCAGCGGCAACAAATATCTGGCCTATGTACAGGACAATATTCTCGACCCGCTTTATTATCAAATTCTTACCAAGCCAAGTAATGACTTCATTGATGAGCTCTACTCTGACATTACCAGAGAGGGGGCACATATTGACTCGGCGCTTAAGGGCATCGCATTCACACAGTTCCGGACTTTAGATGATACCCAGACTCGTCTGCTGGAAGCTGCTCACCCAATTGTTGCTGAAGGTGAAATTGCTGGGGCCGTGGTTGTGGACCAAAACATGAACGGTCTGCGAACTTTTAGAAATCAAGCGCTGGAAACGCTCTTCAATACTATCCTTGCCGTGATGTTAGTGGTGACCTTCGGGCTGTTCTGGTTTGCGTCTCGAATATCCAATCGTATACGTACATTGAGAAATGAAGCGGAAGGCATCATTGGTGAAACCGGGCGGGTTCAGAACACCATTGTTGCCACCAAAAATTCAGATGAAATTGGCGATCTCTCCCGCAGCTTTTCTAATATTGTCGAGAGGCTTACTCAATATACAAATTATCTGGAGAACATGTCTTCACGGCTATCTCACGAACTACGCACTCCAGTATCAGTTGTCCGCTCATCTCTAGAGAACCTGGGACTCACAGCGAATAACAAGGAGTCCGAGGTCTATATTGAAAGAGCCGAAGAGGGAATCAGCCGATTGAATCTGATCTTGACCAATATGAGTGAGGCGACTCGTCTTGAACAAATGCTACAGACGTCGGAAAAAGAAAAAATCGATCTTAATAAGGCGCTCTCGGGTTGTGTGGAGGGTTACAAACTGGCGTATCCTGATTCACGATTTGAATTGGATATAGGTCAACAGCCAATACTAATAAACGGCGTGCCCGAGTACATTGCCCAGTTATTAGACAAGCTGATTGCCAATGCGGTTGAATTTTCATACCCGGACAAGGCTATAACGATCTACTGCAGAACCTTGCGTGACCATGCTGTTATAAAGGTCGCTAATGCGGGGCCATTTCTTCCAGAAGAGATGAAGGATCGCCTGTTCGATTCAATGATCTCCGTAAGACCTCAGGAAAAGCAGAAACAGCCCCATCTGGGCATGGGGCTGCGTATAGCAAGATTGATAAGCGATTTTCATGGCGGGCAGATAAGAGCGGAAAATCGCACGGACCGAGAGGGCGTGATTATTACCGTAGTGATACCGCTCTTCTACAAGTAAGGGCGGAATTAGTCACCGGTATAGAATTTGGGTGCATTCTCTTCCACAACAGGAGAATCCGAAGACCATGCGTGACAGGTGTTCAATACTCCTGGGCGGCGATCAGATTTTTCAACTTCCGACCCAGCCTGCTTCCTTCTAAGGCTTTGTAGTGGCCAGATAGTCTGCATAGCAACGGTGGCCATAGGGAAGAGTAATTCAGTCAGATGAGTGCAACCCTGCACGCCACCTACACTCTGACGTATCTGCTTACGCCAGCCTCTGCCCATTTGAATTCCAATCAGTTTTGCATAGACAGGTGTAATACTTGGGCACATTTCAAATGGACTGGCTTCGGTAGCTGCGACTACATCTCTTATAGTGAAATTATCGTCGATAGTAATCCGCAGTAACATTTTGTGCAGTGGCTCACCGATTTTTACATCACCACGCCAGTTATTCTTAAATTGATAAGTCTTCGTATCGGTCATTTGGGCTTCAATATCAAACAAGCCGTCTTCTCTTTCATAACCTGTGTATTCGATGGCGCGTGTATGAATGTGCTTTCTTTCAGTGGCTTCCGGCAACGGCATAGCTAGACCTTGATCTAAATCTTTGGGTGTTAAAAAAGTATTTTTTGACTATGAATAGGTGAGTCCATCCGAGGATCACCAATCAATGTTCGAGCCGGCGATTATAACTCAACATGGATTATTTGTGTGACTGAACTTTTTAATGGGGCATAATGGCTTATAGAGCAAAATGCTTCCCCATTCCCCAACAAGGAGATAACCACATGACTATAGCCAGCGCACGACACATACTGGTGGACACAGAAGAAGAATGCATCGCACTGAAAACGCGCATTGATGGAGGAGAGGATTTCGGTGATGTGGCCAGAAGCCATTCCAATTGTCCTTCCAAGGCTCAAGGCGGCGATCTGGGACAATTTGGTCCAGGCATGATGGTAAAGGAATTCGACGAAGTAGTATTTAAAGCCGATGTGAATACTCTTCAAGGCCCAGTAAAAACGCAATTTGGATATCATCTGTTGGAAGTTACCAGCAGAGACTAAAGTCTCTTCGCTTGGGAGCCATGTCCTTTGTACTGGTTTTGGCTCCCTAAATTCCTCTCTAATCTATTACTATCCCCTTCCAAATGAAAAAGCTCATTTCAGGCTTTCAAGATTCCGACATCGAAGTAGTTTCACGTGAGGACTGCCATCAAGGCTTTCTTAGAGTGGAAAAAATTCAGCTGCGTCACCGCCAGCATTCCGGTGAGTGGAGTCAGTTTATGGAGCGGGAGTTGCTACTTAAACCTAAAGCCGTGGGAATTTTGCTTTTTGATCCCCTGAGAGACGAAGTTCTAATGATTCGCCAATTTCGAGCCGGTCTGATTGAGGAGGATACTGATTGCTGGCCACTTGAAATAGTAGCGGGCATGGTGGGTGAAGGGGAAGAACTAGAGGACGTAGCAGTCCGAGAAGCCATGGAAGAGTCAAATTCAAAACCTACAGATTTAATTCTTATTGGCGACTACTATAATAGCCCTGGTGGAAGTAACGAGCACATTAGTCTGTATTGTGGCCGAGTGGACACTAAGGACGCAGAAGGCGTTTATGGGCTGGTGGAGGAGCATGAGGACATCGAACTAGTTCCATTGTCATATGATGAACTCGTTGCGGCGGTTGAATGTGGAATTGTTAATAACGCCATGAGCATTATTGCGGTTCAGTGGTTACAACTCCATAAGCAGGACGTATTGGATCGCTGGCTAACTCGCTAAAGTAAAGGCTCTGTAAGCCTTGAGTTATGGGGTATCAAGCGCCATAAAAATCAATTGCCCTCAAACTCGCATAATTCCTACAAATCATTACAATTGAGCTCTGTACGCTCACTATCAATACAATATTCGATGAATCGGTAGCACTCGGTAAAATGGCAAGAAGAAACTACAGCATAGACTTAATCAAGCAGATGGCAGAATGCGATGCGAATTACATTCGCCTGCTGAAATTGGTGCCTCAGCTGCAAGCCTATCGAGACAGATCATTTGTTGATATTGCGCTTCTGGAAAATTCGGACCCGACAAACGAAATCATAGAACAAATTCAAAATTGCGCTGAGCCTGAAAAATTGTTGGAAGGCTTAAGCACTGAATTTTCTATTTCGGATCAACAATCTGAGAAGGGTGGAGTCACCGTCGAAATAACTATTGTGGAGGCTTTCAAATATACCACCACACTGGAAATAAAACAGAAGCCTCAGTTTAAAGAATGGATGACCAATCCATCGATGCTGGTCCGTGTGTATCATGATGCCAGCACTGCAGAGGTAGTGTCGTATCAAGGGCACAAGAATTTACAAGCACGGTATGAACAACCGAATGCTAAAATGTATCATCGAGATGAGAAGATGCAAGTTAATCAATTTCTCGGAGAATGGTTAACCTATTGTTTGAAGGTTGGAAAAAGTATTAAAGCGCCAGATATAACACTTAATGTGTAAATGGGAAGGCCGCTCCTAGATGAATGGTCTGAAATATAAAAATCAATCTGTATTACAGATTCAATAATAGTATTTGCAATAGCATGCGCCTATGAACGCATTGACCACACAAGATCCTGTAAATATTGTCCAGATCACGGACACTCATCTGTATGGTGGCAACAATGGCACTCTGCTGAAGATGAATACCCGTGAGTCTTATGATCATGTGATCAAGCTAATTCAAACACGAGAAAAAGCCATCGATTGTATTCTGGCAACTGGTGACATTGCACAAGATGCCAGCAAAGAAGCTTATCAGGAATTTCTGGAATCGATTTCCTGTTTTGACACCACTACTCGCTGGATCCCCGGGAATCACGACAATGCAACTACCATGGCGGAAGTTGCATCGGGAACTTCTGCTTGTGAGAAAATAATTCAGATTAACAACTGGATGATCATCCTTCTGGATTCAAGCATTCTTGGGCAGGTTCATGGAACTCTTGCCAGCAGTGAACTTGAGTTTCTCAAGCAGAGTTTGGCTTCAGCGGAAGAAAATGCTGCTGTTGAACATTGCCTGGTATGCCTGCATCACAATCCGGTTCCAGGTAATGCGGGTTGGATGAAGGATATCGGCTTGAATAATGGAGCGGCATTCTTCAAAGTTCTGAAAAAATCTTCCAAAGCAGGCACCGTGCTCTACGGTCATATTCATCAGCAGCTTGATTTTCAACATCAAGGCATTCGTTGTCTATGCTCTCCCTCAAGTTGCATTCAGTTTAAGCCGAATGTTACAAATTTCGCACTGGATAAGCTAAATCCTGGCTATCGCTGGCTCAAGCTCTATACCGATGGTCGAGTGGAAACAGAAGTTGTCCGTGTATCTGGAGAGATCTTCGAGGCGGATTTCAGCAGCCCAGGCTATTAAGGCGGTCAAAGCCCCTGGCATGAGGACCCGCGTTTTGCCCCCCGACGTCTTACTTATCTATCTTCATGGATTTCTAAGCTCACCTGAGTCTGAAAAGGCACAACAAACCCTGACTTTCTGCAAGCAGCAAGGCTTTGAGGATCAAATACTGATTCCTCAGATGCGTCATGGTCCAGCGCAGACCGCTTCGGAGATACAGCAGCTGATCGATGTCCACTCGAATCGCAAAATTGTACTCATGGGTAGTTCTCTGGGCGGGTTCTATAGTAGTTATTTTTCCGAAAAACATGATATCCCAGCTGTGTTGATCAATCCGGCGGTGCGTCCCTTTGATTTATGGGATTCCCATTTGGGAGAGCACAAAAACTATTACACCGATGAGACCCATCTGGTAACTGAAGAACATATCCAGGAGCTATTGGATCTGGATGTATCTCCCATAGAAAAACCGCAGAATTTCATGGTGTTGGTTCAAACCGGGGATGAAACTTTGGACTATCGACAAGCAGTTGAAAAATTCGCTGAATCGAACTGCGTTATCAGGCAGAATGGCAGTCACAGCTATGAGAATTTCGAAGAGGAATTACCACTCATCTTCGAGTTTTTCTTGTCAAGAATTAGTCAATTTGCGCGATAAAATATTATTCACCAGCAGTATTTTTTCAATGCCCGTTTTTTGGGAAAAGAGTAGAGCTAAAAGTTGCTCAAAAAGCATTGAAAAATAGCATCACAGAGAACCTTTAATGAGCAACACTTACAACGCCGACGCGATCGAAGTTCTCACTGGGCTGGACCCAGTGAGAAAACGACCCGGCATGTATACCGATACAACCCGACCTAACCATCTCATCCAGGAAGTCATCGACAATAGCGTAGATGAAGCTTTGGCCGGCTTTGCCAGAAATCTGAACCTTACGCTGAATAAGGACGGTTCGATCGAGGTCAGTGACGATGGTCGCGGCATGCCTGTCGATAAGCACAAGGGAGAAAAGGTCAGCGGCGTTGAGTTGATTCTTACCCGTCTCCATGCCGGCGGTAAATTTTCCAATAAAAACTATCAGTATTCCGGCGGCCTTCATGGCGTAGGGGTATCGGTGGTTAATGCTCTCTCTAAATTTCTGGAAGTAACCGTCAGAAGAGATGGCAAAGTCTATTCCATGACATTTAAGAACGGTAATAAGGCGACGGAATTAAAGCCTACTGGAACCGTTGGAAAGCGAAATACAGGCACTACCGTTACCTTCGTCCCGAATGAAAAGTACTTCGATACCGTTAAAATCTCCATCCCGAAACTAAAGCACGTACTTCGCGCTAAAGCGGTCCTATGCTCAGGCCTTACCGTCAGCTTTGTCGACAATACGGTCGCGGCGGACAAGAGCCAGAGTGAGGAATGGTGCTTTGAAGATGGCTTAATTGATTATCTCCTCCATTCCACTACAGGCTTTGAGACTCTGCCGGTAGAGCCTTTTTATGGGTCCGTGCAGGGTAATGACGAGGCCGTGGATTGGGCAGTTCAATGGTTGCCAGAAGGTGGTGAGATTACCGCTGAGAGCTACGTAAACCTGATTCCTACTCCTCTGGGGGGAACCCACGTTAGTGGCCTGCGAACTGGATTGTTGGATGCTCTGCGGGAGTTCTGTGAGTTTCGAAACCTGTTGCCAAGGGGGCTAAAACTGGCGCCCGATGATGTCTGGGACAAGTGTTGCTTCGTACTGTCTTCAAAACTTCTGGATCCACAGTTTTCAGGTCAAACCAAGGAAAGATTGTCTTCAAGACAATGCGCCGTATTCGTAGCAGGCGTGCTTAAGGATGCCTTCAGTCTCTGGCTAAATCAGCATACCGATGAGGCTGAGGCCATTGCCGAGTTATGTATAAGCAATGCTCAAACCAGGCTCAAGGCCAGCAAGAAGGTTGCACGGAAGAAAATTACTTCGGGCCCGGCATTGCCGGGAAAGCTGGCAGATTGCTCAACTCAGGATGTGATGTCCGGCGAGCTATTTTTAGTGGAAGGAGACTCTGCGGGAGGTTCGGCCAAACAAGCAAGAGACAGAGAGTTTCAAGCCATCTTGCCTCTGAGGGGCAAAATACTAAATACCTGGGAAGTGGACTCCAGTGAGATTTTGGCATCTCAAACGGTTCATGATATTGCCATAGCTTTGGGTGTTGACCCTGGAGTGAGCGACATCGAAGGGCTACGCTATGGCAAGATCTGCATTCTTGCTGATGCTGATTCCGACGGCTTGCATATCGCAACCTTGCTTTGCGCTCTATTTGTAAAACACTTCAGGCCTATCGTGGACGCTGGTCATGTCTATGTCGCTATGCCTCCATTATTCCGAATCGATGTGGCGAAGGATGTTTACTACGCGCTGGATGAGGCGGAGAAAGAAGGAATCCTGGATCGCATCGCAGCTGAAAAGAAGAACGGCAAAGTTAATGTTCAGCGTTTTAAAGGTTTGGGGGAGATGAACCCTCTTCAGCTTCGAGAGACCACCATGGCAACTGATACTCGCAGGCTCGTTCAATTAACTCTTGAAGAGAATCCGACGGCCAAATCAAAGACTTCAACATTCGAAGTCATGGATATGTTATTGGCCAAGAGTCGGTCACCTGACAGAAAAGCCTGGTTGGAGAGCAGTGGGAACAAGGCGGATTACGCCTAACAGATAAGCTCAATTCAGATTTGGATTGTGTTACCAAGAGATAGTTTGCATCTAGACAGTTACGCAGAGACAGTTACGCAATGAATGAAGAAATAACAGTAAACGAAGACGGCGTAGAACAGATTGCCCTGAGGACATATACCCAGCAGGCTTATCTGAACTATTCCATGTACGTAATTAATGATCGTGCGCTCCCCAGTTTGGGTGACGGACTTAAGCCTGTTCAGCGTCGAATCGTCTATGCCATGTCAGAACTCGGTTTGAAAGCCAGCTCCAAGTTCAAGAAATCCGCTCGTACCATTGGTGATGTAATTGGTAAATTTCACCCCCACGGTGATTCAGCCTGTTATGAAGCGATGGTTCTAATGGCGCAGCCCTTTACCTACCGCTATCCATTGGTGGATGGACAAGGGAACTGGGGCTCGCAAGATGACCCAAAATCCTTTGCTGCAATGAGATATACCGAGTCCCGACTACAGGGCTATGCCGACGTATTGCTCGGAGAGTTGGGTCAAGGCACGGTTGACTGGAAACCAAATTTTGATGGCACGCTTGATGAACCTGAGATGTTACCGGCTCGATTACCCAACGTGCTTTTAAATGGCGGCAGTGGTATCGCGGTGGGTATGGCTACGGATATCCCTCCACATAACCTGAGAGAAGTTGCCAAGGCCTGTATTCATCTACTGGATTCACCAAAAGCCAAAGCAACAGACATTTTCAAGATTATCAAAGGGCCTGATTATCCCACTGAAGCAGAGCTGATTACTCCAAAGAATGAAATTCAAGAACTTTACAAAACAGGTCGGGGTTCTTTAAAAGCTCGCGCAACTTATGAAAAAGAAAATGGCGAGATAATAATCACTGCCTTGCCATTTCAGGTATCTGGGACGAAGATCCTTGAACAGATTGCAGCACAGATGCAGAAAAAGAAATTGCCTATGGTTGTTGATCTGAGAGATGAATCAGATCATGAGAATCCTACTCGAATTGTAGTTGTTCCTAAGTCGAATCGCGTAGACATGGACAGTGTAATGTCTCATCTATTTTCAACTACCGATCTGGAAAAAAATTACCGCGTTAATTTCAATATGATCGGCATAGACAAAAAGCCGCAAGTTAAAGACTTGGTTTCTTTGTTGAAAGAGTGGCTGCAATTCAGAACAGAAACCGTAAAACGCAGATTGCAGTTTCGTCTCGATAAAATTCTTGATCGCCTACATATTCTCGATGGTTTGTTGGTTGCTTATCTTAATATCGACGAAGTTATAAAGATTGTACGTACTGAAGATAAGCCGAAGCCTGCTCTTGTCAAGAAATTCAAGATTAGCGAGCGCCAGGCTGACGCCATCCTCGATTTAAAACTGAGACAGCTTGCGAAACTTGAAGAGATAAAAATCAAGGCCGAGCAGAAAGAGCTAAATGACGAGAGGAAAGGGCTTGAGACATTATTGAAATCACAGGCTCGACTGAAAACTTTCATTAAGAATGAAATCAAGGCAGATGCCGAGAAGTTTGGAGACGATAGAAAGACTCCGCTGGTACAAAGAGATGAGGCCAAAGCCTTTAGTGAGACAGAACTAATTTCAACCGAGCCAGTTACCATCGTACTTTCAGAAAGAGGGTGGGTGCGCGCTGCAAAAGGTCATGAAGTTGACCCTACCACGCTCCAATACAAATCCGGAGACGGCTACAAATTGTCGGCCCGAGGCAAGAGTAGTCAGCTTGCAATCTTTGTCGATTCCACAGGTAGGGCTTATTCTCTAGCCGCCCATGGTTTGCCGTCTGCAAGAGGTCAGGGAGAGCCGGTGTCAGGTAAGGTCAACCCACCATCAGGAGCCACCTTCGAAGGTGTATTGATTGGCGAAGACAATCAAGATGTTTTACTTGCCAGTGATGGCGGTTATGGTTTCGTCGGTAAAATTTCTGACCTGATCAGCAAAAACAAATCAGGTAAGGCAGTTATCAGGCCGCCCAAGGGCAGTCAGGTGCTCGCGGCTGTTTCAGTTGCCGACTATAAGAAAAACCTTATCGTCGCCATTACTAATGAAGGCAGAATGTTGATGTTTCCTATCAGCGAATTGCCGAGGCTGGCAAAGGGTAAAGGAAACAAGATTATTAGTATTCCGAGTGCGCGAGTGGCAGAGCGAATAGAGTTTGTTGTCGCTATGGCAGTGCTGAGTGATAAAGATACACTTACCATTCATGCGGGTAGGCGTCATCATAATCTGAAGCCAGCTGATCTCGAGCACTATCAAGGTGAACGTGGGCGTCGTGGAAATAAATTGCCCCGCGGATTTCAGAATGTTGATCGAATAGATGTTTTGCGGAAGGAAGAAGCTGAGTAGTAGTTTCTACTCAGTGCTCGCACTTTTTACCCGACACTATTTATCTGTGAGGGGATCAGTCAGAGTAAAGCGTTACTAGTTGGATGGCTTGTCTTTCAAGTAGCAGTTTATAGTCAGACATTGGATCGCTGCTGATATAAGTGATGATCTGCAATTCATCATCTACGATAGAAAACTCTTCGGCATCAATTCGAGTGCCTGCGCCGGCATGTTGAAAACACGGCTCACTGATCAGCAGGGAATTGTCCGGGCACTCTTTACAAATCTGCCGAGTAATATCCAAAGTCTTTCCGGTTATATTATTCGTCTCTTGCGTAACTGGTGAGTAGAGGCCGCTAACCGCCTTGCCACTATGTACCGCCAGTTTAAATTTTGCAGCTACATGCTGCCCCTCCACATCATTCAGATCGCCAAGCAATTGCAAAAATAATTGTCCGGCACAGGCAGCATAAAATGCCTGTTCCTCTGCAAACTGACCGGAGCTAAAGTTCATTACAATTTCATCTTCAGCACAGTAGCTGACTTGACCACTATAGAGTTGGCTCACTTTGCCGGCGAAGAAGTAGTACTTGTTCAAGAGGCTAACTAACAACTCTTCACTGAGAGTTGAAGACAGATAATGGAAGTTAGCCATTTTTATATTTAGCAGAGTGACATCTTGGGTGCCCGGCTCTATCTTAAAATTCTGTTGATCGGCTGTTGGTTTTCTCTTACCAAAGTTATCCAGAAAAGTGTTCTGAGCAAGAAATTCCGCCGTCGTGTTGAATTGGCGGATAGCTGCACTAATCTCATTGTTATTTTCCGGCTCGGGGCAGGTTTCAATTTCACCTTTACGAATATTACTAATCGAAAAAGCTAACAGGTTTACAGGAAAACTAACCAGGTATTGAAAATAAGTTGAAGTTACTGTGACAGCAACGATGAGCAGCAGTAGAGTTGCCGCTGAAATTAGCATCAGTGTATTCACGATGCCAGTCTCGATATAGCTGGTGTCCAGTCGAACACGCACATATCCTGCAATAGAGTCTTGAATTGAGATTGTTGCGCGAAATTCCGCGGGCACTGTACTGAATGTGACGGGAAGCGGAATCAGGGTTGTACTCTCGTGCACATTGCCATTAGCGGCAGCGATGACCTCGTTATTGACATTGATTACAGCGACTTCAATGATCGAAGACCCGCGAGTTAGGCTGTTAAGGACAACATTCATGCTGATTAGGTCATTGGTCAGCACAAGTTCGGTGAGTTGCAGGGCGACTTGCTGTGCGAGGATCTGCCCGTGACGATCTGCCTGTTGCTTGAGCAAATTTTGCGTATTGTAATTACTAATCAGCCAGAAAACGCACATGGCCAACAGTAAGAGCAGGCAAACGGAGATCGAAAACTTTCGGGAGATCTGTGAATTTTTTCCTGCAGACTTTTGCGCTGTCGCATCAGTGGTTGGATCTTGATGTTGTTCTTCTAGCAATTCTTGCTCTCTTTTGCGGCCCGCGTTCAATACTAATTCCCGGGCCGTCAGATGTCCCGGATGTGCTCGGAGGACTGAAGTAGTTTCTCAGAATTCAATGGCGCTCTTTAAAAGACCAGGGTATCGATAGCCCGGCGGTCTAATGGATAGAATAGCAGGAGAGGGCGCCTTCCCCAATCAGTTTTCTCCCATCGCCTAGTGAATTTGTAGCCGCTCCTCCTGTAGAAATTGATAGCCCATCTCGTCTGATAGGGGAGCGAGACAATTTCCCTGAACAAAATCGACTCCCTCTTGCCATAGCAGGGGAATCAGGGAAAATTCTTCGACCTCGCCAGCAATTACCTTTAAGCCCTTATCGTGAAGTTGTTTTACAACTCCTTGGAACATCAATCGACGCTCTTTGCTTTCGTTTATCCTTTCGAGCAGTGACACATCCAGCTTGACCGAGTGAGCCGTAAGCAGAGATAGATAGCGGAAGGGTTCAAGGGTGGCGCCAAACTGGCAGATCCCGAGCTTTATCTTCAGGCTCTGCAATCGCTCGCAGAATTGAGCAATGTGATGCTGGGCAATCAGCACATCAATTTCCTTAAGCTGGAAGGTCATTCTTCTGGCGATGTTCCCCTCACCATCAATTTCTGACTCGAGCCAGTAATAGAAACTACCCTGAACCAGAGAGTTGTGACTGATATTGACGGTGAGCTGCAAATGCTTGTTTTTATCTTCCCGTAACAGAGTTAGCGCATGGCTTATGCAGAGGCGATCAAGCTCCGGTCCCAAAGCATTCTTCACGGCAGCATCCATCATCAATTTTTCTGGTAGAAATTTTTCGCCACGAATATGGCGGAACCGCAGTTCATAGTGTTGAAGCCCGTCGGTTTGCAGTGCAGCCATTGCTTGATAGCAAATAGTCAGCTGCCCATCTTCTAAGCCTCTTCGAAGACGCTTGAGAGCTTCATCGGGGTTGAGAGTCGGGAATTCAACATGTTGATTAACCTGAGAGATAGAAAGACTGAGATTGTGCCTTGCTCTAGCAAACATAACTTCCGCAGAGGCGATGTCGCTATCAAGTCCTGCCAGACCTACAGCGCAGCGTAATTCCAACTGGGGTGGAATGGAGGCTGATACCGCAGTAAGAAGCGCTTGTTTCACCCGGTCGGTAATCTGGCCTGCATTAACGCTGCAATCCTTGATTAGTAGAATACCGAACTCATAGTGACGGCAGCGGCACAACAATACCTTTTTTGGCAGAGTCTTTTTTAATATTGCAGAAATCTCGCCGAGCAAAAGGTTTGCTTCCGACTTTCCTACCCAGGACCTAATCTCGTAAAAGTTTTCCAGCTGCAAAAGGCCAAGGGTTGCCGCAATATCTTCGCCTTCCCCGCGTCGAAGAGCCTGCTCCAGAGCGAGCGCCAGATAATCTTGCTGATAGAGGCCGGTGAGAGAGTCTCTTTTAGGCAGCGATGGCTGAGCGTATGCATCGTCTATAGGTGCATCAGCGCTTTGAGAGGGCATCATAATCATCCTCTGAATGTGGAGCTCTCGGTATTAATAGCAAATGCACATGTCTAGTGTTCGCTGCCAAGGCCCCTAACCCATGTTTATAAGCAATGTTTATAATCATTGTTAATAGTCATTGTTAATAGTCATTGTTAATAACTACAGACTAGACCATCAGAGTCGAAACGCATTATCAAGAGATCACAGCGCAAGAGTTTCAACAAAAATCACTAAAATCTATAATATAACGCTAACATGCGCATATTTGTCTCTATCTCCCGTTAAAACGGGATTATGCGACCTGTCTGAGCTTGGTGCCTGCCAAAATCACATGATTTGCCTGCATGAGGCCTGATTGAATACTGACCTGGATCCCTTGATTCGAGCACTTTTGAATCCAGCACGATAAGAATGCAGTAATTCCTTTGGATTAGTATGCAGATCGGATAACATCTCTTGCCGTTTTTAGGGCTAAATCCATAAAGTAAGTCGATAGAGAACTAGGCAGTACTTAAAGCAGAGCGAGAGGAAACAATGGCGAGCTATTCCACAAATGAATTCAAATCCGGACTGAAGGTCTTGATAGATAATGAACCTTGTTCCATTACGGAGAACGAAGTAGTTAAGCCCGGGAAAGGACAAGCATTTAATCGGGTTAAGCTTCGTAACCTGATGAATGGTCGAGTCTGGGAAAGAACTTACAAATCAGGAGAGTCAGTCGAATCTGCGGATGTTTTGGAAACTGACATGGAATACCTTTATGAAGACGGCGAATTCTGGCACTTCATGAAGACAGACGACAGTTACGAGCAAGTGGCAGCCGATAGCAATGCTGTTACCGATGCGAAAATTTGGTTGAAAGAGCAAGACGTATATACAGTTATTTTATGGAACGATGCTCCAATTTCTGTAACTCCACCAAACTTTGTTGAACTGGAAGTGACAGATACTGATCCAGGCCTCAAAGGAGATACCGCTCAAGGCGGAACGAAGCCTGCGACTCTTAGTTCCGGAGCAGTTGTTAAGGTGCCTTTGTTTGTAAACATCGGTGATGTACTGAAAGTCGACACTCGAAACGGTGAATATCAGAATCGGGTTAATAAATAATCTTAAGTTAAATTAGGTTAAGCAGTGTGATTCACTGATGACGGATTGGAAACCAAATGCCTCTCTGGAAGTACTGCGACAACGCAGTGAAATGCTTTCGACGATTCGAAAGTTTTTTGCGGAAAGAAATGTTCTCGAAATAGAAACTCCATTGCTATGCCGCAACGCGGCAACGGATGTTTTTATCAAGTCCTTCGAAGTCTCCGTCACCTCAAAAACGACCACAGAAAAACGCTATCTTCAAACCTCCCCCGAGTATGCAATGAAACGCATGCTCGCCGCTGGCAGCGGGCCAATCTTTCAGATCTGTAAATCCTTTCGTGCGGAAGAATCAAGCCGTCTTCACAATTCCGAGTTCACAATGTTGGAATGGTATCGTCCTGCCTTTTCAATGTTCGAATTGATGGACGAAGTTGAGCTACTAGTTAGCTGTCTCTGTGACGCAGGTTCGATTCCGCGGTTTAGTTACAGAGAGCTATTCATCAAGCATCTGCAGTTTGACCCTCACATAATTTCACCAACAGAGTTAAAGAATATTGCCGAGAAGAAGATGGAACTTTCCGGCGAAGGATTCAGTAGTACAGATTATCTGCAATTGCTAATGGATAAATGCGTCGAGCCATTGATGCCGGCAATGTGCTTTGTATTTGATTATCCCGTTGCCCAATGTGCACTTTCGAAGATTGAGGAAGATGATCAGGGTCAGGCAGTAGCCCGTCGTTTTGAATTCTATGGGCAAGGCATGGAAATAGCCAACGGCTATCTTGAACTCACTGATTCGAATGAGCAGCGGAGACGTATTGAAAATGATATTGAGGAACGGAAGCAAAGAGGACTTGCAAGCTACTCGATAGACGAAAGGCTACTGGCGGCGCTGGATAGCGGCCTGCCGACTTGCTCAGGAGTTGCATTAGGGATTGATCGTTTGCTTATGTTGGTGACGGGAAATTCGAGCATCGACCAGGTGCTGAGCTTTACAGATACTACTGCTTGAAACCTAGGCCTCTGACGAGAATCTAAGGCCTGAACCTAAGACTCATATCCACAAGGTAAGTCCAAAACTTAGTCACATAGCTTAAGTCTATAAGCCAATCCCATAATTACAGCGATAGACAAAACCCAATCTAGTTATTCTGTGATTCAGCTTCGGCAATCACTCGTTCCTTATAGCAAGCTCGTAGCTTTCGCGTCAGCACGCCGGGCTCACCACTTCCGATAGATTTCCCATCGATGCTAACCACTGCCAAAGCGAGGGTAGTGGCACTACTGATAAACGCTTCGTCCGCTTCCAGAGCCTCATCGATCGTGAACAGTCTCTCTTCGAACTCAATTCCCTGCTGCCCTGCTATTTCAATCAGTGTTCGGCGACGAATTCCCGGAAGAATTGAATTGGAAAGTGGACGGGTAATAACCTTCCCATCTTTCACTATGTAAGCCGTTGATGTTACACCTTCAGTTACAAATCCATCTTCAATCATCCAGCCTTCCGCCGCACCTTTCGAAACCGCTGCCTGCTTGGCTAATACCTGTGCCAGTAAGTTTATCGATTTAATGTCACGACGTTTCCACCGGAGATCGTCTGTAGTCGCTACGGGGATACCTGTTTCAGCAGCAGGATTGTCCAGTAATTCCATCTCGGCGGTAAAAGCCACAAAGCTGGGTTTAACATTTTCGGGAAAAGGAAAGTCCCGGTCGGAAACTCCGCGAGTAACCTGGGAATAAATAATTCCTTCCTGCAGATTATTTTTGCCAACCAGTTTGGTCATCACCGTAAGATATTCATCTTTGGTGCAGGGCCACTTAATAGAGAGTTCTCCAAGACTGCGATCTAGCCGCTCAAGAAAGTAAGGACGATCAACTACCTTACCGTTTATGACAGGAACTACTTCATAAACTCCGTCGCCGAATATGAATCCACGGTCGAAGATGGAAATCTTCGCATCTTGCTCTGCAAGATATTCTCCATTCACAAATACGATTCTACTCATACTGATGCCTCAAAAAAGAACGGGCTGATTGCTATTTAAATTCAGCTGCGAAACTTGCTAACTCTTCACCATCCAGTCGTTGCACTGTCCAGCCGTCCATAGGGGCAGCACCAATTGAGCGATAGAATTGAATCGATGGTTCATTCCAATCCAATACGGACCATTCAACTCGGGTGAAATTCATATCAACAGCGGTCTTCGCCAGATAGGACAACAGAGATTTTCCAAAACCCATTCCACGCACATGGGGTTGTATATAAATATCTTCGAGATAGATACCTGGGCGCCCAGTAAAAGTTGAGTAGTTATGAAAATACAAAGCGTATCCTACGGGCTTGTCCCGATATTCAGCAATTAGCACCTCGGCATAGGGCTTATCCCCAAAAAGGCTTTCCCTGAGTGTTTCCGGAGTCGCAACAACTTCATGACTTAGCTTTTCATATTCTGCCAATTCTTTAATAAAGCCCAGAATGAGCTCGCAATCTTCTGCAGTACTGCTGCGAATGCTGAATTCCGGAATTGCTGTCGCGATGTTCATTGATCTCTCCTTGTTGTAGCTAATTGTAGCTGTTGGGCGGCTTAGTTCAGAAAGCGCGGGCTATGAAGCCTGCTGGCCCACTATGCTCTCTACGCCATGACTGCTATAATACGCGGCCTTTTTCGCCGGTGGATTGTAAGCAGCAACAGGGCTATCCGGCAATAAATTTCGAATCTAGTTTTACCGTTCTTGATCTTGCTACAAGAAGCGATAATTCGACGATCTAATGTATTAAGCCAAGTGTATAAAGCCAAGGAAAAGTGATGTCAGATAAGAAATCTACAATTATTTACACCGAAACTGATGAGGCTCCTGCTCTCGCGACGTATTCGTTTCTTCCCATAATCAAAGTTTTCACTGACGCCTCAGATGTCGATGTTGAAATCCGTGATATTTCACTTGCTGGGCGCATCATCTCCAATTTTCCGGAATTTCTGAAAGAAGACCAGCGTCAGCCAGATGCATTGGCAGAACTGGGTGAGCTTACTCAGGACCCGATGGCTAACATTATCAAATTACCCAATATCTCCGCCTCGGTGCCACAAATGCATGCGGCAATTAAGGAACTACAGGATAAGGGCTATGCGCTTCCTGAATATCCTGAAGAGGCAGCCAACGAAGAAGAGATAGATATTAAGAACCGCTACGACAAGATTAAAGGCAGTGCAGTGAATCCTGTGCTTAGAGAAGGTAACTCAGATCGTCGAGCGCCAGCTTCAGTAAAATCATATGCAGCTAAAAATCCTCATTCTATGGGAGTCTGGTCTTCTGAAAGCAAGTCTCATGTTTCAAGTATGGATTCAGGTGACTTCTACGGCAGTGAGAAATCTACTACTGTTGATGCGGCGGGCTCCGCAAATATTCAGCACACAGATGAATCGGGCAATGTAACGGTTCTAAAGCAGGGCATTGCACTTCTGGCTGGAGAAGTAATAGATGCTTCGGCCATGAGCAAAAACGCACTAAGAAGCTTCTTGGCCGCCGAGATCGATGATGCCAAGGCGAAGGGTGTTTTGATGTCTCTTCACCTGAAGGCCACCATGATGAAGGTTTCCGACCCAATCATCTTTGGCCACGCGGTTACTGTTTTCTACAAAGATGTATTTGAGAAATATGCTTCGGTTTTTGAAGAGTTGGGAGTAGATCCCAATAACGGAATTGGCGATGTCTATTCCAAGATCCAATCACTTTCAGATGATCAGCGAAGTGAGATAGAAGCCGATCTACAAGCTTGTTATAGCGATCGCCCGGATATGGCGATGGTGGATTCAGATCGAGGAATCACTAATCTGCACGTGCCCAGCGACATCATTATCGATGCGTCCATGCCCGCTGCTTTGCGTACATCGGGTCAGATGTGGAATCCGGAAGGACAGCTGCAGGACATGAAGGCGGTCATTCCTGACCGTTGTTATGCAGGAATTTATCAGGAAGTCATCGATTTTTGTAAAGCCAACGGTGCCCTCAACCCATCAACTATCGGCAGCGTGCCAAATGTTGGTCTGATGGCGCAAAAGGCCGAAGAATACGGCTCCCACGACAAGACATTCGAAGTGCCATCCAATGGCAAGATGAGTGTTGTGGACGCACAAGGCAATGCTCTGCTGGAGCATGATGTTGAAGAAGGCGATATCTGGCGCATGTGTCAGGTGAAAGATGCACCGATTCAGGATTGGGTAAAGCTGGCGGTAAGCCGTGCCAGACTCTCTAATACTCCGGCGGTGTTCTGGCTGGATGCAAACCGAGCTCACGATGCGCAGTTGATCAAGAAGGTAAACGCCTATCTTCCTCAGCACGATACCGATGGCCTGGACATTCAAATCATGGAGCCGGCTGCAGCGACAAAGTTCTCTCTGGAAAGAATCAATCAGGGACTGGATACGATTTCAGTAACTGGAAACGTGTTAAGAGATTATCTGACTGACCTATTTCCAATTCTAGAATTAGGAACCAGCGCCAAGATGCTCTCCATAGTGCCCTTAATGAAAGGCGGCGGATTGTTTGAAACCGGAGCCGGTGGTTCTGCACCCAAGCACGTTCAGCAGTTCGAAAAAGAAAACCACCTGCGATGGGACTCCCTTGGAGAATTTCTTGCTCTGGCGGCGTCTCTGGAACATCTGGCACAAGCAACCGATAACCAAGGCGCGCAGATTCTGGCGGATGCGCTCGATAGTGCAACCGGCAAGTTCCTGGACGAAAACAAGTCTCCATCACGTAAGGTGAATGAGCTGGATAACCGAGGCAGTCATTTCTATCTGGCCATGTACTGGGCGGAGGCGCTTGCAGCACAGGACAAGGATGTGGAGCTAAAAGCAAGATTCGAAAAGCTGGCTAGCGCACTCTCAAGCAACGAAGCGAAGATAGTTGATGAGCTTGGTAGCGCACAGGGTCCGGCTATGGATATCGGTGGTTATTACAAGCCGAATGCAGAGCTAGTTTCCGCTGCCATGAGGCCAAGTGCCACATTTAATGAGATTATGTCCCAGGCTTAGTTTTGAGCTAGAAGATTAGATCTCACCGAAACCTGCTCATTTCAAACCCTGTTTTGAAGACATAAAAAGCTGCAGACACAAAAAAGCCCGGCTTGCGTTAGCAAGCCGGGCTTTTTCTTTGCGTAAAAATAACGCGTATAAAACCTATTCTGATTTTTACTTAAAAATCTTACTTAATAGGTCTAACGTAACGCTTGATGCCACCAACTGGGCCAACTTCAGCGCCGAAGATGTTTCCGTGCTTGTCTGCTACAACACCTTCAGCAGTACATGTGCCACGGCAATCAGGCAATGGATCATTAATCAGGAATTCAACTTCACCAGTAATTGCACTACCGATGCGAATACCGCGAACCCAATCACCATGATCTGGATTTACGGAACCTGATTCAGAATCCGCACCGTAAAGTACGTCATTTTCGTCGATGTAGATGCCACTCAAGCGGCTGAACTGATGCCATACATCAAGTAAGTTACCTTCCTGATCGAAGATCTGGATACGATCATTGCCACGGTCGGCTACGAATAGGCGTCCCTTGGAATCCATGGCCAGGCCATGTGGCTGGCGGAAATTACCCGGCTCAGTGCCCCATTCGCCAAAAGAGAAAAGGTGGTTACCGTCTGCATCAAACTTGTGGACGCGATTGGTAGAACCCTCGGCACTGGAGTGGCCTTCACCGACGAAGATGGAGCCGTCAGGAGCTACATGCACGTCATTCGGCGTATAGAAATACTCGTCGTTTTGACCGCCGCCTTTCTGACCCAGGGACATCAGATGCACGCCAGTAGGGCTGAATTTGTGGACTTGATGGCCATAATGCTCGCCATCGTAGCCTTGAGTCTGTTCTGAGCCACGAGCGTCAGCGACCCATACATTGCCGTCAGGGTCGACATGAATGCCGTGGGGCCAGGTAATATAACCGGCGCCAAAGCTGCGAACCATGCTACCGGCCTTGTCGAATAGCATAATCAGATTGGTATCGGGTCTCTCAACGCAGGCGTTGGCATTGCCGCCGCAGCGTTCTGCAACCCAGACACTCTCGCCATCGGCATCGATTTCAACAGTGCTAGATGAGCCCCAGTCCCGTCCCGCAGGCATCTTAAAGTAGCCAGACTGGGTTTGGTAAGGGTTTTCCAAATCGTTTGTAGGAGGCATATCAGCCTGTGCGAAAACCAACGCTGGTGCCATTAGCAGAGCGATGATTGCTGTAGTTAAACTGTTATTTTTGGTCATTTCTAACAACTCTTCTCGTTTATGAAGGGGGGTACAAGAATAAACTAGGGATTTTTGCAATTCAATTGTATTGTGTGTCAATAGTTTACAGGCCCGTAGCGGTACAGAGATTGAAAAATGCAGATAAAAATCAGTAGCATATTCGTAAATGATCAGCAGCATGCCCTGGATTTTTATACTCGCATACTTGGATTCAGCAAAATAACCGATATCGATTTGGGTCAATTCCGCTGGCTTACCGTTAGTGACAGTGATGAGAATGGTATGGAATTGGTGTTAGAGCCCAATGCTCATCCTGCCGCAAAAATCTACCAACAAACAATTTTCGAAGAAGGAATCCCTGCCATGGTGTTCCACAGCGCGGATATTCATCAGGAATATGAGGAATTATTGAAAAAGGGCGTGAATTTCGAAACAAGCCCAAACAAGAACGGTGATCATTGGACCGTTGTTTTTGATGATACCTGCGGAAATTGGATTCAATTATTGCAGGAAGGCAAAGATATCTGACTAGGTATAAATAAGAAGAAAGAATCTGATAGCAGTCGAATTATTCCGAAAAATATTTTCAAACTCATATTTTTATGATTAGATTGCGCCATGTTTAACAATAACTCTCAAAACAACCAGAATAATTCCACTCTTTTCTATACCTCTATTCCGTAGTTGTAGATTGCGCAGTTCTCGCGCACCCACTTTTTCAATCTAACACAGAATTATTGCTGTGTTTTCTTATTTCATTTACAGGAGCTCATCTCTGATGGTCGCGAATCTCAATTCCGCGTTTTTTAGTTTTATTAAGTCGCCAATAACGATACTGGCCTTGCTTACACTATTTCCAGTGCTGGCTTTTGCTGCGTCTGCCGACCCCTTAAGCACATTCAATCTGACAGACAGTTGGCTGGGTTACTTTGCAATCGCTATCTTTGTCGCTGCATACGCGCTGATTATTCTCGAAGAAAATATTCATCTCAAAAAATCAAAGCCAGCAGTTGTTGCCGCAGGTGTAATCTGGATCCTGGTAGCAATTGCCTATATTCAACAAGGCGACACTCATACCGCCGAAGAATTGGTGAGACATAATCTTCTGGAATTTGTTGAACTCTTTCTATTTCTACTCGCGGCAATGACTTACATAAACACCATGGAAGAAAGAGGTGTTTTTAATCTTCTGCGGGTGAAGCTGGTTTCTCAAGGCTTTACCTTGAAGCAAATATTTTGGATTACCGGCCTATTGGCATTTTTCATGTCGCCCATAGCAGATAACTTGACTACCGCTTTATTGATGGCTGCCGTTGTGATGGCAGTAGGCGGCGACAACACAAAATTCATTTCCGTTGCTTGTATTAACGTAGTGGTTGCTGCAAACGCCGGCGGAGCATTTAGCCCTTTCGGAGACATCACCACCCTAATGGTATGGCAAGCAGGAATTGTCCAGTTCCAGGAATTCTTTGTACTATTTATCCCTTCTTTAGTTAACTGGTTAGTAACAGCCACCATTCTGAGTTTCGCGATAGCGAAAGGAAAGCCGGACGAACAGCATGAAGAAGCCACTGTAAAATTTGGCGCATGGATTGTGGTTGGTCTATTCATCATGACCGTCGCCATGGCCGTATCTTTTCATAACTTTCTTCACCTGCCCCCAGTGCTGGGCATGATGACAGGATTAGGAATGCTGAAGCTTTTTGGCTACTACCTGCAGCGAAGAGATTCGGATTATATGAATTCAGGAACCGTTGATAATCTGGTGAGTGGAGACGCGCAGATGTTCGAAGATTCCATGCTCCCGGACGACATTAGCAAGGACGGCAAGCCTTACGATATCTATAAAAACCTACAGCGAGCAGAGTGGGATACTCTTATTTTTTTCTACGGAATCATACTCTGTGTTGGCGGCTTGGGTGCCTTCGGCTATCTCGCCATGGTGTCGGAGTTTATGTACGGAGATCTGGGGGCCACCACCGCTAACATCATCGTAGGATTCGCTTCCGCGCTGGTGGACAATATTCCGGTAATGTTTGCTGTGCTCGAAATGAGCCCGGAGATGAATCATGGGCAATGGTTATTGGTTACCCTTACCGCTGGTGTCGGTGGGTCCATGTTGTCTATTGGTTCTGCCGCAGGGGTTGCAGTGATGGGCCAGGCTAGAGGTGTGTATACGTTTTTCTCTCACCTTAAGTGGTCATGGGCAATCATGCTGGGCTACTTCGCAAGCATTGGTGCTCACTTCCTTATAAATGGTGCGGCCTTCGCGTAGTTCTTGTTTGGGCGCTGGAATGATTTTCCCGTGCTCAAATATCAGTAACGCTCGCCAGCAATCCCCCGGCTCCGATATATAGACCGCCGCTAATGCCGTGTTGTAATCGATCAACATCATGATGCAGGAGAAAGGTTCGGAGCTTGGCTGCCGCGAGAGCATAGAAGGAATCAGCGACGATCGCCAATAACCAAAAGATCAATGAAAGCACTGCAATTTGTTCGAGGTAGGGCGCGCTCTCATTTGCAAATTGAGGAAGAAAGGCGCTAAAGAACAGAATCGTTTTTGGGTTGGTGAGGGATACCCAAAAACCTCTCTGGAATGAGCCTAATGCAGTATGTCCGGGTCCAGGAGTGCGATGATAAAATTTGTAGAAAGATGTGACTCCCATCCATAATAAATAGGCTACGCCACACCACTTCAACCAGAATAAACCTCGGGCTAGCAGAGAGAGAAGCCAACTTGTGGCAATCGCCGCAATGAGAAGCTGAACAGACATCGCCAGACTGGTGCCTGCTACAGTTTGTAACCCTCGAGCTTGTCCTGCGGTCATGCTGGTGCTAATGATTACCAGAACGTTAGGACCGGGCACGATGATGAACGCAAAAGAAATCAGTGCGAATGTAATCAGTTCGGAACTTCCCATTACGATTTCTCTCTTTTCAAAATTCCAATTCTTGTGTTTTCTAGTCTGTTTCGCTTACTCGAATTCCGAATGGATCTATCTCGATTAGTACTTTAGCAAAATTCGTTACGTCTACAGGTTTCGCTTTTGAGTCATCGTGCTGAGCAAAAACGAAAACCTTTATGGCCTCCGCTCGGCGTTCGGGAAGCGAAGCCATGGTGGAGTCAAAGCCCTGGGGAATGAAAATATTTATTACTTCCACCTTGTCTCCAGCGCTACGGGTATAGTTTCTTTTACCGGAATACCATGCAGTTTTGTCCGCTGGAAAATTAGTGGCAAGTTCTTCATCGTAGACGAAGACAATGTCTGTCTCTGTAATAAGGATGGCATTCGGATCGAGACGCGAAATCACCTGAACCGAATTTACCTCGGCCACTACAAATTCCGACACAAAAAGAGTAGCCAGAAGAACAAGAACCTTACTTGTCTGAATAAATTTCACCATCTCGCGTTGATACTAATTATCTGTCGTTAGCTACAGCTTCGGTTTGACGAATACCAAATTGAAGCCACCCTTTTTCATTTGAATTCTCAGACTGATCTGCAAGACTTTGCAGGGCTTCCAATCTTACGTTCAGGGCAGATTCGTTCTGAGGGTCTGCTTTCAAGGCTATGTCTGCCGCATGTAGAGCTCGTTCAAACTCACTTTGTGAAAAGTATCTTTGAGCCAATTCCGCAACACTCTCTGCGCCACCCGCCAGCGCGACCAAATCAGGATAGACATCCGACGGAGGGGTTGAAAACATTGAAGATGGGTTGCCATCAAACCATCCGATGTAGTTTTCATAAATCCCTCGAACTGTCCAGGCAATGGTGCCATAGCCTTCGCCGATATCCAGATCGGAAGGCAGTTTGATTTCATCCATTAGGGTATAGACGTCCTTTCCCTGATTCATTCCTTTTACCGTTTCGTCGTGAACGTAGAGAATGGCGTCTCGATAGCGGCTTACCGATGTTTCGATATTATTGAATCCGTGAACTGCTTGTCCATGGCTCGGTATAAGAATTTCTGGTTCCAGGGCCAGAATTCTATTCAGGGAATTCACATAGTCTAGTGCCCAGCGTGGCTTGGTTCCTCGTAAGGTGTACATATTTGGGAAAGATGAGTAGTAGTTATCGCCCACGAAAGCGGCTTTATACTCTGGGATCCACACACTGAGATGATCATAGGTTTCACCGGGGGTGTGCATTACTACAAACTCAATACCTCCGAGTTCGAATCGATACTCTTGGTCAAACAATATGGTTGCTTGAATCGTCGCTCCGTAATTGTCTACGCCATCTGGAATTTCTCTGGCTCGAATGCCTGCAGCGAGTCCGGGGAACTGTGCGGCATTACGCTGGCCGAACAAGCCACGAAGACGATACTGATAGTTAACAAACTCAACGTGCTCTTCCTGAGCTATAACTTCAGTGCCTTCCTCCCGCCAAAGGTTGATTCCGCCAGTATGATCCCCGTGGGCATGAGTAATGATAATGTACTTCACTGGCCCGTCATTCTTCGCCTGAAGAAGCTCTTTATGACGAGCTGCATTTGTGACCAAAGAAGTATCAATAATCACATTGCCTGCCGGCGTTGTTACCATGAATGAATTTCCAAAACCGTTGGCTTGGAAAATGACGTCGGTGATTTCAACCGCTTCAGTTTGATTGGCGCCTGCTTGCGTAGGGTCGGCGCCCGTGAGCTGTTGAGCAAAGATTGGGAAGCTGATGCAACTAAGCAGTAGTACAAAATTGAGTTTGATGTTTTTCATTGTGTTCCAGATTTATTCATATAGAAAAAAAGTAGAGAAAACAAAAAGGCCAGAATCGGTTTTATCCTATTCTGGCCTTTTCAGTTCATGCCGGGGTTTGAGCCCCCTGTTGTTTAAACCTTTATGTGTTTAAACCACTATGAAAAGTTTTACTCTTCGGTTTTAACTGTTCCAGTTGCGGATAAAGGAGAGCCGTCACCATTAAAGCCTAGAGACTCGTAGCGTCTCCATCCGGCAAGAATACCGGCAAGGCCATGATTACCTTCGTGGCAGGCATATTCGTATACAGGGTCAGCTGCACGGCGCATTGGCACTTTGCCAGACCAGGACTCATCCCAGGACAAAGGGTCAGTTACTGTGAAGTCATAGTCCAGAGTATTCTCATCCACATAGGCGAAACGCTCTTCGATTATTGCCTGGTCGGAATGGCCGCGCAGATTGTAGTCATGGTAGAAATTCTGAGTATGGATAACCAGCTCGTCGCCTTCCCAATGTGCTATTGAGTCACCTTCCCATTTTAACTGCTTGGTGTGGTGCTCACTGTCCAGACGAATGATCCGCGCAGTGTGAACCATTTCATTCAGAATCATGATGTGATCTTTGGTCTGAACTAGTTGCATATTATTGTTGTAGGAGCCAGGAATCATAGGGGGCCCAGCAACAAATCCAGTCAAGCAGCGGTCAACCGTTGTGCGGCCTTCAGGGCCAGCGCTCTCGAAAACCATCTGTCCGTATACACGGCGACGTTCAGTGCCGGCAGCGTTCACCTGAGGAATTCGACCATTTGGTGGATCGTAGATAAGAGAAGTACGGCGGTCTGCGATAGTTTCAACACCACGTTCGTACCAAAATTCATTGTAAGAGATCACGCCCGGTGGATATCCGGCACCGCCGACGGAGTCGATGATGAGGTCACGATTTTGGCGACGATTCTCGAAAGCTTCCCACTCGGCTGCTTCTTCTGGAGTAAGAGTAGCCTTATCCGCCAATTCTCTAGGCCGATTCAGCGGTGTAAGTGTTCTGAATGTATAGGTGCCCTGCAAATCAGGCTGACCGTACTCAGTGCGTGGAATTTCGCTGGATTGAGCTGAAAGCGCGGGCGCTAAAAGGATTCCGGCGATGGCGATGGCTAGTTTGCCCAAGGCTCTGTGGATCATTTGATTCTCCGATTATTAAATCTTATTTTCTAACTTGACGGTTGATACAGAGTTAACCGTTCAAAACTACCTCTGTTAGAGCCATTTTTCAAGGGTAAAGTCCCTAGCCAGTAGGGCTTCAAATTGAATTGCAGTGGTAGGTAGTTTATTCTTCGGAGCGTAATTCAGCCCCAGAGCAAGACACCATGGCAGCGGCCAGCAGCAAGAAAGAGAACAAGAAGCAAAAACCTCAAATTCCATCGGCAGTGGCACTGGCTTCGCCACTTTCTGCATTCAAATTTCCTTTCGCCATAGCGATTGCGATCCTGCTGGTTTCCCTGCTTCCTCGTGTTCACAGTAATTCGGTGGTGATGTATTCATTCTGGGGGGCTGCAGCGCTACTACTCGCTTGGCAAGGCTATCTCGCTTTTCTCTCCCAGCGCACTGGGGAAATTCACAACTTTAAAGTGGTACTCAGGCCTCAGCACTATATCCAGGCGATGCTCCAGGTCTGTGTCTATAGCTACTGGGGATACTATTGGCGTCCTGTTTATGACCATTTCTGGCTAATAGTCGTTCAACTGTTGTTTGCTTATGGTTTCGACATGCTGCTGTCTTGGTCTCGTCGTCGCGAATACAGCCTCGGTTTTGGGCCATTTCCGATTATTCTCAGTATTAACCTGTTTCTGTGGTTTCGGGACGACTGGTTCTACATGCAGTTCCTGATGATTATGGTTGGGTTCATGGGCAAGGAATATGTACGCTGGCAGAGAGAAGGGCGCAGCACCCATATTTTTAATCCATCGGCTTTTGCCCTCGGCCTGTTCTCACTGGTGCTAATTCTTACCAATACCACCGGCCTGACCTGGGGCCAAGAGATTGCATCGACCCTGACTCTTGCTCCTAATATTTATACCTTCCTGTTTCTTATTGGCCTTGTGGTGATGTATTTCTTCTCCATCACATTGGTGGCGGGGATGTCGGCTATTACTCTGTTTGCCTTGAGTGCACTTTATTCAGCTTCGACGGGGGTGCCCTATTTTCTCGATTCGGAAATACCAGCGGCTGTTTTTCTGGGCCTGCATTTGCTGATCACAGATCCATCTACCTCGCCGAGAACACCACTCGGGAAAACTCTCTTCGGAGTGTTGTACGCCTTCGGTGTATTTGCTTTGTACACGCTATTGGATAATCTGGGATCCCCAACGTTCTATGACAAACTGCTCTGCGTGCCACTATTGAATCTCAGTGTCATCGCCATCGACAGAGCGGTACGTTCAATCAAGTCTGAGTCCATACTTAATGTCTGGCGCAAAGACTGGTTGGGCGGGAAAGCAAATCTCGCACACATGGCTGTGTGGATATTTGTATTTGGCGTGATGACGCTTGCGGGTAAGACAGATGGCAGGCACATCGGTGACAGTCTTCCATTCTGGGAACAGGCCTGTGCCGAAAACCTGCCGAACGCCTGCGGCCGAGTCCTTCTGCTGGAGTCCACCTATTGCGGCGACAATGCAGCATGGGCTTGTAATGAATTGGGCAGACACTATCGACAGGGCGATATCGTAGACGTTGATGAAGAATTGTCTTTCTCCTATTTTGCCCGTGGTTGTGAACTAAAATTTCAGTCCTCATGTTTGAATATGCTTGATACATCTCTAGCGCTGACAGACACGCCATTGGAATTGGATATGCGCTTGATGTTGCGCGAAGGTGGTCTAAATCTGATGCAGTTATCTGCTGCTGATCTAAACGCTAGAGCGTGCGAGCATGGTTGGGAATTTGCCTGTGAATCTCGGAGCAATCTATGAGTTCCGGGAATAATACTGTGGGCAATACAAATTCGGCTCCCGATATTAATAAGGCGCCAGGTCGTACTATTGGTATGACTGTAATGATAGCGATGATTCTGTTCACGGCGTATTGGATGTCGCAGCGGCAATCTGATTCAGTGGAAACAGGCATCGCTTCCAATACTGAAGAACTCTCAGGTTTTCGTAGTGATGCTTGGCAATTACCTGATGATGAGTTACTTGGCTTTGTAAAAATTTCTGCCGGCGCTTTCACTATGGGCAGTAACCCGGCCGCCGATAGAATGGCTTACGAAAACGAGCGCTGGTCGAACCTGCAGAGGCAGGGAAGCGTTGAGTTACCCGACTATTACATTGGCCGTTACGAAGTTACCGTCGCGCAAATTCGAGAATGGGCAGAAGAATCCGGCAATCAAACTAGGGGAATTGTGGTATCGGGAGAAGGCTCATTTCCAGCTACGCAAGTTACATGGCCTCAGGCCTTGGCCTACGCTCGATGGTTAGAGCGACAACTTAAAGATTCAAGCAACACGCCTCCAGAGATACTGCAAATGCTGAATAACGGCGGCAGCGTGACCCTTCCCAGTGAAGCGGAATGGGAGAAGGCGGCACGGGGCATAGATGGGCGTATCTTTCCCTGGGGGTCAAGCCCAAGGCAAGACCGTGCTAATTATTCTGAAAGCAAAGTACTCGCAGTTGGAAGTTTCGGCTGCCCGGAATGTGCAAACGGTCTTTCGGATATGGCAGGCAATGTATGGGAGCTAACACGCAGCCCTATGCAAGAGTACCCTTACAGTTCCGCCGATGATTTCGAGCCTGCGTCTGCTAACCCATTGTGGGTGATGCGCGGTGGCTCATTCAGCGATGCTGCCAATAATGTTCGGGCCGCAGTCCGTGGCGCCGTTGATTCCAGTGTGCGTAATGACACAATTGGTTTCCGGCTTGTGATTACTACTCTCTAGCTTTCTTATCCAAAACTTCTTTACGTTGTCTGGTTTTCTTCATTCTTTCTATACTCGGAACTCTCCATAATCTCTATACCTTCAATACTCTTAATACCTGCTCCTTTGTAGTTTCTATCGATCACTAAGCTTTCAAAGTTTGATTCTGCTTATTCTGCCTCCCTTTCAGAGTTTTGGAAGTAAACCAATCTTCGTCGAGTTCGTTCTATTGATTAAGAACATCATTTTCAGTCAAAAAATGCCTGAATTCCCATTTTGGGAACTAGCATCAACGAAGTTACATGAAGGTGGCCAAAATGAAGAAATATTCAGTACTAATAACCAGCGCATTACTATCTATGCTACTAGCGAGTTGCGCCCAGGCAAGTCATCCAACAAATAAAAGGCACAAACATGTGGCTGTCGATAGACATGTAGTGGTGCGTCCAGCCAGCGTCCGGCCAGTAGCTACCCATGTGATAAATGCTAGGTATGTAAATTTACCGACGATTCATACGCGCGTGATTCATCGGGATTTGACTTACTATTACTCGGACGGAGTTTACTATCTAAGAGAGCCAGCGGGATATGTTATTGCTAATCCGCCACTGGGAATTCGCGTTGCTTCTTTGCCTTCAAGCCATACTCGCATTCGAATTTCGAATGAGTATTTGTACAGGTACAATGGAATAAATTACAGAAAAGTAAATGGATTCTTCATCGTCGTCTAGAATCGCCCACTATCAGTGACGAAAATGAAGAACCCTGTTCGTACTAAGTTCGTTGTAGCTAGTTCTTAGTTTCGATTAGGAAGTGCAAAAGTAAGAATCAGATCGCCACCACGTCGTCCTCGTGATCCACCGCCAGATGCTACAGAAACATATTCCTGGCCATCGATCACATAGATCGACGGTGATGCAAACACGCCGGCACCGGTGTTAAATTTCCACAATTCCTCACCAGTCGATGCATCGTAGGCATAAAAGTAACCAGCAGTATTGCTTCCAGCTCCAACGAAAACCACGCCGCCAGCGGTTACCACGGAACCTGCCTGACCGTAGCCTTCAAAAACCTGTCGCCAAATCAGCTCGCCAGTAGTGGGGTCATAGGCAGAAAAATAGCCCTTGGGATCACGGCCAGAATTGAAAGGCTGGTCGATGGCATTAATATATAAGTAGCCCGTATCCTTGCTGAATGAGATTGGCGCGTAATTGGCACCACCGCCGTAACCAGGTGAGAAGATCTGATTTGGGCCGATAGGTGTGAATTGCTCAACGAGCGTATTTGCTTCCATATGTTGCGCAGGAATGTCCGTTGGGAAAACTGGCGACACAGGTTCCATTCGCTCACCGTTTGCTTTGTGAGGAATCGGTTGAGTTGGGTAGGGCACTTCGCCTTCTACGTCGGTTACTGTCGATACTGGTGTTTCGATAATCGGATGAACAGGCTCGCCAGTTTCACGATTAAGAATATACAGCCAGCTGTTCTTACTCGCCTGAGCCAATGCTTTCACTGGCTCGCCATCAACTTCCATATCAAATAGAACGGGTTGATTGCCTGAGTCATAATCCCAAACGTCGTGATGCACCTGCTGGTAATACCACTCCAGATTTCCATCTTCCAACGATAGGCCAATAAGAGAGTCCGAGAACAAATTCATGCCGTCTCTCTTGGTGCTGTCCCCAAAAGGGTTTCCAACGGCCACATAGACCATGCCGAGCTCAGGATCGATTGCCGGAGTTTCCCAGATACCTCCACCATTACGCTCGCCGCCTACCCAGGTTGGGCCTGCGATCTCCCAGCCCTGATCATTTTCATCTTGAGGGATGGTATTGAAATTCCAAATGCCTTCGCCGGTCTTGGCATCGATTGCCAAAACATAACCACCGGCAATATGGCTCTCGCTGCGTGTAGTTCCAATATAGATGACACCGTCGTAAACCTGCGGAGCCGTAGTAAACCAGTAACCAACAGATATCGCTGTTTCGATCTCTGGATCTTTCTCATGCAGCACATCAAGAATCACCGGCGCCTGACCTTCAACACCGAAGCCTTCCAGTGGCTCGCCTGTTTCGGCATCCAGAGCAAATATGAAAGAACCCGCTGCTGTATAAACCACGCCATCTTCGACTGCGACGCCTCTATGCCTGAAAACATAGCCTTCGCGGCGTCCGCCGCCCAAAAGTCGGGTGACATCGTAAGTCCACAATAGGTGACCGTCTCTCGCATTTAGCGCGTAGACACTGCCACGAGAATCCGTCACATACATAGTGTCGCCGACTACCACTGGCGTAGTTTGATTGCTGACTCCGTCAATTACGCCATGCTGGAAAAGCCAAGTCGGAGTGAGCTCTGCAACATTATCCGGGGTGATTTGATCACTGGGAGAAAAGCGAGACCCAGCCAGGTCCAGGTTATGCAGCCTCCAGTCCATATTTCTAATAGTTGATTGTCGTGGTCCGGCTTGTAATGCCGACTGTTCCACTTCCTGCTCTACCGCACCACCTGTCGAGGAACTGGCAGTTGCCACGCTCACAGTGGTTGTCTCAGAAGCAGGCGAGCAGGCGAGCATTAAGGAGAACAGGGCAGAGGTCCCCAGGATTCTGGCAGAATTGTTGCTTATTGGATTCGACATGGTGGGGCTCCGTATTATTATTTTGTTAGCTGGATGCTTTACTGACTGCTCTCCAGCATGAATTCTACAATCGCTTTCAGTTGCTCATCGCTGCAATCCCTGCAGAGGCCACGGGTTGGCATTACGCCATTGAGGCCGTTGATGGTATTTTGAACCAGAGCATCCAAGCCTTTTTCTGCGCGTATTTCCCATTCGATAACATCGCCCACTTCCGGGGCGTGGGCAGCACCGGTTCCGTGACACGCAAAGCAGCTATTCTGATAGGCAGCGGCGGCGTCGAAGCTTGCCTCTTCTGCAGCAAACGAATAACTACTGAATAAGAGACCCATCATCATAATAGCCGCAACGCGCGCAATTCCGGTTAAATACATTTCCTGTTCCAAAGCAGTAAGGGGATTCAGAGAATAAACCAAGTTGCTGCTCGATCAAAGCCCACAGGGAGTGTTGATTTCTGCAGGAAACGAACTGATTTCAAAACAAGCAATTAATTTGTTCTTGGTGGCAGTTCGTTACCACTCCGATTTCTCTGGGACCTGGGACGTATTCTCCGCCTATTGGGAGGCAAGCAGTCCATAAATGTTGACACCATAGGGCTTGCCGTTATCAAGCCAACGGTCACGTAGAAATCCTTCTTGGGTAAACCCGAGTGACTTCAGTAGCGCCCTGGATGGGAGCCGGTTAGTTTATGGCTTGACCAAAAAGTCCGCTCTCAACCAACATTCGAATCATTGAGATAGCATCCCGATCCATCTGTACATAAGCTGACTTCAAATGTTCTCCAAGCTCCGCGGTGCTGTCGTCATCTTCATCGAGATCTCGTCGGTAGCTGAATCGAACAAAGAGATATCCGCTTTCCGGCTCCTCTATGTCAGTGACGCTACTGGCGTTAATTTGTTCCAGTTCCTCAGTAGTGGAGGTGTGAATGCTTTCATCGGGGTACAGCAATACTCTCTCGTGAAACTGAGCTTCTCCCGAAGATATGGTTCTTAGGAATTCGTTATGATCTACATCCTCGATCTCACATTGTAGAGATTCGTTAAATTTTCCAGGTTGTCGCGCACGAAAGACCAACCCTTCCCATAGCTGATCTTTTGAGATCAGGGCAATGTCATCATCGGTCGGGTCGTTTACTTGTATTATGTGCTCAAATTCCAGCAAGTATGCTCTCCATCAAGTGCTACTAATTCTCAAGCGGTCACTAGTCTACTAAATCCAAATCCCATGACTCTAATGTTTCCAGCATCTGATAATCTGTCCAGTCAAACGTTAAAGGCGTTACCGAAATATACCCGTTTTGATAGGCATAAGTGTCCGAATCACTGTCATTGGATTGAGCGATAATTCGCTCTCGCTCATAGTAGGTGAGCTCGCCGGTTTTTTCGCCCGCATGATATGCCAGGGTTTTTAGATAGGAGTCCCCCATAGGGCGTACTAAAACTCCCTTGAGTTCACCCCGGGGGATGTTAATTGATAGCACTGTATCTGACGGCATTCCCCTTTCTCGAAACTGCTGCACAATGCCAGCGGCAAACTTCGCAGAAGCGCGAGTATCCACACCCTCGGTGTCTTGTGAAACCGCAATTCCAGGAACTCCCTGATAGACAGCTTCCATGGCGGCGCCGACTGTTCCCGAACCGTGGGATACGTCACCAACATTGGCACCGAGGTTAATGCCAGAGACAACCAGATCAAACTTTTCATCTTTGCCCAGCTCAACAATGCCGAAGCGCACGGCATCGGCGGGCCGGCCATGAACGGCATGGCCGAAGAAACTTCCATTGAGGGAATAGCGCTCGACATTCAGTGAGGCTGTTGATGACTGGCTACTTCCAGATTGATTAACATTCGGTGCGGAGACGATGACTTCGACGTCAGGCAAAGCAGCAAGCTCTCTTTGCAACGCGTGAAGAAGAGGAGACTCAATGCCATCATCATTGGACAGCAGAATTCGAAAGTTTTCTTGAGCTACAACGCCAGTATTGAGAAGCAGAAGCACGGTACTCAGGAAAGCCAGAAAAAGCTTGCGTGTCCAATAATGTTTGTAAGAATTCAATTTCATAATTTCCCAGCACTCCAGTTCTTCTACCAAGTATTAAAGAGACAAATATTTACTCTTCTATGCCCTTGAACAATATAGCAAAGGCGGTTCTAAATCCATTTTCAGCACCGCTGTGTTAATCTTTGCATCGACTTTCTTGTGAGCTAAGACAATGACTATTCACGATACAAAATTATACCTACGCAAGCTGCTAGCAATGTGCCTAGTAAGCATGCTGACAGCATGTGCGGGCGGGCCTTCAGAAAATCAGAACAATCTTGCTTTTGCCCTGGCCTGGAAACAAACAGCAGCGGAATATCGCGCACTCTACCACCAGGGATTTAACCTTGCCCGTAGCAGGGTTGAATTGGCATTGCTCCAGCGGGACTCAACATCTAAACCTTTGGCGGTTGTAAGTGATGTCGATGAAACTGTACTTCTGGCCAATGAATATTGGTCCAGATTAGTCGGCCAGCATCAAGACTTTTTCGATGATGGTATCTGGGATGAATTCATTCCTGAAAACAGAGCATTAGTTAGTCCGGGCGCCATGGAATTTTTGGAGTTCTGCCAGCAGAATAATGTAGAAGTATTTTTTGTTACCAACCGTGATCAAGGAGAGAGGACTGCCGAATATGCGCTGTCTAATTTGCAAAGCGCTGGGTTCCCTTTTGCAGACGAAGAGCATCTCACTGTGCTCCGAGGAAGTTCGAATAAGGAACCCACACAACAAGCCATCGCCGAAAATTTTGAAATAGTGGTTTATCTCGGAGACAATCTAAACGATTTTTCCCGTCGTTATTACTCTACTGACATAGAGCAAAGAATGGCGCTAATGGAAGAAGACAGAGAAGAATTTGGCAAACGCTTTATATTATTTCCCAATCCCACAGATGGACATTGGATAAGAGCAATTTTCGGTGACTCAGAACCGCCTCCCAGTAATGAGAACCGAGCAGTTCTGAATCAAGCAGCAATGAAAGCAGTGCCTTAAGTGTGAAGGACGTCATTACGACATGAAGAAACAAAAAATAATTCTAGTTGCACTGGCACTGATTTCAGTCGGAATTGCATACGCTCTGTTTGCTGTGCCGCCAGTATCATCAGAAGTTTCTCTACCAACATCAGAAGAAGCAATCGCTCGTGGGGCTTATCTGGTGAGTGCCGGTGGTTGTATAAGTTGCCACCGCGCTGAAGGCGAAGAGACAGCCGAAACTTTCAGCGGCGGCTTTGCACTGGAAACGGACTTCGGTACATTCTATGCGCCGAACATTACACCGGATGCTGAAACAGGAATCGGTAACTGGACAGCAAGAGATTTTCTTCTTGCACTAAAACACGGCCGAAGCCCTGGTGGAGGTTTTTACTATCCGGCTTTTCCTTACAGAGCCTATGCAGGATTAAGTGATGAAGAAGTTCTCGACATCGGTGCATACCTGATGTCCCTGGATGCTGTCAGCTATCAAGCTCCGGAAGCCGAAACAGCCTCGTGGTTATTCCGATGGACAGTAGCAGGATGGAACTTCATGGCAGACCGGGCTCAGCCAGCAGCAGAAACATTCAATGACGAGCTGGTAGCTCGTGGTGCTTATCTCGCAAACAACCTCGGCCACTGCAGTGAATGTCACACACCAAGAAATAGTTTGGGAATCCTCGACACTAGTCGAGCTTACACAGGTGCAACGCTTGGAGAAGAAACAGTGGAAGCCATCGATGCAGAAGCGCTGGCGGAATGGACCATTAACAACGTTGATCTGTTTCTACTGATTGGCTTAAAGCCCAACGGTGAATTTGTCGGCGGCGATATGAACGACGTAATCGAACACAACACCAGCAAACTCACCGACGAAGATCGCGATGCTCTAGCGGCATATTTCAAACGCGGGAATTAAAGGGCTAGAAACAAAAAAACTATCGAGCCTAAAAATAAACTCGATAGCTTCTTCGGAATTACCTACCAATTACTAGTCGTTATCTACACGATACTCATCATGGCAGTTACCACAAGATCCACCGAAGGCGCGGAAGGCACCTAGAGTTGCACCCATTTCACCAGTAGCTGCTGCGGCAGCAAATGCATTTGCATTGTCTACAAGTGCCTGAGCTTTTGCTGCGATATCGTCCTGGTTATCCCAGATCTTGTCCAAAGCAGTGGTCTCAACATCGAATCCTCGAGTATCGTGAGCCAGAAGTTCTGGAATCATCGGAGCCATCGCTGCGATACGCCTTGCATTACGCTCGGCAATTTCAGCATTAAAAGGCGCACCTTGTGCCATGGCTGCAATCGGGCGGAGATTGTGTATGAACAATTTGAACAAAGATTTTCGAGTGTCTACAGCTGCAGCTGCCTGCTCCTCGGGAGTTGGTGCATCCTGCGCTGATGCAGTAAGCATTGCTCCTGAAATGAGTATGGTGAAAGCGGTTAGTACTGCAATTACACGTTTTGACATATTTCTCTCCATTGTTGATATTCAGACTTTTGTTGCGACGGGGCTAATCCCCTGTAGTGTGCATATATAGTGTTCAATTAAATCGTCTATGCTGATCCAGCAGCAGACTATATTACATGTTTGACCTTGTTTAGAAGGAAAATAGTTCAAGGGAACGTTTAAGCCGTGTAGTTGAAGATTTAGTTGACGGTCTAACTGAAGAGAACAGTCGAAGGAAGTAGTTCAAACAAATACTGTAAGAAATTAGCTCGCAAGCTAAGTTTAGAAGTATTCACTGTACGAATAGCAATACAGAAAAATCTAGTTGGCGACGTCTTTCCATACAAACAGGCGCGTGGCCAGAACAAACGAAATTACAAACCAAACCGCAATACCAATAAGGCTGGGCATAATTTCTAACATTGCCGCGCCATTGTTTGCTATATCACGCATGGCCGTAGAGACAAAACTCAAGGGAAGAACCCTGGCGATAGGTTGAACCAGTTCTGGCATCGACTCAATTGGATAGAAAACTCCAGACAAGAAAATCTGAGGGAAAATCACAATATTTCCAATGGCGCCAACAGCTTGCTGGGTCTTGGCAATGCTGCCGAGACAGAACCCAAGGCACAGAAAAATAAATGTACCGAGCATGATCACAAAATAGAAAGAAGCGAAATTCCCAAGGATTCGTACATCAAGTACAAACGTGGCAAAGGCAATCAGAACGGTGAGCTGAATAAGAACAATAGCCATACGGGCAAGCACGATGGCAGTAATGAAGTCCTTGGGTTGTATCGGCGTGACGAAAAGCCGCTTAAGAATTCCCTTACGGCGATACTCGACAATATTAAATCCACTTCCGGCAATGGCCAGCTGCATCAGCGTAAAAGCCATCAGACCTGGCAATAGAAAGTCGATATAACGTTGAGAGCGAGCCTGGACGTCTTCCAGTTCCAGATTAAACATTGGCTCGATATTTCTGAACTCACGCTCAATTGAAATAAGAGTCTGTTGCAGAAGGGGTACTATTAAACTTAACTGATTTACCTGAGCGGCATCCACTAATAACCTCAGGTTTTCACTCTCGCTCTCTGTGTCGAAACTCGCGGGGAGAACCAGAACCATGGTCTGGTCACCAGCAATCAATTCGTCTCTTAAGCGTTCTTCCTGTCCGATAGTTACTGCAAACACCGGGTTGTCGATGAGAAGCTGAGCGAAGTCAGTAGCAACAATACTGCTGGAATTATTCACAACACCGATATTGATCGCTTCCTGATCTGCATTGTTAATGAATCCAAACACAGTCATAAAGATCACGGGAAAAAATAGACTGAAGAATATGGACTGTCGATCTCGCAGAAAAATTTTCAGAAAAACCTTGGCTAGATGTATTTGTAATTTGCTTAACATTTCAGGTCTATTCCCTTAGTCCGTGCCCGGTAAGAGCAAGAAATACATCCTCGATATTTCCATGTAGCGGCGCTTCAGGTGGTTCCGCCGCATGTTTGAGAATTAGTTGCTGCGGCGTGTCTTCTGCGACAACCTCGCCATGATCCATGATGGCTATTCTCTGACAAAGAGTCTCGGCTTCTTCCATATTATGAGTAGTGAGCACGATGGTCATTCCGGCACCGTTGAGTTCCAATACCAAATCCCAAAGATTGCGTTTTGCCTGAGGGTCTAAGCCTGTAGTCGGTTCGTCCAAAAATAAAACCTTGGGCTCATTGACCAGTGCGCAAGCTATTGAGAAACGCTGTTTCTGGCCGCCGGAAAGATTCGCAGGTTTTGCTTGTGCCTTTTCCTGCAAATGAACTTTCGCCAACAGATCGTTAGGGTCGATAATGCGATCGTAGAGAGCACCAAAAAGAGTAAGAAGTTCCAGCAGGGAGAGGTTGTCGAAATATTCATTGGCCTGCAGCTGAACGCCAATAATTTGTTTTACTTTGAAAGGTTCCTTCGCAACATCGATGCCATCGATAGTGGCAGAGCCACCATCAATATCATTAAGACCTTCCAGCATTTCCAATGTAGTTGTCTTGCCAGCACCATTGGGGCCGAGGATGCCATAAATTTCACCCGCCTCGATTGAGAGGGAGATTCCATTTACGGCAAAAAAGGTTTCGGATTTATTGTCGGGAAGAGGGTATTTCTTCGCCAAGTCCTTTATTTCGATAATCGGCATAAACGCATCCTGCTAATACAGCGATCATAATACCCGAACTCATCTGCTTTAAAAGTGCCGTAATAAAAAAAGGCGAAATGAGAACCCAGGGCTTGGTCACTGAAAGCAGTGCAAGCTGCCTAAAACAGAGTTGCCTATATCGGATTGCCCAACAAGAGCCGTTTAGTAGTAATACTCTTGCTTGGACTTGAGTGGCGCGAGGAAAAAGTAGAACACCCAGGCAAACCATGAAAGAAATACCATGGCGAGAATCCAGGCACATTTCTCCATGCCGGTAGTTTTATCGGATGTGGCAATAATCCAGACAGGTAGAACCCAGATAGCCAGAACAAAGGCGCCGCAGATGAGAGCGAAGCCGAAGGAAATTAACGGCAACAGCGCCAGCAGCCCCAGAATACACAGAAATATACACAACAAGTTTCCTATAGTTCTCATCTCTCTCCTACCTCGGTGGTAATAGCGGTTTCCCACACATTTAACATTGCTTAAGGTTAGTTGCGAATTCCATGCCAACTAAAAAAAAGTAGCAAATACAAAGAGATATAGATAGAGAGCCGAGATATGAATGTCAAAATTCACCAATATTGGCGAAATTAACCACTTGGGAAGATAATGCCCTCTTGGTCCTAAAGTCGTGACCAGGGCGGGATTTTAGGCAATAAGCATCGAGGTTCTGATTCGATATGAGTGAAGAGAAGGCATCAGGTGGTTGCAGCTGCGGCAAGCTGCGATATCAAATAAGCCAGCCACCCAAAGTAGTGGCTATCTGTCATTGCCGTTCCTGCCAGTTAGCCGCTGGTGCCGAGAGTGTTGGCTGGGCAGTCTGTGCTAGCTCCGCATTTACATGGCTGACACCGGAGCCAAAATACTTCAAATCCTCAGAAAATGTGACGCGATCATTCTGTGGTGATTGCGGAACGGCGCTGAGCTATCAGGCCAATGCTGACTATATTGATGTGACACTCGCCAGTTTCGATAAGCCCGAACAATTTCCTCCAAAAAACGAAGTTTGGTTGAAGCATAGGATTTCCTGGAATCCTGCTAATCCGAATCTCAAATCATTTGAAGAGGCAGGTTCCTAGAAAGACACTAAGTAAGCAATCAGAAGCCTTCTATTCCCTTTCTTGCTTGCGAGAAGCTAGTTACCAAATCTTGATTCTGTCTTCCGGCGCAAGATAGAGCTCATCTCCTGGCTGCACATCGAAGGCTTCATACCATTCATCCATATTTCTCACTACGCCATTTGATCGAAATCTAGCTGGAGAGTGGGGGTCTGCAGTGAGTCGTTGAATCAAGGCGTCGTCACGAATTTTACTCTTCCACAATTGTGCATAAGCGAGGAAGAAACGCTGGTCTCCAGTTACCCCGTCAATAACTGGAGCCTCTTCGCCGTTGAGATAAATTTTGTAGGCGCGGTACGCCATGGACAGGCCACCAAGGTCCCCTATGTTTTCCCCAAGTGTGAAATTACCGTCTATGAAATGTCCTTCCACCGGTTCGAACTCATCATACTGAGCGGCTAGAGCGGAAGTGAGCACATCGAAATTGGCTCGGTCTGCATCAGTCCACCAGTTTCGTTGTATGCCATTGAAATCATATTTGGAGCCTTGATCATCGAAGCCATGGCCCATCTCGTGACCAATCACTGAACCGATGCCGCCATAGTTAACAGCAGGGTCAGCCGCCGCATCAAAAAATGGGGCTTGCAGAATTGCTGCAGGAAAAACAACTTCGTTAAACGCGGGATTGTAATAGGCATTCACGGTTTGTGGAGTCATACCCCATTCCTCCCGTCGAGTTGGTTGACCTAAACGACTAAGAGAGTCTTCGTAATTAAATTCTCTAATGTTCTGAACAGTTGCGAATAAATCACCGTCAACAATTTCCAGGCCGGAGAGGTCTGTCCATTCATCGGGATAGGCTATCTTTGGGCGGAAAGAGTTCAGTTTCAGGTTTGCTTCAGCCTTGGTTTCTTCACCCATCCAATCGAGCTCAGCGATACTACGGCCAAGTGCGTCTCGAAGATTCTCAACCAGTTCGCTCATTTGGTCTTTCGCTTCTGGTGGGAAATGTCTTTCTACATATACCTGGCCAAGAACCTCGCCGAGGCTTGATATGGATCCTACGCGGGCTACGCCTCGTTCCCATCGTTCTCTTTGTGCGGGCACGCCCCTCAACACAGTTGAATAGAAACGAAAGGATTCATTGTCGATTTCTTCAGAGAGGAACCTGGCACTATCGTTAACCAGGCGATAAGTCATCAAACTCTTCCAGTCCTCTATTGAAACGTCATTTACTAGATCTATAGTGGGCGACATGGCACTCGGATAAATTACATTCAAATCTTCCAGGTTTTCGACGCCGGCCGATGAGAAAAATCTTTCCCAATCGAAGCCGGGGTACTCCGTAATAAAATCATCGAAGTTCATGGGATTGTAAGTAAGGTCTCGATTTCGACGTTGAGCCCTTGGCCAGGTGAATTCCGCAATTCTGGTTTCCAGGCTGAGAATTGCATCCGCTTTGTCTGCACCATCTTCGATTCCGGCAAGACTCAATATGCGGGCCACATGTTCCACAAACTCCTTTCTGATATTGAGGTTTCTCTCAGAATCAACAAGGTAGTAATCGCGATCAGGTAAAGAAAAGCCGCCTACGGATAAGGAAAGTTGATGCTGGTCAGGATCGGACCTGTCTGTGCTAATGGAAAAGTTTACCGGGCTGGCAGTATTGTCGACTCTCGCTCGGCCGAAAGCAGTGATCAACTCCTGTCTCGAGCTAATACTTTCGATTGCCGCGAGATTAGGCAACAGTGGACTCATTCCCAACTGGTTAAGAGTGTCGACATCCATATAGGTGAGGTAATAGTCGCTGACCTTCCGCTCCAGCGAGCCATCGGCTGGCTCCAAAGAGGTCAGGTCATCAACAATCACCTGAACCCTCTCATTTGATGTATCCCGCAGTGTCTCAGGCGTGCTGTGGCTGCTGCGATCGTCAGGGAGTTCGTAATTATCTACCCACGTGCCATTGGCAAACATGAAAAAGTCATCGCCAGGGCGTATGTCGGTATTTTGATTGGTAAGATCGACGCCAAAGCTGCCAAATTCAGGGCTAGCAGGCTCATCTCTAGTTGTGTTTGAAGAGGCCGGCTCACTGGGGGCCGCTACGATATCGACAGGTTCTTCTGCGCCGCAGGATGCCAAAATGGATAAAAGAGGGAATATGATTAGGAAGAATCGATTACGCAAGTTCATGATTTAACTCGTAGATAATAGTATTTAGTGAAGGAGGCTCGAAATTATGTCTGAGCTTACACCTATTTGAGAGAACACCAAAGTCCAGAAAATGCCGCGCCCTTATAATTCATCAACTATGACGGTAAACTCATTCCATAAAAATAATGATGAGCTAGCGAATTCTCACTCGACATCCATGACTGACAACAAAGTATTCAATTTACCCTTGAGTGGAGTGTTAATCGTAGTCTTCGCGATTCTCTATTTTGCGACTCAGGCCAACGAGTTGCTGCGACAAGTAGTAATAGCTCCGGGATCTGTTGCCGAACAGATATCCGAAGCGGACTGCCGGGCAGACGAGCTTGTAGAGGAAAACCTTTCCCTTGCAGAATGCCAGCTGATGGTGAGTAGCGTACAAATCACACTGGCTTCCAGCCCCTCCTGGTTTCGCTCATTTCAAATAAGCAGTGCAACACTCGCCTGTATCGCAGCGATGCTTTCGTTTCTGATTGGATTCAAACTAATTGGCAGCGCTACTTTATCAGCCAAGCTTGCTCGGTTTAGTTTCTCATCCCTCGCACTAATCGACATTCTCCAGTTTCTGGCTGTACTCAACACTGGACCTCTTTTGCGGGCGCAATATCTTTGGCCGCTACTGATTTGGCTAGCCATACATATTTCTTTCCTGATTATCTTTCTCGCGCTTAATAGTAGCGGTGGGCATGAAAAGGAAATGACGTGACCGGATTGGAAGAATCTCGCGACATGGAAAGAGTTAGTCCAGTTACGGTGGTTCTACACTGCTTGTTAGCTGTCTCCATTTTTTTCCTTTTCATTTCCAGTTGGTGGATGTTGTCACTGCCATTGCCTTCGGAAGTGTTCACATATCGTGAGCTACCGTTTCAGTTACATAAAAACATTGGGCTAACTGTTTTTCTATTTGCGGTGGTGATGATTACTACTGCACTGAGTCGAAAAAGGCAGAGTAAACCTGGCGCGCGAACAAAGCTGGAACGGCTCACAAGTTTTGATCACCTGATAATCTACATCCTAATTTTCGCCTGCTGTATTACAGGGTATCTTTCCTCTTCCTACAGTGGTTGGCAGACGCAGGTTTGGTGGTTATTCAATTTGCCTTCCTGGACGAATGAGAACGATAAGCTGAATATACTTTTTTCAGATGTTCATATTTGGACATGCTGGTCACTGCTCGCAGTGATTAGCGTGCATATTTCAGCTGCCATTTTTCATGCTGCCAAAAATGACGGCATTATAAACAAGATGTTTCGCCTTTAACGAGAGAACTACAAGTAACTGGAAAAGTAAGAAGTAACTAGAACTGCTATTAGAAAAACAATTGGCAACCGGGTTTAGATAAATAGTTGAGTTTCACATACAAAGCTTTGCTTAGTAGAGATAACAGCCAAGGACACAAAGAGAATTCCCTATGCAAGAAATTGAAACGTTCGTAAGCCACCTGGAATGTAGCTATACCGGGAAAATTTATCCCGCTGATCGGCTGCACGGTTTATCAGAGGCAGGAAAGCCTTTGTTGGTCAGATATGACCTCGAAGCGCTCTCCCAAGCGGTAACCAAGGAAGATCTTGCTGATCGTCTCCCGGAGTTCTGGCGCTATCGAGAATTTCTTCCTATTAGACGAGCCGAAAATATTGTTCGTCTGGGAGAATTAATAACTCCTATCTTGCCGGCAGAAAAATTACAGAATCAATATGAATGCGGCGAAATTTTAATCAAGGATGAAGGCAGGCTACCGACAGGCTCTTTCAAGGCTAGGGGGCTGGCTCTGGCTGTTGCCATGGCGAAAGAACTGGGAGTCCAGCGCATGGCAATGCCCACCAACGGCAATGCCGGAGCCGCATTGGCCGCTTACTGTTCTGCCGCAGATATTGAGACCTATGTTTTTTGTCCGGAAGATACGCCCCGAGTAAACATCGAAGAGATAGCCTTCCAGGGGGCGAAGACATTTCTTGCCAACGGTTATATCAATGACTGTGGAAAAATCGTGGGTGAAGGCAAAGAGATAATGAACTGGTTCGATGCTTCTACATTGAAGGAGCCTTATCGTATAGAAGGCAAGAAGACCATGGGTCTGGAACTGGCAGAGCAATTGGATTGGGAGCTTCCCGATGTCATCCTTTATCCAACCGGCGGAGGCACCGGCCTTATCGGCATGTGGAAGGCATTTCAGGAACTGGAAGCGATCGGCTGGATAGGCTCAAAACGACCGCGCATGGTGGCGGTGCAGGCTGAAGGCTGTGCACCAATCGTTAAGGCATTCGATGAAGGAACTCGCCATGCTGAACCATGGAAGGATGCTCATACCATCGCGTCAGGAATCAGAGTGCCAGCCGCTGTGGGTGACTTTCTTATTCTCGATGCGGTTCGTGAGAGTGATGGTTTTGCAGTGGCGGTGAGTGACGAGGACATTGATGCTGCTCATAAAGAGTGTGCCAAGACCGAAGGAATACTTCTCTGTCCTGAGGGTGCGGCTACGTTGGCGGCTCTAAAGCAGGAACTTAAAAGTGGACGAATTAGAGCTGATGAAAATGTGATGTTGTTTAACTGTGCTACAGGCTTGAAATACCCCATGGAGTCCGAGCATCACAACATCGATCTGAATAAGCCTATCGATTACGATTTTATTCGAGATTGTTAGCGGCGCTTTTTTAGTTTCAAGCAATGCAGAGATTCGGTTTGTTAGCCTGTTACTAATGACCGAATAGATCAATGCTTTCTGTAAGAAAATTCCCATAGTATATTTCCTGAAATTCTAAGCTTGTTCTTCTAAGTAAACCAATAGTCAACTTTCTTTAAGAAAGGAGTCTGACTAGTGTCTTCCTATTCTCTTTGAAATTCGCTTTATCCAAAACTGCATCCTACTCTTGAAATATTCCCCATAGAAACCTTCGGGAATTATTCGAATTTATTATTGCAGGCAGTGGAGGCTTGAGATGAGAGAACTTACAAACGAAGAAATAGATGTGGTCAGTGGAGCCGGTACGATTGGTGAATGGGCCGCTGATGGAGCAGGTGTGGGCACCATTGGTGGAGCGATAATAACCGGCGGCATAAGAGGGGCTATGATGGGTGGCGCATATGGCGGCTTGCTTGGTGCTACAGCTGGCGCTGGATATGTCGCTGGAACTTACCTGTATGACGTAATTTCATGATTGCAGAATTCGGCGCGAAGAAAATGAAGCCAGAGACGGCGTCAAGAATTGCATTGGGAATGATGCTTATTTGCGTCATTGTTACAGTGGTCGCAATTTTAAAGGGTGATCTACTAAATGCAGTTATAGGTATGTCATCCGCTCCTGTCTTGTACTACGCGTATAGAAATCCCGAGCTTCTCCTGACGAAAGGCTTTAAAGAGTTTGACAGTAAGTTTGATGCTACCCGTGACAAAAAATATCTATGGGGGTTCCCCGCTTATCAAGTATTTATGCTGGCTGTCATTCTCTATATCTGGTTATTGTAAGATGAGAAACGAAAAGGAATTGAAAAAGGAAAACCAAGAGTAAAGAAGACTGTCACCTCCGCCCTTGGTTTTCCCTTACTTAAAATAATTGCTGTGCTTGAAGATTACTTAACGCAGTACCCGTCCAAGCTGTTCGCGGTGAAAGGCTGAAGTTTCTTCAATATCTCTAACCAGGCGACAGAGCCTGCGCGGAATATTGGATCCTATGGGAGTTTCCTGACGACAGACAATTCTGTCATCAGCTTCCACAGAAGCATTGTATTGTTCCACCTCGGCATCGGTAGGAAGGCGGCGGCCATTGTTCTCAGAGGGATCCACGGCGCAGCTGGCGAGTAGCGTTACACATGCTAATGCCAATAAGACTGAAGAAGTAAAACGGTTGATTGTTTTCAAAAATTCCATAATCATGATTATCATCAATGCCTATTCGTTAACGATTACCGGACCGCCTTCCAGATAAAAAGAATATTCAAATTCAACAGTGGTGCTTGTGAATATCTGCCCGTCTTGAATTAGCGGCCTGAAGTGTAGTCGGGAAACTTCTCTCTCTACTTGAGACTTTGTAAGGTCCCAATCGGGAAAGCTTCGCAGGAACTGAAAATTATTTACTTCCATGCTAGGCTCAAGACTAACCTCACCGGATTCAAGTAGGTCGGGCTGTTGAGTTATTAAGTCGAATCTCACTAAGGCTATGCCGTCACGATTCTGTGCCGAGAGCCCCGGCAGTTCTTTGGCTGGAAGCTCAGTCGCTGGAAAAATGGGGGACCATACAGTGAAGGATAGAATATTTTCTGAACCGTTCTCTGAGCCGGAATCAATTCTCTCATTCAAATCCAGTTGAAGGTTTTGTTCAGGTAATACCTGAACCTGGGAAAATAAATTGTCTAACTCTTGTGCCTCGTATCCTGCAGATTGCAAATTATTGTAGGCGCTGTTGTACATATTCATAGCAGTTCTATTTTTTCCGAATAGCAATTCCCAGTCTGCTTGATAGATTTGGCTTAGAGCGTTTGATTCGACGCTTGCTAATTCCGAATTGCGATAGAGCACTCGAATGCGCTGCAATAATTCCCTGCCTATGCCATAACTTTTTTGAAGCGATTCATTTTTTCCGAGAGCCCAGCCGCTAACTATTTCCGGTGACTCGGTCTTGTAGGTATAACTAGTCAGGCCGCGGCGATTTGAAAGGTCGCTCTGGTAATAGTGTATTAGCACGATGTTGTAAAGCCAGGGAGCCAGACGCAGGCTCTCCTTGCCAAATTTTGATTCGATTGCGCTGACCGCGCGCCAATTTAAGTTCTTTGCAGTAATGAGGTAATGAGCATTGGACTGACTATGAATGTCTGCTGCTGCGGCGAGATAAAGACGACTTAATACTTCAGTCCAACGTAGAAAGACTTCGATATCTTTGTCGTAGTGATTGTCATTTATCCATTCGAAATAGGCGAGTTGCCTATCCAGAGCGATCCAGTTCCCCTGGGCAATTAATGCTTCACCGAGTAAGTTAACAGCCGGTAATTGGAAAGGAGAGTCGAGGCCGTAGTTGATTTTGATATTCTGAACGGCTTCCGAAAGTATTTTTTCCGCATCCATATAGCGACCGTCTTCCAAGAGGTCTCGTCCTTCGTCCATGAGAGTTTCAAACTGGGTCTGAGCGAAATTATTTAGAAAACTGGATTCAGTGCTAGTTTGTGTATTTTGAGCTAGCACAGCGGGGCATAGCAGAAGAGATACTGCAAACACAGGAGCTATAAATACAGAGTCTGCAAAATGAAAGGCAGGCATGTATTTGGAAAGCTTGATGCCCATAAAGAGTCCCACGGGAGTTAACCGGTTCCAAATAGCAGAGCAGGTAACATTGAGAGTGGAATAATCAGAATACGCCCATATTCACAATCTGGCAATTCACTCATTAATCAGCTTCTGCAGCGATAAAATCACGAATAAACGGTTCCGCCTCGCTGTATTCAAAAATGAAATACCATCCCGCGCTTAGGCCCTGACGCTGCATCTTCTCTAGCCTGCGCCGCCCGTCCACCATACGAAATGGTCGATCGCAGGGATTCGGCATATCTCGCACTAGCAAGCCGGGATATTTAGTGTCCGCCATGTCGAAGCGCTTGCCGCTAAAGTCATCTCCACCCAGCCAGTCAGCTGGTTTCCAGCATATCTGGTTAAAATCAACCTTTTGTGGCTTTCGCTCCGGCATATGCTTCTTTGCAAGGTCCAGCAGAGCGAGATAGCTGTATTTGCGCCCTGGCAATGCCCAATCACCGAACATAGAGTGACCGGGTACATCGCCAAACCCTTGCACCTCTAATATTTTATTTCCCATGACCTGCTCGAATCCATTTGCGTTTGCGAGTGTGCTTTAATATGTGACTGAATTTATCTATTTCTTGCAAAAATTGAAAGCGTGAAAATTGAAAGGATGGGAATCGTAAGTGAGTAAAGAAGAATTAAATAAGCCAATTGATCTATATACCTGGTCAACTCCAAATGGGCGCAAGGTATCTATCATGCTTGAGGAAGTAGGGCTGCCTTACAATGTCATCCCGATCGATATCACAAACGGCGATCAACACAGTGATGAATTTGACGTCCTGAGCCCTAATCACAAGATTCCGGCAATAGTGGATCATGAGGCAGGGATACATTTAATGGAGTCAGGTGCAATTCTTATGTATCTGGCCAATAAGACCGGAATGCTGATGGATAGCATGGAAGGCAACTATTGGCAGCAGATGGAATGGCTAATGCTTCAGATGGCCCATGTCGGTCCCATGCTTGGGCAGACTCATCATTTCGTGAAATTCAATCCCGGTAAGTCACCTTACGCAGAGGAAAGATATCGCAATGAGACTGCGCGACTGTATCAGGTATTGGAAGTACGACTAAAAACTCGCGACTATATCTGTGATGAATATTCCATTGTCGACATCGCCACCTGGCCCTGGATTTCCCGCTACGACTTTCAGCAGATGAACCTGCGGCACTATCCGCGACTCATGGATTGGTATTTGCGAATTGCGGAACGGCCAGCGGTACAAAGAGGCTATGGAGTGCCGCAAAAGTTGGAAGTGCCAATACCAGACTGATTTTTCGATTCTGGTATTCGCTGTGTAGGAGCTTGGGTTGCAATGGTCCGCTTCGGAAATCGAAGCGATATGCTCTTCATAATTAGTCAGCACTGCCGTCATTAGTGGTACCGCTTACGACTTTAGGCATCTATCTATACCCTATACCCTGCCAGAGAGCTGATAGCGCTACTCCCCAGAGCGAATCGGCGCACTAAACCAATGCCGTGTTTTGGTGCGCACTTAAACACTGCTCTGTAAAACGCACCAACTTGTAGCGCAGTCTGAAGACCGGTTTTGGGAAAAATGGCTACAGGTCAATAAAAACGGGAACTTCCAAAGGTTGGCGCGGTCTTTGCAATACTCTATATAGCAAGTAACACTTCAGCATTATGTTGAGCTGGCTAATACATACTATTTTTGGAGAAAGAAATGAAAAACGTTATTCACATCGCAGCAGGCCTGGTTTTCGCATCAAGTGGACTATTCGCCACCACAGCATCAGCCGACGTTTCATACAATATTGGATTTGCATCCGAGTATTACTACCGCGGCATCTTGCAGAAAGAATCATCTGCTAGCGCCGGTATCGATTATGAAGAAGGCGGTTTCTATGCGGGTGGTTGGACAGCAGATGTAGGCGATGGCCTGGAAATTGATGGTTATTTTGGTTACGGAGTTGAAACTGATTCTGGCTTCAGCCTTAGTGCCGGTTTTACAGGTTACTACTACACTGGTGAGTTCGATGACACCTACGAAGAAATTAACCTCAATGCAGGCTACGGAATATTCAGCCTTGAGTATTCAATCGGTGAGTGGGCAGGCTTCGGAGCAGAAGCTGACTACGATTTTCTCGCATTGACTGTCGCTGGTGAAAACGGACTATATGCAACTTTCGGTTCATTCGGTGATGAGTTTGACGGTGGCTATTTAGAACTAGGTTGGGGCACAACTATCTCCGACCTGGACTTCGGAGTGGCTGCCATTCTTAGTGGCGACGAGTTATCTGACCAGGTGAGCTCTTCAGGTTCACCAAAAGAGAGTCAGGCATTTGTTTTAACTATCGGAAAATCCTTCTAAGTTAGTTTTCTCTCCAGGATTTACTAATTGCCCGGTGACGAAACTCACCGGGTTTTTTTGTCTGGTTTTCCATCTTTTACTTCATCTACTTTTCCATCTGTTTCTGCCTCTGGAATGGCTTGAATCTTACGTGAGGCTGTCTGGCTGGTGTTGCCAGCTTTGAAACAGAGGAGTAGTCTGGTCGATTATCAATTCAATACCGATACTACCATTTAGTGATCTGTGAAGGAGTGACAATGAAAAAAGCAATAAAAGTAGGCATATTTCTCGTTTCTACGACAGTTTCCTCGTTTATATTTGCTCAGGGAAACTACGTCACGCCTCGAACTGAATGGGGGCAGCCCGATCTGCAAGGTGTCTGGAATTTTTCATCGAACGTTCCACTGCAGCGCGCGCAACGCTTCGGTGATCGTGAGTATATGACTACCGAAGAAGTGGCACAGATGCGTGCCCGACTTCAGGCAGCCGATGAGGCATCCGATCAGGCTGTTGCTCAGAGAGATGGTGGCCCGGGTGGTTACAATGATTTTTGGGTAGAGAGCGCGGGGATAACCGATCGTATTCGAACCTCCCATATCGTCTATCCCACCAATGGGCGTATTCCTTCTTTAGTTGAGGGAGTTGATATCAGCGCCGGCGGTTTAGGAGATGATGTCTCTGGAGATCGGCCGGTTAGATTTGTAGTTGGCGGTATCAGCAAAGATGGGCCGGAAGATCGAGGTCTTTCAGAGAGATGTATTGTGGGATTTAATTCTGGTCCTCCATTCATGCCCAGCCTCTACAATAATAATGTGCAGATTTTTCAGAGCCGGGACACAGCAGTTCTCCTCACTGAAATGATTCACGACGCTCGAGTTGTTCACATCGGTGACCGTCCTGCCCTCGATGAGAACATCGGTCTCTGGACGGGTGATTCACGAGGATATTACGATGGAGATACGCTGGTGGTAGAAACTCGTAATTTCAACGGGCTGACTTCGAGCTTCAGCGCCTTCGGAGATTCAGAAGATAAATTACTTATCGAGAAATTTACCCGTATAGATGATGCCACCGTAGATTACGAATGGACCATCGATGATCCTTCTACCTTCACTGACAAGATCACTGCTATCGTTCCCATGACTAAGGTGGCCGGACAGCTATACGAATATGCCTGCCATGAAGGCAATTATGGTCTGCAGAACACCTTGCGCGGAGCGCGGGTAGCCGAGCAAAGGGAAGCTGAAGCCGGAGCTAACTAGTCCACATCCTTTTTTAATAAACCTCGATAGTCAGTATAGACGGCTCTCTGTGAATAGCAGGGGGCCGTTTCTCGTATACTGCCCTGTATTTTTGTTGATTTGACGCAAGTCAGCCACCCCATTTTCGCCATTTTGCGGCAATCTGAGATAGAATGCCCCGCACTCGTAAAGAGAGGAAAGAGTGTAGAGACATCAAGACTTAGATTAGAGGTTTACTATGAAATTAAGATTATTGATCACGGCGGCAACGTTTTCTGTATTGGGCTTTTCTCTAGCCTCAGCACAGGCGGCTGATGACTACGAAGCTCCACGTACACAATGGGGACATCCGGATATTCAGGGTGTATGGAATTTTGCGTCAAATGTACCGTTGACTCGTCCTCGCCAGTTTGGCGATCGACAATACATGACCGAGGAAGAAGCCGTGATGCTGGGCAAAGCTGCAGAAGCTGGCTTTGAAGCTCTTAACGAGCAAGGCGTTGGCGGTTACAACACTTTCTGGGTTGAGCAGGCCGGTCGTGGTGATAACCTCCGCACCTCTCTTATTACTTACCCCGAGAATGGACAATTTCCTCCTACTGTTGAAGGCATTGTTGTTCAGTTCGGTGGCCTGGGTCCTGATTTCGATGGTCAACGCCCGGTTCTTGTTCCTGTTGGTGGCATCGGTAAAGACGGCCCTGAGGATCGTGGTATCTCCGAGCGTTGCATCGTGGGCTTTAACTCTGGGCCCCCTTTCGTGCCAAGCATGTACAACAATAATGTACAGATTGTTCAGAATAATGATCACGTCGTTATCATGACTGAAATGATTCACGATGCTCGCATTGTTCCTATCGATGGTCGCGGACATATCAATGATGAAATTCGTCAGTGGACTGGCGATTCTCGTGGATACTGGGAAGGTGATACCCTCGTTGTTGAAACTCGTAACTTCAATGATCAAACTCAAAGCTTCGCTGTTTTCGGAGACGCTTACGACAAGGTTCTGACTGAGAAATTCACTCGTGTGAATGACTTCACTGTTGACTACGAATTCACTATCGACGATCCAAGCACGTTCACTGACAAGATCACTGCTCGCGTTCCAATGGCGAAAGTTGATGGTCTCATGTACGAATATGCCTGCCACGAAGGAAACTACGGCATGGTAAATATTCTGCGCGGCGAACGTATTATGGAAGCCCGAGAAGAAGCAGGTGAGCAATAGCCGATCTGGCTTTATCAAGAATATGAAAACGGTCCTTCGGGGCCGTTTTTTTTTGGCTCTTATATAAACACACTTTGGTTCTTTTTGAGCTACTCGGAGCTTTCCGATAGCAGTGTTGGCTACAAGCATTCCTCCAGAAGCATCAGAGAGCTTCGTAGCAAGCAATCGTCTTTACTTGAAGTTGATATGAGTAAAGGGTTCTCCTTTCGCTGAAAAACGCGAAAGTCATTTTCCTGCGTTCGGCGCTGGCTCTTGATAGTAGCCAGCACTGCTACCGAAAAGCTCCCTACGAATACCTATTGGCAATGAGAATTTTTTAGGAATGGATTTTGAATGTTTCACTGCCGCTGAGGGGATGAGCAGGATCAGTTAGCCTCAATGATAAGCGATCCTCTTTACCCAAATTTAAGACGGCGAGTGGGTTCTCAGCGTGTCGCGTAATCTAATGTCCTGCTCAGCACCATTCGCAAACCCAATCCAGCTTGACTTTTCGTTGAATCAAAGTACTGTACATACATACAGTATTTTAGATAGATGTCATTATGGCAAAAAGCCCCCCCGAAAAACCGCTCAAAAAACCAGAGCTGCCCCCCGTTAGTAAATTACCTGCTTACAGCGAGCTTCACTGCATCTCCAATTTCAGTTTTCTGAGGGGCGCATCATTCCCGGAAGAACTGGTGGAGCGGGCAGACGAGCTTGGCTATCAGGCAATTGCCATCACCGACGAGTGTTCTTTCTCGGGTGTGGTTCGTGCACACATGGAGGCGAAGAAGCGCAGTATCAAACTGATCATCGGTAGTGAATTCATGATGGAAGAGGCCTGCTCTTTGGTATTGCTGGCTTGTAATCGCAAAGGCTATGGTCAGCTAAGCCATCTTATTACCTGCGCCCGAAGAGAGGCAGTGAAAGGTAAGTACCGCATTGATCGCGCCATGGTGGAGGCCAATTTGCCAGACCAGTGCATTGCGCTGTGGCGACCGGAGCTTGGTCAGGCGCCGGAACACATTGCCTGTCAGGCGGTGTGGTTGCAGCGTCAGTTTGGAGGCAATTTGTGGATAGCGGTGGAGTTGTTATTACATGGTGATGATCGTCGTAAGCTGAAACGTTTGCAGAGTTTGTCCCGTCAGTTTTCCATTCCTCTGTGTGCCAGCGGCGGAGTGTATATGCATAGCCCGCAACGGAGAATTCTGCAGGACACCGTATCGGCTATTCGTCTGGGTAAGACTCTTGATGAACTGGGCTTCGACGGCGAGAGTAATGGTCAGCGCCATCTGCGTTCTCGGCAGCAGCTATCAAAGCTTTATCCCCGTGAATTACTTCGTGCCACCATGGACATAGCTGCCCGTTGTAATTTCTCTCTGGAAGAACTGCGTTATGAATATCCACGCGAACTGGTGCCAAGTGAATACACCCCCCACGGTTGGTTAAGAGAACTTACCGAAGCCGGTATCAGACGACGCTGGCCCGAAGGTGCTACTGCAAAGGTACGTAATATTATCGAACACGAGCTTACTCTTATTAAGGAGCTTGGCTATGAACACTATTTTCTTACCGTGCATGACATGGTGGCTTTTGCGCGTAGCCAACACATTCTTTGTCAGGGCCGGGGCTCGGCGGCGAACTCGGCGGTTTGTTATTGCCTCGGAATTACGGAAGTCGATCCGGCTCGGGTGGAGGTTTTGTTCGAGCGTTTCATCTCTAAAGAACGTAATGAGCCACCGGATATCGATGTGGATTTCGAGAACGCCCGCCGCGAAGAAGTCATCCAGTACATTTACAACAAGTACGGAAGAAACAGGGCGGCGCTAGCGGCAACCGTTATTACCTATCGTTCCCGCAGTGTCATAAGAGACGTGGGTAAAGTATTGGGCCTGGAAGAAGAGTTGCTGGACCATCTTGCCAAGTCAATTTATTGGTGGGGAGAGAATCTTCAGCAACAGCTTAGCGATGCCAATGTGGACTATGCAGACCCTGACATTCAAAAGCTGGTGTATCTCGCTCAGGCACTGACAGGTTTTCCGAGGCATCTTTCCCAACATGTAGGTGGATTTATTATCAGTCAGGGCTTGCTGTCTCACTTAGTGCCCATAGAGAACGCCGCAATGAATGACCGTACCGTTATTCAATGGGAGAAAGACGACCTTGAATCACTGGGGCTGCTCAAAATAGATGTATTGGCGCTGGGCATGTTAACGGCGGTACAGAAGTGTCTGGATCTGGTGAGTAGTTACAGTCAGAAACCTTTAACTATGCAAAACATTCCTGCGGAAGATCCAAAAGTCTACGAGATGATGGGCAGGGCAGACACCGTGGGTGTGTTTCAAATCGAATCCCGCGCGCAGATGAGTATGCTGCCCCGCCTAAAACCCAAAAACTATTATGACTTGGTAATACAGATAGCAATTGTTAGGCCTGGCCCCATTCAAGGGGACATGGTCCACCCCTATCTGAATCGGCGCAGCGGTAAAGAAAAGGTGAGTTATCCAAGCGAAGAAGTAAGAGCTACTTTGGAGCGAACCATGGGAGTTCCTATCTTTCAGGAGCAGGTAATGCAACTGGCAATGGTGGCAGCGGGCTTCAGTGGTGGCGAGGCGGACCAGTTGCGCAGGGCCATGGCGGCATGGAAGAAGAAGGGAGGCTTGGAGCCCTATCACAAGAAAATGGTAACAGGCATGTTAGATAGAGGGTATGAGCGGGACTTCGCCGAACAATTATTCAGGCAGATAAAAGGCTTCGGTGACTACGGTTTTCCGGAATCCCACTCCGCCAGCTTTGCCTTGATTGCCTATGTGTCCTCCTGGTTTAAGTGTTATCACCCGGCGGCGTTTTGTTGTGGGCTACTGAACAGTCAGCCCATGGGTTTCTATGCCCCGGCGCAATTGATTAAAGATGCACAGCGTCACGGTGTGAAAGTACTGCCGGTAGATGTGAATGAAAGCTTCAACGATTGCACGCTGGAGTTCGACGATGACTACAAAAAATTGGGATCCCCCTGTGAGGCTACCGATGAGCCATTACTGCGAATAGGTTTTAACAGAGTGAAGGGCATGTCCACCGCCGGTGCAGAGGCTTTGGTGGAAGCAAGACAGAGCGGTTCATTCATTTCAATTCAGGATCTGGTTTTTCGCAGCGGTATTAACAAGAAAGATCTGGAGGCACTGGCAGCTGCGGATGCTTTACGTGGATTGAGCGGTGACAGACATCGGGCCTTCTGGCTGGCCTCGGGTGTTGAGGTGCCAGGAGCTGGAACAAAAACCCTAAGCTTCTTCACAGATCCCGGTTTTGCATCCGATGATTTTGCCAACAAGGATTTCGGCATAGACGTATTGCTGCCGGTTGCCAACGAAGGACAAAACATAGTGGGCGACTACGGCTCAACGGGCTTTACTCTGCGCCGTCATCCCGTTGCATTGTTCCGTGAACACCTGAATGCCTATCGGGTATCAGCTGCCAAGGAGCTGCAAGAAATAGAGAACGAGGCCCAGACAAAAGTCACCGGAATAGTGACCTGCCGCCAACGACCGATGACAGCGGCGGGGGTAACCTTTTTAACGCTGGAAGACGAGAGTGGCTATATTAATGTTGTGGTGTGGCCCAGTCTTGGTGAAAAGCTACGGCCCATTGTAAGACAGGCAATGTTGATTGGTGTGGTGGGCCACGTGCAGAAGAGTGATGGGGTTATTCATGTCATTGCGAAGGATTTAGTGGACTTGAGCCACTGGCTGGGGACTATGGAGCTATCGTCTAGGAATTTTACTTAGCATCGAAGCTAATTCTTCTTCTCTGTTTTCATTGCAGATCAAAGGGGTCAGTACTTTGACAGGAATACTTTTGTTCAGCAATCAAATTGCTCTGATCCCTTTTCTTGTTTATTCCATGAATTGGTTATACTGTTCGAGCATTCGATAAAAAGAACAAGGAGGATACACAATGAGCAAAAGTAAGATCGCTGGAGCTACCGTCGGGGTGGCATTAGTAGTCGGAATTCTAGGCTGGATGTTTACAGCCCCCTATCTCGGTAACACGGGACTAGCACGTATGCCCGGAGTATTTCTTGGAGGAACACTTACTGAAGCCCCAAGCGACTTCTCGCCACTTCATGATACTGTCCAAGGCCCTATGATCATGAAGCCGGCTGGTTTTCCTCCTTTTGTTAACTATCTGTCATGGGTGGGTACTCCTGAGGGTGTAATTTCAGCCACTCGCCCAGACGGTGGATATTGGGCCCAGCGCTTGCGGGACCGAGGTGGAGATGGATTCCTACGGATTGGAGACGCAACCTATGAGATGACAGCCACTGAGATTTTCGGTGAAGAGCGCATTGCTATGATGCGGCTGTGGGCAGGCGGTAGATCTATAGATCAACCGGCGTACCCCGGATCAGAACCATTGCGTGACTGGGAAGTCTTCTTCTGGACGCCTAGATAGAAACTAACAAGAGGCAGGAATAACTTAACGGATACTCGCTATTAAGTTATTTCTGTCTCTTCCATTTAGAAATCGAAAAACAGAACTTCCAGATTCACCAATAGTCTTGGTTCTGGCCGCCAGCTCTCATCGCGGGATACTAATATCTGCGGCAGTATTTCCAGAAATAACCAATCGTCTTGTAGTGCTCTTCTGAATTGTGCGCCAACGAAATAATTATCTATTCTTATATTAGGTTTGCTGGAGCCGAGAATTCCAATTTCGTAGCTGTGGGTGTTTAGTTCAGCCGGTGAATGATGCAGCGCAATGGATTGGCTGAATTCGGTTTCCTCTTTGTCCTGTTGATATTTCACTTCCGATGAAATCGACAGAACCCTGTTGGACGACAATTGCCTATTGAAAGAAACGTCGGTGTCGTATCCCCAGCCCTGGCTTTTGTAGTGCCATATTTTTTGACGATAACCCAACGCCCAATCACTATTTAATTGCTTATCGTATTTCGCCTTAAAGCGATAGAACGGGTCTCCCGGTACTCTGGCTCGCAATCCAATAGCGTGGCTTAGTTGCCAGTTATCGTTTTCGAATTGCAGGTAGCTAAATCCGCCGGTAGATTCTCCGGAGCTTTCGTCTCCCAGAACTGAATCTTCCAGTGATTGTAATTCGTCGGTGTCGGATTCAAAAATTAGCTTCCAGCGTTCGGACACCCGTGGCAGGTCCAGACTGCCGCCAATTTTCAAGCGGGAATGGTATCCGCCGAAGGAGCCCAGCTCCTGATTAAATCTAATGCGCAAATAGGATTCATTTTCCGCTCCGCCCACACCTTCTCCGGCCAGCCAGTTATCCAGGTTGCGCCCCAGAGCAGTTACGTTTCTCGATACCTGATTTCGGGGTTCAATCAGCCACTGCCATGGGCTTGATCCATCTGCGGCTATCTCTTGTGCGCTAGTATTGCCTGCCCAAAATATCAGAGAAGGTACTAATGCCATCGTTAAAATCACCGTCAGGCTGCACGTACGCTTACTCCCCAAGCCGGAAACAGGTGGCGATAAATCAGTTGTAGGCGATGGTGTGAACATGTCGGTCAATCTGTGAGTAGTTCGTTCATCACACAGAATAGCAGCGACAGGGCTTTACGAGAATAGCCCGTGTAGATACCAGTTTCGTTCTCCGCGCCTTTCTCTATATATCCACAAGCGACAACCATTGCTCTCCTCGGCGACATAGTAGTCTCGGCGAATGTCCTCGCCCGTCCACCAGCGCGATTCAATGCGTTCAGGACCACTGAGAATAGATATATTGCTGCGGTGATAAAGTCTGCCTTTGTTAACTCTGAGCTGTTGAGGCTGTGCCAGTAGCCACAGAGGTCTGGGGTTGAGGGCAACCTGCTTGCTCATCGCTGTTTTGTTTTGCTGATGATAGTTCTGTCGCTGACTGGCATATTCGGGGCAGTGTTCTGCTACGCTACAAATATTCTTGAGGCGTTCACTCCCTAGCCTGGCCTGCAATTGATCCATGAATTGATCGAGGGCATTGCTGCTTCCGCTATTGCTTCCCGATGGTCGACCTCCAACTAGAAGTGATTCACTCTGGCCGAAAAATGCATCGAACTTTTTTACCTTGAGCTTCACAGCAATTACCGGAGCGGGAATTAACAGCTTACTGAAATGAGTTTCCAGTAATAACATTAGCTGCTCATTGTTACGGCTAGCTATACGTAAGCCCAGATTAATTTCGGTAGCGCTACGTTTTTCATGCAGCAGGGAAAAAACCATATGGCTGGTGCTCAAATCTCTTTGCGTTAAAAAGTCACAGAGCTGTGCAATCAATTCGTCGGCAATGGGAAGCAGACGATCGAGGCTTTCCAGCTCATAAGGGAGTTCATATGAAGTAGTAAATGCTGGTGGTGGTAAATAGTTATGGGTAGGCTCCGGTGCTTTTCCCAAGGCCTTGTTTAATAGATCGACGAAATGACTGCCGAAACGTTTGCGCAGGCTGCTACTTGGAAGGCGCCAGATGTCCCTCAAATGGCGCACACCCATATTATAGAGCCGCCTGTGCTGTTCCTTATTAAGGTCCAGCACTTCGACAGACAGCTCGCCCAATGCCGAGCGTAAATTTTCCTGTCTATATACCAGCCTGTTGTGACCGGACCGGGCTAGTAACAGGCTGCCACTGATAGTAGGGCTGGCGGCATAAGAGAACTGCTCCGGCAATTGCCACTGCTGCAACTTCTCGCTTATGGCTTCAGATAATTTGCGGTGAATATTGTCGATACCTGAAAAATATTTCAGGCTACTTCTTATTTCACAGATCAGTGCCTGGGGGTGGAAGCTGACGGTGGAGCTAACATCTTGCATCAAGCCTGCTAGCTGATTGAGATAGGTTTTTTGCTGTGACTCTGGAAGTTGGTCAAGCTGGGGCAGATAGAGTGCATACCAGAGATTAGGCTTTGCTTTGCTGCGAACTTCATTACCCAGACCGTTTTTGCCAAGCTCATTTCTATCGAGGCCATGCTTGTTGGTAGAGCGATGAGGGTGCCCCAGAGACAGAGGCAACTTAAGTACTTGTGCGCTGGCCTTGCCCTGAATTGAGGGCGAGGGGAGTTGGCCAGTGCTGTCCGGATCTTCCATTGGGAGTTGCCTGCCGGACTAGTCAGGCTGATAGAGTTTGATGCGGGTACTCATGGGGCGGAAGTTACCCCGGGCTTTTACAACAGTGACTTCCGAGCCTTTGAATCGGCTGCTTTCGCCGGGAGAGCCCTTTATTTTCAGCTTCATTATCGATTGTGAGTGCTTACTAACATTGTGTTTGAAAAGCACCCCCAAGGTGTCTCCGCTATCGGCGGCCAGCTGCAGGCGACGTAATACTGTGTCTGGCAACCAGTTCTGCCAGGCCAATACCAGGCCGCAGTTCTCGGTCTGTAATGCCTTCTCCATAGTCCATAAGGCGTCCTTGCAGGAAGTGCCCTGATCCACCAGCAGAACTTGTTCGGTATTAATTCCTGCTTGAGTCAGAGCAGGGGCATAAAGAAGATAAGGAGGGGATATCCAGAGAATCCATTTTCCCTGCTCAATAACTGAACGCATGAGGGGGATCAGTAGTTGTAATTCACCCATTCCCCACTGAGGAGTGATGACCTCCATTAAGCCTTTGTCGGGCCAGCCGCGACCGGGAAGAATATCGTCCAATTGAGCAAAACCAGTGCTGCGGCCGTGGTCACCTTGACCGGCCATATCGCAGCCGCGCCACAGTGCCGGATTGCCTTGAATAAGCTCGTCTATTTCTCTGTAGGCCCCGCCAGGAAAGGGGCTTCGGCTTTCTGCCTGGTTTCTGATTATTGTCATTTTGCCCTCGATTTTTCTTTAGCTTTTCTTTTTACTGTATGTTTGTACAGTATTATAGACAGCTGTTTTACGAAAGCAATAGAAACTTACTCTAATCATGTAGTTCCATATGAAAGTTCGGGAAGCTGTTGCTTTTTAAGGAGAAATTAAAGCTTTTCTCTGTGGGGCCGTTAAGGATTCTGAACGAGGTATATGCAGAATAGAGTTTCTGCTATGGGGACAGGCATGAGAAAGAAACCAGATATGGTTATGGTAATCGTTACACTATTTGTAGTCAGTGTACTGGCTAGCAGCGTCGCTCAAAGCGCGTTGTTGTAGAGATAGTTGTAGAGATAGTTAGAGAGAAAGACTGAGCGCCCGAAAATAAAAATAAAGACGGCCAGAATAGAAAGACAAGAAGATATCAATAACCGAGGCTAAAGGATTTCAGCCAGGTTAACAGTAACGACAAAGGAGTTTGAGCCAAGGATAGGTAGTTAGCTCAGCATTCCGCCCTATGCAGTATCGGGGCGGTATATTTTTTTGTCGGTGGCGATTGCATCCAGTCGCACATCCCAACCTTCCACAGGAAGATTGTCTGGTACCAGTTGGCACTCATGAGCCAAACCTACCAGCAATGGACTACTGCGACGATTGAATATTTTAAAACTGAAAGTCCGATCGTAAAAACCCTTACCCATTCCCAGTCGATAGCACTGCTCGTTAAAGCCCACCAAGGGAACAAACACTACGTCAAAATCCGTGGCAGGTACGAGCACGTCAGGCATCGGGGGCTCTTCAATTCCCCACTGGTTTTCGACGAGGACTGTCTGCTCATTGTAGGGAGCGAAAGACATATAGTCGGGATTATCCTGAGTCACAACTGGCAGAAAACATGACTTACCTTCGTTCAATGCGAGGTCACGTAGAAGCCGGGGGTTGATCTCTCCATCAATCACTTGATAAAAGGCTATGCGCTGGGCAACACGGAAGAAGTCTTGATTTCCAAGAAGGTTAAAAACGTTTTTTGCTGCCAGTATTTGTTCCTCGGCGGACAGACTCTGTCGAGTCTCTCGCAGCGTGGTTCTCAGGCTATTTCGTAGCTCTATGGTCATGACAGAATATTAGGGGCATTCCTTAAGTGGTATTAAGTGAAGCTCCCCGGAACACCGCTACCAAATTTGCCCTGAACCCAAGAGTTCAGGTGGTGGCTCCCGCGATGTATAAGGCTTTCCGACTAGCGGACGTGCACAACAACACCTAACGAGTTGCCTCCGGTGGTAAAGATATCGGCTCAAGAACACTTTTGATTGGCAAATGTCCTAGGAAGTCTCAGGGCTAGTATATATCGGTAGATGTTGATTGGGGAAGGAGGAGCGCAAGCAATGGTGAATAAAGGGCGAAGTGGCAAAGCAGCCAAATCCAGTGCTCAGGGGACTGAGTCGGCCTGAACTAGATTTCCAGTTGGCGGCTACTGGCCAGAGCAGAATCGATTTTATCCTCCAGGCCTTTGACCTGTTGGGCAGTGGTGTGACGAGTCTCGTTTATGAGCCGATTCTTTCTGAGCATGTCATGGGTAATATTCAGCGCAGCCATTACTGCAATCTTCTCAACACCGTGGATATTGCCGCGGCCTTTGATCTTGCGCATATTCTCATCGAGATAGCGCGCTGACTTAATCAGTGCTTCCTGATCCGAGGGGGGGCAATTCACCTGATACTCTTTATCAAGGATTTTTACCTGAACCGCTGTACTTTCATCGCTCATCTTTTCACCCGTCGAAATCTAGGAATTATCCATTGCTTTTAAGCGAACCAGAATAGACTCCAGTTTGGATTTTGCGTCTTTATTCTTATCCATCAATTGCTTGCGTTCAGAATGCCAGGAATTCTCACTGGCTTTCAGCAATTGGTTCTCACGCTTCATGTCAGCGCATATATCAACAAGGTCATCGACCTTTTCGGTTAGGATTTGGAATCTGTCATCACTCATCTTATTGTATTTTCTTAGTTTCCAAGTTTTTGGGAATCCCAAGGGGCTAATTTTCAATAGCTGCAACGAACTATCGACACAAGCTTAGGATTTACATTAACAACGCCCTAACTATAGAGGCGTGATGGAAGGGGGTCAATATCGGAAACGGAAAAATTGGTACTTGGTTCCGTAATAAGACACCTATATGCTTGTGCGCGTAATTTTCATGCCTGATTAGGGGACAGAATGAGCAGTAAATACCGTGAAATGAAGCTTCGCCGCAAGGAATTGATGGCACAGATGGAAACCAATAGCATTGCCCTATTGGCCTCTGCCCCACCCCGTACCCGCAATAGTGATGCTGAATACCAGTATCGTCAAAGCAGTGACTTCTACTATTTGAGCGGTTTCACTGAGAAAGATGCCTTGCTAGCCCTGATTCCGGGAAGAAAGCAGGGTGAAGTAGTGCTTTTCTGTCAGGAAAAGAACAAGGACAAGGAGCTATGGACCGGAAGGCTGATGGGACCGGAACTGGCATGCAAGGAATTGGAAGTCGACGATGCTTTTCCCATATCCGATATCGATGACATTCTCCCCGGACTGATCGAGGGGCGTGACCGCGTCTACTATTCCATGGGCAAGGACCACCAATTCGATAATCGAGTAATGGACTGGGTCAATGTCATTCGTAACAAGGCGAATCTTGGAGCACACCCACCAGGTGAGTTCTTGATGTTGGATCATTTTCTCCATGAGCTGCGATTGATCAAGAGCCCGGGGGAGATAAAGTTGATGGAACAGGCGGCGAAGATATCAGCAGTGGGACACAAGCGTGCGATGGCGGCTTGCAAGCCCGGTGTCATGGAATATGAATTGGAGGCGGAGTTACTTTATGCATTTGCCCAAGGTGGTGCTCGATCTCCTGCCTACGTATCTATCGTAGGAGCAGGCGAGAACGCCTGCATCTTGCACTATGATAGTAACGATGCCGAAGTTAAAGAGGGTGACCTGATACTTATTGATGCAGGTGCTGAGTTTGATCACTATGCGTCAGACATTACTCGCACTTTCCCAGCGACGGGAAAATTTAGCGCTGAGCAGAAAGCTTTATATGAAATTGTCTTAAAGGCTCACAATGCGGCGGTGGATGAAGTCCAGCCAGGCGCCTCTTGGGATGCTCCCCACAATGCATCGGTTAAGATAATTACTAAGGGGCTAATTAAATTGGGACTACTAAAAGGCACTCCAGCCCAATTGATAAAACAGGAAGCCTATAAGGAATTTTATATGCACCGCGTAGGCCATTGGATCGGCCTTGACGTGCACGATGTAGGCGACTATAAGATTGATGATCATTGGCGCCTATTGGAAGCTGGCATGGTAACCACTATCGAGCCGGGAATATACATATCCCCTGATAATACTTCAGTGTCGAAAAAATGGCGTGGCATTGGCATACGAATCGAAGACGATGTACTTGTTACAAAAAAGGGAAGTCGTATTTTGAGCAAAGGAATTCCCACAACGGTTGATGAAATTGAAAGCTTTATGGCGCAGTCTGTCCACTAAAATATGAATGTTGAAAAACTAAAGCAACATTACGATCTGGTAGTAGTTGGTGGTGGCATGGTTGGTGCAAGCTTCGCCTGTGCGTTGACTAAAGCAATAAAGGAAGGTGAAGCGGCAGGCAATGATTTCACTATTTTAGTAGTAGAAGCAGTAGCGCCCAAGAGTGATATTCCACTACAGCAAAGTTTCGATGCCCGCTCAACCGCTCTGTCCTACGGCTCTAGTAAAATATTTCAAACCATGGGGCTTTGGAATCAACTTAAGAGTGTCGTAAGCGCGATTGAGAAAATACACGTTTCCGATAAGGGCAGGCTTGGCTCAAGCCAATTAAATTGTGAAGACTATGGCGTGGATGCTCTTGGTTATGTCATTGAAAATAGCAAACTTGGAGTCGTGTTAAATGATGTGATGGAGAAATCTTCATCAATCGAGTTAGCTTGCCCAGCGAAAATTTCACAGATCAAGCCTCAGCAAGAAGGCATGAGCTTGCAACTGGAAACCGAATCAGGAAGCCATCAACTTGACGCCTCGCTAGTGGTTCTCGCTGACGGTGGCAGATCCCCAATTTGTTCCCAACTTGGCATTAGTCATTCCGTAGAGCCCTACGGACAACACGCATTGATCGCCAATATCGCTTTCGAGAAACCTCACGAAGGTACTGCCTATGAGCGTTTTACGGATACCGGACCTTTGGCTGTCTTGCCTCTAGAGAGCATTGAGCAAGCAGAGGGTGTGGGAGCCCTGAATCGTGGCTCTCTGGTGTGGACACTTTCTCCTGCCCAGGCTGCTGAATACAAAACCATGGAAGAAGCTGAGCTTAGACGGCTCTTGCAGGAGCGATTCGGCAATCGCCTTGGAACAATCCAACACATTGGTGAACGTTTTATTTATCCCTTGAGCCTTTCTCTCTCTAAAGAACAAGTGCGCCCAGGCTTGGTGTTGCTTGGAAATGTTGCCCATGCCATTCATCCTGTAGCGGGCCAGGGCTTGAACCTGGCTCTGCGTGATACGAAAGTACTGGTGGAGGTTTTGACCCAAGCGATAGTAAATAATAAAGCGGTAGGAGAGATGTCGGTACTGCAAGAGTATCTTCAACGTCAACAGGCGGACCAATCGCGAACAATTAGCTTCACCCATTACATGACTCAATTGTTCTCTAGCAACAATAGCGCCAAAGTTTTGTTCAGGAAATTTGGTCTATTCGCTATCGATCTTATTCCTGGTTTTAGAAAAAGCTTAGCCGAACAGGCTATGGGCTTGTCTAAATAATAGAGAAGTTAGAAGCGATTTTAGCTAGCTCAAATAGATCAAAAAGATAAGAAAGATCAAAGAAAATAAAAAGGAAAAACTGGAAGAAAGAACCAATACATTCTTTCTTCCAGTAGCTATCTGATCGCGGCGCGAATTGCTTCTATACGTTTTCTATTTGCGCCCAAATCGCTCTGCCCCAATCGTGATGCCGAACGAACTTGAGTTTTACCACTTGCTGCCTCATATAGAAATTCCACGTCGTCTACATAACCCATAATGCGGCTGGTAAACTCGGCGTATAGATAATTGCTCCCGGCTTCAACAATATTCGCTTCGTCCAGAGAAACTAGTACCGCTTCAATTTGGCTCAGTGTGGCATCGATGGCGGCAATACTATGTTCTTCATCGCTGGCATAACTGGAGACGCAATTAGGAGACTCGGGGCAGGCGGTAAGTCTTCCTTCAACTATACCGATATTCTGTGGAGGTTCTCCTGCGCAGGCTGTTAAAAATGGAATCAGTGATAGAAGTGACTTTCTCATTTGCTATTCCTTTTAGCGTAGTTCCTGTTTCTGTAATAAATCATGCAACAAATTATGCAACTATTTATACATCAAGCTATGCAGCTGTAGTTATGCAACTCAAGTTATGCAACTCAAGTTATGCAACAACAGTCATACCAAGCCATTCTGCGATTAGCGCGGGTTTCTCTTCGCCTTCAATTTCGATGGTGACATTGTGCTTCATCAAATAGTGATTCGGTTTCTTCTCTTCCGCGCTGGCTAACTCGAAGCGGGCACGGATTTTTTGATTCACCTTAACTGGATTGATAAAGCGTACTTTATCGAGGCCGTAATTAATTCCCATCACGGAATTTTCCAGTTTGATGCCTCCGTTTTGAGAACTCAGCATGCTCATCAATGACAAGGTAAGGAAGCCATGTGCAATGGTGGTGCCAAATGGAGTTTGTGCAGCACGTTCCGGGTCAATATGAATGTATTGATGGTCACCTGTAGCGTCTGCAAATTGATTGATTCGATCCTGGTCGATCTCTATCCAATCAGTTAGGCCAACTTCTTTTCCGACATAGTCTGCCAGTTGATTTATGCTTACCACGTTTCCCATTACCGCTGCCTCTTTTGTCTATTTGTTGTTTACTGCTAGTTCGATGAAACTCCTTGCAGAGCTCCCGATAGGGCAGTCAGTCTAGCAGTTTCGAGGTAGATGAAACAATCACGGGGTTAGGGAAACCGGCACCATCGACATATAATAGCTAGAAATGAGCTCAAGTCAGAAAACAGATTTCGATGTGATTATTGTCGGTGGCGGCATGGTAGGCGCGAGCCTGGCGCGCCTACTGCGAAATACCGATTTGCAAATATTATTGCTGGACCGGATGTCATTCGACGACAGTAAGATTCCTTACCGTCAGCAAGAAAGGAAATTTGATCCTCGGGTGAGCGCAATTACCAATGCCTCCAAGGAATTGTTCAAGAAATTGGAGATCTGGCAAGGAATAGAAGAAGCCCGCTGTTGTTCATACCGAAATATGAAAGTCTGGGACGCCGAGGGTACAGGCGCCATTGAGTTTTCGGCGGACGATATCAATCAGCCCGAACTGGGCACCATCATCGAGAATTCACTGATTCTCGCTTCTTTGTACAGATGCTTGCCTGATCAGGAAAATTTGCGCATCGGGACGGAAACTATTGAGAGTTTTCAGCGTTTGGATGCTGGGCAGGACTCCACCATTCAAATTGCCTGTGAATCCGGCGAGCAGTATTCCGCGAAATTGCTGGTAGCAGCAGATGGAGCAAATTCCAAGTTAAGAGAATTGGCAGGGTTCGAGACCAGCGAATGGGATTATAACCACCAGGCAATTGTAACAACTGTCAAAACCGAATTGCCCCATAACCGCACCGCTCTACAGAGATTCATAGACACCGGACCCTTAGCATTCCTTCCTCTGGAAGATGAAAACATAGCGGACGCTCATTATTGTTCTATCGTTTGGTCGGCCCTACCGGAGCGAGCCGAGAGTTTGATGGCATTGTCTGAAGAGGACTTTAACTCTGAGCTTGCACGAAGTATGGAGCACAGCCTTGGCAAAATTAGCTGGAGTGACAAACGCTTCAGTTTTCCTCTGCGTCAGCGACATGCTACTGAATATATCCAGGACAATTTGGTATTGGTTGGAGATGCTGCCCATACCATTCACCCTTTGGCTGGTCAGGGAGTCAATCTTGGCTTTCTCGATGTCGGTGCACTTGCCGAAGAACTGCAGAGAGGAATCAAGGCAGGTCGGTCCCCGGGAGATTTCACTATACTGCAGCGTTATCAGAGAAGAAGAATCGGAAATAATCTTGCCATGATGTGGTTGATGGAAGGCTTCAAGCACCTGTTCGCTGAAGAAGCATTGCCAGTGCGTTGGTTGAGAAATATAGGTATGAGTGGAATCGACAAGTTGCCGCTTATTAAAAATCAGATTGCCCGCCGTGCTATGGGAGTGGATTAGTACTCACCCATAGGCAAATTTGTGGCTTAGTGGTGATGATCCTTGTGTGCGCTATTGATTATTCCGCCAACCATAATTTGAATATGGTTCTCGATTAGACTTTCTACTTGCTCTCCATGCTCAAGTGAACAAGAATCCGGCCAGTCTTGATAAGTCACTGCAGCCTGAATCATCCCGGAGTTTCTCAAGGTCACAATTCCATGAAGCTGTGACCAGATCAACAGAGTGGTATTTACTACTGCATGCTGATCACAGGGTATTTGATATTTCTTGTAGATATCCAGCACTACCTTTCTGGTCTTAACAATACACTGGCCACTAATTTCAATGTGCTCTGGAGTTGTCCAGTCCATTGGAATTGCCGAAGCAAATAGAAAGTGAAATTGTGAAGGAAAGTCTCTGGAAAAATGATAGTAGGCAAAGCACATTTCCTTCAGAGTTTTTTCTGGATCATCGGAGCCTGTAATTCTCTCTTCGAAATACTTATTGAATGATCCGTAGATTCGAACCTTGATGGCTATCATCAAAGCTTCTTTGTCCGCAAAATGGTTGTACACAGCAGGCGCAGTAATACCGACTTCTCGGGAGAGCCTTCGCAGAGACATCGCACCTTCCTGGTTGCTCTCAATCAGGCGCAGTGCCGCATCGATCAGGGCTTCCTTGACGTTTCCGTGGTGATAGGAATCCTGTGTAACAGATTGATCATCTAACATTTGCCACTCTCCATTTCATTCACTCCCTTTCAATTCCCTTTTACTTCCTTTTCGTTTTAGGAAATTTCTGATCCAGATTTATAGTTGAAAGCTGTATCTTAGTTGCAATTGAAAAACATCGTTATTTCGGTAATCGTAAAATATTGAATCTGCTTCATTGTCGTAGGCGACCCATAGCATTCCCAGCTCGAGTTGATCGCTCCAGTTATAATCAACAGAAACCCGCGCCACATTGCCATCATCATTAGCGAGTTTGTTCCAAACCGCCAATAATTGTAATCGTTCATTCAGTGCCGTCCAGTAGATGCGTGAACCAAAACTCAATTGGTTTTCGTCCCCATACATGAATTCATCATGATCACGGGTATGAATACTGTCTATCTCGAAACTCAATAACAGGTTTCTAAAACCAGCATACTCCGCTCCTGCTACAGCAAGAGTTTGATCTTTTTCATCCCAGCCATTTACTTCTCTATGAAAGGAATTGGCATTTGGCCGTACTGTCTTGTCCTGGTGCAAACCCACCTCGGCAAACAATAACCAGCTTCCTTCCACCAGATTGCCGGAGAATCCGAGGGCGCGCATTCGCTGCTGCTGAAACCGCGCAATGGGTTGCGTCGAATCTAGCGCCTCCAGGCTAGTAAGGCTAAGGATATTGTCATTGAATTCCCCGGCCACGAATTGCAAATCGCCCCGTGACCAATGGCTTGAGGCGCGAAAGAAGCCCTCCATGTCATTGTCGATCTCTTCTCGCTGGATGAGAAAACCTGCATTCCGCCGACCGAGAAAAGGATCAAATTCATCCCAGGAAGGAGCAAGATCATTTCTTCCTGCTCGATAAGTAAAAACCCAGTCCAGCAGCCATTCATTCACCGAGTAACTAAAGAGTGCTGCCGGTACTTGTAAGCGGATGTCTTCAAGGTCCTGCTGAGCAAAGGTGTATTGGTCTTCGGTGTTGATCAGGTCCGTAACCCGCAGGTACTCGCTCATTCCCCAGGCAAGAATTTGATTGCCCAGCTTCATGTACAGGCCATTATCATTCTGATGTTCGATGTAGAAGTCTTTTACTTCAAATCGATTTCGAAATTCGTTTATTTCGTCTTCGCTGTATTCATTGTCATCATCGAATCTGTAGATTTCATCGTGATAGGCTTTACCGCTGATTCGAAACTGTGTGTTTTCGTTGATGCTGGTATCCAGTTGTGCAAATAGGCTGGTTTCGATCTTGTTAAGACCACTTCGCTGTCGGCTGAAAGGATCGCGAGGATTCTCTAGCCCCTGTGACACTTTCTGAGTGACCCAGCCAATAATCGAATAGTCTTCATTAACAGAGTTGTTTTCGCTCGCAATATCTATTGTGCTGAAGAAATCATTTTGAGCAGTAGCAGTGGAAGAGAGGCAAAGAAGCAGCAGCAACTTCGAGCCATTGGCCAGATGTCTTCTCATGCTTGAGTTGTGTGTTCCAGTCATTTGCATGTGGGGATACTCAATCCAGGCCTCTCTGCATATTCTCAGTTGAAAAGAGTTCGTCTTCTATTTCAACATTATATTCGACACTATTGAGCTGAAGAATGCTGGCATGTTCCTGACGGCCATTCCGAGTAGTTATTGCTTGCAGGGATTTTATGGTCCAGACATCATCTATCAATTCGATTTCTGAAGAGGTGAAATACTTAATGCGATTTCCTCTTAGCTCCCAAGCCTGTCCTCGCATTTGCAAATAGCTTTCCTTGCTAATCCAGCTTTGCATTTTCGAATAGCCAGTAGCTTCTTCAGCCTTATCCTTAAATTCTGTTTTCGGTATTGCCTCGATAAGCCAGCACTCAACCCCGTCAACCAGTTCCGATTCATTGATGAAGCTGAAGTCGTACCATTCGATCTCTATGCCATTAATATCGGCGTAGGTGAAGTCACTTCCCATAAAAGAATCTGAAGTATCGCTGCTAGCGATTCGTTTCACTCTTTGCAGGGAAGGCAGATAGAGCCAAGAGTCATCATCCCGTTCACTGTCATCCCAGTCGAAATTCAAATAAGCAGTGCCACGTATATCTGCAGGACTCTCGAATAGTGACAAAGCTCGAGTGTCTTCGTCTCCGCTTGCAGAAGGAAAATCTTTTGAATAAATGCGCAGGTCACGACGGCGTTGTCGATCTCTTCGATCGATCAACACCATAGTCATCTCGGAAATTGAAGAGTCTCCGTCATAGCGTTGGTCTACTGCGTACATAATGTCGTGCGGAGTGAGCTCAGCAGCGATGCCTGACGGACAGAAAAGAAACAAGCCAACTAAACCCGCCGAAGGGAAAAACTTGCTCATCGAAGAACGCTCCTTTGTCCTATGCATGGCTTGCTCCTTCCGACTCAGTCACAACGCCGATGTTTTCAGCAATGTCATCTGAGCCATCTGCCAGATACAAAATGGCAGGAAGAAAAATCAAATCGCCAAGAAGAGCCAATGTCATAATAATAGAACCAAACATTCCGACGTAAATAACTGTGGTGAATGAGCCAAAACAAAGCACGGCGAATCCGAATACTAATACGATGGAGCTAAATATTACGGCGCGGCCAGATTCAGTCATAGCTCGCTCTATAGAGTCTCGGGTACTGCTTCCTTCTTCCTTGGCCAGCAGGTAGCGGCTCATTACATGTATGGCGTCATCCACGGCAATACCCATAGTCATAGCGAAGACAATCACGGCACTCTGGTCCAGTAACACCCCTAACCAACCGGCAAAGCTTCCTGCAAGAATTATTGGAAGCACGCTTGGAATGATTGAGAGAATGCCATATTTAAAAGATCTGAAGAGTATGATGAAGAAGCTTGTAATTACCAGAAGAGCAATGATAAATGAAAGTGCCATTCCTTCGGAGACATAGATGTCCTGTATGGTGTAGAGGGTCATGGTGCCGGTTACCGTTGGCGTCAGATTCTCATAATTCTCATTAAGGTAGGCATTTATCGTATCCAGTTCGGCCTTCATGTCCGAGGCTGTCATGTTCACAACGGGCACCACAAGTCTGGAATACTGATTATCGAAATCCTTAATATCCGAGAGGTCTTCGTTTGCGCCTGAGCTATCGTAGAGCAGTAGAAACTGTGCGGTCATCTCTCGACTATCGGGCAACCTATAGTAAGCGGGGTCGTCGCCATTGAGGGACTGATTGATCTCCTTGAGATAATCACCCAGAGAATTTATCGGGCCAAGAGTAGGGCGCTCAGTTAGCCAGGTTTCTATTTCTTCTAATTGTTTCAAATAGGCAGGATTCTTGATGCCTTCAAGCTCGCCGGAATCGAGAATCACATCCAGATTCATCATGCCTCGATAGGTGTCGTCGAAATAAATAATGTCATGGCGAGTAGCGCTATCTTCCTTGAACAGGTTGACATAGTTTGTGTCAATTTTAATATTTGGAATATTCCAAATTGAAAACACCATCACGGCAAGTGCAGCAAGCAATATTGGGTTTCGATTCTTAAGAGTGAAGTCTGGAACTTTTTGAGCGATGCGTGAGATTAGGCCTCCATCAAGAACGTCATGGGTTTTGACAGGGATGCTCTTCATATAACTGAGGAGGGCAGGCAGTACAGTTAACGAAAGAAAAAACAGCACAATAGGACCAATGGCGCCCAGTAAAGCAAACTCCCTAATCGGCATGATCTTGGTAATTGATAAAGCGTAAAACCCAGCCGAGGTTGTAATAGCGGTAAAGAAGGCAGGGCGCCAAATATTCAAAATAGTGGCATGGGCGGCATCACTACCAGAGCTTCCCTTATTCATAAAATGAAAAAACTCGAGAAGAATGTGAATAGTGATTCCGATGCCTATGATTATTAGAGTTGGTAGCAAAGCACCGGAGTCAACGGTTGTGTGTGGAATTCCCAAATAGCCCTGAATCTCCAGAACTGTCAATATTCCTATTGCTATAACCAACCAGGGAGCGAGTGTTGCTGTTAATGAGCGAAAGCTCGAGAACAGAATCACCACCATCAACACGACCATAATAGGAATCAGTATGTCCAAGTCTTCAGCGGAAACAGTTTCAAAACGTTCCTGCACTAGGGGGTAGCCAGAAAGATGAAGTAGGTAATCTTCAGAAGAAATATTTTCTTCTTCTATAAAGCGGTAGAGGTCTTGTACAAGATTGATTTTTATCTCGGAGGTATCGTCGCTGTATTCAACTCGAGCGGCGACACGAGTGTGTCTATAGTCCGATGTAATCAGAGAGCCAACTGCTAACTGTTCTTCGGCAAGCGTTGCTTTCACTTCTGCAATGGCATCTTGATTATTTATTAGGTCTTCAACATCTTCGATGAGGTAGTCAGTTCGAAGATCGTCAGCGTCGGCGTGAATATATTGAAATGTTGTAAGGGAGCGAAGTTGAGTAATATTTTCGTGAAATTCCAGAAACTCCGAAACCCGAGCAAGGTCTCTTAGTGTGTCGGCATTGAATACATCACTGACACCTTCGGCCGCTTCAAATCCCACTATGAGGTATTCATTGTCTCCGAATAGCTCGATAAGTCTGTCGTATTCAACCAGTGCCGGATCGCCCACCACGAAATAGCGCTCGGTGCTGTTATCGAAAGGGATTGTTTTACCGGTAAGTAATATCGCGGCCAAGAAAAGTACTGACGCCACGAGAATGTAGAGTCGTTTGGCAATGACGAAATCTGCCCAGGCCGTGATCACAGCGGTCATCCTGAAACTCCGTGCATTTCGGACTTCTCGTCCGAATTATTGTTTTTTTGTGTATCCGGCAAAAGGTGGAGTTTCACCAACTTCGGGGGTTAGTGTAATACGGGATGTTTACCGCGTAAAGATTACGCTGTACATATATTAATACCTTCCACAAAAGGTCAAAAACCCTTTAGTTTAGAATTTGTTATGAAGATTTCTTAATGTCAGTCGATACCCTCCTTGTGCAAGTATTCGGCCCCTAATTTGGGGGTATTGAACATATGGAGTGGTAGATCGACATGTCTAAGCAGTCAAATTTTCCCTTCAATCTGGATTTAAGTACTCTGGATACGGGAAGCATCACCAACATCCTCAATGATATTGAGTCCCATCTGCCTTTAATGGAGAGTGAAGGCGATCTTAGCCAGCTACTTCAGGTGAAAGAATTCTTCGAAACCGAACTAATGGTCGAACACAGATTGCACTAGGTCGTCTAAAGTCCTCTACAGGGCCCTATTTTACCGGTTTTACGCGCTATCTAGGTCAGACATGTGATTTCGGCTCAGTCTAGGGCCAGGTCGCGATGCTGCGCCACTGTAGTGCCTTATCCTCAACTGGTCGAAATACAGTGTACTCCCCGCTTTGCTTGGTTTATTCTCCTTGCCCTGCTCGAATAAATGAGGCTTTCCTCGTTTATTTGAGACCATTTAACTAATTAGCTTTCAAAATCGATATATAAGCATCTATATTAGCTACAGCTAAAAAAACACCAACATAAGTATTGGAAGGGTCATTATTATGAAAAAAGTATTATCTCTACTCGCAGTATTCAGCCTGGCTTGCAGCTCGGCTTCAGCTCTGGATATTGCCGCACTGGAACGCGCAATGGCTAACCCCGATCGTCCTGCCGCTGACAAAGAAAGAGACGCAAGCCGACAGGGACCTGCCGTATTAGATTTCATGGGCGTAGAAGCTGGCATGACTGTTCTCGATATTAATGCTTCAACAGGTTGGTATACCGAAGTACTTTCCTATGCCGTAGGTTCAGGTGGCACAGTTCTCATGCAGAATCGTCCCGGTGGAAATGCAGACGAGCCAGCTGCAGCTAAAGCAGCACGTCTTAGCAACATCACACAGATTGCTGCAATTTCCGACGCAGAAGCAGGTTCAGTTGACTATGCAATGACGGCTTTAAACTTCCATGACTTCCATAACTCCAATCCAGCAGCTGCTCAAGGAATCCTTGCTCAAGTAAAGGATGCATTGAAGCCTGGTGGCATTCTGGGAATCATCGATCATGAAGGAACTTCTGGCGCAGACAATCAGACTCTTCACAGAATTGCTTTTGATGAAGTAGTGAAGGCGGTTACTGGTGCAGGATATGTTCTTGTTGGTTCAAGCGAACTTCTTGACAACACAGCCGATGATCACAGTGTAGGTCCTTTCGATCCATCACTAGGTCGAAACACAGACAGACTAGTCCTGAAATTTGCCAAAGGTCACTAACAGAGTTTTTGACTGATTAAACCAATTCTACTATGACAGCGTAACCTGTTAGAGAGAATTCAAAGGCTAGTTCGGGGAAAGGGGGCTCTATAATAGAGGCCCCTTTTTTCTGTGTTAGAATTTATCAAACATTTGTAAAGGAATACCTTGGACAACAAAGCTCCTTCCAATCCTGTCAGCAAGTTCATTTCGGCTTTTCAGTACAGTGCAGTTGCCATCAAGATCGTCTGGGAAACTAGCGCGTCCCTGACAATAGTTATGGCGCTAACTACATTGGTGTCTGGTTTCCTGCCTGCAGCCATCGCAGCCGTGGGCGGTCTCTTTGTTGATGTTGTAGCCAACGCCTTCGGAGCAGATCCTCAGACCTTAGAGAGTTTACGTAGTGATGCGCTCTACTACATTTTCCTGGAAGCCGGGCTAGTAGTATTACTGACCGGAGCTCAGCGCATTAACACCGTGTGTCAGTCCATTCTGCGAGTACTGTTGGGCAATAAGATTAATGTAATGATTCTGGAGAAAGCTCTTACTCTGGAACTGGCGCACTTTGAAGATGCGGAGTACTACGACAAACTCGTGCGTGCTCGTCGTGAAGCTTCCAGCCGACCACTTAGCCTGGTAATCAAGACCTTTGATTTGTTCAGAGATATCATCGTGCTCATTTCAATTGGAATATACCTATTTCAGTTTTCACCCTATGCAGTTCTTCTGTTGGGCCTGGCTGGTATACCTTCCTTTCTTGCAGAGGCAAAATTCTCTGGCGAAGCATTTCGCATTCATCGTCGTCGCTCGGCGGAAAGACGGATGCAGATATATCTTGAGATGGTGTTAACCCGTGAAGACGGAGTTAAGGAAGTGAAGTTGCTCCAACTGGGCAAACTTTTCCTGGAACGTTACGTGGATATTTTCCGAAACATATATAAGGAAGATAAGTCTCTGGTGTTGCGACGAGGATTCTGGGGCTATGTCCTAGGCTTACTTGCCAGCGCGGCCTTCTACTTTGCCTACGGCTGGGTAGGGTTTGCGGCTATTGCGGGCGCCATCACCATTGGTCAGATGACGATGTATATTGCCCAGTTTAGACTGGGCCAGAATGCAGTAACCAACAGCCTTACCTCCATAAACGGCATGTATGAAGACAATTTGTATTTATCAAATCTTACTGAATATCTTTCTCACATGGTGCCTGAACAGACTGGAGAGCAAGTGGCAGGCCCTAACCCTGCAGACGGAATTCGATTCGAGAACGTGAGCTTCTATTATCCTGGCAGTGATATTGCTGCACTCAAAAGTGTTGATCTGCATATAACTCCCGGCGAAAGTCTGGCAATAGTAGGTGAGAATGGTAGTGGCAAAACTACACTCATTAAACTACTCACTCGTCTTTACACTCCCAGCGAAGGCAAAATATTTCTCGAAGGTCTTGAACTCAAAGACTGGGACATTGAAACCCTAAGACAGAAGATTGGAGTAATTTTTCAGGACTTCGCCAAGTATCAGTTAATAGTTGGTGAAAACATTGGCATAGGTGATGTCGAAAATATTGAAGAACTCCCGAAAATTGAAGAAGCAGCAAGAAAGGGCATGGCCGATGTTTTTGTTAAAGACTTACCCAGTGATTATCAGACTCAGTTAGGAACCTGGTTTAAAGATGGTAAGGAGTTATCTGGAGGGCAATGGCAAAAGATAGCTCTCTCCCGAGCCTTCATGCGCAGCAAGGCAGATGTTCTAATATTGGATGAACCAACAGCGGCCATCGATGCAAAGGCGGAAGCTGAAATATTTGCACACTTCAGAGACCTTACCGCAAACAGAATTTCCATAATTATTTCACACAGATTTTCTACGGTTCGCATGGCGGATCACATAATTGTGCTTGAAAAAGCAGAGATTCATGAACAAGGAAGCCACGAAGAACTTCTTAAAAAAGACGGTCAGTATGCTCACTTGTTCAAGCTTCAGGCTCAGGGCTATAAATAATTGCCGAACTTACAAATACTGAAACTGCAAACTCAGAATGTATGAATACTGTTGTCCTAATTCAAGAAAGACAAGAGCAGCAAGAAAAAATAGATGTCTGAATTAGCCCTACATTTCCTGGTCGGATTTCTTCTTTGCTTCTTGGGCACACTTCCCTTCGGCCCCATAAATCTAAGCGTTGTAAAAGTTACTGTGGATCATGGGCTGCGGCGGGGTATGGAAATTGCCGCGGCGGCATCCTTAATTGAAGTCCTGCAAGCGCTCATCGCAATTGTATTTGGTTTGATGATCTCGAATTTTCTGGAAAATAATACCGCTGTAAAATTTGTTCTAGCTATAGTGTTTGTCATCCTGGCGGCGTACATATTTTTCCGTAAGCCAGCCACATCCATGAGAGAAGAAGACAGGGGTCAGCACTCCTGGTTTCGCCGCGGTCTGTTAATTGCAGCTCTCAATCCTCAGGCCATTCCTTACTGGATTTTCGCGTTTGCCGCCGCCGCGCAATATTTTCCCTTACAATTAATTGGCTGGAATCTGGCGAGTTTTCTGACTGCGGTTTTGCTTGGAAAATATGCGGCCCTCTACGGCTTCGTCAGAGCCAGTGATTATCTTTCTCACCATCTGCAACAGAGCAGCCTTTGGGTTAATCGACTGCTTGCCGCCGTGCTCCTGATTATCGGCTTGAGCCAGGCCTGGAGCGGCCTGAATATTGCCCTAAACAGCTAAGGATTAAGCGTTTCCTCCCGCTATACTCTATATGGAAGTCCCTTTGGAGAATCCATGTATTTTTGACTCCAAAATACGCGAATAATAATCGGAAATTTATAGAAGATAATGACAAAGATGAACGCCAGGCTACTTTCTACACTGTTGCTTTCACTACCAAGGTACTTGCACAGCAAGCCACACTGGACATATATGCACCCCAGGGCTTTGTCTATCAAAACGGCAATGATGCATTTCTTCCTTTCACGATACACCTGAATAATCCTACAAGCTCGAGCATAAGCGATGTCAGTTTCAGTATTTCCATGCCCGACGATGTGGATCTGGATAGTGTGGATGGCGAATGCACAGACACGTCAGATGGCACTACACGTACACTGACCTGCACCATCGACGAATTGGATGTGAATAGCGGAGAGCTTCTAGACTTTATTATTGACGGGCCAGGCTCTGTCGATGCTGGGCCGAGTTTCACTCTCAATCTAAGCGCACTAAATGTCACGGTAATCGAACCCAATGGCCTGTCTCTGGGCATTGCCGATGGAGATCGAACAGTGCGAGGCTCATCTATTACTGTTGATGTAGTTCGCAATATCAATTACGACCAAGATCAGAACAATGTACCGGATCTTGATGAAGCGATAATCAACAACAGCTCAGCGACAGCGGAACAGCTTTTGGCCACGGGCGCTGTAGTGGATGTTCTGTTCATTCACTCCAGCGAAGCAACAGCTTATCTCGATGGAAAACTGGAAGACAAGATTGCCCAACTACTAACCGCGACCAATCAAATCTATAGAGACAGCGGAGTCGGCATTGAATTCAATGCAGTAGGGCTTGAAGAAGTTCTCTATTCGGGAGCAAGTAATACTATCGATGAAGCTTTGGCTGCCCTCGATACCCAGAGTGATCCTTCATTCTTTTCTGTAAATAATATGATTACCGGCTCCGGTGGTGATCTTGTTGTTTTTCTTCATGCCTTGGATGCCGGAGCTGCGGGAAGTTGTGTTAGTTATTCAACAAACGGCATTGCACGACAAGGTGATTTTCAGAGAGAGTACCATCAGGGTGAATTGATCACTGCGGTCAATCTTGGCCCCGATTGTCTGGCAACTACAAATCTCGCTGCTGCCTTTGCAGCAAACATGGGTATTGTGGCGAGCCGACTCGACAGTCCGGATGGAGGAACATTCTCATACTCGGCAGGTTATGGCATAGAAGATGAATTCACTACGGTGATGGCGAGAGAGGGAAATCAAAATTTTGGTACAGCCAAAAGTATCAATGTGTTTTCAAACTCCGAAGGCTTCTGTGAAAGTTTAACCTGTGGAACCGACCGAGGTGATCTGATTGATGGAGCCGACGCGGTTCATTCAATGAACAGAAGCCGCCATGTCGTTAGCGCCCTTAGCGATTCAGTATTCCCTGCTACCGCCGAGGAGATTCCGGACAAGACAACTATTCTTGATGATACGGATTCTGGAATCACGCTCAGGGTGTTAGCCGCAGAGGGGGCCGCCCTATTGAATAATTATGCCCAGATGGTGCTGCAGGTGGAGAATACATCGGCAAGCACTATGAGCAATCTCAATATTTCTCTACTCAACCTGAATGACGGACTTGTCAGTTTTGAAACACAAAGCTATCAGCATACGGCAGAATTATGTGCTGTATTCGGAGACGATTTGGCCACAGCAGGCTCAGTAAGTGATGGCATGATTGAAAAAGCCGGGAGCCTGAATTGTTTTGTAAGTGACATCGCGGCAGGCGACACCATTAGTATTAGCTACGGTGTTTTGGTGGATGACACGCCACCTGTTCTGAATGGCTCCAACTACTATCATCAGATGGCGGCAGTAAACGGTATCGTTGATTATTACTCTCAAGGCTGTGTGCCTGTTTTTGCTAACTTCGTTGCCGCGGCAGCGGGCAGCTTGGTCTGTGATGACGTTGTAGACTTTCTGGTTATTCCTGATACCGGCGAGGGAGCGGACCTGGCTGCAGTTCCCACCGTAACCGGATCCCAAATATCAGTTCCCTTTATTCGTATCGATGACGGTAGTTTGATTAGTGCTGAATTTACTATTAGCAATTTTAGTCCTCTGGAACTGCGTTTGGACTCTTACGTAACTCTGGATAGCAGTTTGGCTCCCACGGTTGAAGGAACATTCGATGTCGAGGGTCAGTTGATTTTGAATGAACTTGAAGTTGATACCATTACTTATCAAGTCACTGCGAGTTATGTAGCCGACTCAAGTCCGGCACTGTTCTCTGACCTCGTAATTGTGCAAACCGCACCTTAGAAAAGGAAGCAGGCGCGTGCACCCCGAATCTGACCATGAAAAAGAAAAGGAAAACCCTGAGCCTGAGATTAATCCTCTGGCACTTCGAAAAATTCGGCGGGCACGCACCCGTCTGTTGGTGTGTTTCTGGACGCTGCCGGTCTATGTGATATCAATCTGGATGCTACTAAACAACAACCGCGACATAGATACTCTGATGTGGATATATATGAGTCTGTACGCGATTTTTGCGCTGGACATGGCCTATCGAAAATGTCCGCGCTGTGGCAATCAATTCTATGTAAAGTCTATACTGTTAAACCTGATCACTTCTGAATGTACACACTGTAGCTTGTCAACGAGACCAGATAGCACACGCGAATCCTAAGCTATTTTGGCGTCTCTCAACATCATGATGGATTGGAGGTTCTGCCTAGTGTGAAGACTGGGCAAAACTCATTAATCCTTGGAAGGAAGTTCCTTGATATAGAGATCTTGCTTTGAATAAGGTATTTCTACTTTATTGTCTCTGAACTGGCGATAAATTTCGCAATTGAGTATGTCTACTACTCTCCCGCGCAATATCGGTTTCTCAATCCACACCAATAATTCAAAATCAAGACTGGACGCACCAAACATTCTGAACCGCACTCTTGGTTCTGGATCACTGCAGACAGTTTCTTCCGCAAGCGCGATATTCATCAGAATGCTTCTAACAAGATCGATGTCGGTTCCATAAGCAACACCAACAGCGATCGCAACACGGAACTTCTCATGGGGGCCGCCAGATTCGTTAATTATTTTGGTATTACCCATTACGGAATTAGGAATGGTAACTTCCACATCGCCCCGAGTAAGCATTCGAGTAGAGCGGATACCGATGTGGGTTATTTCCCCTCTCTCCAGAGTGTCCAATACCACAAAATCTCCAATCTTGTATGGAGCATCCGCCATAATGAATACGCCAGAGAATAGATTGGCCAATGTGTCTTTGGCAGCGAAGCCGACGGCGATGCCAACAATGCCCGCGGAGGCTAGCCAGGCAGTCATGTCGATATTCCAAGCGGAAAATATTAAGTAAACAGCCATTACCACAATGAAGATGTTAATCAGATTCAAAAACAGAGGCAGCGTCTGATTATGGACAGCCTTAACCCGCTTCTCATTTCGAGCAATTGCGGTTAGTAGAATTCGGTTGCTCTTCAAGAGGAATAGCACCCATGTCGCAATTGCCAGAGATTGGATTACTGAAAAAGCAATTCCAAGAGAGGTAGCTGGCACTGGAAGAATCATTAGAGAAGCTGAAAGCCCGATCAATAGAATGCTATTGAAGAGCGGGGTTTGAAGTAGACTGAAAAGATGATCGTCAAATACCAGACTGGTTTTGGAAGCCAGCTTTTTCAAACTAGTAATAATGATGTTGTTAAAAATCCACCCAGCCACTATTGCGAGGAGGATGGGGACTAGTGCTAGTAGATAAACATTATTGCCTACAAATGGCAGTAGAGGGGCAAGCAAGGAAGAGGCTTCTTCGTTCATTCTATTCGTACCTTTTTATCGTTCCAAAATGTCAAACCAAAAAACTATCGCACCAAATATTTTGAAATAAATAGCTGAGCTAACAATAATCAGCGCAGCCAAAAAGAAAATCAGTGTTTGCTTCGCATCATTGAGAATATTTCCATCATCTTCGGCGGCTGTCCAGTTCTCAATACTCCCATGCGGAATACTTTACCAGAAAACCACAGTACGAAAATTATGCTCAAGATTAGCAAAATAGTAGTACCCACAACATCTATCATTGGAGGGTCTGCGGCGGCTCGATTCATCATCAGATAAGGCGTGAATAAAGGGAACCAGCTCATGGCTCGAACAATTGTATTGTTGGGATCGAGGACAACGAACGCCATCATCGCAATTGGTATAATCTGAATCATTATCATCGGCATCATCAGGGCCTGCGCTTCCTTTAAGGTATTACACAGGCTACCGATTGCGAGGAATATACCTGAATATAGGGCATATCCGGCGAAATAGTAGAAGACAAACCAGGGAATAAGATCTGAGCTCAATACTACTTCCAGGATCTGTGAAATCAACTCAGTCTGGCTGCTGTCATAGAGGACAACAAACAGATAGAAAGAGAATAGCCAGACAGCAATAGTGGTAAGGCCCGACATGCCAATTCCCACCAACTTGCCCATCATTAACTCGCCAGCAGTAACTGAGGCCAGCAACACTTCAATAATTCTGTTGGACTTCTCTTCGATAGTATTGCTTAGAAGATACTGAACACTTTGCATAAGAGACACAAACATTAAATAAACAAATCCAATTGGAGCGAATTGCCGAAAAGTGTCAGCCATACTAACTGCCTCTTCTCCGGCCTCAGCAGTAGGGTCCAATTGGCTTAGTGGCAATCTTGTTCTCTGTACATTTCTAACCAGCTGATTATCCACCCCCAGTTGCTGATATTCCCTGCCTCTAATTTCGGAATTAATACTGATGCTGATGGCATCGGGGAGACGGGAATCAGTCAAGTTTCGCGCCCAGTACTGAATCCCAGCCGGTCCGCCGGAATTCAGCGGCATGGTGTTGGGGCGGGTAATGTCGTTATCTACGTTTTCCGGTATAAGAATCAGGGCGAATAGATCGGCGGACTCGCCATTCACAGTGATGAGGCTATCGCCACGTAGATAAGGCCTAAGTGCCGCTGCAATTTCTTCAGGAGAGCTATTCACATCCACATTCGTGGGAATCTCTGCTGCTATGAATTGGTACTCAGGAGCAACAAAGGGAGGGGCATCTTCCTCTAGGTTTGGGCTGGCCATTGTTAGCGCAAAATCCAAACCCCCGCTATCCAGCCATTCCTCAAGAGCTGCTACTTCGTCTGCATCAACATCATCTACAAACTGATCCACACCGCTGTTTGGATTTGCGACAGTCAGATTCAGGTCCGATTCCTTGCGATTGTCTAAAAGATAGCTGACGAAGGATTGCAGAATACGCCGCTGATGATCCCGTTCGATTGCAGTCTCTACTGCCTGTTCATACTTCCCGGATTGATCGATCAGAATGTAGTATCGAGTGGGTGTTGCATTGGAGAGAGTGGTTTGTAGAAAATACATAGCAGTAAAGATCAATGGAAAGATTAAAATGCCGACCCAAAATCCCTTGGTCTTTACATTCTCCATGTATTCGCGCCAAGCGATTAAACGAATCATATTCATCTGAATTCGTGCTCCCTTGCATCGTCACCCACCAGATGAACGAATACATCGTGGAGGCTGGGCTCTGTGAATTCAAAACGACTTAAACTTATGCCCTTTTCAAAACAGGTTCGCAAAATATCCTGTGGATTAACTTGCTCGTCAATTCGAAGTTGCCAGTGATTGGCTTGAGTCTCATCTTCGATTACTTCCTGAATGCCTGCCAGAGTCTTAAGCGGCTCAACATTGTCACTGGTTTCTACGAACACACGGCGAGGAATTGTTGCTCGAGCGGAATCGATGGTGCCGTCAAAAATCTTCTTGCCCTTGGCTATCAACAGAATGTGATCGCAAAGCCGTTCGGCATGTTGCATAACATGGGTAGAGAAAATTACCGTCTGACCATTGGCGGACATATCCTGAATTAACTCTTCGAGTACTAATTGATTCACCGGGTCTAGCCCAGAGAAAGGCTCATCGAGAATGACCAATTCGGGATCGTGTGCTACGGCAGAGAGTACTTGCACCTTCTGTCCCATGCCCTTCGATAGAGACTCGACCTTGGACTCGGCAAAGTCCTTCAGGCCATATCGCTCTAATAGGGTCCAAGCCTGAGTTTTCGCATCCTGTTTGTTCATTCCCTTGAGCATGGCGAAGTATTGGATCAGGGCCCATACCTTCATCTTCTTATACAGGCCTTTTTCTTCCGGCAGATAGCCAATGCGATTACGCACATCTAGGGCGGATGGATGACCCAGGATGCTTATTTCGCCACTGCTGGGCTTGATGATCTCCAGAATCATTCGAATGGTAGTGGTTTTGCCCGCACCATTGGGCCCGAGAAAGCCATAGATTGATCCTTTGGGGATATCCAGGCTGACACCATCCACTGCGGTGAAATCACCGTATGTCTTGACGACATTTTTCAGTCGAAGAACAGAATTGGGAACAGGCCGATCCATCAGGCAGATCCAGAAGGGGCAAGGCTCACTAGTATCTCAGAAAGTCCTAGTCTTGAGAAACCACGTTTTTTTTACTTTCTCCCAGTTTTCCTCAGTTTCTAACAGTTTGTAACAAAGGCAATGAATTCTCCTCCAATCCCAGTACAATCCGCTTTTCGTTTTTCCGATGGCATGGAAAAGCCCGCAGACATAAGGCAGTAGGCTCAATTAAATGATTACTAGAATTCAGCAGTTCAGCACAAGAGTTTCCCATGCAGTACTTGTATTGATGATAGCTCTGTTCCCTGTAGCCCTGATGGCTCAGGGCAATGTAGGAGATGACTCAACCGTTATCTACCCCGCAGAATATTTTGCTGAATATGCACCTATTACTGCACAGGACATGTTGGACAGAATTCCGGGGCAGGGCTCTAGCGGAGGCTCCTTTCGGGGCGGACCTTCCAGTGGTGGCAATCCTACCTCCGGCGGTCGAGGTCTGGGAAGCGGTGACGGTGGTGTTGAGATTCTGGTGGACGGTAAACGCACAGCCGGAAAGAACAATGAGTCCAGTGGTCAGCTAGGCAGAATCTCCGCGGGTCAGGTAAAGGAAATCCAAATAATTCGTGGCACCTCAGGCGATCTGGATGTGCGTGGCAGTGGACAGGTAGTTAATGTCGTTCTATTCGAGGCGCTTGCCTCCAATAGCATCTCCTACGATGTTAGCGTTCAACATGCACACAACGATGAATCCACGCTTGCCGGATCGGTATCACTCAGCGGACAGTCTGGAGGATTCAATTATTTGATCAGTGCCAGCGCCAACCCACGCTATATGCATCAGGTTAGTACAGAAAAGAGCACACTCGGTGATTTCACACCAAATGACACTGTGCTGGAGAAGCTTACTTCCGATACTGACAATAACCAGCTCAGAATGAATCTTGGTTATGACATCTCCGAAAATAGCAGTGTTCGTCTTAACGCGCTCTACGGAGTGAACGATGGCCCCACCGATATCAATCGTTACACGACAGATCTTCTTTACGCTCCTGGCGCCTTAACAATAGAGAGGGAAGCCATTCCTGGCGAAAGAGACAATTGGGAAATTGGTGGTGATTATGAATACACATTTGCTGGTGGAGATCGCTTTAAATTACTAGCCATCGCAAACCAAAATAATAAAGCTGCTAATCGCGAAAGATTCCAAATGCAGAATGACGGCTCGGAATTGAAGAATTTGTTTATTGGAACAGACAGCGTCACCGAGGAACGAATCGTTCGTGGTTCTTACACCATGGATATCTTCGAAGGTCAGGATATCGAGTTTGGTATCGAGCGCGCTCAGACTACGCTGGATTCGAAGCTGGCTCTGGGCCTGGACATAGCAGGCGGAATTCCATCCGCTGCTGTAGGAGGGTTGGTCCCTCAAACAGTATCTAACGCAAATTCACAGGTTGAAGAGATTCGTTACGAGCCTTTCCTTATTCATAATTGGACAATTAATTCACAGATGACTCTGGAGAGCACGCTGGTGTATGAAACTTCCGAGATCACACAATCCGGCGATGTTTCAAACCAGCGCGATTTCGATTTCGTCAAACCGAAAGTGGATTTTCGTTATGACCTGACACCGTCATTGCAACTGCGTGGAAGCATCGAAAGAATTGTTAATCAATTGAGTTTCTCCGACTTCGTTGCCGCCAACGATGATCAGGACAACGATGCGACGACTCAGGCTGGTAATGCATCCCTGCGTCAGCAGACGCAGTGGAAATATGCATTCAATGCAGAATACCGCCTGCCGGAAGACGTAGGCGTGTTAACCGCAGAAATTTATTATGCTGATCATCAGGATGTTATCGACCGCCTGGATGTATCCACCTCAGAAACCAACCTGCTCTCGGCAAACGGCAATATTGGTGACGGGAAGGAGCTGGTTGCAAATCTGAGTTCCAGTATTCGTCTGGGCATGATTAACCTGCCCAACGTATTGCTAACTACTAGCCTGAATCTACAGGATTCTGAAGTTAAAGATCCCTTCCTTGGAATAGATAGACGCTTCCAGCTTTATCAGCGTGGCCGAACCACCATCACCTTTCGCCACGATATTCCAAAGTGGCGTGCGAACTGGGGTATGCAGTTGTTCGACCGAGTCGATGGCTCTATGTTTCGTTACGACATCGACGATATTGAATTTGCCGTGGGCGAGCCACGTCTGAATTTATTCGCAGAGTACATCGACAGTCGTGGTCTGACCTATCGTTTCGATGCAGGCGCACTAACAGACGGTTCCCAGCGACGCAGGCGCACACGCTTTATAGGGCGTATTTCAGACAATATTCTGGAAGAGTATGAATACCGAAAGTCGGTGACCGGAATGGAACTGACCTTCAAGATTAGTGGGACCTTCTAGCCTGAGAGTAGTTTTTAGTAGTTTCAGCTTTTTTGCTATAGTCTGTTTGCTTAAGCACTAAACAAACAGACAATTAGCGAGAGAACTATGAAAACTAGAATATTGAGAAGGCTGCAGGTCAGGCCTATAGCATCTTTACTGCTCGGACTAATTCTCAGCACGACTGCTGGGCTGGCGTTCGCCGCTGAGATCCCTACCGCAAGTCCCGAAGAAGTAGGCATGTCCTCGGAACGATTGGACAGAATCAATACTGTCATGCAGAAACACATCGATGCCGGCAATATCCAGGGTGCGGTTACCATGGTGGCGCGTCGGGGCAAGCTCGTCCACTTCGAGTCCCACGGATTGCTGGATGTAGACAACAATCGACCCATGCAAGACGATTCCATCTTCATCATGATGAGCTCTACCAAGCCGCTATTGGGTGTGGCTGCCATGATGATGATCGAGGAAGGTCTCATACGACCAGAAGATCCCGTTTCCAAGTACATCCCCGAATTTGCCGATATGCAGGTGGCTGTGCTTCGAAATCCTATCGAAGAAAATGTTAGCCCACGTTCTGTAGACCCAGAAAATATTCCTCCCCATAGATTGGTTCCCGCTCATCGTGACATCACTATTCATGATCTGCTCACTCACACCTCCGGACTAGCCAGCAGCGGTCTGGGAACAGCTCTGGCAGGCAGAATGCAGCGCAGCCCTGATGATAATCTTGCCAGTGTAATTCCGAGATATGGAGATTATGCTCTGGACTTTCAGCCGGGGTCCCGCTGGACGTACAGCCCGGGAGTTGGTCTGGATGTTGTAGCTCGCATTGTTGAGATCGTATCTGGTCAGCCTTTCGATGAGTTCTTACAGGAACGTATTCTCGATCCGCTGGATATGAACAATACCTGGTACAACGTGCCGACCGAATATCGAAATAGACAGGTGGTGATAGATGACCGAGATATGTCTCCCTTCTTTGATCGTCCACCTACAAAATACTTTCCAGGTTCTTATGGCTTATCAAGTACAGCTGAAGATTATCTGAAGTTTGAGCAGATGCTGCTAAATGGCGGAGAACTATTCGGTAATCGCCTGCTCAGCCCGCGCACAGTTCGCATGATGTCCACGGATCAACTCGGCGGCATGTATAAGGGTTTCTCGCAGCAGGATCAGGGTGTTAGTTTTGGTTATACAGTTGCAGTAACTGAAGACCCTAATGCTGCTGGAGCACGGCGTAGTACCGGAGCCTTTGGTTGGGGTGGTGCATTCGGTACTCGGTCCTGGACAGACCCGGAAGAAGAATTGACGGCAGTGTTGATGCTGCAGCAGCCCAACAATGCTGCGCGATATGATTTCGACAACGCTGTTCAGCAGGCAATTATTGATTAGCAAATCGATTAAGTAACTCTATGAGAAATTGAAAGAGGGCTCATTGTTTAGGCAATGAACCCTCTTGTTTCCCTCTTTGTCCCTACTTTGCAACCTTCACTCAACTATTTTCTCGTACTTATTCTTACGAGCCTATCTGTATTCACTATAAGCTCGTAACAACCAGTCTGTGGTTCCATCATTAGCCGGCGCATACCCGTCGGCAGGTTCGCTTGCCAACATTTCCTCTGGAGTCAAATTTTGCACTTTAGCTCGTACCAGGTTGCCACGAACGACTACCAGCATATTACGAAAATCCAAAAGGTCATCACGGTCAGATAACTGTCCATGACCGGGAATGATAATGGTGTCATCGTCGATCAAGCTGGCGATCTCTGACAACGCTTCAATCATTCCATCCAGGGTGCCTCCGTTGTTCTGGTCGATAAACGGCAGGCCGTAGCGCACGAACATGTCACCGGTATGAATCACATTGGCTTCGCGGAAGTAAACCTGTGCATCGCCATCGGTGTGACCATCGCCTGTATATACGAGCTCGATGGAGTTTCCATTGAAGTAGAACCGCATGGCATCGAAAAAAGTTATTTTAGGAAGGCCGACGTCTTCGTAGGCTTCCTGAACCCGGCCGCTGCCTGCCAGTGTTTGGGTAGATTCCATGCGCTTGCGGGCATTGTCCTGGGCAACGATGTAGGCGCCAGCACGACCGAAGCTTTCGTTTCCGTCACTATGATCGTAATGGAAATGTGAGTTCACCACGAAAGTAACCGGGCGGTCTGTGAGTTCCGCAATTGCTGCGGCTATCTTTCCAGACAGCGGGGCGAATTGGTCATCGATGATAAGCGTGCCGTCGTCGCCGATTGAGACGCCGATATTACCTCCACTGCCCTGCATCATGTAGATATTATCCCGTACCGGGATAGTGGTGATTTCGATATTGGCGAAATCCTGAGTAAACGCTGATACGGGCAGGAGCATGGCTAACAAGCCAAGTTGTATTCGGATTTTTCTATTTAGACTAGGAAGCATATGAAAGGTCTCTCTTGTTATTCTTCTGTAATCGAACTGTTCCAACTCTAGCGCGTGAAGGCGGGGGAGTAAATACTCCATCAGCCTCCAATATACCTGTCTTTTTACGCCACTCCCTTTTAGAATTCTCCCAATGACTACCTCGCTGTTTACAGAAGACACTACCGACGTGCCATATCAGCCTCTCGCGGCTAGGCTGCGTCCGCGCTCCGTTGAAGAATTTGCCGGACAAGCCCATCTGCTCAGTCCCGGAAAATCGATCTTCGAGGCAATAGAGAACAAGCTCCCCCATTCAATGATTCTGTGGGGTCCTCCAGGCGTAGGCAAGACCACGCTGGCGAAAATCATCGCCGAGAGCTGCGATTGCCACTTCGAATCTATTTCCGCTGTACTTGCGGGCGTTAAGGAAATCCGCGCCACCATTGAACAAGCTCGTTATCATCAGTCTAACGGCTCTCGAAAAACCATTTTGTTTGTTGACGAGGTACATCGTTTTAACAAAGCGCAGCAAGATGCTTTCCTGCCTCATATTGAAAATGGCACGGTACTCTTTATAGGAGCAACCACGGAAAATCCTTCATTCGAATTGAACAATGCCTTGCTGTCACGGGCACGAGTTTATTTACTAAAGTCATTAACCGAGGATGATCTGGTAGGAGTTATAGACAAGGCCGTGATGGATTCGGAAAGAGGGCTGGGTGATCTTGACCTGCAGTTAAGTTCTGAACAGAAGCTGGTGTTGGCAAGGGCAGGTGACGGCGATGCCCGGCGTACTCTAAATTATCTGGAAGTGCTCAGCGACATGGCGGAGCTTAAAGATGGACGCCGTGTTATAGCCGATGGTCATCTAGCTCAGGTTGTAGAAGAAAGCTATCGACGTTTCGATAAAGGCGGAGACAGTTTCTACGAACAGATTTCGGCCCTGCATAAATCGGTACGAGGCTCATCAGTCGATGGCTCTTTGTATTGGCTCTGCAGAATGTTGGATGGTGGCGCTGACCCAATCTACCTCGCCCGCCGCATTTCCCGAATGGCTATTGAAGATATAGGTCTTGCCGATCCTAGAGCCTTGCAACTCTCTCTGAGCTGCTGGGATACCTATACTCGCCTGGGTAGTCCGGAAGGCGATCTGGCTTTGGCGCAGGCAGTGGTCTACCTGGCCAGCGCGCCGAAGAGTAATGCTCTCTATAAGTCATTCTCAGCGGCTCGTCAGGCAGTGGAAGAACATGGCAGTTTGGAAGTGCCATTACATTTACGTAATGCCAGTACATCCTTAAGTAAAGAGATGGGATACGGTGAAGACTATCGCTATGCCCATGATGAAGAAGATGCATTCGCGGCTGGCGAGAACTATCTGCCCGAATCAATCCAGGATGAGAAATTCTATTATCCGCAAGAGAGCGGTCTTGAAATTCGAATTAAGGAGAAGATGGAGCATTTCCGTCAGCTCAACGAACAGGCAGAAAACAAGCGATACAAATAGAAGCAACTTTTCGTTTTTGAGAAGAAGTAGAGAGAATCAATCAGAGGAGATTGAATGTGAAGCCTGAGATCCAGGCTTCACATTCAAAAGATAAAAAATCAACGTAAACTATTGTTCCGCTAGATCCTTCATGGCCCCTAGAGCACCTTCGAACATGGCGCGCCTTCTGGCAACATCATCATCCTTTGCCTGCTGGTTTTCCAGATTGGATACATCCAGCATAAGAGTGTAGATCAGTTTGGAGCTATTCGCGCTGACAGGCCTCGCTTCCATAAATCCGTGGTAGAGATTGTAAAAAGAGCCTTCAACAGCTGGTTGGGTATAACCATAGGAGAGCTCAGTCTGTGCAACCATAATCTCAATTATCCTGCCACCAAGCAGGTCGCGTACGGAACCGATGTCTCCGTCACCAGAGGTGAGCGCACAATCGAGCCCCAGCCATTCCGAGATATCACAGTATCCACCAACCTTGGCCCAAACCTCGTCGGCAGGTTTGGCGACATCAATCTCCATCTCAATGGAAACATATTCAGGTTGAGCGAAAGAGGGTGCAGAGGCCAGCAGCGTAGGTAGAGCAAAGAGGGCTAGTATTAGACGTTTCATGTTCTTTTCCTTAGTTAATTACAAATACTCTCAGGAAAATACAGGATTATTGGCGCGGAGGCACCATTTTTTTAAGTTGTGATGGATTTGAACCTACGCTCACCTGGCCGGCTTCTTTACAATGATAAACGCCGCCTGGTTCTTCTGAGGTTCCCACTGTTCGTCAATTTCGAAACCGGCGTTTGCAAAATATTTTTCCAGCTCGCTTCTCTTGAGCATGTTGACATAGGGGATGGTGCGAAAAATTTTCGCAACTAGCACAGCAATGCTCCAAAACGAAGCTGAATCACCGAGACAAACCCTACTGGTTACGAATACACCTACAGGTTTCAACATTCGAATTACTTTCTTTATCACTTCTTGAGGATTTTCGAGAAAATGCAAAATACTGTGTGCCAGAACCACATGCCAGCTCCCAGCATATTGCTGGACACTCAGGAAGTTGAAAAGCTAAATAAAAAAAACAGAACTAAGACAACTCTTACCATGTTCCATTTCTCCTATTTAATTGGAGAGGTCATTTGGTCGAGGCTGACGATGTATGACTCGAGATGATTCAGCAACAATGTCACAGACTCTTCATCTATAAGTTCAATCTTGTCATTGGGAGTGTGTATAAGACTAAGTATCTCCGGTGCAAAGTTTTCCGCTAGTCCAGAATCGTCGCCGGCATTCATAAGCAACCAGAGTTGATGGACTTGTTTCTCAGGTAATACAGCAAACGAAATATTTGGAATGTCTTTCGCTCTAAAACTCCTGTCGTCGCCCGGAGGCATCTGTGGGAAGGCAACACAATTTGTAGTTTGTTCCGCACATAAACTCAGAGACAAATCTATAAGCGCTTCGCTTTTAGGAAATGAGCTCGGTCCAAAAAAAACGGTGCTACCTGACAGGCCAATATCTATATTCACCATGGCAAAAATTTGATCGTTCTCTTGCTCAGCGTAATGACGTGATCCCACTAAGCCAAGTTCTTCGCTATCGAAAAGAACGAATTCCACTGGGTGCTTGAATTCATGGCTCTTCAATCGATCAATAAGATGAAGCAAGATGGCTGAACCCGCAGCATTATCAATGGCTCCATCGGAATAGCTGCCGTCGCGGAATACTACGGCGTCGATATGGGCGCCAATGACGAGAATTCCCTCATCGGCATTGGAAGGTCCAAATCGAGAAATAAGATTGGTGCCATTGGCGGGGGAGCCTCGATTTTCAAATTCGAAGTCTTGTCGTACAGGACTGATTCCCATTCGTTCCAATATCTGCTCGGCGGCTTGCACACGCGCCAGGTTTTCGCGTCCTTCGATCTCACCAATAGTTTCTAGAAGCCCTTGCTCGAGAATCTGAGATTGAACGGAGAAGCTGCTAACAAGCAGAAGGAGGGCTAGGGTATATTTCATGGTGCGCGTCATCCTGATTTATTGATGGGCTAAGCAATAGCTGCAGTGGCTTTCAATTATCTACTAGTTAATTCTCTCATTTATCAATTGAAATTCCTCGCTTGGGACCATTCTTTGTCAGTTCTTCCTTCTTTTTTTCTCCAATTACAGTACCGATAGCGACACCGATACACATACCCAGGGATATCCCAAGGCCTATCATATCCAGTGCTGCTCCAAATACTATTCCGAAGCACATGCCTATAGATATGCCCATGCTGACACTTGTGGAAACTATGTCATCCTCTGTCAGTTTGTCTTCATTTCTTTTTCTGAATTTTTTCATAGCAACCCAATAGCTGACACTATCTAATTGAATACTCTGAACTCTCCGACGACAGATATTTTTCCAAACTTACATTACCGAATTAGTCATCCGGAACTAGCCGCACGATACGGCTGCCAGAATTGTGCTCTAACAGCAGAAAAATATTGCCATTGTTATCTTGCTCAACATCTCGAATTCGGGCGAGCCCGGCAAACAATGTTTCCCGTTGCACCATGCGATTATTGCTGTCCATCTCCACGCGAAACAGACTGCGCGCTTTCAGTGATCCCACCAGAAAATCATTGTCCCACTCAGGAAATTGCTCGCTGCGGGAAACGATAAAACTCGATACCGCAGGGGACGGTGTTAGATCCACCACGGGCTGTTGAATATCGGCCAGTTCGAACGCAATACCCAACTGAGGCCCGTAGTTGACGGGCGTGCCGTCATAATTCATGCCCTTTGATGTAAGCGGCCAGCCATAATTGAGACCTGGTAATAACAGGTTGACCTCGTCTCCGCCCCGCGGCCCATGTTCTGTTCCCCATAACTGCCCAGTTCGCGTGTCGAATTCCAGTCCTTGAGGGCTACGATGACCCCAGGTCCACATAGAGGGGTAAATCCCATCCTGCCCGTAACCCGGGTTGTCTTCGGGAATGCTACCGTCGTCGTTAATGCGGTGAATTTTTCCATATGGCGTGGCAAGGTCCTGGATCCCCTGGAAGACGGCGGAGCCTTTGGCGCCTAAGCTGAAAAACACGTGTCCTGTATCGTCAAAAGTCACCCGGCCACCGGCAGCAACATCTGTGCCGGCTCCATAAAACTCCTTATCTGCCTCCCAGATAACTTCCATGTCCACCCAGGCGCCTTCATCGATGCGCCCTCGAACCAGCTTATTCAAAGACACCGGAGTATTTTGCTCACGGCTCAGCGTATTACAGTCTGTACATCGCTCTGTGTAGTACAGGTAAATCCAGCCATTCTCTTCATAATTCGGATGTGGAATTACATCGAACAACCATCCCAGGCCCCACTCCTGTTCAAAAACTGGCTTGAAGGTGTCATCGAAAACTTCGGGAGTACCGGAGATTAAGGAAGACTGTATTCCCTCGGGAGAAATAATGCTCAGGCCGAGCATTTTTTCCGTTAATAAAATACTGCCGTCTGGCATTGGTGCTATTGAAAACGGTTGTTGATCCAGATTTGCAACTACTGTTTCAAGCCGGAAGTTGTGTAGCTCACTGCTGATGACTTCATCGGGAATCTCAAGTGGAGTGTCATAGTTGAAAGTGACGTAATCGATATTGTCTCGGGATTCCAGGATGAACAAGGAGATATTGCGGATCGTTGCTTCAGGGAGTGTGTCACGCCAGGTCGGCATACCGGTTTCGACGTAGCCGTTTCGAATGCTGGCACTGACCGCTGCCATGTCATCACCATGTCGCAGATCACCTAATAAAGGCACGCCCTGGGCAGCTCCTTCCAGATTCTCGCCATGACAGACAGCACAATTTGACTGGTATAACTCGATGGACTCCGCCACCCCTGGCACTTGTGCCAGAGTTGAATTCGCTACCAGTGATACGCCAAGTAATAGCAGTATCTGAAAGGGGATTCGCTGAACTGTCTTTTTCATTTCGTGTCTCCAGCTTGCTTTGTGATTTATTAGTTATGTGTTGGACTTGCTTTCAAAATTAGTCCTACTGACATATTTCAGCCAAGACTCCGTTAGTGAGTTTTTTCAAATCGTTCGGGCTCAGCTCTATCTCCAGGCCTCGGCGGCCAGCGCTAACGTAAACAGTATCATGTTTCTCGACAGAGGAATCGATGATAGTTTTCAGCGTTTTCTTTTGGCCAAGCGGACTAACACCTCCGAGCACATAACCAGTAGATCGCTGTACGTCCATTTTGTCAGCCATCGAAGCTTTCTTGGCGCCGGCAGACCTTGCGATGAATTTCATGCTCAGCATGGATGAAACAGGAATCACGCCAACGGCGAGCTCATTATTATCAAGACTTACAACTAGAGTTTTATATACCCTTTCCTCTGGCACGCCCATTTTCTCTGCGGCTTCGGAACCATAGGATTCACTTGACGAATCGTGAGAATACTCGTGCACCTTGTGAATGATTCCAGCTTTCTTTGCTGAGTTAATTCCTGGAGTCATTTCAGATTCTCGCTTCTAACACGATTAATAGGAGGTGTTGCATCTGCATCCCGAATTAATAGGAATTTCGAGTGAGGATTGATCTTCAAATTTGCTCCTGAGCGAAGGCTTGTTGTGAGCAAAAATGAATATAGGTGTATCAATTTCGTCGCTACTCTTAATCAGAACACCATAACGTGATCTACAAGAAACCTTCCACCCTTATTGACCAGCACCATTTCTGCAACATGCTCTCCTGGAGCTTTAGTAAAATACTGCTTCCAAATACAAGCTATTGAATCAGGCCGTTTCAATAGTGCAATCGGCTCTCTTTCTGAGAAAAAACCTTTCTCAGCCTGATACTTTTGACAAACTTTGTCTAGATAGGCTGGGGTAACGATGTCTAAAAGTCGTTGAGTAAAATCTCTGCAATGCTTGGAGTGATCAATTTCTGTGGACCCATCCATAAGATTATCCATGATCGGATTTGCGATATCCCATAGTTGCTTATCGGAAAGGCCATCAAAACTCATGTTACTGTCCGTTTTCTATGGTTGGGATTAATAGCTTTCCGTTTCTCGCCTAACTTGATGCTACGAAACAGGAAACGTCTTTAATAGTAGGCAAGCGCAGCTTGTCATTCTGAACTCTCAGATTGCTCATTACCTAATAGTGCCTTCTAACGACCGTAGTAATAGATGCGCAACGCGCGCGTTTTCTGTTGTGAGTTGGCGTGATCAAAAAATCCTACTAGTTCTCTCAAGATTGTAAGGAACCCGGAGATTTCATTCTCCCTAGTTGAACCAAGCTTGCTACTATCAAAATCCAAAAAATAAAGGTTATCAAATAGAGGAGGGCTTCAATTGAGTCTGCAAAACCTTCATTACCTGAGAGCCTAAACAAATCATAACTAACAAAAAATAGGGACAGCAGTGTTGTGGAAATTCCAGTCATGAACAGAATCCATTTCGTTATTCCCGTTACCTCTGACTTGACAGTCTCTCCTATCAATAAAATTCCCCCTACAAGTAAAAGGGAGAAGAAAACATAGTTTAGAAAATTAAGTTGTGTGTCTTGGAGAAAACCTCCCATAAATGTCATTACGTAGATCACTGCTAGCCCAATAACAATTAGAAGCAGCTTTCTAGGCTTAGCTTCACTCACTTTATGGTGTGCTTCATCAGCCATAGGGTTCTCTTACTTAACAATTCGGCAGTGTTTCAGACCGCTCTGAATAGTATGGGTAGCGCTAGCTGCCTCCTTTTTGATTTGATTGTTATGTTTCGAATTCACCGGCTCTGCTTTCACTTAGTATGCCTAAAATGAGCAGCCTGAATCCCATTTGAATAATCTTAGGAGGAAATCAATGGCGTTTGTATATTGATTTTGTTGGTGTCATGGCGCACATCGTCTGGGCCGAATTAACTTAACGGCACCCTCAATATCAATTTACTAGGTAAGCTATGCTTACTAGCAACCTGCTCGTAAGTAGATTTTTCCATGTATAACTATCGCAAATTTTACTTATAACTTCTTAGTAGGATTTGCCTCTCTTTCACCACTGTCTGCTCAATATTCGGTGACTCATTTTCTGTTTTCATACTAACTTTGAGTCGCAGTAAAAACAGTACCGAACAAGACACCGCGCTGCGCCGGCCGTACGGTGTCCTGTCATTCACTCAGAATGGTTCGATCAGATCCTCCCTGAACGTAACCCCGAGGCCCGGGCCCTGAGGCACTTTAATTTGGCCGTCCGCTTCCAGGACGGGCGGGTTCTCGAAGACCTGCCAGCCCTCGAAGATGTCCGCGTGCGGTGGTTCGTGGATGAACTCTGTTATTGGGGCGTTTGGCATGGACGCGATAAGGTGGATTCCGCAGATATTGACTAATCGCCGTTCAAACGGCGCCGAGTGCGGCGAGACTTGTCTGTTGTACGCCGCCGCGAGGGTCCCGACTGTGCGGGACATTAGGGGGCCTATATCACCTATCTCCGGCATGAGGACGTCGAAACAGCCCTGCTCAAGAAGCCACCTGAACTCATGGATGCCCCAGTTTGCCTCGGCGCCGGCCATCGGCATAGCGAGAAGCCGGTTGAGTTCCGCCAACTGCTCGTAGTTGTAGCGGGGCAGTGGTTCTTCGAGCCAATATACGTTGAGCCGCTGGTACTCCATCGCCGTGTCGTAGGCACGCTTAAAGTTCCAGAGCGTCGGATCCTCCCCATTGGCGTCTGCGTCGCCGGGAGCTTTGTTGCCGTCGCAAAGGATGTGGAAGTCATCGCCCACCGCTTCTCGAACCAACTCTACGACGCGGATATCCTCCTCCATCGTCCTGAACCCCGAACGCAGTTTCATGGCGCGCCAGCCGTCCTCTTTGAGTCCAATGGCGATTTCGACCCGGTCTTCTACAGTGCCGATGCCCCACATGGCCGCGTATGGCAAGACTCGGTCTCGTCCACCGCCCCAGAGCTTGTAGAGCGGTAAGTCCGTTGCTTTGCCCAGCAGATCCCAAAGCGCGATCTCTACCGAGGCACCCCATCTGCGCTGCGGGCGATATAGCGCCGCGGCATGCTGGCTGATGTCGAAAGGGTCTTTGCCGACGAGCAGTTGTTTCACGTACTCGATGTTCTCTGGGGGGATCCCGGGGCCGATGCCGACTAAGCCTTGATCCGTGTGCACTTCAGTCACGGTGAAATTGCCAATCTGAACGTGTAGCCCTCCACGGGGAGTATCGACGCGTCGGGCAAGGATGCCCTTGTCTTCGACCAGCTTAATCTTGATCAAACGGACATCAGTGATCTTTAGGCGCGCCGCCTGTGCTGCCAGCGCCGCCTGTGGCAGCATCAATGGCATCGTTGCAAGGCCTGGCAACTTGGTTAAGAAATCTCGTCTGTGCATTGCAGCTTCCTGTCTGTAATCAAATTAGTAGAATTACCATATTGTTTTTATTGTTTTTATTCAACTACAACTGAGATCCGCCCATTACTAGACGACTGATCTTGCGCCACTTTCGTGGACACTTTATGCACACAATTATTTTTCAGGTTGTGGAAAAAGTTTCGCCCAAAATTCTGGTGTTCCCATATCTATAGATGAAGGCAATGAATCATCAATAATATTCCAAGGTGCTTTACTGCCAGTGAATATGTTCACATTGGGAGTTACTTTCGGGTCGGCGTCTAGTGAGCCTGCTGGAATCGTAGTAAAAGGGGATGCGTCACTAGTTTGCGGCATACGCGAACCACATTTTTTGCAAAATGCCCGATGATTCCCTGGTGAAGAATCATAAGTTGATACATATTCTTCTCCTGACAGCCAATTGAAATCCTGAGGTGATATTTGAATGAAAGTCCCGTAGTCGGCACCTGTTACTTTTCGGCAATTAGCACAATGACAGTTGTTCATCATAATAATCTTGCTTTCATCAATTTCGAAAGTCACTTCAGCGCAAAGACATGACCCATGAATCATCTCGTGGTTCTCCTGAATTTATCACCTGCCGTTATCACAATGCTCAACTGTAGACATAGCGCCCTTAATTATAGGCGCGCGAAGCGCGCGTCCTTTTTGATTTGTTTGTTATGTTTCGTTTGCTTAGGCTCGAGGCATACGCCAATAGAATAGCCTAAGCTCATTTACCTCGTAAGCAATCTCTTCAGCACATAAATTAAAATTCGCAAAATTCTTCTCTGCTCTTCATGGTTCCATCACGGTTATAGAATCTCTGGTTTGAACCTATTCCACCGTAAATAGTACCGGAAGTTCTGCAATCTACCCTCCAACTAAAGTTGGATTCAACGCGAACATAATCAGGTACAGGGATCTCATTATCAGTACTCATACTAGATGCAGAACAGCCAATAAAAGTAACTGCCAAAAATAGCACTAGTCTGATCATGCTAGGTCACCTTTCCTCGTTGGTTTTACACGGTAGTAGAATGTAGCTCAAGAAACATAACGCCCTTAATAATAGGGGCGCGTAGCGCCTCCTTTTTGATTTGATTGTTATGTGTTGGCCGCATTTTCAAAATTGCTCAGAACCAAGGGCTGCTTTGACAAACTTGTTATGCATTATTGCCAATGCCCAAGTTTGAATAAATGCTATAAGCGCCAAAGCCTACCGCAACCCAGAATATAATGCCTGTAATAAGCACGATAAAGCCATCAGGATCTGGATTGCCTTTGGAAAATAGTTTGCCAATGAAGTAGCCAGGCCCCTTAAGAAAAAGCTCGAAAACTGTTTCTACAAGTATTCGGCCAATAAAGCGACCAACAACCCTAAAGATACCTCCAGCAACATCCTCTATCATGTGTTTCCTCGTGGTGATTAGTGGTCTAAATTGCTTGAGCATCCGCTATATGATTGTACAAACCAGATACGAGAGGCTCCTTCGGCTCGTAAGCTGACGCTTCGAAACACATAACATTTGTATATGGCGAATTCTCGGGTTGCTTTTTCATCGCCTCAGTCTATCTCGTAATTCCTTGAAATAAAACAGGTATTCCAAAAGCGAATTTTGGGTTGTCATGCATATGGGAATTCTCGCTTAGCTTTTCTCGCCGCTCGCTTTGTTTTTCTCCTGTAAGCCATCTTGTTGATAATTCGATTCTTTGTTTTGCGGTCTAGAGTAAACCAAGAACCCATCGGCGGAATCCGCACGTTATTGCAGAGCGGTTAGTCAAAACTGATATTTTGTGGGCGAATTGACTAAGTTGTTTTTGGTGAAGGCAAGGGCAAAAGCAAGTATCTTGAAAATGTAAAGCGGGGTAAATCGGAGTGTCGCATTCATCCAATACGGATGATTACAACACTCGTTCTTAGTTGATGTGAATGGCGTTTAGTTTAGCTGTTAAAAAAGTTGTCGATCTCATCAGCAACCAGTCGTCCTTCATCGATGGCTCTTACTACTAAAGACTGACCACGTCGGCAATCGCCTGCTGTAAAAACTTTTGCAGCGCTGGTTTGGAATTTTCCATAATCTGCCTGGTAATTTGAACGCTGGTCCAAGTCCAGTCCCAGATGCTCACTTACGTAATGCTCCGGGCCGAGGAAACCCATGGATAGAAGAATCAAATCTGCTTCCCAGAATTCGATTGAACCAGGAATTTCCTTGAAGTCTTTGTCTACTTGTACCGTATTGATGCCGAGGAGCTTGCCGTCTTCATCTCTCACGAATTCCTTACCGGATATGGAATAGACTCTTGGGTCTTGTCCGTCTCTGGCGGCAGCTTCTTCATGGCCGTAATCTACACGGTGAATCTTTGGCCATAGCGGCCAAGGGTTGTCGTCGGCACGATCCGCTGGAGGCTTCGGCATGATTTCAAAGTTAACCAGTGACTTGCAACCGTGACGCAGTGAGGTGCCAATACAGTCAGTTCCAGTATCACCGCCACCGATAACGATGACGCTCTTGTCTTTCGCGCTGATGTAGTCGCCATCTTCGAGGTTGGAATCTAATAGGCTCTTGGTATTTTTACGCAGGAAGTCCATGGCGAAATGAACGTCGTCGCCTTCGCGATGGGGAATGTTCAGGTCTCTTGGAGTTGTAGCTCCAGTCGCCAGAAGTAGCGCGTCGTTGTCAGCAAGCAATTGCTTCACATCTACTGCGTTCTCACCAGTGCCGCCAACGTCTGCGCTAACAACAAATTTGACGCCTTCTTCTTTGAGCAGATTTACACGGCGGTCTACTACATCTTTTTCCAGCTTCATGTTCGGGATGCCGTACATAAGCAATCCGCCGATGCGGTCATCACGTTCGTAGACGGTTACATCGTGGCCAGCAAGATTTAACTGTGCTGCCGCGGCCAAGCCGGCAGGACCAGAACCTACCACTGCAACACTCTTACCGCTGCGCTGCTGAGGAGGCATGGCATCAACCCAGCCATTCTCAAAGCCCTTATCGATAATCGCGCATTCTATATTCTTGATAGTTACCGGAGACTCATTGAAGCCCAACACGCAGGAACCTTCGCAAGGAGCGGGGCATACCCGTCCGGTGAATTCGGGGAAATTATTTGTTTTGTGTAATCTATCCAGAGCTTCTTTCCAACGGCCGTTGTACACAAGGTCGTTCCACTCGGGAATCAGGTTATATACCGGACAACCTTCTTCAGACTGACAGAAGGGAACACCACAATCCATGCAGCGGGCACCCTGGGTGGTCAGGTGATCCTCTGCATGATCTGTGTAGATTTCTTTATAATCAACGAGACGATCCATCGCGTTGCGATAGGGTTCAGTCTTGCGATCAAATTCTTTAAAACCTGTTGGCTTGCCCATTTAGTAATTCAACTCTGTAACTTTCCATAATCCAAATATTCTAATCTGTGTGTCAGCTAGAACCGCTGCCTAATCCAATTATTCGTTTACGCCGCCGCTGCTGCGCGTTCTGCCAACACTCGCTTATAATCCGTTGGCATCACTTTTACAAACTCAGTTAAAGACTCTTCCCAGTTCTCCAAAATCCTTTCGGCCACAGGGGAGTCGGTATAAAGATGGTGTTTCTTGATCAGTGTCTCTAGCTCAAGAATGTCTTCACGGTCGCTGATTGATTCCAGCTCGAATGTTTCTTTGTTGCACTGCCTCGGGAATTTGCCCTCTGGATCCCAGACATAGGCAACGCCGCCACTCATTCCTGCGCCGAAGTTTCTGCCGGTAGTTCCCAGCACAACTACTCGACCACCGGTCATATATTCACAGCCATGATCGCCAATGCCTTCCACTACCGCGCTGGCTCCGCTGTTTCTTACCGCGAAGCGTTCGGCGGCTATGCCGCGAATATAGGCTTCACCTGCTGTAGCTCCGTAAAGATTTACGTTTCCAGCAATGATGTTTTCTTCGGCCTTGAATGTACTTTGTCTCGGTGGGTAGATAATAATCTTGCCGCCGGAGAGGCCCTTGCCGACATAGTCGTTGGCATCGCCTTCAACCGTGAGGGTTATTCCTTTTGCCAGGAATGCGCCGAGACTCTGTCCGGCAGATCCTTTCAAACTAATATTTATCGTATCTTCTGGCAGCATCTCTTCCTTGAAGCGCTTGGCAACTTCATTGGAGAGCATGGTGCCTACCACTCGATTGATATTGATAATCTCGCTTTCGATGTGAACCTTTTCACCGGTATCCAAAGCCTTGGCTGCCATGCGGATCAATTCATTATCCAGAGCTTTATCCAGCCCGTGATCCTGATCCATTGTCTTGTAAAATTCAGTACCTTCGAAAACAACCTTGGCAGGTTCCAGCATAGAGCTGAGATCAAGACCGCTGGCTTTCCAGTGATCAATCGCTTCGTTGGTGTCTAGTAGATCAACACGCCCGATCATTTCATTAACTGTGCGAACACCTAGTTCAGCCATAATGCTGCGCATATGTTCAGCAACCATAAACAAGTAGTTAACCACATGCTCTGGCTTGCCTTTGAATTTTTTACGTAGTGCAGGGTCTTGAGTAGCGATACCAACAGGGCAGGTGTTCAAATGACACTTACGCATCATGATGCAGCCCAGTGTAATAAGTGGCGCCGTTGCAAAACCAAATTCTTCAGCGCCTAACAATGCAGCTATGGCAATGTCGCGCCCAGTCTTGAGTTGTCCGTCAGTTTGTAAAATAACCCGTGATCGCAGATTATTCATAACAAGAGTCTGATGGGTTTCGGCAAGGCCTAATTCCCATGGAAGACCAGCATGCTTGATTGAAGTCAGAGGAGAGGCTCCAGTGCCGCCATCATGTCCTGCGATAACCAAATGGTCAGTCTTCGCCTTGGTTACACCTGCAGCAATAGTTCCTACACCGATCTCGGCAACCAGCTTCACGCTTATGCGCGCTTCACGATTGGCATTCTTCAAATCATGAATTAGCTGTGCAATATCTTCGATTGAATAAATATCGTGATGCGGCGGCGGGCTAATCAGGCCAACGCCCGGGGTAGAGTGACGAATTCGAGCGATGTTTTCATCGACCTTGGTGCCAGGCAGTTCTCCACCTTCGCCGGGCTTGGCGCCCTGTGCGATCTTAATTTGTAGTTCGTCCGCATTAGTTAGATACCAGGCGGTAACACCGAATCTTCCGGATGCGATCTGCTTAATGGAAGAGCGCTTGGAGTCGCCGTTAGCCATTGGGCTAAAACGGGCTGGGTCTTCGCCGCCTTCGCCGGTATTAGACTTGCCGCCAAGGCGGTTCATAGCAATAGCCAGAGACTCGTGACTCTCTTGAGATATTGAACCAAAGCTCATGGCGCCAGTTGCGAATCGTTTAACAATCTCGCTGGCTGGCTCCACTTCGTCAATGGAAATTGCAGAAGACTCGTCTGCATTGAATTTTAACAATCCTCGAAAAGTACAACGTCGTGTCGCATCTTCATCGGAGTGTTTGGCAAATGCTGTATAGGCATCTGAGCTGTTGTTTCTGGCAGCCAGTTGCAAATTGAAAATCGTGTCCGGATTCCACATATGGGAATCGCCACCGCTGCGCCAGTGAAAATCACCTGGGTTACTGAGTACTGGAATGCGATCGCTGTCTCGAGTCGGAAACCCAATGTTGTGTCTACGCTTCGATTCTTCAACAAGTACATCGAAGTTAACGCCCTGTACTCTACTGGCAGTTCCTACGAAGCAACGATCGATGATGTCTTCGGCAAGGCCCACCGCCTCAAAAATCTGTGCACCTTTATAAGACTGCAAAGTGGAGATTCCCATCTTCGCCATCACTTTCAACATGCCTTTGGCGACGCCTTTCTTATATGCGGCAACTAATTCATCTTCGCTGTCATACCTGTCGCCAAGTAGTCCTTCCAGCTTAGCCTGCCATAGCGCCTCGAAAGCAAGGTAAGGGTTAATGGCATCGGCGCCAAAACCTGTTAGCAGGCAATGGTGATGAACTTCTCTGGCTTCGCCAGTTTCAACAACAATACCAATCTGTGTGCGTGTTCGCTGGCCAACTAAATGATGATGCACCGCGCCACATGAAATGAGTGCGCTCAGCGGAATGCGGCTGGCGGAGGTTGCTCGATCTGAAAGTACAATAAAGGAATAACCTTCCTTGATTGCAGCACTGGCTTCTTCACAGATTCTATCCAGTGCATCTCTATAGCCGTTGTCTTCTGCCGCGTCATACGTTGTGTCGATGACCCGGGACTTCATTCCCTGATAATCCATCTTCTTTATATCAGTGAGTTCCTGATTGGAAAGAATGGGATGATCCAGGCTCAGGCGGTGCGCCTGCTCGGGAGTCGTTTCCAGTAGATTGCCCTCTGAACCAATAAAACAGCTCAGCGACATCACAACTTCTTCGCGAATTGAATCGATAGGCGGATTAGTTACCTGAGCGAACAGCTGCTTGAAATAATCATAGATCATTCGTGGCTTGTCGGAGAGACAGGCCAGTGCAGAGTCGTTACCCATCGAACCCAGTGGGTCGCGGGCTTCAGTAACAAGAGGCAGTAACATGAACTGCATGGTTTCGGTGGTGTAACCGAAGGCCTGCATTCTCTGTAAGGTATCTTCGCCATCCAGTGAGTGGGCGGCATCTCCACTGGCGATCTGTGCCAGCGTAACTTTTTGCTCGGCGAGCCACTGACCATAAGGCCGCTTGCCACTTATTGTTTGTTTAAGTTCTTCGTCAGGTATCAGGCGACCTTCTTCGAAATCAATCAGGAACATCTTGCCTGGTTGCAGTCGACCTTTGAGTTTTACATTGGCCGGGTCCACATGAACTACGCCAACCTCAGAAGCCATAATCACTTTGTCGTCATGGGTGACGTAGTAGCGACTCGGTCTTAAACCATTTCGGTCCAGTACCGCACCTATATAGTGACCGTCGGAGAACACGATAGAGGCGGGACCATCCCATGGCTCCATCAGAGCCGAATTGTATTCATAGAAATCTTTTTTCTGTTGATCCATGTTGACGTCGGACTGCCAGGCTTCCGGGATCATCATCATCACCGATTCCTGAAGAGACCTGCCTGACATAAGCATAAATTCAAGAACGGAATCGAAACTTCCTGAGTCGGAGCAATCGGAATCTATAACCGGGAAAATATTCTGCAGCTTGTCGCCGAATACATCTGTCTTTGCAGAACCCTGACGCGCAACCATGGAATTCACATTGCCGCGAAGCGTATTGATCTCGCCGTTGTGGCTCATGAACCGATTTGGCTGTGCCCTGTCCCATGAAGGAAAAGTATTAGTGCTGAAACGTGAGTGCACCATGGCCAGATGGGTTTCGAAACTGGGATTAGTCAGGTCTTTATAGAAAGGGAAAGTCTGACCAGGAGTCAGCATTCCCTTATAGACAATTACTTTTGTAGAGAGGCTACAGGCATAAACTTGCTTTGCCTCTGTTAGCGAGCTGTCTCCGCGCAGGGCATGGGTGAAGCGCTTGCGGATGACGTAAAGCTTGCGTTCGAATTCTTCATTGCTTAGCCCGTCTTCGGCAGCGATGAATAGCTGCTCGATATATGGCTGAGCCATTAATGCCGCGGGGCCAACGTCGGCGCCAACAGGATCGATGGGAACTTCGCGCCAGCCAGCCAGAGTCTGATTCTCTTCGCCGATGATCTGCTTGATTACTTGGTGACACTTCGCTCTTTCTTCTTCTATTTGGGGAAGAAAGATATTGCCCACTGCAAAGAGACCAGCTTCGGGTAATGTGATACCTAGTTCTTTCTCGGCAATCTTGTGAAAGAAGGCGTGGGGTAAGGCTGTGAGAATGCCTGCGCCGTCGCCGGTGTTTGCTTCGAAGCCGCATCCACCACGGTGATCCATTCGGGAATTCAAATGATAAGCGTCCAGCATGATCTGATGGCTGGGCTGACCCTTGATGTTGGCAACAAATCCGACTCCGCAGGAATCTTTCTCCTGAGCAGGGTCATACAGACCTGTCTTTTCAGGAAATCCAAACTTCAGCGGTATGCGGTTTTTCTGGCTCATAATCTTCAAATTCTCACATGCTCGATCTATTCAAAATCTTTTCTTTATTCGTCACTTCATCCCCCAGGATGGCGCATACCACGTGGGTCCATGATGAAACTCTAGCCTTACTATGGTCTAAAATGATGAGTGTCGTGACAGGGTCTGACGATTCAATCAATCCCCAGAGGCGCTTCGCTATGCTCAATTGAGTGAATCGCAAAGGGCCGCACAAGATACCACCAACGAAGCAAAAGTCAAGGTTCACGGGGCTTTGCGAGCAGTATGGCTGCCCCTAAGCTGCTGATTTATAAGGAGCAAGGCATGAGTAAACAAAGCTCTGGAGAAAACCCGATGGCAAGCAGGGCCATTAGCATGATGCCGCTCTCTCTCAAAGTGCCGGAGAGTTTTGTGCCTGAATAGCTGAAAACAGAATTTTTGAGCAAAGGCATTCTATTGCTCTAGAGCTTTGGCTGTTAATTCTCGCACCGAGGCTACTTCCTACTCTTTATACCCTAGCGAACACAGAGCGAAGCAGCTGAAACGATGAAAATACGCGACCTGCAAGGGATTTGACTGCTTGATAAAAACCAATAGGTGATTTAGTCTAGCCGATGCAATTGCTACTAATAAGAAGAAACAGACGCAAGCAGTCTCACAGAATCTAAACTAGCAGCACAATAAAGAATTCCATTTTCTAAAACGGAGGCGAATGTAACTCGTGAATCCTAAAACAACCCGTAGACGCTTTATCAAGGGGGTTATTGCCTCCGGTGCGGCGGCGACAACTAGCACTATCTGGTTTGCGGCCAATGGCCAAGACAAACCGGCCGGTGCCGTTGAGCGCATGATCAGAATTAATGTCAACGGTCAGGTTCGTACCGTCGATGTGGCTCCGCAAGAAACTCTTGCCTCCACTCTTCGCTATAAACTCGGCTTAACCGGTACCAAATTAGGCTGTAACCGCGGTGAATGCGGTGCCTGTACGGTATTGGTTGATGACGTTCCCAGCTATGCCTGCTCCGTGTTGACCCATTCTGTAAAGAATCAGGTCGTCGAAACCGTAGAAGGCCTGGAATCAGCTAACGGCACTCTGCACCCGGTTCAGCAGGCATTCGTGGAAGAGCTATCTCCACAGTGCGGTTACTGCACACCAGGGCAGGTAATGTCTGCGGTAGGGCTGCTACGTTCAAACCCTAATCCTACTCGGGAAGAAGCACGTCAAGGCATGGCAGGTAATATCTGTCGCTGTGGTTCTTATGACTCTTACCTCAATGGCGTCATGCGCGCTGCGGACATAGGATAATAATCATGGCTTATATGCATATAGGTAAAGATTTCGTACCTCAGGATGTGCCCGGCAAGGTTACTGGCCGCATCAAGTATTCTGAAGACTATGCCCGCGATGGCATGGTTTACGCTCGATTACTCACCAGTCCTGTTCCCCATGGCCGTGTCGTCGATATCGACGCTTCCGAAGCCCTGGCGATGGATGGTGTAATCGGCATACTCACTGCGGATGATGTCTATCCTGACGGTGAGCCCCAGAGCCCGGGTCTGAAAGTATTGACCAACGAGCCTACATTAATAGGTGAGCCAATTTTGGCCATCGCCGCGGTAGACGAAAAGACTGCCGAAGACGCGATGATGAAAATCTCACTGACCATCGAAAGACTTCCTTTCGCTTTGGATCCTCTGGATAGCCTCGTTGAAGGTGGCCCCGATGCATACAACGGCGGTAACACCTTTGTTTTCCGTCAGGGCTTTGCCTCTGAAAAATGGTCCTCAGACCAGGTAGCTGCCTTCAGAAGTGGTAGCGAGCCAACGGCCGAAGCCCAACAGAGCTGGGAATACGGAGATCTAGCAGCAGGCTTTGCCGCTTCAGACTTCGTCTACGAAACTAATTTTTCAACAGCCGGTTACCCACATATGTCTATGGAGCCTCGCTCCGCTATGTCCTATTGGGAAAATGGCAAATGCTACCTACACGGTACTTCGCAAAGCCTCACAGCTGTAGCCGAAGGTCTGGCTGGCATCGTCGGTGTTCCTCTTGAAGACTTCGTCTTCGTTAACGAGGCAACCGGTGGTGGTTTTGGTCAACGAGCTCGTGCTGGAAGTATTCCAATTCTGGCTGTACCCGCAAAACTTTCCCAGAAGATCAATCGCCCGGTAATGATGCGTGTTACTCGTGAAGAGGAATTCACCATCGGTGGTGCGAGACAGGGTCTTCAGGGCTGGATCAAAGTTGGCTTTAAAGCCGATGGCGCCATGGCTGCGATGGACATGTACTGTGTATCCGACAACGGCGGTAAGGGTGGAGGCGGCGACGCTAACTCTGCGGCCGGCGGTGTAAGTGCGCTGTATCAAACCGAAGCAATGCGTTTTAGAAACACTTCCATCGGAACCAACACAGGGCACCGCGGTGCGCAACGTGGTCCTGGTGAGAATCAGATCATGGCTGTTCTTGCTCCTATTATGGATAAGGCAGCGGAAGATCTCGGATTGGACAGACTTGAAATTCGTAAACTCAACGCCGCTCAGAATGGCGATGTGAGTGGACCACGTTCTCAGCCATTTACTTCTGCCTATATGCCAGAAGCTTTGGAAATGGGCGCGGCTCAATTCGATTGGGAAACTAAGCGGTCTCGTTCTCGCCAGACTGACGGCAGCAAAGTGAGAGGTCTTGGCATCGGTCAGGGTTATCACAATGCAGGCCGAAGTGGCATGGACGGACTTATCCGCATGTTGCCAAATGGTCGTCTGCAAATTCATAACGGTGTGGGTAACCTGGGAACATATTCATATGCTTCCACCTCCCGCGCCGCAGCCGAAGTGCTGAAGATGGATTGGGCTAACTGTGATGTGATCACCGGCCGAACTGACAGACACCTTCCAATTTCTTCACCACAAGATGGTAGTAACTCAATCTTCACTAACACCCGAACCTGCTACGGCGCAGCTCAGGACATGTTGGGCAAGATGAAAGAGATTGCTGCTGCCGACCTTGGTGGCGATGTAGCGGACTACGACATCGACGGATCTCGCGTTTTTCAGATGGCGGATACCTCAGTGGGCATGACCTACGCTGAAGTTGCCACGCGCGGTCTAGAACTCGGCGGCAAGTATACCGGTGAGGCAGAATTGCCGGAAGAGCTCAATGTAGTGACTGCGCTGGCTGTCGAAAGACTGGCAGGATCAGCACTGATGGGTGTTTACCACGATCCGCGACACAACAATAACCCTCCGGGTTTTACTGTTACTTTCATGGAAATCGAACTCGATAAGGAAACTGGCAAGTTCGATATTCTCGACCTGGTAACTATCGCAGAATGTGGAACAGTAGTTCATCCACAAGGTTTGGCGAATCAGTTACGAGGCGGTGCAGTCTGGGGTATCGGATTATCTGCTTATGAGCGTCATCTATATGACCCTCAGAACGGACTTCCTGCAAGCTCAGGTTACTGGCAGAGCAAGATACCTACCTACTTGGATACACCGGAAAATATTGGAACTGGCTGGGTTGATCTGCCGGATCCTGAAAATCCTGTGGGAGCCAGAGGTATTGGTGAGCCTTCAATGGGCGCCGTATCGGCCGCACTTAACGCTGCAATTTCAGATGCGCTGGATGGACACTTGTTCAACGCCGCGCCTGTTACCGCAGACATGATCATTAACCATGTAGCTGGAATATCGGAAAATTCGGTACCTTTAGCTCAAAACAACTTCCGAGGTTAATATGCCAGCGACTTCACATGACGTAATGCCCGATATCGAACTTTATCAGCCAACTGATGAAGAAAACGCTCTGGCTCTGGCAAACTCCCTTGGGAGTGACGGCTGGATTCTTGGTGGTGGTCAGGATACTTACGGTTGGTTGAAAGACCGCAATAAGACTCCTGTAGCCATGATCGAGTTAACCCAGATCGATGCCTGGAAAGGAATTAAAGAAACGGCTGACGGAGTTGAAATCGGCGCCGTGACCACACTTACCGAGATTGTTCAGAACCCGTTGATACAATCCAAGTTTGCTTTGCTGGCAACAGCGGCAAGTAAAGTGGCCAGCCCTCAGATTCGCAACGTGGGTACTCTCGGCGGCAACCTGAATCAGGATGCTCGCTGCTGGTATTACCGACGCGGCCTGGACTGTTACCGAGCCGGTGGCAACATCTGTTATGCAGATTCGCCAGAAGGCTTGAACCGTGAGCACGCTCTCTTTGGTGCTAGCCGCTGTGTAGCGGTTACTGCTTCAGACACCGCTCCGGCACTTGTTGCTCTGGATGCGACTATGGTTGTAGCCAGTTCTTCAGGCCAACGCCTGGTTAGCGCACAGGACTTTTTCGTAGGCCCTGACCGCGACATCACCAGCATGACAGTACTGAACGAAGGTGAAATTCTTACCGCCGTTCGACTACCTAATGAATGGGCGAATGCAGAGTTCTACTTCGAGAAAGTAGCAGACAGAAATGTTTGGGACTTCGCATTGGTAAATGTTGCAGCAGCAATGAAAGTATCCGGAGGCTCCATAGAAGATGCTCGCATCGTTTGTGGCGCAGTGGAATGTACTCCTCGTCGTCTCGAAGCTGTTGAAAATGCAGTTCGTGGACAGCAGCGATCAGAGCAACTGGCTAATCAAGTTGCAGCGATTGCTAGCGATGGCGCAAGACCTTTGAATTACAACCACTTCAAAGTGCCATTGATGGAAAATCTGGTTAAGAGAGCGATTCGGGGTTAATCCCGAGTCTGCTCGACTCCAAGTGAGTCATACGCCGATTTGTAGATTGAACATAAAAACTAAAAAGATAAGAGGGTAGTACAGTGGGAGAAATTGTCCGTTATAAACGTGATGTTTGGGGCGAGGAAGTAATTCTCGGTGTTTCTTGGGATTTACTATGGGTTATAGCTGTAGCTGTTTTAGTTCTCCTAGCGGCACACGCAATAATTATGGCTGCATTGGCCAACAAAAAAATGGACAAGCCTTCAGCTGAAGGCCGAAGAGTCCTTAGACATGAAACAATCGATAGAGCGTTTCACTGGCTAATGGCCGCCAGCATCTTGGTGCTGATAGCAACCGGAGTCGCACCAATTATTGGCTTGCGTATCGCCTGGTTAAACATCCACTGGATCTCTGGATGTCTGCTAACTTTTATCGTGCTGTTTCACATCGTTCGCTCAATGTTCTGGCAGGACTTCAAGTCTATGATTCTTGGGCCTGGCGATTTCGGCGAGCCGTTTGATTCAGCCAAGAAGCCTGGTAAGTATTCTTTCGAACAGAAGGGCATGCACTGGGCCGTTACCGTAGTTGTGCTGGCGGTAGTCGTAACTGGTGTTCTGATGTTCTTGCAGATCGATTCTCCATTCTGGGATAGAACAAACAGCATGGCTGAAGATCAGCTAGGTCTGGTATTCCTGTTACACGGATTGTCTACGCTGGCTTTGATTGCACTTGTCGCCACCCATATTTATTTCGCGGTGCGACCTGAGAAATTATTCTATACGCGCTCCATGATCTCTGGTTGGATTTCCGAAGATGAAATGGCTGCTAACCACGACCCAAGTCGTTGGTCTCCTAAAGAAGCAGACTGATTCATTTTATAAACTAACAACGAGAGAAGTACGCAGTGATAGAAAATGATATAGAAACCATTGAAGCTGGTTATGAGTTCCTGTTGGCTTACGCAGCACAGGGACGACCAGCTCAAGTGGAGACCGGACCCGGTCCTCACGCTCGACCTACAATTGAAGGAATGGCAGTGGCGATGAAAGATGTCGCAGCTGCGCTTGCCGGCTCTGATAATGATTTTGAGAAAGTCATCGCTAACGACTGCAGCAATGCAGGCGCTGCTTTGAGTTTTATCCTGTCGCAGGACAAAATCGGCTCGGAAATGGTGGATAACCTAAATGCATCGATACACCTTCGAGCGGTACTCACGGACCTGTTTCTATACAGCGAAGTGCTGAAACCTCTGGATGAAGGCAGCGAGCCCGAGGCTCCCGCCGGCGGTGGCGTCGAGACCTACGACGCAACAAAGACCTGATCGCAGGTCTGGGTTTGATAAAAGCTTGGATTTAACAAGAATATGAATCTGAGCTGATAGCCGAACATCGACTGTCAGAACAAAACGGAATGGGACTATAATCCCGTTCCGTTTTTTATCTGGGCTTCACTAAATATAGTTAACAGTTCAGACCAATCTTAAGAATCGAATCGAATCGAATCGAATCGAATTGAAAAGAAAAGAAACAAAAGAGAAACCAGAAGAGTGCACCCGATGATTCAATGGCCCCCCAGACTACAGCTTGCTCAACTACCGACCCCGATTACTCGGCTCGACAAGTATTCCGAGCAATTTGAGGAGACCGTAATCTGGGTAAAGCGAGATGAACTCACCGGCACCGAAGTCTCAGGCAATAAGATTCGTAAACTGGAATTCTCTCTTGCAGAGGCTAAAGAGCAGGGCTGTAATACTCTGATTACCTGTGGCGGTGTACAGTCCAATCATTGCCGGGCGACGGCAATTCTGGGTGTTCGTTTGGGCATGAAGGTGCACTTAATTCTACGGGGAGAGAAGCCAGAGCAGGCCGAAGGCAATTTGTTGCTAGACTATTTAGCCGGGGCAGAAATTACCTATCTTCCTCAGCGCCAATGGCAGAGCCATCAAGATTTAGCCGCTGAATTGCAGCAAGACTATTCCAGCAAGGGCGATAAGGCATTCTTCATTCCCACCGGTGCCAGCGATGAAATAGGGTTGTGGGGATACATCGCTGCCTGTGAAGAACTGAAGGCAGACTTCGAAAGACTCGAGATGGTGCCAGATTATATTCTCACTGCTACCGGGTCCGGTGGCACTCAAGGTGGCTTGATCGTTGGTAGCGAATTATTCGATATCGACAGCAAAATAGCGGCAGTGAATGTTTGCGACGATGCAAAATACTTCGAAGACAAGGTTAATGAAGATGTGACTCTCTGGAAACAGCGTTACAAACAGTCTTTCGATAGCGAGAACATGTCTATTCACACTATCGAGGGTTATGTGGGCCCGGGATATGGTGCGGCAGGCCCCGAGGTGTTTAAGACAATTAGAGAACTCGCCTCCAGCGAGGGCATATTCCTGGACCCAGTCTATACAGGAAAAGCCTTTCATGGCATGGTAAATGAGCTTCACAAGGGCGAAAATGGCCAATTGGCAGGAGCACGGAACATACTGTTTATTCACACTGGCGGCTTGTTCGGTGTGTTTCCTCAACAAGAGAATTTTGAATTCTAATTGCTGATCGAAAAGCAGATTAGTTAAAACAGCATCAGGGACTTTCACTATTAGTCGTTAGTCCTGTAAGCACACGAAAATAACTGGACCCAGATCATGAAAGAAATTGTAAAACCTATTCTTCTTATGAGCCTAGTGGTACTTGTAGCCTGCGATGCAGAAGTACAAGTCACCCTCGGTGAGGAAGCAGCGCCAGCAGTTATGGCCAGTGCGGCAGCGGAACCAGATGGCACGGCGGCAGCTTCCTATGAGGCTGAGCCAGCGGGTAGCGATGAAGATTCTGCCTATGCGGACGGTAACGAAGGGCTGCTATTGAGTGGTACCAGACGACTGGTATTGGAAAGCATGCGATCCGGCGAAGGATACTTCAGCGCTAATGGAGAGCAGTTCATCTATCAGAGTGAAGAAGAAGGCAGCGAAAACCCCTTCTATCAAATTTATGTAATGGACCTGGCATCGGGCACTTCCAGCAAGGTGTCTCCCGGCATCGGTCTCACCACCTGCTCGTGGATTCACCCCACTCGCAATCTGCTGATGTTTGCATCGACCCACGAAGATCCTGATGCTCTGGCCAAACAGGCCGAGGAAATATCAGTTCGCGAGAGTGGAATTGAGCGGCCATACGGTTGGGACTACGATCGTCACTACGATATCTATCAGGCTAACAGCGATGGCAGCGATCTGGTTAACCTTACCAATGCCGATGGCTATGACGCCGAAGGTTCTTACTCAGCGGATGGCAGCAAGATTCTGTTTGCCTCAAACCGCGAAGCCTACGCAAGACAACTGAGCCAGGCAGAACAGAAACTGTTCGAAGACGACAGCTCTTACTTCATGGATCTATACATCATGAATGCCGATGGCAGCGACGTGGAGCAGCTCACTCATTCGCCCGGATACGATGGCGGCCCATTCTTCAGCCCGGACAACAATAAGGTGGTTTGGCGTCGATTCAACCCCGATGGCAATAGCGCAGAAATCTGGACTATGGATATCGATGGCAGCAATCAGCGTCAGCTAACTGCGGAAGCGATGGTTTCCTGGGGTCCTTACTATCATCCCAGCAGCGAATACATAATCTATTCGAGCAATGTGTTGGGCAACGCCAACTTTGAGCTCTTCATGATAGATCCGCTGGGTGCAAACCCTCCCGTGCGCGTAACCAATACCGAAGGCACGGACATTCTTCCTGTGTTTTCACCGGATGGTAATGAATTGGCATGGAGCACTACTCGAACTCCCGATGGCACTTCTCAGATTCATATCGGTGACTGGGATCATCAGAAAGCCCTGGAGCTTTTGGGATTGCGCTAGAGCGCTATTTGCTTAAAGCCAGAGTGAGACATGGGTAAACAGTCGACACAGTTCAAGTTTGATTTTTTGACAGGGTTCTTGCGCATTCAGGCCTGTGCCCGAGCGCGCAAGCAGATTCTGAGCCTGCTGCTTGCTAGTGTGTTTTTTGTTAGTCAGGCCGTCGCCCAACCCCTATCTCAAGCACCGCTCGAAACTGAGGAAGTCGTAGTAGAGGAATTGATTCATCACAGTCTGAGGATTGTGCTGGATCCTCTGTCGCGACAGATAACAGTTGAAGACACCATCTCTCTGCCTGCTGCCATGCAAGCAAACCCGCTGGAGTTCGCACTACACAGCAATCTGATCATTAGCAATAATTCAGGCAATCTCCGCACTCTCAGTCAGGCCCCTGATCAATCATCGGGCTCATCAGCAATAGGCATTAACAGCACCGGTGGCAGTGTTGCTCCCACCAATAGATATTTCCTGACACCTTCTGCCAGAAACAGAGAGCAGATTGTGTTGGTTTACAGCGGCGAAATATATGACCTTGCCGAGCAGAACAGCGCCGAATACGCCCAGAGCTTTTCCGAGACCTCGGGAATTATTAGCGATCAGGGTGTGTATCTGAATAAGGCCAGCATGTGGATTCCGGACTTCGGAGATGATCTTCTGAGCTTCGATATGGAAGTGGAGTTTGCCGATACCGCTAGAAACTGGACTGCAGTTAGCCAGGGTGATCGAAGAGGAGAGAGTGGGGAAAATGCTTGGCAGAGTGACGAGCCAATGGAGGAAGTCTATTTAATAGCGGCTAACTTCACCGTCTATTCACAACAGTCAGATGACATTGAGGTTCTTGCTTATCTTCGCCAACCCGACCCAAATCTAGCTACCAAATACATGGATGCTACAGAGCGTTATCTCGCTCTCTATGAGCCCTTGCTCGGAGACTATCCATTCAGCAAGTTTGCCTTGATCGAAAATTTCTGGGAAACCGGTTATGGCATGCCGTCTTTTACATTGTTGGGCGAACAGGTTATTCGTTTCCCGTTTATTCTCGAATCATCTTATCCCCACGAAATACTCCATAACTGGTGGGGTAACGGGGTTTATCCTGATTACAACTCAGGAAATTGGAGTGAAGGGCTAACAGCCTATCTTGCCGATCACCTGTTTCAGGAAATGGAAGGTCTCGGTAATGAGTACCGGAAAGAGATGTTGGCGAGATACAAAAACTATGTCGCCGACGGCAATGACTTTCCTCTTTCCGAATTCACCTCAAGAAATTCAGCAGCCTCCCAGGCAATCGGCTACGGCAAGACCCTCATGCTCTGGCATATGCTCAGGGTTGAGTTAGGTGATGAGTTGTTCCTGGAAGGGCTCAGAAAATTGTATTCCGATTATAAATTTCAGCGAGCCAACTACAATGACATTTCTAATCTATTTACAGAACTCAGTGGTCTCGATCTAAGTCAATTCTTTGCTCAGTGGGTTGACCGAACCGGTGCTCCTGAATTATCGGTATCGGTTGAAGAAGTAAATGGCGACCGCGCCCGAATCATGTTTGCTCAGGTTCAAACCGGTGACCCCTATTTGTTAAAGGTGCCAGTTGCACTCTATTACGAAGGTGAAGAGTTGCCGCAGTTATTCGATATTTCTCTTTCGCAGAAAATAGAAGGAGTGATGGCAGACAATTATGAATCTTTACAAGCCGTATTGGTGGACCCCTACTTCGATGTGTTCAGACAACTGGACCGTGAAGAGACTCCGCCGACTATCGGTGAACTCTTTGGTGCCAGTGATATCACTTTTATCTTGCCTCAAGCTGACAGACAGCATTGGGCTCTTATGGCTGAGTCTTTCGGGCAGGGCGTAAATGCCGATGTTCTTAATGTTGAAGACCTGGAATCAATTCCCGCCGATCGCTCGGTATGGATACTGGGTAATGAAAACCCTTTTCGGTCGGTGCTGGCAGATTCAGCAGAAATGTATGGCGTAAGCTGGTCAGATACTGGTGTCTCAATGGACGCGAGCGAAGTGGCATTTCAGAATCGCAGCTCGGTAGTGATTGCCAGACACCCGGCCAACCCGGAACTGGCAATAGGTTGGATTCACGTCGATGACATGATCGCCATGCCAGGCATGATCGAAAAACTTCCCCACTATGGAAAATATTCCTATCTCAGCTTTCTCGGCGATGAACCAACTAACGACGTGAAAGGAGTGTGGTCCAGCCCGGACTCGCCCATGCAGTGGGTGAAGCCTGGTACCACCGCAAGCATTCAATGGGACGCGTTACCACCACTGGAGCCTCTTGGAATACTGCCTGCCAAATATATGCCGGAACAACTATTCAGCCATGTCAGCGCGCTGAGTTCTCCAGCCTTGCAGGGCAGGGCACTGCAATCGGAAGGCTTAACAGAGGCCGCTCGATATATTGCTGATCAGTTCAGAGCCGCCGGATTGCAGACGGTAAACGGAACCTACATTCAGAGCTGGGAACAGTCAGTGGCTGGCCTGGGTAGAGTGGAAATGGAAAATGTCGTTGCCATGATTCCAGGAAGTAACAGAGACCTCAGTGCGCAGCCGGTCATTCTGGGAGCGCATTACGATCATCTTGGAGTTGATGCCGACAGCGGTGAGATTTATTACGGCGCCGATGACAATGCCTCGGGTGTGAGCATACTCATTGAAATGGCCAGCAAGATGGCTAGTTCATATACACCGCAAAGACCAATTCTATTCGTCGCATTTACCGGAGAAGAATCGGGTTTGCTTGGCTCAAAGTATTTCGTTGAAAATCCCCCGGGAGCATTCGAAACAGACGATATCTTCGCCATGGTTAATCTCGATGCCGTTGGTCGGCTGGAAGGAAAGCCGATACAAGTGTTCTCCACAGATAGTGCCTATGAATTGCCGTTCATGGCTCAGGGAATTGGGTTCACCATTGGTGTGCCATCTGACCTGCCTGCCGAAACCATAGCCAGCAGTGATCATGTGAGCTTCCTCAACGAGGGCATTCCAGCAATCCATGTCTTTAGTGGTACCCACAATGACTACCATCGCACTAGCGACAGTGACGAGAAACTCGATCTGGAAGGCATGTCCGATGTAGCGCTTTGGGTAGAGGAGGCGATGTTCTATCTAGCCGATAATATTGATCCCCTGCGAGTAACTTTGGCCGGCGCCGAAGTGGTAGTGCAGAGTGCTGCACGTGGCGAACGTGAGGCCAGCCTTGGCACAGTGCCGGATTTTGCCTATGCCGGAGACGGTATTCGTATCTCCGGAGTCACTCCAGGCAGTGCTGCTGAAGAGGCGGGATTGCAGGATGGGGATATATTGCTCAGCTTTAATGGCCAACAGATATCGGACCTTCAGTCCTATTCAAATTTCCTAAGAGAATCCCAGCCAGGTGATGCCGTACCGGTGGAGGTTCGCCGTAATCAGCAGACCTTCACCATTGAAGCGGTTCTAAAGTCCCGCTAGCGCTGAAGCTCATCCGGATGCAATTGCTGGAGTGGTTCGCAGGTCTAGTTTCCTAAGCTCACGTCACACGTCTAATTGAGCATTCCAAACAAAATACCCGCCACGATAAAAAGCAGGGACAGATAGAACAGACGTTTGTTAGTGCTGGATTTCGCTGCTTTCCAGTTATAACTCTCTTCTTCAACAAACAGGCAGTTTTGGTTTCTCTTGAACAGTCTCACTTCGATCCCCAGTCATAGGTTTTGAAAAGCTTATGCATTTTCCCGTAGCGTCTATTGAAACCGAACAAACAGCCAATTCGCGGACAGGAAAAGGGCAAAGTGAGGGAGAATTATGATGAAAGATGGCAGATGCAGGAAAACCTGTTACTTACTAGCCGACATACCAGGAATACAGGCAGTCACGGCTCCGGACAATTGCGGCTAATTCAGCTCCTGATTCCCTTTTAGCGCAGCCCATTCCCTAGTAATATCAAAGTCACAGTAAGCTGCTTGAGTCACCGTGCGTCCATGCATATCCAGCATAGTGACCAGCAGACGTGCAGGACCCTGATATTTTTTTGGATCAAGCAATGACAAAACTTCGACTCGCGCAACAAATAGGTGTGTTAGCTATGGCTACTCTGGTCTCCGCACAATCGTTCTCGCAAAAAATTGTTATCGCACACCGTGGTGCTAGCGGGTATCTGCCCGAGCACACACTGGAAGCCAAGGCCATGGCCTTTGCAATGGGTGCTGACTATATTGAGCAGGATGTAGTTATGACCAGCGACGATCAGCTGATTGTTCTTCACGATATCACTCTCGATAGAACCACCGATGTTGCAGACCTTTTCCCGGAACGTGTTCGTGACGACGGTCGTTACTACGCCATCGATTTCACGCTGGAAGAAATTCGTACTTTGAATGCAAGCGAAGGTTTTAGTGTGCGAGATGGCGAGAAGCGCCAGAGCTACACTAACAGATTTCCTATGGGAGAATCCTCCTTCAGTATTCCAACTTTCGCCGAAGAAATTGAACTAATAAGGGGCATGAACAAATCTACCGGAAAGAATATAGGAATCTACCCAGAAATAAAGTCCCCAGAGTTCCATCGCGAAGCAGGAAAAGACATTAGTACGGCTGTGGTCAATATGTTGAAAGACTATGGTTATACCAGTAAACAAGACAAAATCTTTTTGCAAACGTTTAGCTTTGACGAACTTAGAATTATTCACGATGAAATACTTCCTGCAGCTGGTATCGAATTGAATCTGGTAATGCTTATTGGTAGTGAAGACTCCTATCCGTGGATGATGGAAGCTGACGGCATGACTAAGTTAGCCAACTTTGCCGATGGAATAGGCCCGGAAAAAAATATGATAATTCCCCGTGACTCTACCGCGGGCAATATTCAAATTACAGAATTAGTATCCCGCGCCCACGCTGCAGGTATGCAGGTTCATCCCTACACCTTCAGACTGGATCCGAGAAATGTGCCAGATTATGCTTCAGACTTTGAAGCCATGCTGGAACTATTCTATTTTGAAGCTGACATGGATGGAGCTTTTACGGATTTCCCGGATAGGGCTGTAGATTTTTTGAAGAACAGACAATTAGGTACGCCATAGAAATGATTTAGTTTGAGAACTGTAGTGATGAAAAATATTTTACTCTTCCTATTTCTGTCAGGGGCGATTCAGCCAGCCCTGAGCTATGGCGATTCGGTTTCGCAGTTGGAAATCGAAAGCGCTTGGCTGGCGTTCAGCAACGCCAGGGGTGAAGCATCACTGATCCGGGGAGATGTGGAGCATCCGTCAGCAAATGACATCTTCCGGGTCATACCCGATGTCGGCGCGGATTCTCTGGACGAGGAAAAATTACAGCTGGGCTTCGACCTGTTTCGCGAGGGGCGATTGTCCAGAGATGGATCGATATCCTGCAATTCCTGCCATATCAGCATGATGGGAGGCGTCGATCGCCGGCCTGTATCCCTCGGAGTGGATAGCGCTCTGGGCACTTTAAATGCACCTACCATCTTCAATGCCGCGTTGAACTTCCGCCAGTTTTGGGATGGCCGCGCACTTACCCTGCAGGAACAGGCTCTGGGCCCGATCGAAAACCCGGCCGAATTTGATCATGATCGCGACGGCGCCGTGGCAGTACTGAAGAACATTCCTGACTATGTTGCCGCCTTCGACAAGCTTTACCCTGACGGCATTACCGCGGCAAACCTGAGTGATGCCATCGCCTACTATGAAACCATGAACTTCACCGGACTAGATTCACCATTCCTGCGCCAGTTCCAAGATGATCAGAATTCTTTGAGCCAAAAGGCCATACGCGGTCAACAGCGATTCGTGGAAGTCGGTTGCGCCAGTTGTCATAACGGCGTCAATCTGGGGGGCAATTCCTACCAGCAACTGGGAGTGGCAGAACCCTGGTACGGGGACGATAAGCCCGCAAGCGAAGCAGATGACGGCCTGTTCGGTCGCACCGGCCGCGAACAAGACCGACATGTTTTCAAGGTCCCGACCCTGCACAATGTAGCCACCACCGGCCCCTGGTTTCATGATGGTGGTGTGACGTCCCTGCAACAGGCTGTGGACCAGATGGCGCGCCACGAATTAGGCCGATATCTGGAAAATAGTGATATCGATGAAATCGTCGCATTTTTGCGTTCATTGGGAGATAGCCTCGGTATGGTAGGTGACTGCTCAGTGAGCGGAAACTATGGAATCACCTTGGACTGCGACGTGAGCCAGAAGGCTGGGGATGGAGTACCAAGAAGCGTACCAATCCTGCCCGGTCCGGCAGTATTGGCCAGCCAGCATGAAGAAGAATATTCAGTAGCATTGGAGCATGCAGTTCAGGCACCGACAAAGATTTCTGAAGAAATGCAACGCATCCGCTCCGGGCAGGTTGCGCACTACGACTTTCTGCAATACGAGCACATTGAAATGCTGCGCTATGCCCGAGCACTTTCGTTTCCACCGGCGAACGTCGAGTCGGAGCAGCGCGAGGCAATGCTGTTGCAAGCTGCACAATGGCAGCAATCAGCCGATCAATACGAACTCATCATCGCCGACTTCCTTCGTATGCAGGCTGTGGCCAGCAGTGCCAGAGCCAACTACCAGGATTTGCTGCAGTTATTTTCTTCTGGCGCGGATGAGAAAACCCTTTCACTCCTGGCGAATGCCCAGCAGAGCGTGCTGGAGTTTTACGTGCAACCCAACTCGGATACACAACTGGTATTTGAGAGCTCAACCCGTGCACTGCATGAACTCAGCCTAAATCCTCAACGACTGGAAGAGCTCAAGCTTCAGCTTCGCTTACTACTAGAGAACGTTTCGATTCCTCAAGTGTGAACTCGGCAGTTAAAACCAGGGAACACTCAAAAATAAAATTGATCTGGCCCCTTTGATCCTTTGCTAAACACTTTTGATCATCGAGTTGAGCAGTTGCTTCGAAGCGAGATACTCTCGAACTAATAAATCAGAACGAGTAACGAATTCCAATAAATCCTGCTCTCGGCGGAGCTGCACCCAGAAATATTGGAATAGTCATGTCTTCGATAATAGGAACTTCAACTTCACCAGGTTCTTCTCCCAGTAAGCCGAAGGTTTCGAATTCTCTATCAAACAGGTTTTCGACTTTGGCGAAGATTTCGAATTTCTCATTTACTGCATAACGAGCGCGCAAATTCACAACCGTATAACCATCTACTTCATCAAGTTGATTGGACTCATCGCCGCGAATAAACTGCTCATCATTCTTAAGCACATCGAGACCGAGAACTAGTCCGCCACCAAATTTGTAGTCGGCGACTAACTTGAATTGATTCTGCGGAATACCAGGGATCCGATCTCCGCGGCGCACAGACACTTCGCCTTCGTCATCGGCGAAATCATGATTGGGGCTGAGTACCTGGAAATTGTCTTCGAAGGTGGCGTCGACAAAGCTGTAGGCAAGCATCCAATCCAGGTTTCCGTATTGGCCCCGTAGGTTACTCTCGAAACCAGCTCTTCTGGTTTCGTCTACATTGGCAAACAGGCCGGTTGAGCGACCTGTTGTTTGAAACAGAATGTCATCGGTATTGCTGGTCTGGAAAAGCCCAACAGAGTAGCTAACTTCTCCAATGAAGCCTCGTGCTCCTAGCTCGAAACTCTTGGCGATCACATCATCTAAAGGGGGATCGGCAAGGAAGGCATTGGGTAGTCGGCATTCCAGCTCCACATCCTCAGGGTCTTCACCGTCTTCGATCGCATAGGCAACTGCCAGCTCGAAAACACCTTCATTACAGGCCAGCTCTATGGGAGTTGGCGCTCTGGAGGACTCGCTGTATGAGGCATAGAAGTTATGATCTTCACTGGCTTGCCAGGTGATTCCTATGGCAGGGTTAATTCGGAAGAAATTGTGACTGCCATTTAGCTCCGGACGCTCGCCGGATTTATCTCTAAGATTAACGTCAGTATTATTGGCGCGGGCAGAGATTGTAAGAGCAACGTTTGCTCTCAGGTCCATAGTATTGGTGAAGTAGAGGCTACTGGATTCTGTCTCTGCGTTAATCGAAGTCGCCTGTTCGTCGACAAAAGTGCCGAGACCTAAACCCAGAGTAAGTCGGGTAATTGGATCAAGCTCAGAGAGCTCCAGAACAGAATTGAAATTGGACTCGCCCTTGAAGTAAGCGCCACCGGCTATTAATTGGCTGCTGTATCCAAGGAAGTCTCCACGCAGTGTCCATTGAAAATCGGCACCGGTACTTTCCTGAGTTCTATTGCTCAGATTGTTGATCGCTTCGTCGCTAAGAAGGCCGGTTCCGGAAAGTTCACCTTCGAAGCTTTGAATATTAAACTCTTCTTCCTCGCCCGCTAGCGCCGCTGTCAGGTTGAGAAAATTTTCAAGCCCATCGCTGTCTGCAAATTGGGAATCGCAAATGTCGTCATCATCCAAACCCAATTCTGCCAGGTCGTCGTCTTCCAAACCTTCGATCAATTGATCCATGCCACCAAATGCGCACACTGCAAACTCGGAGCCATCACCATTAAGAGAGTCCGTCTTGTTCTTGCGATAAAAAATATTTCCGCCGAAACTGATATTCGCGGAGATGTCGTGATTGAAATCCAGACTCAACATCTGCATATCATTTTCGGTAATGTCCGGGCCGGTAAAAAGCGCTTCTCTATCCAGTGCCAACAATTCAACCGGTGATGCGCCATTTCCGATTAACTTTGAATCACCGTATTGGTAGTTAACATTTAGTTGGCTGATTTCGGAACGCCAACCAACGCTGCCGTAAAAATTAATCGCTTCTGAATTCGATGCATCACGCCAGCCATCTTCTTCAAAAAATTCTAAATTTCCGTAGTAGGCGAAAGTGCCATCATTGTCGCCCATCTCGATGTTGCCAGTGTTACGTCCAAATGATCCTGTATTCAATTCAATGCTAGCGCCATCAAAGGTAAAGCCATCTTTCATATCGATAGCGAGGGCGCCGCCGAGACTGTTAAGCCCGAACAAGGGGTTGGAACCACCGGCAAGGGTGATGCTCTGGATAGCCGACTGAGGCAGTAGATCCCAATTGACGGAATCACCTAGGGGCTCATTAATACGCACACCATTCTGGTAAACCGCCAAACCTTGGGCAAGACCCAATAAAGGAGAAGCAGTAAATCCTCGATACTGTAAATCAGGTTGAAGGGGATTGTTCTGAGCATCATTGAGATTGATGCTGGAAAAACCCTGACGAAGGAAATCGGCAATGCCCACAGCGTTGGCATCTTCGAGCCCAGCGGCATTGGCGCTCTGTACTGGAAAGGGGATCTTTGTCCGGTCAATACCTGCACCGGAAGGAACTACACCAACTACCACTATCTGCTCTGGCTCCTGAGCTAAAGTGCTGGTTGTGAATGGGAGTAAAGTAAGAACCGGAAGCATTCGAATCATCGACATCTTACTGGAACTTAGTTGGAAACCACGTTTTTTATTCATTACTGCTGAATGCCTTTAAGCGAGCGTCGATGCTGTTTTGATACTGCTGTTAACATAGTAGATACGCGACGGCTGAGTATATCAGACGACACAAGGGGCTTCATCGTTACAGCTATCGCCGATTGGCGTAGATTCGTTTCCTTTTGACTGATCCAGCTATGGCAGGTAGATTGCCCCATCGAGTGACAAACATAGGAGCAGCAATAGAAATGGCAACAGTACTGATAACAGGGACCAATCGGGGAATAGGCCTTGAATTCGTCAAAAAATTCCTTCAACAGGGAGACAAAGTTATCGCTACCTGTAGGGACATCTCTTCCGCCTCCGACTTGCAGGCTCTGTCCAATGACTCCGCCAATCTTAAACTATTGGAATTGGATGTTAATGACAGTGAATCCCTGGAAAGCTTCCCTCAGCGCCTCGGAGGCGAAGCGATAGATATCTTCATAAACAATGCTGGCGTCTATGGTCCGAAGACCACTCGCTTCGGAGAAGTGGATGGCAAGCTCTGGTCTGAAGTATTCCAGATCAATAGCATTGCGCCAATGCTGCTTACCCAACTCATCGTAGAAAATCTTCGTGCGGGCAAAGACAAGAAGCTGCTGTATGTAACATCCAAGATGGGATCTATAGCCGACAATGCTGGCGGCGGCTCCTACGTGTATCGAAGTTCCAAGACTGCTCTAAATTCCGTTGTAAAAAGTCTCTCGGTGGATCTGGCCGATGAGGGTTTCTCTATGGCGGTGCTTCATCCAGGTTGGGTGTTAACGGATATGGGTGGGCCTAACGCACTGATAGACACCAACACCAGTGTGTCAGGAATGATGGGAGTAATTGCTAGTTTGAGCCAGAGTGAGACCGGCAGTTTCTTTAACTATGATGGCAGTATTATTCCGTGGTAAGGTGGGCGCCGTTTTTGCCAGCCCTGATCTTACCCATGAATTCAGCCGCACCTTCAAGCAAAGCTCCAAAGCAGCCTTCAGCAAAGCTATCACTGGCCCTTTCTCTGTGGCTGGCTTTTTGCTCCTGCTTTGTAAGTAGCTCTGCGCTTGCCCATGGCAGCGTTACCCTCACGGATGATCGCTGTCTGATAAGTGTCGATTTTCTCGAAGCCCATTTCACTGTTTTCCAGCCAGACTCTCGAGGCGCCGATGAATTCTGCGAGGACATTCCCGATGTCACCCGGTCGGTATTTGTTATGGAGTATCTTCACAACCTCTTGTCTGACATGGCTGTAGATTTTCGTATCATTCGAGATGTGAACCAATTGGGTCGCTATGCCACATGGGAAGACGTTCAGGCAATGGATGACCTGGAAGCGGTAACAGTTTTTTATCAGCAGCCGGTAGTCGAGCCGGGTGGATTCTTGCGCGCCAGCCATACCTTTGACGAGAAGGGCACCTACATTGGTGTCGTTACAGCAGATCATCCCACAGAAGATCGCTATTATAATGCGGTGTTCTTTTTTCAGGTGGGTGGGGCAGACTTTGGAACCTTCCCTCTGTTTTTTGCTCTGCTAATTCTTCTGCAAACTGGCTACTGGTTAAGCAATGGCGGCTGGAGCAAAATCCAAAAGTCTCGCAATAAAACTGCTTGAAGCGTTATAACACCCTTGCTATTTTATTAGCTGGGTTTAGTGTCGGGCAAAGTCGCCGATAAACTAGTGGTAGCAGTGTGATTGCTCTTTCTATTTTCCCAATTTTTTGATTTTTTAAGTTTCTCTTTCTCAATGTCTAACTCTTCCACCTCGTGTTGGAAGGTGGCGAGGTCGAAAAAGCTTGAACGCAAAAATTCTCAGACTGAATAAGGCAGGAACACCGGTTAGCTGGTTGACCCGTGAAGAGACGGCGACTCTCCTGGTTAAGGATCAGGTTATTTGGTCTCTCGGGGATACTGTCTTCGAAATGCACGGTGGCTACAACCGCTGCGGTGTGCAATCAGTCTTGCAACTCCCGAGTATTATTGCCTGCGAAGGCAAAGTTCATACGAACAATTTTGAGCCCCCGCTGGAAAATAGATTCCTCTTCAGAAGAGATAAGAACCTCTGTCTCTATTGCGGTGGAATATTCCCATTGAGTGATCTATCCCGCGATCATGTACACCCACTTTCCAAAGGTGGCGCAGACAGATGGACCAATGTGGTCAGTTCCTGCAGGCGGTGTAATAACCGAAAGGCAGACAGGCTGCCTGAAGAGGCGAACATGGAATTGCTGGCAATTCCCTTTGTGCCCAATCAGTATGAATTCCTTTATCTGTGTAATCACAATGTATTGGCAGATCAAATGGAGTTTCTAAGCGCCAGATTCTCTCACCATATCAAGATCAACTAGCCTGGCCCTCTCTTGCCGTAAGCATTCCCCTCTTGCTAAATCTGTACCGCCCTTAATGCATGCTCATTAGCAATAGACCCTGGATTGCCGCTCAGTAAGTGCTGGCTGATCCCCTTGGATGCCGTATAATCTGTGGACATGTGTTTTTGTACAACTCGATAAATCAGTATGAGATAAAAATAATGAATAGTTCATATCAAGCTCAGATCGGAACCAAGCTAAAAATTGGGATTCTCTTCACCGGCCTGCTCACAGCCTGCCAGATGGCTGATGCCCAGCGTTCCTTCGTGAATTTTGAAAAATTTACCCTGGACGAGACCATGCGCGGGGGATATGGCGTCGAGGCCGCTGACATGGATGGCGATGGACTTACTGACATTATCGCTCTATCAACAAACCCGGCTCAATTCGCTTGGTATAAGAATCCTACCTGGGAAAAATATGTAATATCCACAGTTGCACAGGGCAATATCGACGCTGCACCGAGAGACATCGATGGTGATGGTGATACTGATATAGTGCTTGCCAGTGCGTTTAATCTGGGAGCATCTACAGAAGGAGGTTTACTTCATTGGTTAGAAAATCCGGGTAACCCGACGGTTAATCAGGAATGGGAAATGCACTATATCGATGAGGTGCCTACTAGTCATCGTATTAAATGGGCCGACATCAATGGAGATGGCAACGATGAACTTGTTAATCTTCCAATAATTGGAGTGGGGGCCACATCTCCTCTCTATGATGTTGACCTTCAGCTCAAGGCTTATTCAGTTCCTGAGGATCTGAGCGTGAGCAGATGGCCGAGTGTTGTTCTGAACGAATCATTACAATTGTCACATGGTTTAGACATTGTGGATTGGGATAATGATGGTCGTGATGACATGCTCTCGGCCAGTTTTTATGGGGTACATCTTTTTCAACTTGCTACTCGAGGAGAGCAAGTTGCACGCTCACAGATAGCTGCAGGTAAGCAGGACGCAGATAGGCCACAGATCGGATCTAGCGAAGTAGATGTTGGAACCATGAATGGTAGCGAGCGATTTGTGGCAACAGTAGAACCCTGGCATGGCAATGAAATTGTAGTCTATACCGAAGGCAATATTACCAATGGTCTTTGGAGTAGAGCTGTTATAGAAACAGGATTTTCCAACGGCCATGGTTTACTTACTGCCGATCTGAATAACGATGGTGTTGATGAAATAGTTGCAGGCGGCCGCTCAGAGCCATACCAGTTGGCGATATACCAGAACACGGGTGAGGCTAGCGAATGGCGTCGCATCGATCTTGATATAGGTGGTATTGCTGTTTCCGGTCTTGCCATTGAAGACTTCAATGGCGATGGATTCAAGGATATTGTCGGCATCGGCGCGGGAACAAGGAATGTTGTGTACTACCAAAACAACGGCCTATAAAAATTCCTGAACTCCAATCTTCTTATAACATGCAAATCACAAGGCGTGACTTGCATGTTCTCTTTCATTCTCTGAATTGTGAAACCAATATTTCTAAATGGAAGCATCCAATCATAAACCGATAACCGGGCTGAGCCTGGCTCTCATATCAGCAATGTTATGGGGAGTTCTGCCCGTAGCACTTAAAGAGTTGTTGGTTGCCATGGATGCAGTCACCATTGTCTGGTACAGGTTTTTTGCTGCATTTGCTGTGTTGTTTCTGTGGTTACTGTCTCGCAGACAACTTCCTGATCTTCGCAACATCAGTGGTTCTACCCGCTGGATATTGTTTATTGCTTCAACAATGCTTTGCATAAACTATTTCATGTTTAATTACAGTTTGAACTTCGTCAATGGTGAAACCAGTGAAGCGGTTATACAACTGAGTACACTATTCCTGATCCTTGGCGGTGTGGTATTTTACAAGGAGCCCTTCAGCAAAATTCAGCTTGGTGGCACGCTGATGATTGTTATTGGTCTTTTGCTGTTTTTCGATGACAGACTTTCCGCTTTGTCGAATCTGGATAATAGAGAAACTCTGGGCGTGATAATTGTGATTATTGCGGCCATCACCTGGGCAGTTTATGCCTTGTTACAAAAGAAGTTGTCGCAGAATTTTTCTTCGGTACAAATCCTGTTTGTCATCTATGTATTTTCCAGTCTGGTACTGTTGCCGTTTTCTAGCCCGGGAGAATTATTTGATCTCAACCAGGCGCAGTTTTTCATCTTACTTTTCTGTTGCATTAATACCTTGATAGCCTATGGCTGTTTTGCTGAATCCCTGAATCATTGGCATGCCTCCAAGGTAAGTGCAGTTCTGGCTCTGGCGCCAGTGTTCACTATCGGCACACTGAAGTTGGTGGTGCTGATAAACCCCAATTACGAATTCTCCGATCGTCTGGGTTGGGTTTCCATCGCCGGTGCTGCATTACTCATCCTTGGATCGATTATTACCGCTCTCACACCATTGCTGACAGGCCGTGAAAAGGCTGTCAGGGCCTAATCTGCCTGCTTGTTCCCAACAGGCATTGACTCTCGATTTGAAATGTTAAAAACTGGGCAGTAACTAACTAAGGAAAAACATTAGCGACGTCTAGATAGGCATCAAAATCCAAAAACCAGGTACTACTATGAACTCTTTTAGATCCTTTAAAATTAGTCTGGCAGCATTTCTTCTGATTCTGGCTTTACCCGTCAGTGGACAGGTCACCAGCATCCATATCCACGATCGGGCGACGATTTCCGATCCCGCAGTAGATTTCACCTATGAAAGCATCAGTGGCGGTATTCATCTAACACTGGACCCGAATGATCCGGCCAACGCAGCGATTACCGACATTCAATATGCGCCCTTGAACGGTGATGGTCTGATTGAATATGTGGCGGATTTCAAAATCTTGGTACCTTCCGAAGACATCGCCAATGGGGGTCTGCTCTACAGCGTAAATAATAGAGGCGGCAGTCGAGTGGCTCCGGAAGCTTCTCTACAGCACCCTCTCAGCGCTATGGGTTTTACCTATCTCGTAACAGGCTGGATTAACGAACTCACGCCCTCAGATACAAGAATTCGCCTGCATGCTCCCATTGTTGGAACTACATCCGCGCCTATTACCGGCGAAGTACGATATGAAGTTAGTGTTAGTAGTGAGTCTAACGATGTGAATATAGCCACTAGCAGGCATCTAGCCTATGAGCCCACCGAGCAGGGAATGAGAAATGCCACTCTCAATCGGAGGCTGTATCAGGATGATCCCCGAGTCCCGCTAGAGAGATCACAGTTCACTTTGGATGTTCAGCCAGAACCACAATCCAATCAGCCGATAATCAAGATTAATCTTGAGGGTGGTTTTCAGCCCGGCTATATCTACGAGCTTATTTATGAAGCCAAAAACCCCGTTCTCGCTGGAGCGGGAATGTCGGCCATTCGTGATGTGGTTTCCCTTATCCGATTTGGTGGTGAAGGTAGCGAAGAGCTTGAAGCTCTGAACATCCCCGAGATTGATCACACGGTTGCCTGGGGAAATTCTCAGAGTGGTCGTTTGCTACGCCAGTTTATGTACGACGGATTTAATGCGGACTTGGAAGGGCGAAAGGTTTTCGATGGAGTTATCCCTGTAATCGCGGGAAGTGGTTATGGCATGTTCAACAACCGATTCGCCATGCCCACAAGAACAAATGGTCAACAGTCCAATCATCTCTTCCCAAATGATTTGTTTCCGTTTACCTATGGTGACAGCACAGATCCTTTTACCGGTAAGACTGATGGCGTATTGCGAAAGGCCCGCGCCAGCAACACCCTGCCCAAGTTAATGCACATCCAGACTTCAAATGAATATTGGGTAAGGGCGGGTTCCCTGCCTCACACCAATCCGGAAGGTACGGAAGATGCAGTACTTCCAGACGAGGTGCGTTTCTATACTATCGGCGGTTCGCAGCATGGTTCAGGAGATGGAATTCCTCAAGAAGCAACTTCGGGTCAGTTGCCGCGGAATCCAAACATGTGGGCTCCGTTCGCTGATTCGCTGTTGGTCGCCATGTATAATTGGGTTGCAGAAGGTGAAGAGCCACCGGCCTCCCGTTATCCTAGAATCAGTGATGGTTCTCTAGTGCCTTCCCATACCGAGCGAGGAATAAACAGCGACGCCTGGAATAGAATGGCTGGAGTGAACCATCCTTCAGCCCTGTACCAGCCAGCGTATGTAGACTATGGAGATCGTTGGGATGATCAGCGCATTGTCGATAATCACCCACAGTCCTCCAGCAGTTACTACAAAGCATTGGTACCGGCGGTGAACCTTGATAACAACGATTCCGCTAGCAGTACAATATTGCCTCCGTTGACTCAGGTGCCACTTGCTACTTTCATTCCTTGGAATCTCAGAGCGCCTGCAACAGGTGCGGAGAAGTCTCTTGCTCGATTGTCTGGAGGCTATATTCCTCTCCCGGCAAACACAGCGGCAGCGGCGCAATCACGGGATTCTAGAAGTTCCATTGATGCCTTGTATTCATCTTTTGATGACTATCTTTCGCAGTATGAAGACGCGACAGATGCCTTGATAGAAGAAGGCTATCTATTGCCGGGATTCAAGAATACCTTGATGGAAATCGCTCGTGGAAATAGCTCTGTTTTTGAGTAGAGATTACTAGTCGACAAATAGGCTATCATTACAACGGCTCCGCAAGCTCAGCTTCGGGGCCGTTATATTTTAATTGGTTGAATAATTATGTCAGAACAGTCCACGTTGCGGATCGCTACCAGAAAATCTGCACTCGCCTTATGGCAAGCGGAACACATCAAGGCTCGCCTGGAAGAACTCCATCCTGATCTTGTGGTTGAGTTGCTGCCAATGACAAGCAAGGGCGATCGAATTCTCGACGCGCCGCTGGCCAAGGTCGGTGGTAAAGGCTTGTTCGTGAAAGAATTGGAAGAGTCCATGCTCGATGGTAGAGCCGACATCGCCGTGCATTCCATGAAGGATGTCCCCATGGATTTTCCTGAAGGCCTGGGTCTGGCAGTTATCTGTGAGAGACACGACCCAAGCGATGCATTCGTCTCCAATACCATTGATCGATTTGAAGACCTCCCCATCGGTGCTCGATTGGGAACCTGCAGCCTTCGTCGCCAATGTCAGCTACAAGCCCTGCGTCCCGACCTGAAAGTATTGGATCTCAGAGGCAATGTGAATACCCGCCTTACAAAATTGGACGCGGATGAGTATGACGCCATCATTTTGGCTTCCTCCGGTTTGAAGCGATTGGGCTTTGATAAGCGCATTGCTGAAACACTCACTCCCGAATTATGCCTGCCCGCAGGCGGACAAGGCGCTCTGGGTCTTGAATGTCGATTGGCAGATACCGAAATTCAGCAACTGATAGCCCCATTGCATCATGCCGACTCTGCAGATTGTGTACTGGCAGAAAGAGCTATGAATAAGCATCTTGAGGGAGGCTGCCAGGTTCCTATAGCCTGCTTCGCAATTCTTGAAGGAGATCAGCTTTGGCTGCGAGGACTGGTAGGCGCCCCCGATGGAAGTCTTAGCTACACAGCCGAGGCAAGGGGACCACGGAACGATCCCGACAGTTTGGGAATCGCCGTAGCTAAGGATTTATTGGCACAGGGTGCCGGTGAAATATTGAAGCAGGTTTATAGCTAGTTCCGAGCGTTCAGCACTAGCTACTTTCAAGAACTCTCGTCACCAGCTTGTTGTTTTTTTCTAGGGATGAGACGCACTGCATTGAAAGCTAGATAGCCAGCAGGCCCTAACATTAAAGTTAAGGGTAAGCAGGGAGCCACGAACCAAAAATTTATCCCCTCACGTCGAGCAGTTCTGCATACCCAGGCACCAATCAGTAAATCAAAAGCCAGATAGTGCACCCATCCCGCTAGCACAGCATCCTCATGTGAAAAGAGTATTGTGACTTCCGCAAGGCTGCCGAACCCACCTTCTTCACTTGAGGAGAAAAATAAAATGAGCACCACGTATCCAGCTGACAACAACACAGGGATGATTAAGCCAGCAATTCGGTCTGACCATTGAGGAATGAGCGGTGACGCCAATAGAGTTATCCATCCGCCCATAGCGAGTAAGCTAGCAAGAGAAAAAAATAGTTCGAAATTCATCATTGGCTTGGTCCCTCTCAATATTTGCATAGTTGTTTAAAAAAAAGACTAACATAAACGCCCCTATAACATCTTCAATTCCTATTTGTAGGGTTAAATTGAGAATTTTCTGTAATCGCTCATCCGGCTAGTTTAGGTCTGTAACAGATGCTTGCTTTAGATCCAGACCAAGTGCCGAGAGGAAATAATATTTGACATGCCCATGACGCTGTAAGATACATTACCTTATGCTTCTCTTTTTCCGTCAATGTGTATTGGTAATCTGCTTGCTCATAGTTGGTGGCTGTAACGTTACACCCGACCTAAACACTGATTTGGCGAATGCCATAGATTGGTATACGGGAGCTGCTGGTTATGTCGATGATGAAAGAGCTCGAATGTTGCTTGAGCGAGCGGCAGCAACTCAAGACACCCTAGCCGTCATGTGGATCGCCCGCGTTCACTCCACGGGTCGAATGGGTTTTTTGCAGGACAGGAGTTTAGCTCAGCAAATTGCATCAAGTGTAATACAGGATGTCGAGCGCTTAGCTGAAGAAGAAGTTGCAGAAGCTAATTTTTTAATGGGAACCTCCTATGCTGAGGGCCTTGGTAATACTACCGATCTTGTTGAAGCAGCTACTTGGTACAGAAGGGCTGCTCTGATGGGCAACATGCTAGCTCAACACAATATGGGAAATATTTACGCATCAGGCAGTGGAGTTCCTCAAGATGACTCACTAGCAGTTTATTGGTGGCGCCAAGCAGCGGAACAAGGCGATGCAATACCCCAATTTCGTTTGGCAGTAATGTTTGAAGAAGGCCGTGGAGTTGGTCGTGACATTGATGAGGCGATTAGCTGGTACAAAGAATCAGCCAGTCGCGGCTACAGTCAGGCACGAGCGGCGTTGGATAGACTTGAGCAGAATTGAAGAGCGGCTTCCGGCCAAGAGCCGACGCTTATCTTTGTCTCACTTCTGAGATTGCCCCCTGACATTAGAAAACAACCACTGCGAAAGCCCTGGATCTGCAAATGCCCGCTCCCAGGAATTATGACCAACATCCGGATATTCTGTATATCGGATATTCCCTTTGGCCGCTTCCAAGCTTGTGACCATGTTTCTAGAGCCTGCTACGGGAACAGTAGTATCCATCGCTCCGTGAAACGCCCACAAGGCTATATTCCGTGCATTGACTATGCGGTCGGTATTACCTGCTCCACAAACTGGAACACCTGCCGCAAAGATGTCAGGACGCTTGGCGATAATATCCCATACGCCAATTCCCCCTAGAGACTGTCCCATAATATATATGCGGTTTTCATCAATCAGCAACTCTGACTTTATTTGATTGATTAGCTCTACTAACACTTCGGCATAAGGGGCTAGCTCTTCAGAATCAGGAGCACCCCACAGCTGCGGGCGTGGTATTTGGGGAGCCAATACATAGGCTGGATTCTCTGAAGCAATTTCTGACTTAAGCCACAATCGAGTGCCATGGGTGTTACCGCCTGAAATCTGTTTTACATTGTCTGTACCCCAGCCACCGGAGCCATGTAGATAGATAATTAGCGGCACTACTGTCCCCGCCTCGATAGATGGTGAGTGGAGCCTATAGGGCATTTCCAGCCCACTCGATGCATTAAAAGAGAAACTCGAGAACTCCTCGTCTGCAGATTGAGCCAAGGATGTGAGGGAGCTTAACAATACGAAAAACGTAAACGTCAGTTTAGAGATAGGGTTAATTACAATGCCTCCATGAACTTGTTGCTATTCAGTTTGTCACCGGCGGCTTTCGGCCAAGAACGAGACCAGTCAGTCAATTACGAGTTGTAGTCACTCTTACTAGTGCAGTCTATTAGCTATCTTTCGGACTTCTGTTATCTAGCCTTCCAGAAAAAGACCTCCCAATTACGGAGTGGTTCTGCCCCCTCATAAATTGAATCATCTATCGTTATTCCCGCCATGGCTGCCCACTGCTCCATCATGGTGATGCGCTCGTCACCGAAAATTTCGATGGCCTCCATCGCGTAAGTCGCTTCGCCAATTCTCAGCCATCCATCACCGCCGTAGTCTCTCACGTGCTGCGCCCATAATGCGCCGTCCGGATGGGTGGCTGTAATTACACCATCAGGAGTGCCCACCCAAGATACATAGGTAACAAACGGTGGAAACCCAGCTTGCTTCATGCGTATAGGGCCCGGAAAGCGTTCATTGAGCGGGGAGAAGTCCTCCAGTGGTGGAGTTGGTGTACCTCCAATGATTACACCAGGCGTACGAGCAAGTCCCGTATTGCCGAGGTACGGGGCCGTGAACAACCAGCCTAACACTCCGGCCAGCAGCACCATTGCGATCAAGATTCCAGCGAGCTTTCGCTTATTCATTGCAAATCCTCAGTGTCGATGAATACAAACTAAATCTGTTGCTATGTATTCTATTTACTTTTTCGAGATACTTATTTTGTTTAATTGTATCTTCTTTTCCAGTGACTGCATTCGGCCAGGAGCGAACTGTTTATTTACCTGAAGTTCAATAAAGTCTATAGAACAGCTGTAGACCCTGACCCATATTCCGGCACGTTTCGCTGGTAAACGCGCCAATAGTGCCACTCCTCAGTGACGTATTCGTTCCCGCCGGCAGCCATCTCTTTCACTATAGCGTCTCTCCCCCCTCGCAATCGGGCAACCTCGGCCTGGTCTTGGATCAATACCACCGTCATTTCGTAGATCTTTCCACCAATCTTCAGGCGCACACGCGGATCGCGCTCGACGTTTCGCCACCACGCCTTGCCGTAGGGAAACTCCTTGTTCAATCTAAATGTTTGCGCACTCGACTGCAGGTAGAGTTTGTCTCCACGCGGAACCAGTAGGACCGTGACGGAATGGGGGACACCGTACCAGGTACGAGTCTCAAGTTCGGTTGCATTCTCGCTGAAGGCGTCACTGAACTGGTCGACCCAGTCCCAATTCGTAACCGCCTCATGGACAACCTCCCCCGTCAACCACAATCCCGGCCTAGCCGACCGGCTGGCGCTGACATATTCCTCTGCACTGGGATGTCCCGGCGCCAGTCCGGTCACTCGCAGTGTCAAGAGTGTCCCCGCCATGAGGACGCCGACCACCAGTAAGCCAATCTTCAACGGCTTCATCATCTTCGTTCGTCCAATAGTGGATCTTTTAGGTTGGATCAAGTGATGCAGAGCCAGGGGGGTATTAATCCCCGGCTTTAAATTCAAAAGATATTTCCGATAATCTGGGCAGACTGCACTGATGATCGGCAGTATCGTAACTGAAATCGTTTGAGTCCAATCCGCCTTTTAGATTGAGAAAACTAGTGTCGCTGCCTTCACCTAGGCAGATTAGATTCTCTATACTTCCACCTTCCTTCATCAGTCCACCCCAAACCACGTCCGGAGAATTTTCCTCGGTTACGGCATGCCATGTTTTTAACAGAGCATGGGCAGGCACAGTGCCGCCACCGACAAATTCATTGTCATGGATATATATCTGCTCCGGGAAGGGGTCGTAGTTTTGGTCTTCTATTGTTCTGCCGCCCAGTGTGAAGCTATAAATCATAATGTTTACACTGTTGTTGTCAGCAAAGCTGTTCTCGAATACTTCAATATTGTCGTTGGCAAGAATTAGTAGCCCAGTACCGGCCGGAACATTGGCGACAATGTTCCCTATTGGTGCAAAGTTTTCGGTATTGTTTTCGAATATTTGATTATTAAAAACCCGAGTTGCCTGACCGCCCTGGACGGGTAGGTTTGGTAGATCGAATATTAGAATTCCGCCGGTGTTGTTTGTAGCTACATTGTCATAGACATCAGCATACGTAGAGTTTTCGATTTCTATTCCCGCCACATTGTATTCCGCGCGGGAATTCCGAACGATAATCTGATTAGATTGGCCGACATAGATTCCGGCATCGGATGCGCCAATCGCCACCGAGCCTTCAATCAATACATTGCTTGTTTGTACTGGGTAAATTCCGTAAGCGCCGTTATCAGTATGGGCGCCGCGAGTCCATTCAGTTCGAACTCTTCGCACTACAACATTTGTGCTCTGATTGATCTTCAAGGCATCGCCAACCGTGTCTTCGATGGCGATATCTTCGATGGTGAAATCATCACCGCTTACCAACAGTCCTTCTGCGCCTTGAACCTGATTCTTGAAAGACAGAATAGACTGATCCATGCCTGCGCCTCTAATTGTGACACCTGGCACAGTAAGAGATAGGCTGCGATTGAATTCATGAATACCGGCCGGAACACTAATTACGTCACCAGGCTGAGCCTGAATGAGTTGGGTCTGGAAAGATTCTGCAAAACTTAATTCAGGGGGAGCAGGCTCTGATGTGGGTTCACTGCAAGCGGCGAGCAGGGCGAGTAGTGAAGCTGAAACAATAGCAATCAGTGCTGTTGTAGTTCCGGTTCGGGTATTAGTCTGCGTATCATTTGAAAGAGTCATGGCGATTCCCAGTATTTCTGTACTGATTGTTTTTATTTGCTAGCTGTGTTGATGGGCCATATTAGTGCATTAGCCTCTTTTGCACCACAAGATGAGACCAGGGTACTTTTAAGGGCTGCGGGCCGTGTTCTATTAACTTATCAAGAGTAACGACGTTCATCGAGATGCTTTCTCATTTTCTGCAAAACCGGAAGTTGCTGCGGGATTTCTGTTTCGCCGAAGAGCAATGCAAATTCTTCGAAAACCGGAGCCGCTGCCCCAATAGCCCGATTCCGTGTTTCTTCACCCTTTATCGTGCGGGTGACCTTCTTCTGTCGGCCACTAGTAGCATCCGGCTCGATGGTCACCAAACCTTTGGCCTCCAGCTTCTTCAGAGTATTTGTCATAGCGCCTGCAGTGACCTGGAATGCGGCGGCCAGTCGGCCGGGAGAAGCTTCATTGTCAACGCGGCTGAACCAGTTGAGTACGGAAAACTGCGAACTGGTAAGCCCATCGGGCAAGGCTCGTTCAAACAGGCTGGTGGAAAGCTGGGAAATTATGCCCACTTCAGTTAAAAAATTGAAAACTATTGAGGGATCGGGCGCTTGTTTAGGTCGGTCATTCATGGCTATACCCATTGGCTGCTGTGCGTTTGGGCATTATAAGGCAAAAAGCTTTAATATTAAATAGTTTAATGTTAAAGTGTTTTCATTGCCAAGGCAGTTTAGGGAGTTAGCTGATGAACAAATTTGTGAAAATTGTGCTTTTCTGTGTTGCTGGATTACTGATAGTAGTCATCGCGATTCTAGGCATTACCCAGATTGCGTCGGAGCGAGTGGAAGTCGTAGAGCTGCACGTCGCGGATGCTAGTGGCGAAATGGTAACTACCAGGCTATGGATGGTGGACGACGATGGATTCCAATACCTGCGCACAGGTGCTGATGGTTCGGGTTGGTATAGTCGAATCGAGGCAAGTTCGTCTATCGAATTGACTCGCAACGGAGAGACTCGCCGATATACGACAGAAGACAGGCCAGAGAAAAGCGAGCTGATAAATCAGCTAATGCGCGAGAAGTATACCTGGGGGGATCAAGTCGTTGGTGTGGTGGCGGGAAGCCGAGAAGGGGCAATTCCTGTGGAACTGCACCCAATGAATTAGTAGCTATATACCAATTCGACTCAGTGTATTGATTACATCCCGGATCAGCTTTTCAGCAACAGGGTGACTTACGGCGAACACCGCTTCCAGGGCAATGGCATCATCCAGAATTGTGTTTTCGCTGGTGTCGACATCGGGGTTAACTGCATCGGCGATATCCGCTTCCAGTTTCTGAACTGTACCTGCCAATTCTTCACTCAGGCCTTCAGTGCCTTTCAATTCCTGATGCAATTCTTTTAGCAGTTCCAATATTCGTTCTTCGCTCACGTACTACTCCTTTTTCTTTCGATGCTCTTTCTTTAAAGACTAAGTGTCTGAATTTTGGCTGCCCAATTTCCAGTTGTTCAATCTCTATATAGATTAAACACTTCAATGCTCACCTTACCATCGGATTGTCTCAGTCGCAGTTTTATTTGTAGTTGATCTGCAGCAACTAATTCATAAGTTAACTCGCTGAAAATAGCGGACTCAGAACCAATAATATTGTGAAAAGTATTTTCCTTATTTGTGATTCATCAATTGCTTGTCTAGCCAACTCACACAGAAAGCCTCGAAATAGCTCGTACTCGATGGTTCTCGCTGTCGGTGACATACACCACACCAATATCAACGCAAACACCGTGTGGGCGATTGAGTTTACACAGGAGTGGATTGCCATCGGGGCCATCCCCGCGCTCGCCTGTTCCCAGCACCGTCTCAATCAAACCAGTAGCAAGGGACATCTTGCGAATCACATGGTTTTCGGTATCGACAATATACAAACTATTATCACTACGGGAATAGGCTATGCCTTTGGGGCCATTGAAGGTGGCGTCCATCGCAGAACCGCCATCACCGCTATAGCCTTTCTCACCAGTGCCGGCGATTCTTTGTAAGCGATTGCCACGGATGTCCAGTTTGAAAACCGCGTTGCCCTCGCGCAGGACAAGATAGGCATTACCGTCATTGTCGGTGTCGATGGAGCGAGGACCTAGAAGTGGAGTTCCGCTGAGTTCTGCATTATCCGGTGTGGGCAATCGTTCGCCGGTTCCAGACAGCGTACTAATATTGCCTGTTTCCCGGCTAACACTTCGCAGGCGTTGATTACCAATATCGCAGATCAGTAAGTTTCCATCAGCATCGAATGCGATGCTGTGGGGCTGCCTAAGCAGTGCAATCACCGAAGACTTTCCGTCACCTTCGAATCCGGGGCGACCGGTGCCAGCTACTCTTGAAACAAATCCGGTTCTGGCAGCCACTCGTCGAACAGAATGACCGTCGCGTTCGACAATATAAAGATTACCCATCTCGTCGAAGCGAATCTCATGAGGAGCTGCGAAAGATGTTTGAGTGGCGAGGGAGGCTTCACCGGTATAAACGCTGATACCATTTCCTGCATAGGTCATCAGACGATTATTTTCCAGGTTCAGTCGACGCGTGCGACCGGTATCAACTTCGCAGAAATACAGGGCGCGATCTGGCCCGATCACAATCCCATAGGGATTATTAATAGGCGCTACTGCGGCATTGGCGCCACGGGATCCTTCCGGCTCATATCCGGCGACACCGGTCCCGGCTATGGTCGCAACTCGCATGGCGTTTGCTTGTCCGAATGCCAGAGAAGGTAGAGAGGCCAGTGCTGCGGTCCCCATAGCTGTCTTGATAAAGCGGCGTCGTGATGAACGGGACATAGGCTTAACCTGTAGTGGTGTAAAAGTAGCGTGTAAGACTAACTGCCAAGAGCGTATTGCAATCCGTGGCCAAGGCAGTCGTTTCAGCGATTATGCGTAACTAACTGGCTTTTATTATTGTGTTTTTCCTCAGTCCCAAATACTCTCATATTCCAGAGAGAAGAATAATATAAATTTATGCTCCGTCGGGGGCTCGAGGAGGACTCTATGTGTGATCTGGATACCCAAAAAGATGTTGAAGAATTTCTGAAAGAGCAGGGCGGGATGACCCGGCGTAAATTTGGCAAGATTTCAGCTGCGGTAGGCTTAGCCATGTTGCTTCCTCCGGTAGCCAATGCTCAGGACGTTACAGAGTCTGATGTTGAAGTGACTACTTCAGACGGCGTAGCCGATTGCTACTACGTACGACCTTCAAGCGGCACTCATCCAGCGGTTATCGTATGGCCCGATATTCTCGGCCTGCGACCTGCCTTTAGAGCGATGGGCAAACGCCTGGCTCAGTCAGGTTACTCGGTACTGGTAGTTAATCCTTTCTATCGCGATGCTCGTTCTCCTGTAGTGGGTGAGGGTGCAAGCTTCGGAAATCCGGAAATTAGAAATATTGTATTACCAATGGCTCGCAACCTGAATGAAACCACTCATTTCACCGATGCCAGAGCCATGGTGGCATGGCTGGACAGACAATCTGAAGTAGATACCTCTCGCAAGATCGGCACAACCGGATACTGCATGGGCGGTCCAATGGTAATGCGTACAGTAGCTGCGGTGCCTTCGCGAATGGGCGCTGGAGGAACTTTCCATGGCGGCGGGCTTGCAACTGATGCAGACAATAGCCCTCATCTTCTAATTCCCAACACCACCGCCAGCATGCTCCACTGTGTTGCGGCGAACGACGATGAGAATGATCCTCAGGCCAAGGAAACTCTGCGGGAATCCTATGCGTCCGCGGGGTTATCTGCGGAGATCGAAGTCTATGAAGGTACTCTTCACGGCTGGTGTCCGCCGGATTCTCAGGCTTATCACGAGGCCCAGGCCGAACGTGCCTGGAGCCGATTGCTCAATCTGTTTGAGACTGCTTTGGCTTAAAATGCAGGCTTAGAGAGTTTGTTTTAAAGGCAGGAATGCAAAAAGGCGAAGAACCCTCAGGTTCTTCGCCTTTTTATTGGAGCTCTTTAATAGCTCACAACCGTCTTGGACATGTATTCGCAATCTCTACAAGTTTGAGCTCTTAAGTATCTGAGGTCACTCGAAAGGTCCACCAATGCCCTGGTCGTTCTGCATCGAGTGCTGGCACAGGATTAAACTGTCCACCTCCATGAGTCTGCAGCTTGGTGATTCGTGATGCCCAGGCTCTGTCCATGGCTGCGTCATCGGTTTCTCGATTCAGCCTAACCGGATAGGTGACTCCTTCCAAACGCATAACTCCGTATTCATTCGAGCCAACCTTGCCTGCCCAATACTTGGAAGTGCAAACGGAGCAGCTCAAATAGAGTTCGCCCTCTGGTGTGGACATGCAATTCAAATTAATGGCATGGGGACGAATGCCGGCATAAATTTGTAACTGGCAAAGTGCGACATCGTTGGCAAATGTCCAGTCAGTAACAGGTTCTTCGGCCCTGTCTCCTAATAGAAACCCACCCGGTGTGCGATCACAGGGGCAGATTGAGGAATAGATCATGAAGCCGGCGATCGCCGCTATGGTAATTGAAGCAGCAGCGGCGATAATAATATTGCGACGTTTGGATTTATTAGCGGTTTGTTCTTCGGACATGAATAACACCTCTTTCTTATTTTATTCTTTTAAAATGCTATGGCTATCGAGTATACGCTTACTTAAGCCTCATTCAAAAGTGCTAGGATGGGAGCTCGACCCCTCTGGAGCTCGAAATGACTCGTATTAAGCTAATGGTAATTCTGATGGTGGCACCCATCATTATAGCGCTCATCAGTTGGGCGATAATCGTCAATATTTAGGAATGTTAGTTCTCTATTCCGGTTTCCAGCTCGAAGAGTCTTCGTAAAATCCCTCGCCACTGTCTGTATTGTTGCTCCATGGTTCCGTTCAATCCATGGACCTGTTCATTGAGTTCCAAAATAGCCGGAGCAGTTTCGTTGTTAAACCCAGAGGCAAGTAGAGTAAATTCCTGCTCAAAGATCTTGCTCCACTTGTAGCGATCATAGCGCTGGCTAAGAGAAAGAAAGCCATTGGAGCGGCCATAGTCATTTGTTGCAGCATCGAGTAATGCTGCTTCTTCTTCGAGAATTTGATCGATGGAATATCTTCTCCATAACACATAGGCCGGTTGAATATCGTCGTAGAGAGTTTGGTAATACTCATCCACAGTATCGATAAACAAATGATGTCTGTATCGCATGTCCGCTACGCGGGCAATCATTGGATCATTTTCAGCCGGCAGAATATTCACCTTCATGTACCCCTGCTCATCGGTACTGAGGGTGTCGGAGAAAGACTCGGGAGCGAGGTCGATGGCATAAGCCAGGTCAGCCACCAGATTTATGTTTTGTAATTCAAGCGGTGGTTGCAGCTCTCGGTATTCAAGTAAATCGTTGGCAATTTTTTCATAAAGGTCTTCATAGGGATCTACGAAGTTGATTGCATCGAATCGGTTTCCCGCGCCAAATCTTGTGGCTTCCGGATAGTCTTCAGCAACTGCAGCATCGGAATATATTTTGTCGAACCAGACACGGCCCGTACTATCCTCAGCCTTTACCTGAAGCTGAAGATCATGACCATCGGAATTCAGAATGGCGCCTGATACCAATAAATCCATAGAGGGATCAGTATCAGGGAGAACGCGGATGGCTCCCCACTGATTGGATTCTTCCAAAGTATCTTTCAAGAGATGGGGAAGGAACATGGTTTCCTTCTGAATAATTTCATCAAAGATCCAGTCCCCTAGTTCCGCTCTAGCGCCGGCTCTGTTCTCAGCCGTAAACACCATGACGCCAATATCAAATAGGAGATCTTCAGTAGGCGCTTCGTCGGCTCGAATTAAAGAAACCTCACCAACTGGATTAATTGGCTCTGGTTTTGGCGGAGGGGGTGGCGGAGCTTGCTGGCAACTTGCAAGAACCAGGGCCAGTGCACAAAGTATGTAAGGGTTGCTTCGAGCCTTCATGCTTATCTGCCTGCACCGGATTGGCTGCACACGATACCTCTGCTAAGAGTCTGTTCGCAATCGAATGGGTCGGACGGGGTGTCGTAACGGTTGAAAGCCTGAATTAAATTGAATGACTCACGGTTCTTGCTGGTAATAGTGGTAACCAAATTCAGCGAGCTATTGTTAGAGGCCACGGTGAAACGATGGGCGACTACCAGGTCACCCGGTAGCATAATTTGAAAAATCAGTTGCTGACCATCCCAGCCGCAAACTTCGACTCCATGTTCGTTGGAAAAGGTTTGCATGATGCCGTAGTCCATGCCGCAAACAAGATCAGCGTCGCCTTCTCGTTTCACTCTAATCTCGTTGCGAGTCTGGATAATCTCAATGGTAGATTGGCGGCTAATATATTCCGCGAGGCGAGCGAGATCAACGATATTGGCAGTACGCCTTCCTGATCCGCCCAGATTAACATTACCCACGGAAATTGGAGGCAGGGTAACTCCTAAGCCGGAGGAGGGGCTGCTCTGCTGTCTTGCAGCGGCTTCCTGGCGTATGCGCATGGTGCGATTCAGTTCATCTTCCCAATTATCACTGCGTCGAAAGTCTTTCTCCCAGAAGCCAGAGAAGTCCAATCGCAAGGGAATACTCAAGTCTAATACCGGAAGGTCTTCAGCTGAGTAGCTAAACTGAGGAAACATCAATGCCACACTAATCGAAAGAAGCCCTATCGATTTGCATGGTTTTCTAAATAGCTGTGTGACTGAGAATTTGTACATGGCTACACATTGGCCCTGCAGGCCTGTTTCTGCTGCTCTACTTTAGCCTACTTGCCCAGTATCCGAAACCGTAGAAGGCCCATCCGGGCGATACTTACCGAGCTCTATGCTTAGCCCCGATGAATGGTCCTTATAGACAACAATTGTCAAAACGTTTAGCTTGGCTAATTGTCTCTTCGGAACTCTATTTGGAGCTCTCTTAAGAACTCTCTTCGAGGCGACCGGAAACGTAATCATGGAGCACTAATATGGGTAATAGTAAGCGTAATTTTCTACTGGTTTTTTGTCTGATTCTGGCTGGCTGTGGTGAACCGAACCAATCGTCTGTGAGCCCAGCTGAAACCGCAGCTACTGAACCATCCACTATATTAGACGCCCCTCTAAGCGAAACCAGTCGTCTGAATACCTGGCTGGACGAGCAGTATGAAGAGCAATTGGACTTTAGCCCTCAGGCCCGTACACGACTCGGAGAGAAAACCGACAACCATTTACTGGACGAAGTCACTGATGAGGCTTCCGACATTGAAATGGATTGGCTTCGTCAGAGCGTCGCTTCCATGAGAGAAGAGTTCGACTACGAGCTTCTAAACGAAGATGGAAAACTGAGTTTTGACATGTGGGAATATTCTCTGGATCAGGCAGAGCGCTATATTCCTTTCAGAAGACACGGCTATGTGTTCGGGCGCGGCGGACCACAAACATTCGTTCCCAGTTTTCTACTTAGTTTTCACACTGTCGATACTGAAGCAGATCTCGCTGCCTATGTTTCCAGGCTCGAACAGATCGATCGGGTATTGCTAGACTATCTTAATCTTGCGCAGCTCTCAGCCGTTGAAGGAATTCGTCCGCCAAGGTTTTCATATGATTTTGCTCTTACCGAAATAGAACGAGTTACGTCAGGTGTCCCATTTAACAACAGTGATGATACACCCAACTCGCCAATCTGGGTTGATTTCCAAGACAAGGCAGAGAGCTTGTTTGAAAATGACACCATAGATTCAGATCAGTTGCAGGACTACCTCGAACAGGCGAGAGGAATTCTCTCGGGAGAAGTATTACTAGCCTATCAACAGATTCAGAGTTGGTTGGAAGAGGATATTGTAAACACCGATGAAGAGCCTCAAGGTGTGTGGTCTTTACCAGATGGTCAGGACTTTTACACTCAACGTCTCTCCAGAATGACCACCTTAGACCTCACTGCCCAGGAGATTCACGATATAGGTTTGGCAGAAGTCGAGCGCTTGCAGGCCGCGATGGAATCGATTCGGCAGCAAGTAGAGTTCGACGGTACTCTTCAAGAGTTTTTCGTATTCATGAGAGAAGATGATCAATTTTATTATCCCAACACCGATGAAGGACGTCAGGAGTTTCTCGACGTTAATAATCAATACCTGGACGCGATTACTGAAAAGCTCCCCGAATATTTTGGACGACTGCCGAAGGCTGCATTGGAAGTGAGGAGAGTGGAGGCATTTCGTGAGCAACCCGGAGCCGCGCAACATTATCGCTCTGGCTCCCCCGATGGTTCGAGACCAGGTGTGTTCTATGCCCATATGTCCGATATGTCGACACTGGCAATCTACCAGATAGAAGACATCGCCTATCACGAAGGTAATCCCGGTCATCACATGCAAATATCCATTCAGCAAGAGCTGACTGATGTGCCTCGATTTAGAACGCAATATCGCACAACTGCCTATACGGAAGGCTGGGGACTCTATGCAGAATGGCTAGGCAAGGAAATGGGAGGGTTTGAAGATCCTTATTCTGACTTTGGCAGACTCTCGGGAGAGATCTGGCGAGCGGTTCGACTGGTTGTAGATACCGGCATGCACTCTTTAGGCTGGACCGAGGATCAGTCGGTACAGTATTTCCTGGACAATTCACCTATTCCTGAAGGAGCAGTTCGCTCCGAGGTGCAGCGCTATTTCACTGGCGCCGGCCAGGCCACTGCCTACAAAATTGGCATGATGAATTTCCAACAAGCCCGCGCTAACGCGGAAGAAGCTCTTGGTGACAAATTCGATGTCCGTGCATTTCATGACGTAGTGCTGGGGGCGGGGGCGGTGCCAATGCCAATGATGCACGCCAGAGTCGAGCGCTGGGTACAAGAGCAGCTTTGATGCCGTTGGCTGCTCTAAGCAGTCGACCACAGCCTAAGAGCCTGATTATTAGAAGTCAGCGAAATTGCAGCTTGAGAGACAGCTAGGGAGCGGGAAAGGAGGCAGGTAAAGAGACAAGAGTTGACCGGATTCGGCAACTCTTATAAGTTAGCCGCCACTGGCACACCAGCCACATTGCTAGCCACAAAAATTGGCTAGCGAAGCAAGAGACAAACGTTCAAGCAAGCCAGATGGGGCGATCCCCCTGAAAGCGCATATTGAATCACTGCAGTGATCCTGCATTGGAGACAACATCATGATAGATTCAGCTATTGTAATACCAATCCAGAATTGACCATCTGCGAACTATAGCGGATTGAAATTTTATTCATTCTCACGGCACAAAGCTGTTGAGATATTTGGAGCTTGGTAATGGCACTACATCACGTAACTCTCGATGACAAATACATTCAAAAGTCCGGACGGGTATTCCTGACCGGAACTCAGGCTTTGGCCCGTCTTCCCATGCTTCAGCAAGAGCTGGATCTGGCAAATGATTTGAACACCGCCTGTTTTATCTCAGGCTACCGCGGCTCACCTTTGGGTGGTCTGGACAAGGCCCTGTGGCAGGCAAAAAAATTCCTTAAGGAACATAATATTCATTTCCAGCCCGGAGTGAATGAAGAGCTCGCCGCCACCAGCGTCTGGGGTAGTCAGCAACTGAATTTGTTTGATGGCGCCAAGGTCGATGGCGTATTTGCTATGTGGTACGGCAAAGGACCCGGAGTGGACCGCTCCGGTGATGCCTTCAAGCATGCGAATCATGCAGGCACTTCGAAGCACGGTGGTGTGTTGGTTATTGCCGGAGATGACCACGGTTGTAAGTCTTCGACCCTACCCCATCAAACTGAATATGCCTTCATCGATGCCATGATTCCTATACTGAATCCTTCGGGTGTGCAGGAAATTATCGACTTCGGTTTATACGGTTGGGCACTGTCGCGACATGCCGGATGTTGGGTCTCCATGAAAACTATTGCAGAGACCGTCGATGCGTCGTTCTCGGTGAATGTAGACACCAGCAAGTTTGACTTAAAGCTTCCGCCAAAGAGAGACGTAGAAATAAGATGGCCCGACAAACCTCTGGAGCAGGAAACCAGACTGCACGAAGAAAAGATGACAGCCGTGTTGGAATTCGCGCGTCTTAATCCATTGAATCGTGTTGTGGTGGAAAGCCCCGAGCCTCGTCTTGGAATCGTAACCACTGGCAAGTCTTATCTCGATGTAATGCAGGCACTTCGGGACCTGGGTTTCGATGATCAGCTTGCAGCTGATGTAGGCCTTAGCGTATTCAAGGTAGGTATGACCTGGCCACTAGAGCCAGAGGGTATCCGTAACTTCGCTAAAGACATGGATGAGATTCTGGTTGTAGAAGAAAAGCGCGGGCTGGTTGAAGATCAGTTGACTAGCCAGCTCTATAATTTGGGCTCAGAGATTAGACCGGTCGTCGTTGGTAAGCGCGACGAGAATGGAAGTGGGTTGTTAAGCGCAACTGCTGATCTAACTCCTGGCGTTATTGCTAAGGTAATCGCTGCTCGGCTCTCACAATTTGTCACCAGCGTTGAGATCGAAGAGCGGCTTGCGTTTCTTACCGAAAAAGAAGAATACCTGCATAAGCCTAAAGAACTGATCGAGCGAACACCTCATTTCTGTTCAGGATGTCCTCACAATACTTCTACGGTGGTTCCCATTGGTAGCCGAGCGATGGCCGGTATCGGTTGCCACTACATGGCAACCTGGATGGATAGAGATACAGATACGTTTACGCAGATGGGTGGAGAAGGTGCTACCTGGATAGGTCAGGCACCTTTCACAGAAACCGATCATGTTTTTCAAAACTTAGGAGACGGCACTTATTTCCATTCCGGACTTTTAGCTATACGCGCCGCCTTGGCCGCTCCGGTAAATATCACTTACAAAATATTGTACAACGACGCTGTCGCCATGACTGGTGGTCAGCCGGTTGATGGGCAGCTATCAGTTTCTCAGATGGCACAGCAATTGAGAGGCGAGGGTGTTCAAAGAATTTCCATAGTTAGTGACGACATCAACAAATACAAAAGGGCTGAGTTTCCATCTTCTACTACGTTCACACACCGAGATGAGCTGGAAGCGGTGCAATGTGAGTTAAGAGAAATTAAGGGAACGTCGGTACTGATCTTTGATCAGACCTGCGCGGCTGAAAAACGCAGGCGCCGCAAGCGCGGCATTATGGAAGACCCCAAGGTTCGGGCATTTATTAATTCCGCAGTGTGCGAAGGCTGTGGAGATTGCGGAATTGCATCTAACTGTCTTTCTATTGTTCCCGAGCAAACCGAGCTTGGACGCAAACGGAAAATTGATCAGTCTTCCTGTAACAAAGACATGAGTTGTCTAAAGGGTTTCTGTCCGAGTTTTGTCACCGTAGTGGGTGGTGGTCTTCGCAAAGCAGAAGTTATGCCTGTCGATCTTGGCAATTACGCTCTGCCTGATCCGGTGCTGCCTGAGATTGATCAACCCTATGGAATAGTACTGGCTGGAGTAGGCGGTACCGGAGTGACAACTCTTGGCGCGATCTTGGGTATGGCAGCACATATCGAGGACAAGGAGGTTTCAGTTCTGGATATGACCGGGCTGGCACAAAAATTTGGCGCGGTAGTAAGCCATATTCAAGTCTCCAATGTGGCTGGAAAAATACATGCCTCCCGTATAGCAGCCGGTGGAGCAAAATTATTAATCGGCTGTGATCTGGTGGTTGCCGCCAGCAATGATTCGCTGGTTAAGGTAGATAGAAGGCAGGCCGCTGCTGTTATCAATAGCCATGAGTCTATGACAGCAGAATTCACGCGAAATGCCGATGCGGTACTACCGGTTGATTCTATGCATGGATTGATCAGCGAATGCGTAGGAGCCGACAAAACGGCGTTCATCGATGCTCATAACCTGGCTCTACGATATCTCGGCAATACCATGGGTTCTAATCTTTTTATGGCAGGCTATGCCTATCAGAAGGGCTTGCTACCATTGTCTGGCAAGGCAATTGAGGAAGCGATTCGTTTAAATGGAGCGGCAGTAGAATCCAATCTTAAAGCATTCGGCCTGGGTCGATTATCAGCAAATGGTGAGCTGTCTGACAAAGAACATTCATCAGTGAACGCAGACTCTCAAGATGTTGCTGAACGGAGTTTTGCAGAACTTGTGAAGAGTCGGCGAGAAATGCTGGTTCGATATCAGAATGAAAGCCTTGCCCAAAGATATGAGGAGCAAGTTAGGAAGATCGAATCGGTAGAAGGTCTGTTAGGGGCGCAGTTGGAGGATGGGCCCGGTTCCAATCCACTGAGCCGCGCCGTAGCAGAATCCTATTTCAAACTTCTCGCCTATAAGGACGAATATGAAGTTGCTCGCTTCTATAGTGATCCGGCTTTTAAAAAGGCCCTCAACGATCAGTTTGAAGGCAATTACAAACTAAAATTTCACTTGTCCCCTCCGCTCATCGCCCCGAAGGATAAAGCTTCTGGTTTGCCAAGGAAAATAACCTTGGGTCCATGGACCGGCGGCCTGTTCAAAATTCTGGCTCCGCTTCGGTTTCTTCGCGGCACTGCTCTTGATCCTTTCGCTTATTCAGCCGATAGAAAACTTGAGCGTGAATTGATAGTAGAATTTGAGGGGTTGTTACTTAAAATAGAGCACGGTGTTTCTGAGCATACATTAACTGACTATATCAAACTGGCATCGCTGCCAATGAAAATTAGAGGATACGGCCATGTTAAGAGAAACAGCGTTGAGGTTTATCGCCGCGATGTAAAAGCACTAATGCATGAGCTCGAAAATGGCCCCGATATGATAAAGGTGATAGATCCAAAAGCAGCCGCCTAAAATTGCGTAGAGCATGTTAGTTTGCTGACAGAAACGTTTATTGATTAAGAAAAGCACTGAGAAGACCCTGAATGGAAATAAAGAGATTAGATGTAAGCCAGCACCCGGAGTTTGATGATCACGAGGAGTTGGCAGAATGCAGAGATCAGGAGAGTGGTCTTCATGCATTTATTGCTATTCATAACAGAAAGCTCGGGCCAGCCTTGGGCGGCTGCCGCATGTGGCCCTACGCAGATCGTGAAGAAGCCATAACAGATGTTCTTCGTTTATCTCGAGGCATGACTTATAAATCAGCAATATCGAACTTGGCGCTGGGAGGTGGTAAGGCTGTAATTATTGGAGACCCGAAGAAGGACAAGAGTGATGAGCTACTACGAGCAATGGGTAGCTTCGTTAATTCCCTGAGCGGCAGGTTTGTCACCGCGGAAGATTCTGGGACAACGGTGCCCGATATTCAGCTCATGGCTCAGAGCACCGACCATGTGGCTGGAATACGTTATAGAGCAGGGGCCTATGGAGTTCAGATCGATGGCGACCCGTCTCCCTTCACTGCCTATGGGGTTTTTGTTGGAATGAAAACCAGTGTTCGGCATAAGCTGGGCAAAAGCAATATGAAAGATCTGCGGGTTGCTATACAGGGTGTAGGAAACGTAGGGCGCCATCTGGCAAAACTTCTAGTAGAGGACGGTGCTAAAGTCTATGTTGCCGATCTCTATCCCGCCGCCATTGCCGCCGTACTCGCCGAATGCTCGGTTGTCCCTGTGGAAATCGAAGATATACACAAGCTCGACGTTGATGTCTTCGCTCCCTGCGCCCTCGGCGGGATCATTAATCAGCAACTTCTGGAAGAGATCAAGGCGCGGATTATTGTAGGGGCTGCCAACAATCAACTGGTTGATAGTGAAATGGGCGACAAGCTCCAGAAAGCGGGAATGCTCTATGCGCCGGACTATCTGGTAAATTCCGGAGGTATTATCGATATCTTCTATGAGCGGGGAGACTACGATTTCCTTAAAGTCAGGCACCATATCGAGGAAATTGGAGAAACTCTTCACGAGATCTACAAAGAATCCCAGGAGCGTGGCATAGCGACTAATAAGGTGGCAGACAGGATTGCCGAATCGCGGTTCAAGGGAGAGTAGTTCCAGCTCTTAACAGCACCGCCTCATGAGTACAGCCGCTGCGCCCCATGCCCCAAGCCTTTAGCCCTCTCACCTATACCTTCATCTCTCAGTGAACTTTCAGATTTTACTCTGACGGGATTTATCTTTATTCTCCTACTCTCTATCCTTACTACTTACAGAACTGCTAACTCCGTGTTTCACTTGGAGTGATGCCCATAAGAATAAAACAGAGGAGGAATCCCAATGTCCCCAAGTCGCTTTAAGTTTCCACTTATCAGCTCCCTATTACTCACGTTTTGCACATTTCACGCCAGTGCTCAGCAAGATTTCAGTAATGTCGAGATAATCCCCCATCATGTCGCCGGAAGTGTCTGGTATCTGGAAGGACGAGGCGGAAATATCGGTCTCTCCATCGGAGATGACGGCGTAGTGATGATCGACGATCAATTTGCGCCACTGACGGACAAGATTCTTGCAGCAATTGGAACTCTCAATGATGGCGAGATCAAATTTTTAATCAATACACATGTACATGGTGATCATACCGGCGGTAATGAAAATCTTGGAAAGATCGGTGTGTTGATTCTGGCGCGCGATGAAGTCCGGGTCAGGCTAAGTGCGCAATCTCCGGATGCGGCGCTGCCGGTTCTTACTTACAGTGATGCAATTACTATTCATTTAAACGGCGAAGAAGTGAATGCTTTTCCAGTACCTCCCGCTCACACCGATGGTGATAGCTTTATCCATTTTCGTGATTCCGACGTAATTCACTCAGGAGATGTATTTAGAACAACAGCATTTCCTGTAATTGATACCAACAATGGTGGAACTCTTGTGGGAACCATAGCAGCTCTAGGTCGATTGGTCGGTGAAGCAGGGCCCAATACGAAAATACTACCTGGCCACGGTGTTGTCTCAACACGGGCAGATGTTATCGGATTTCGTGACATGGTCATGGAAGTAACTGATCAAGTACAAACTATGGTTGAGCGCGGAATGAGCTACGACCAAGTGGCTGCTGCTGATCCAACCGAGGCATACAATGATCGCTACGGAGATCCTGAGCGATTTTTGCGAGCGGTTTATTCTGAGTTGGGTGGCGAGGATTAGTTAGGTGCTGAAAAATAACAGCTTTGCAAAACCACTCAGCTTATTGGTGTCAACGAAGATAAAACTTCTTGGCTCTCTGGCATTGTTGCTGGCGATGCAGGCTTCCCTGGCTGCAGATGTAGGCAGGGAACAGCAACTGGTCAGCAATTTTTGGAACGCAGGAAGTGAGTCGGAGCTTAGAAGAAGCAGAGACCAATTACTGGATGCGGTTCCGGATGTAGAGACACTCTACAATTTGTTCAAGGCTGGGGCCGTGTATTCCGACGAAGTAGACCAGGGTCAGCAGGAGAGTGTTCGCATTGCAGAAGATGGCACTCGATTTCCCTATGTTTTTCTTATTCCGGAAAACTATGATTCCGCTAGAAGCTACCCGGTTGAGTTTATGCTTCATGGTGGTGTTAGCCGTCCTGAATGGGAACCGGGTGGAGGCTGGTGGAGAAGAGGATACGATTCATTGATGGACGATGATAAGATTACCGTCGTGCCAGCCGCCTGGAATGATCAATTCTGGTGGCAACAGGGGCAGGCTGAAAGTATTGCTGACATTCTTCGGACCCTGAAGCAAACCTATAATATAGATGACAATAGGGTGACTCTCAGCGGCGTTTCTGATGGTGGCACCGGCGCCTATTTCTTTGCGTTCAAGCAGCCCACTGATTGGGCTGCCTTCCTCCCTTATATAGGCCACCCGGCGGTTCTGCGTAATCCTCAAAGTGGCGGCGGCTATCGCTTGTTCTTTGAAAACCTGATGAATAAACCTATGTATATTGTAAATGGTGAAAAGGATCCCTTATATCCGGTTTCTGCCGTCTCTCCATTTATAGATATTCTGGCGGACGTCGGCGTAGATCACATATTTCGACCGATTAAGGATGGCGGTCATAATACGCGATGGCTTCCTGACGAAACTCCGATGATCGAACAGTTCAAGTTGGATAATCCTCGTGACCCATTCCCGGAAAATATCAATTGGGTTACCGACAGAACGGATCGTTACAATCGTAATCACTGGATTCAAATTGATGAAAGAATGGAAGTTGGCCGCACGGCTATACTGGAAGTAGGTCGTCAAGGGAATATATTTGATGTCACCGCCGATGGTGTTGCGCAATTCACCTTATTGTTGAACCCTGAAGAAGTAAACTTTGACCAAGACATTATCGTAAACGTGAATGGCGAGAAAAAGTTTGAGCAACAAGTCGATCAGCAAGCTGAAGTGCTGTTGGACTGGGTGCAAAAGACAATGGATCGATCAATGTTGTTCAGTGCAGAGTTGCAACTCAACTTGAGATAGCTTGAAATAAAGAGCTAAAGAGTTAATTCAACCCCGACAGGATATACAGCAGATGACCAGGGTAGGTTAATATGAAAAAGAAGATTCGCCATTCGATGGATATCGCACTAACTGCTTTGGGTATTGGTGTCATCTTTACTGCTGTTATTATGGGCTACACTCTAGAGGTTAGAATGCAATTACCCATCGCGCTGTTCGGTGTTCTTCTTATGGAAGCGGGTATATGGGGACTGTCTGCCAAGTTGTTTCCCAATGAAAGAAAGTTCATTACTCTGCGTGCTGAATTAGATGGCATGGTTGATCTGGTGAGGGAGTTGAATTCTTCGGCATTGTCCGACTCTGATGCTGCTGGTGAGCACTTCGATAGAACTCTGGCGGAAATGCATGAGTCGGTAAATCGAATGTCACAGTTAGCTGGCATCCAGGCTCATGTAGCAGACCGTAAATAGCTGTTAGCAAGTTGTAGTTAGCAACAATAGTTACAAGAAATATTAAAAGCAGTAACTCGATAGCTCAACCGAGATGAGTCTTCTAAATACTTTGTCTCCATCCCATCGACTATAACAGTCACTAGCGGCAATAATTCAAGACCATGGCAAAACGAATTCACATCGCTGGACTGCAAGTAGATGTTCAACTTGCAGACTTCGTCAACAAAGAGTTATTGCCAGTGGCCGATTTGGATGAGGTCAAATTCTGGAACGATTTTTCCGCAATAATTTCTCGCTTCACTTCCCGTAATGATTTTCTCTTAAGTCGTCGTCTGGAGATGCAGGACAGCATTGATCAATGGCACAGAGATCATCAAAACCAGCCCCATGACGCCGAAGCCTATGAGCGGCATCTGTTTGATATTGGCTATCTTCTCGAAGAGGGAGATGACTTTTCCATAGGCACCGAAAACGCCGATCTGGAAATTACTGCTCAGCCAGGTCCACAACTGGTGGTTCCGGTTAAGAATGCCCGCTTCGCCTTGAATGCGGCTAATGCTCGTTGGGGAAGCCTCTATGATGCCCTGTATGGTAGCGATGCAATTTCAGAGCAGGACGGCGGGGAAAGAGGCGGCGGATACAATCCCGTACGAGGCGAGCGAGTTATAGCCTTCGCCCGTCAGTTTCTTGATCAGTCCTGCCCGCTTGCAAGAGCACCCCATGCAGATGGATCTGATGCAAGTGGCTCTCATAGAAAACTAAGTCATGTCGAAGCCCAATCCTATCGCATTGTGGATGGTTGTCTTGTGGTTGACGTCATGGGCGAGCCAGCTCGGTTAGCAAGTGAAGAGCAACTGCGGGGTTACCGGGGTGAAGCCGAGGCTCCATCCTCGGTGCTGTTGCTTAATAATGGCCTGCATATCGAAATTCTCATTGATGCGACATCAGAAATCGGTGCGACAGACGCTGCCGGAGTTATGGATGTCGTTATGGAAGCGGCAATAACAACGATACAAGATTGCGAAGATTCAGTTGCAGCCGTTGACGCGGAAGACAAGGTTGAAGTCTATGGCAACTGGCTTGGTTTGATGAGAGGAGACTTGCAAGAGACCTTCGCCAAAGACGGCGGCACTCTGACTAGAAAACTAAATTCAGACAGGGAATACAAAGCAATCGATGGCAGTGGCTTCAGCCTACCGGGACGTAGCCTGCTTCTGGTGCGAAACGTCGGCCACCTGATGCGCAACTCCGCAATTCTCGATGGCGAGGGCAATGAAATTTACGAAGGAATCATGGATGCAGTGCTCACTAGTGCTATCGCATACATCGATATTTTGAAGAAGGCCCAGGATGGTTTGCGAAACTCTCGAACTGGAAGCGTATATATAGTTAAACCGAAGATGCACGGGCCAGAAGAGGTTCATTTTACTTGTGAGCTCTTTTTCGCCATAGAAAGCATGCTAGGAATGAACGGCAATACTATTAAGCTCGGCATAATGGATGAAGAAAGAAGAACTACACTAAATCTAAAGGAGTGTATCCGAGCAGCGAGGGACAGGGTGGTCTTCATCAATACTGGATTTCTCGATCGCACGGGTGATGAGATACACACCAGCATGGAAGCCGGCCCAGTGGTGTCAAAGGCAGAAATGAAGAATGCCCCATGGATAAAAGCTTACGAAGATAACAATGTAAATGTTGGTCTGGCATGTGGGCTCGGCGGCAAAGCTCAAATAGGGAAAGGTATGTGGGCCATGCCTGATCTGATGGGCAGGATGCTGGAAGAAAAAATTGCACATCCTCAGTCTGGCGCAAATACAGCCTGGGTTCCTTCGCCTACTGCGGCGGTACTTCATGCGATGCATTATCATCAAGTAGATGTATTCGAAAAACAAAGATCATTGAAAGATCGGTCAGCGGCTAGCCGCTGGGATTTGATGACTCTGCCGTTGATGTCAGATTCTTCAAGTTTAAGCGAGCATGATATTCAGCAAGAACTGGACAATAATGCCCAGGGTATTTTGGGTTATGTGGTGCGATGGATCGATCACGGTGTTGGCTGCTCCAAGGTGCCTGATATTCATAACATTGGTTTGATGGAAGACAGGGCAACCCTGCGTATCTCATCCCAGCATATTGCTAACTGGCTACATCATGGAATTTGCAGCCAGGATCAGGTAGTAGAAACTCTGGAGCGTATGGCCGCAGTTGTAGACGATCAGAATAAACACGACCCTCTATACAATTCCATGTCTGGAGATTTTGAAAATTCCTACGCGTTTCAAGCAGCGTGCGATTTGGTGTTTCAAGGTATTAGCCAAGCAAATGGATATACCGAGCCGATACTCCATGCTCGTCGCATTGCCTTCAAGGCACGAGAGTTAAGCTAAGCAAAATAAAGCGAATTGGTCTAAATAGCGTCCAGCGGTAAATTGGTTGTGTGCTTGATAGTCTCCATAACAAAGCTAGAGCTCACATCAAATAGATCAGCCTGTATCAATTGCTGATACAGCTTGTCGTAACCAGGCATGTCTTCCACTACTGCCTTGATCAAATAGTCCAGGTCCCCGCTCATGCGGTAGGCTTCCAGCACGCCGGGGATGTTCTTCGCGACTTGTCTGAACTTTGTGGCCCATTCTTTATTGTGCTGATTGGTTCTGACAGAAATGTAGACTGTTAGCGGTAGATTCAGGTTTTCCTGATTCAGAATCGCAACCCGGCCTTTAATAGTGCCGTCTTCTTCCAGCTTTTGAATTCGCCTCCAACAGGCAGACTTTGACATGCCTACAGCATCAGCCAATTCTCCAACAGACAGGGACGAGTCTTGCTGAAGCTGCGTGAGAATCTGTATGTCCTGCTTGTCCATATACATCTACCAATACCAGAATAGGGTCGTTACACGGCACATAGTCTCACAAATATACAAATAGAGGAACAAATGTTCGAATATACTGGGTATATACGAACAAATAGAAACAATGTTTAGGAGGAGATCCTCTACAATACTGACCTTATCCTCACTTGCGCCGAACTCTGATGACTCAAGCCCTTATAGAAAAAATACGCGAATCTCTGATTGGAGAGCGACAGCTTATAGAAACTTCATTTGGCAAAAAGCCGCTGGTGTATGCCGACTACACTGCTTCCGGCAGACCGCTGAAATTTATCGAAGATTACATTCAGCAAAATGTCCTGCCTTTCTATGCGAATACCCACAGTGAGAGCTCGTTCACTGGTGCACAAACCATGCTTCTGCGCGAACAGTCCCGTGACATGATTCGAAAAGCGGTTGGCGCTGAAGATGATGACCAGATAATTTTCTGTGGCTCCGGCGCTACGGCTGCCATTAACAAGTTAATAGATATTCTTAACTTGCGGCTGCCTGCGGATTTGGATATCAGAAACAAGTTGTCTGAAAAAATTTGCGACGAGGATTGCCCTCTGGTTTTTATAGGTCCCTACGAGCACCACAGCAACGAGTTGCCATGGCGCGAGTCGATTGCAGATGTGGAAGTAATTCCGCTGAATGAGGAAGGCCATCTCGACATTAAAAAACTTGAAGAAAGATTAAAGTTGCATAGTTCCAGGAAAATTATTATTGGAAGTTTTTCCGCCGCGTCCAATGTCACTGGCGTGCTCACCGACGTGGATTCAGTTTCTAGTTTACTGCATCGATACAACGCCTTGGCATTTTGGGATTACGCAGCTGCCGCTCCTTATGTGTCTATCAATATGAACCATGAGCGCAATACGAACGCTACCAATAGCGAGGCAGGTGACATCTCCAAAGATGCTGTATTTATTTCTCCCCATAAATTCGTCGGTGGACCGGGCACTCCGGGTGTACTTGTAGTAAAGAAGAAACTGCTCAAAAATTCAGTTCCCTCCATGCCAGGAGGCGGCACTGTACTTTACGTAACTCCGGAAGATCACAAATTTATCGATGACCATCAACGACGAGAAGAAGGAGGCACGCCAGCTATTGTAGAATCCATTCGAGCAGGCCTGGTTTTTAAATTGCAGCAGGAAGTTGGTACAGACTACATCGAAGAAAAAGAACAGGCATTCGTGGAAACAGCGATGCAGCGATGGGGACAAAATAGCAATATCGAAATTCTTGGTTCTAATAGTGCCAAGAGACTATCGATTATTTCGTTGCGCATCAAACATGGTGAAAAAGATCTGCACTACGGTTTCGTGGTGGCCCTGTTGAATGATCTCTTCGGTATTCAGTCCAGAGGAGGTTGTTCCTGTGCTGGTCCTTACGGGCATAGCTTGCTCGGTATGGATATGAATTACAGCCGAAAACTGGAAAAAGAAATCAGCAAGGGGAACATGATTCTTCGGCCTGGATGGGTTCGACTCAATTTCAATTATTTTCTGGATGATGAGACTTTTGAGTATCTGTTGTCTGCTGTGGAAATGGTGGCGGAGCACGGTTGGAAGTTACTTCGCTTCTACCGCTTCGACAAAGACAGTGGTACATGGAGATTTCAGGACAGGAAAACTGAAATGCCAGCGAGTTTACTAGGCTTCAATTTTGAAGACTTTGACCCTAAGAGCCTAACAAAGGAAGCGGCACCGAATCTTGAATATCACCTGGAACAAGCCGAATCTGAACTGGCTACCAGGCTCCGCCACGCTGAGAGCTACGAACTGAATCTAGACGAGGCAGCGGAGGAGTTACGCTGGTTTGTCTTGCCGCAAGAGATTGTCGCCTTTCCAACCCTGGAAGAAGCTAGTTAACTCGTTGATATAGTAGAAAAGATATACTATCTGCTTGGTTCTATTCGGGTTGATTTTGGCGTAGAAAATTAGCCCCAATCCCCTCGAAAATGCAATAAGTTGTAGTTTTTCTCAAGATTGTTGAATCTTCCATCGTTTATTTGTCATGATAGGGACAGTTCAATTAATGCTGGCCATTGGCGTCAGTCTATAGAGGTCGTTCCGATATGCGCAAATTTACTCAGCTAGTGGCAGTGTCACTGGCCATTCTTCTTTCAGTTTCCAGTTATGCTCAAAATGGCAATGCTCGAGGCCCCATCGGCCCAAGCCCATATGACATAGTTTCTTTGTGGCACAAGCCGTTTGCCGAGCCAGGCTTTGCCTTCGGCGGTAACTCCGGAGTTTGGGCTGAATCCAAGGATAGAATTATCATCGCCCAGCGCGGAGAGACTGTACTGCCTTTTCCAATTCCTGATGACTATTTGGGATTTGCAGGAGACATGGGTTTAAACGTACTAAGAGATACTACTCGTCGAGTGTGGCAGAACTGCTTATACACTTTGAATGCAGATGGTGAAGTACAGGAACTATGGACCCAGTGGGATTACCTCTGTGAAGGCTCTGATGGTCCTGGTCCCCACCGTGTACGCATCAGTCCATACGATCCGGATAGTAAGATCTGGTTGGTTAACGAAACGTTTCATCAGATCTATGTTTTCTCAAACGACGGCAGCGAACTGCTCGCAACTTATGGTGAGAAACTTGTAGGCGGCGAAGACGAAACTCATTTCGGTCGACCTCAAGATGTTGCGTTCCTTCCCGATGGCAGAATCCTGATTGCCGATGGTCTGGACAATAACCGCATCATGATCATGGATAACGACATGAATTACCTGGGCGAGTTCGGTAGTGAAGGTTCAGGCCCTGGCCAAACAAATACTATTCACGCAGTGGCGGCAGGACCAGACGGACGAGTACTCGTTCTTGACCGTTCCGGTGGTCGTGTAAATGTATTCAGAACTACAGATGATCCTGCGGAGTTTGCATTCGAGAGATCTATCGGTGATTTGACATTACCGTTGGATATTATAGTTAACGAAAATGATTTCTGGATAACCGACCTCGGACCTCTACGATTCGTAAACTTTGATTTTGAAGGCAATCTGAAATACACCTGGTTAGTCCCAAGGGAATTACCAGATGGTTACATCGAAGTTCACACTTTTAGTGTTGATCCAGACGGCAATCTTTACGGTGGCGACAATCAGTATGGTCGTACACAGAAGTTTGTTCCAAAGGCTGGTTCTGATGCAGAGCTGTTGATCGAGCCACCCTGGGTTGGAAACTAGAAAGATTCAAAACTAGAGAGCTTGGAATTTAACTAGCTTGGGATATAAGTAGTCGCAGAAAGAGACAAGGAAGCAATATGAGAATAATAGTAAAACTTGGAAAGGTTCTCCTTGTCTCCATCATCGCGCTTCAGGCTTTCATGAGCTCGGCGCAAGATGGAGTTCGACTCAATAAGGCCATTGAGTTATTTGAAAATGATCAGGCGGCGTTCGGTTTGCTGTCATTCGATTATTCGCTTAATAACGCTCGTTCTTTGGCGAGGTCAGGTCTCGACTTCATCATTATCGACATGGAACATGCACCTTTCAATATTGAACGCCTCAGGGAGTTCATGTTGGGCATGACTGACAAGCGCTCAATCATGGAGAAGGGTAATCTGCAACCTGATGTAGTTCCCTTCGTGCGCATTCCCGCTATAGGTCAGGAAGACCTGCTGTCCCAAACCAAGCAGGCTCTTGATGTTGGCGCCTACGGTGTAATGTTTCCTTCCATAAATAACGCAGACGAAGCAGAGATGGCGGTAAGAGCCACTCGATACCCTCAATACAATGGTGTTGCTGACTACGAGCCCAAGGGTCTGCGTGGTCGCAATCCATCAAATGCTGTGTGGTATTGGGGCGTGAGAGACTATCATGCCCGCGCCGATGTCTGGCCTCTCGATCCTCAGGGAGAATTGTTAGCGATCATTCAGATCGAAACAGCGGAAGGGGTAGAAAATTTAGATGAAATTATGGCGGTGCCTGGCGTAGGCGTGATCTTTATCGGACCTTCAGACTTGAGCACCGACATGGGTTATACCAGTGCTGCCGCTCCTCAAGTGGAAGCAGCCATTCAAACTGTTCTCGCTAAATGTATCGAGACAAATATTCCCTGTGCAATTACCACCAGTTCTCGTTCTGTCGAACAGCGAATCGCAGAAGGTTTTCGATTCGTTACAGTAGGCTTGGATGGGGGTTTGTCGGCTGGCACCTCCAATGCTCTGGAGCTCGGTAGAGATGCCGCCAATCGTTAAGGGCGCTGCAATTCTTTAGAGAGACTTGTTGTTGATAGTTTCGATCAATTTGGCAGATTGGTCTGCGATCATTTCTTCAGTAAGCCTGTCCGTGATCGGAACTATTTCTCGCAACTCATTTACTAAATCGACAGCGTGTCCGCTTTCATACCACAGCTCAAACAATTCTTCTCTCGCTCTCTGAAGTTCAGCTTCAAATGCGGGACTTGCTGTGAATCTATCTTTTAGAGTATGTCCTATTGTAAGGCCTCTGCCAGGTGGTCCGTCATATTCTTCTTCATCTTCGCCGTCTTCGCCATCTTCACCGTTCTCGGCACTGGCGATTTCCGTGGTAGCTTCTTCTGTATTCTCGGGCTCGGTAATTGTTTCAGTAGTTTCGACTGGTTCATCTGCAGCTGGTGTCTCAACTGTTTCAGCTGTTTCAACTGTTTCAACAACAGGTAATAAACCCCGTCGCGCTGCAAACGCATCTTTTCGAGCAGCGCTAATTCGTTCATAGAAAACTCTTCCGAAACCCATCATTGCAAGATTCATGTCCCAGGTAATGACGGTGAATTTTTCGACTTCGAGATCCCACCACAGCAGATAATTTCTACCGGGTCCTGCCATATCATCAAAATTTCCGGTGAGTTCCTGAGTTGCAACATAGCGAGCAAAGCTGGGAACATCCAGCCAGTCATTGAGTTCAGCGTCGAACTCTTCATCGCTGGAATTATCGGTCCACTCCTGGAATCTGATAACCGGGCTAATGTCTCTCATGCCAATCGCGCTTAGCTGCAGAATATCCTCTGCATAGAGGACTGGATCGTTTCCGCGATAGATAGATTCGTTTCCATTCTGCGATTTGTAGAGCACGCCTCTCCCCAAACCAAGAGAAGCAGCGTAATTCTGATTGGGGTTTTCCAGAACCAATCGGGACATGGTATCGGATCCGTTCATAGTGAAACTAACCCAAGTGTATTTCTGACTTACTTGGCCTGAATCTTCTATCAATTGTAATGACAACGCCTCATTGAGGCTTGCTCCACCACCGGCCACCGGTCTCAGAGAAAGCTCTGTCCTGCCTTGATATCCTCTACCCGGAAAGTACTCATCGAAACTTATCAACAAAGGCAGAGTTACAGGGTCATCCTCAGTAGCGCCTCCCATGTAGCTGCGCAATCTTGCCATCAGCGGGTCAGGCGGAGGCTCATCTGCCTCAGTTGCTTCGTCGCCACTTTCGCTTGTTGCGACCGTATTCGCATCAGAGTCACTTAATTCGGCTAGCTCTACACCGGGAAGACTGGGAGTGTCAGAATCTGCAACCGCATCCGCAGGTGTGTCAGATTCGGGAGTTTCATCACCGGGAGCTACTTCGTCCGGATCAGGTGGCGGGGCCCCTCCTCTCCTAATGCCCCCCAAAGTTGAATTACCTTTTAGCCTGACCGCCACCGAAGGAATGAAAGTTCCATCGATAGTCATATCCACCTCAACAAAGGTTTTTTCCTGGAGTCGTTGAAGGTCAGACATCATTCGATCATAGGCCAGATCGTCAATTTCGATAGCTATGGAATGCGACACTGAATGATCAAAAAGATCCACTGTACCCACAATATTATGAGTAACAGTTGGCAGCATCTCTCCCTGCGAGAAAACAATGGGACGGATTTGTACTGAGCCCAGTAGGGCGCCGGTAAGCCCCAGAGCGACAACAGATCCAACAATCATGCGGATGTTCTGACGAACGCGAACAGGAACTGTTCGATTCCACCACGACCGCTTTGGTATAACTTGAGATTGTTCGTTTGTCATCGCTCTACCCTCTTATCTGGGTTGAAATGGGGTTTGCTACAAATCTGTTTGATCATATCCGCTAAGAACAGTAACTCGTTGCCCTGTATTCACTGCGGAAAGAGCATCGACCAATTCCTTGGGTTTGGAATCTTTCTTCATCTCCACCGTGTAGAACAATTCGAGTAGCGCTCCTGAACGGATGGTTTCAGTGCTTACAAGCTCAAACCCTTTTGTCATCTTCACTAGTACGTCTTCTACCAAGGCATCGAAGTCACCTTCCGGAGGTACTTCCACTTTTACAACTTGTCGATGAACGTCGCTAGCGAAAGCATTGAAGCGGTTCAATAAAATTATCACTGCGCAGATCGCAACAGTTGCAGCTACTGCCAGCACATAGAATCGTGTACCAGTCGCCATGCCAACCGCCATTACCAAAAAGATAAAGCCGACATCGCGGGTTTCCTTTAAGGCATTTCGAAATCGAACCACCGAGAGCGCACCAACCAACGCAAAAGCGCGAGCTATGTTTGAGCCAACAATAAGCATAATCACTCCGATCACCATGCACACCACAACCAGCGTCTGCACAAAGGATTGACTATAGGAAACATTCTGATGAGTCGCTTTGTAGACACTACAAATGATCATGGAAAGTAAAAAGGAGAGTGTTAGCGTGAAAATTACATCGAGTGTGCTAAATGTGCCCGATAAATCAGTGACTTCGAAATTCATTGTTATACCTCTTGTTTTTATTAGTTCCTGCTGGTTTTTTTAAATATTTATCTCTCAACTTCTTCTGGAAATTCTCTTCGGTGCTGCTGTGCTCTTGCGCCCATCTCATGCGATTCAATCGATTGGCAGTATTTTGATATTCTCACAGTGCTAAGGTTTTGTTGAGCGGCTAAATCAGTAAACCAGGAGGGCACTCGGTCATTGGCTTTCAATTCAACGATTGCCAGGTGCGGGGGGATTATGAATTGGTTGGTACTGTCAGCGCCTAAATAGAAATCCTTGTTTCTTCCCCGAACTCGATGATCGATGGTTACTCTTACGCCATTGTCGGCATCGGTGCCGATAAATGCTTCCCGGTGGTAACTTGTGATTGCAGTTGGCTGCAAATTCAAGGTTTCCGAAAAGCTTAGAATTTCGTTCACGAATTCCGGGCGAGCATTGGCGTGTTCCGGATTCTCTCTTTTGTCACACAATATTCTGGCGTCAGCATAGCTAAGCGGAATACGTCGCTTCTGAGTAACCCGGTTGACTCTCTGCTTGATCTCGACAAATGCCAGGCTGTCGTCATTTATTGAAAACGGCTCTCCATAGATGCGAATGCGCAATTTGCGTCTGAATCTCAGTCCCTCTATTTTCTCCCAGTAACAGCGTAGATCTTTTGTGTCATAGTAGAGGCTGGAAACGCGGGTAGACTCATTGTTCTTTTGGTGGGAGTCGGCAAGCATTCGTTCCTGGAGCCGATGGCGAAAATCAGGAATATCCGACTCTTGCATTAGATATTTGATTTCATAGCGATTGAAACGGTGTAGCGCGCTCGCCGTTTCTGTCAAACTGCTGTTTGCATTGCCGCTAATTAGTGTCAAAAGAGCCACTCCTTCTGCTCGCTGAACCCTAGGTCGCCCTCAACAATTTCGATGCTCAATAAAGAGGCGACAAGGTTCGAATACGCAGGCATTATGACATTATTGTGACAATATCGTAGTATTTCTTTGCACGATTGGCTCAGACACTCGTATTATCCCTGAATTATGTCATTCGTCTTGTAATCTGGAATGCAAGGTCAGATGCTGAAGGGCCTGAGTGAGCAAGAAACGTAATAGTCATTCCAATAGTTGACACACACCTTGGCAAAGCCCCAAGAGAGGATCGATCACCAAAATGCATAGCCATAATTCTTTTGTAAAAAGCATCCTGCTTATTCTACTTTGTTCATTGTCTATTGCTTGCCAACCAAGTGAGAGCGCGGACGCGAATAGTAGTGACAGCAGCGCTAGCGCCATCAAAACTGATGTGAATAACAATAGAATAGTTGTGATAGGCGATTTGCATGCTGATATCGGAGTAACGCGAAAGGCCTTTCAGCTTGCCGGTGCGATTAACGAAGAGGGGGAGTGGATAGGTCAGGCATTGACGGTGGTTCAGCTCGGAGATTTTATCGGCCGTAGCGATGACGATCGTCAGGTGTTGGATTTCATGTTCGATATTCGTGAGAAAGCAGAACAAGGCGGAGGCAAGGTACATAACCTCATCGGAAATCATGAAGTCTTCGGAGGACGAGTTGATAACCAGGCAGTAGGGCGCAGTCCTTTCTCCGCGTTCGAAGACATGGAAGGTTTGGATTTGGAAGACCCCCGTCTTCAACGTCTTCCCCCGGAACAGAGAGCAAGAGGCGCGGCACTGATGTCCGGCGGACCCTACGCCAGGAGAATTGCAGAATTTCCAGCTGTTCTGAAGCTAGGCAAAACTATCTATGTTCATGCCGGTGTATTACCGAGGTGGGCGGAATATGGAATCGACAGGATCAACCAAGAAGTTAGTCAGTGGTTGATGGGAGATAGAAGAGAACCGAACTCTACCAGAGGAGTAGATAATGGTGATGGAGTGATGTGGACACGGCAGCTTACTTACAACGTGGATTTTTATGATTGTGAGCTGTTAGAGGAATCCCTTAACATACTCGGCGCAGAAAGAATGATTGTGGCTCATACAGTCCATCGAGAAATTACTTCGCGATGTAATGACAAATTGTGGGCAATTGATGTTGGCATGTCCCGTGCCTACGGCGGAGATATACAGCTACTCGAAATTATCGATGACGAACAGCTGAAAGTACTTAGACCTTAGCTCTTACCCCTTACCCCTTTGATCTTAAGTTCCATTGATTGTTTATTCATTGCCTGGAGTTGCCCACAAAAGGGGAGTTCCAGCTGAGCCAATTTATGAGATGATGATCGAAATACTGTACATGTAGAAAGGAGTGTCTCTTGTCTGAATCATCCCGTTCCTATCCTAAACCCCGTTTTCTTTCCGTAGTGATTGGCCTCATTGGCGTTTTGCTTGTTCTCCAAGGGCTGCCACTAATTCAAGCAGGGGGTTCGTTCTACTATCTTCTCGCTGGTATCACTCTTGTTGCCGTTAGTGTCCTGCTGTTTAGAGGCGATGATCGGGGAGCGAAACTCTATGGCATCTTTCTGGCCATTACCTATCTCTGGGCATTATATGAAGCAGGATTGGATGCCTGGGCACTGATGCCGCGAGTCGCAATGTTCACCGTGCTAGGGCTCTGGTTTGTCATTCCCAGAGTACGTCGCGGACTGCAACAGGCGGAACCTTTACCCTTACTCGATCAGCTGCCAGCGAAAATGGTATTGAGTGCATCTACTATTTTGGCCATCGCACTATTACTCACCAGCGGAAGCTATGATGTGGGCACGCCGAGTGCAGCAGGGACGGGGCAAGCCAACAACCCCAGTGGCGAGTGGCGCAATTACGGTTCATCCAAAACCGGAACTCGTTTTGCAGCAGCAGACCAGATCAATGTGGACAATGTTGCTCAGCTAGAGAAAGCCTGGGAGATTCGTACCGGGGTTCCTGGCGAATTCAAGGGAACACCTATTCAGGTTGGAGATGGTCTCTACCTCTGTACTGGACAGAACATCATCCTATCTCTCGATCCCGATACCGGTGAAGAGCGCTGGCGTTTCGACCCAGATCTACAATCACCAAAAATTGGATTTTGGGATACCTGCCGCGGCGTCACTTACTACGATGTGCCTGACTCAAACCCATCGGCAGACTGTGCCGAACGTATTTTCACCGCCACCACAGACGCGAGACTAATTGCTGTTGATAAGGAAACTGGCCGGCCTTGTAGTGACTTCGGCGTTAATGGAGAGATTAGTTTGTTGGCGGGTATGGGTGAGGTTATCCCTGGTTTCTATTTCGTGACTTCACCGCCAACCATTTCCAATGACGTTCTTGTGCTAGGTGGCTGGGTTTTGGACAACCAGATGACCGAAGAACCTTCAGGTGTGGTGCGCGGTTTCAATCCTCTCACCGGCGAACTTGTTTGGGCCTGGGATATGGGTCGCGAGGATAGAAGCGGTTTGCCGCCAGAGGGCGACAACTACACCCGTGGAACACCGAATGTTTGGAGTCTAACTAGCGCCGATGAAGAACTCGGTCTGATCTATGTGCCGACAGGAAATGGTACGCCAGATTATTTCGGTGGTCACCGCAGCGAGGCTATGGATCAGTACGCAAGTTCCATCGTTGCTTTGGATGCAGCTACCGGCAGAGTACGCTGGTCATTTCAAACTACTCACCATGATATCTGGGATTATGATGTTCCCTCACAACCCACTCTGGTAGATATTCCCGTAAATGGTGTTGTACGTAAGGCAGTAATCGTTCCCACCAAGCGCGCGGAAATATTTTTACTCGATCGTGAAACCGGTGAGCCAATTACTGAGGTCGCCGAAATCGCGACTCCCCAGACTGACATACCAGAGGAATACACAGTACCCACACAACCATTCTCGGTGGGCATGCCTTCGTTCGGGCGCGAGACACTGACAGAGGCAGACATGTGGGGCATTACGCCATTCGATCACGCCGCCTGTAGATTACAATTCAAACGCATGCGCTATGAGGGACCCCTGACTCCTCCTACGACAGGGTACGGTTCGCTGTATTACCCCGGAGTTGCTGGGGGCATGAACTGGGGAAGTGTTGCTGTGGATGAGGTGAATCATCTGATGGTGGTTAACACCATGCACAATCCATCAGTGGTAAGGCTTATTCCCCGTGATGAAGTAACAGACAGCACGCAGTTTGGCATCGGTGGAGCACAATCAGGAACTCCTTATGGAGTGTATTCTTTTTTCTTTCTGTCTCCGATTTTTGCTCCTTGTCTGAAGCCACCTTATGGAGAGCTGGCTGTAGTTGATTTGGCATCACAGGAAATTCTCTGGAGACGCCCATTCGGCACAGCTAAAGAACAGGGTCCTCTGGGGATTCCCAGTGGGTTACCTCTACAGATGGGTATGTTCTATAACGCAGGTTCTGCAGTAACTGGCGGCGGTTTGATATTCAATGGCGGTGTTGTGGATAGCACCTTCCGAGCAGTTGATTTATTTACCGGTGAAGAGGTGTGGACAGATTCTCTGCCAGGTTCATCCACGGCAACGCCGATGTCCTATGTCAGCCCAGCAACCGGCAAGCAGTATGTGATTGTTACTGTTCCAGATGGTGGTGGAGGTCTGTCACTTGAGGCAGCCGTTGATGATGGGACGGATGATGAAGAAGCACCGGGTGGTTATGTAATGGCTTATAGCTTGCCAGACTAATTACTCGCCGGATAAGCAAAGATAGAGAAGTCGCTTACTCGGATTCCAGTCGTTCCAATCTAGCAAGTGACTCGGAACGGCTTGAATCTGGGGAAAGGCTTAGAACAAACTCTAACCGTGTCTTATCTCGGCCATAGTCCAAAGGCATGTAAGAATAGCCAGCAGCGGTGCTAAGCCCATCATGCTATATCAGAGTGTTACTTCAAGAGCGTTTGCTTCTTGATAAAAACCGGTGGCACTTTGATCAATTATGTAGATAAGCAGAACGACTACCGAAGCGATGACCATGTTTGCTAATTGACTTCGATTTAGCACATGATCTTCCAACAGGGATTTGCCGAGATAGATTAGTGCGGCAGGAAGACCCAAAACCAGAATCCAGAGATGTTTGTTTCTCACATAGGTGTTGAGCTCACTGAATTCGCTATACTCTGTTAATTGGATCAGAAGCACTATAAGCAAGAAAGCATATATGGCCACACCTGAAACAATCCACCCCAGCAGTTTCGGTCTTAACATGGCCCAGGCCATCATCGCGCCGTAAAGAAACAGCAGAGTGCACGCCATAATGGAAAATAGAAATGTATTTCGTAGAAGTACCAGCAGTGGAGTGGAGAAAAATTCCCCTAGAAATGAAATGGCTTCCAATTTGATTTCTGCGAAATTCTCAATGAGCAGAGACCCAAAAAGCCAATATACCAGCAGCATGGTCACCGCTGCAGCGAGGAGACTAACGATGTTGTTAGTCAATTTTATGTAAAGGAGACGGCTCGTACTCATGGGTCGGCATCGATCGAATGCTGTGTTGAATAATTGTCCGCTTCGGTATGAAATTCCGAACACCTGCATTTGCAGAATCATGATGATCAAGAGATAGAAACTGCCAGATAGCGCAGCGACGTCCTCTAAAACAGGGCCATCTTCCATGCCTCCATTACCGCTAATTAAATTTATTGCGATCAGGCAGGTCAGCCCAACCATTAGTCCTAATGGAACAGCCTGTTGTAGTCCACGTAATTGACGTTCTCGCCAATTCTCCGCAGCAATGGAAGAATTCGTAGGACAACCCTCCTGATACTTTGGAAAATAACTGCGTGCCGAGAGGTTGGTCCACTGGAATATGTTGTCTTTCTTCATTCCCAATAGATTTTCGCCATAACGTTGTCGTTTAACACCCGCTATCATTATTGCAACCAGCACCAGGGTCGCAATTGCCGATTCTATATAGACAGAGGCTCCACTAACTTCAGCGACAGCTGTTTCCCTAACTACGGTAAAGTCAGGGTATAAAATTTGATTCCAGTAAAGGAGTATCACCAAAGCCCAACTCAATCCATGTGCCATTGAGTTACTACTCCACCAGCTCAGTGAGAGCACGACAAGAATGGATTCAATCAAGATTATCGCGAAGGTGGTCTGCGCCCCTGACACATCGAAAATTGCTGAAAGAATAGTAATTGGTACTAGATAAGCGAATAGCATCAAGGCGACATAAAAAAGCAATGGAACAAGGACTAATAGAGTAGTAGGTACGGGAAGAGAGTATTCCTGTAAATAGGGAAATCCAGTTCCTTGAACCTTGCCTCTTTTGGTTGATTCGCTGAGCACAGGTGTTAAAAGGAAAATTAGACTCACTAAGACTACGGCCTGAGCGGTAATGCTGTGACCGTCCATATTTGGGTCAGTCGCCATGGTAGAGATCAGAAGCGAACCAACCGCCAAAACAGAAGCTTGCTGAATCAGCAGGCTTCGCCAGCAGAGTCGCCAGTGTTTTGATATTAATGCCTGTATGATGTTCGCCGTAGCCGACATTATTTGATTACCTCATCGCTACTGATACCCCTGCCGACTCTTGCAATAAAAATTTCTTCGAGAGTAGCGTTCCGGGACTCAACTATTTTTCCATTCAGTTGCTTTATGCCGGCGGAAAAATTTTCAGCTGTTCCAGTGTGAACAATTGTCCATGAACGACCTTCGCCTCTGGTTGCTAGAGCATTTGCCAGTAAGGGTTTTGAATCTAAACTGTCTTCAAACCGCACATTACAAAAATGGTGGGCTGAGCCAAGAGACTCCAATGGTCCATCCAGAACAACTTTACCCTGATGAATCATAGTTACATGGTCAGACATTCTTTCGACTTCTTCTAATAGGTGGGAAGAGAAAATTACGGTTCGACCTTCATCAGATATAGTTCGAACAACCGTGTTTAGGATATCCATTCGAACAACTGCATCGAGGCCACTGGAAGGTTCATCCAAAATGAGTAGCTCGGGTCGATGGGCAACGGCGTTGACCAGAGCCACTTGAGCTCGCATTCCTCTGGAGAGATCTCTTATCTTCTTAGACTGATCAAGGTCGAAAGTGGCAAGCAACTCTTCGGCATAAGCCACATCCCAATTCTGGTGATAGGCCTGGGTGTAGCGCATCAGTTCTTCGATTGTCATCCAATCGGGAATGTCGCGGTTCTCAGACAGATAGCCCATTCGAGAAAGCACCGACTCAGGATGATGAACGGGATTCTGACCAAAAACCTGCACTGAACCTGACTTGGCTCTTAGCAACCCCATGATGTGTTTAATGAGAGTGGTCTTACCTGCGCCATTGGCGCCAACCAGTCCGTAGACTTTTCCCTTCTCGGCTCGGAAATTTACTTTATCCAGTGCCTGGGTATTTCCGAATCGTCGGCTTAATTCGCTAACTTCTACCGGGAGATCACTCATGATTCTTCTCCATTGGATTTATTCTGGTTCTCATTACTCTTATCCGACTTGTTTAGAACGGACTGTCGTTCCTTGGTTATTTCAATTAATTCTTCCGTGGAATAATCCAATTGGTGGGCCTCGGCTAGTAGATCATCGATGCGACCTTCGATTATCTTGCGGCGCTCTTTGCTGGCAAGAGGTGACTCCTGGTCAGATATATAGGTGCCAGCGCCACGGCGTTTGTAGATAACACCGGCAGCCTCCAGTTCGCTATAAGCTTTCACCACAGTATTGGGTGTGACATTCAATTTGAGTGCCAGGGTGCGAACCGCTGAAATTTCTTCTCCGGCTTTTAAGATGCCGGATGCCACCATATAGCGAATTTGATTCGCGATCTGGCGATAAATGGGTACACCGTCTTTTAGATTGATTGTGATATTCATGGAGTCGTTGCTTGTCCGTTTGACTGTACCCGTATTGTGATACAATTATGGAACTTGTCAACAGTTAGACATGAAATAAATTTGGATAGGGCTGAAAGCCTTACCTAGCAGCGCTTTGAGAGCTTAGCACTAGACAGGTTTGAGCGGGATTGCGGGTATTGAGAGTGTCGAAATCACAAAATTATGTATGAAGCGAAGAATAAACGGGCTCAGGCAGTGCAGCTACCGCCGCCGAGAACGCAGAATTTTGCACAATGGGGGTGATTGAGGCTGACCGTCTTCCAGGACTTCTTTAGTGTCTTACCCAGATTGAAGCGTTGGTCGTAGGGCAGCAAGGTGCAGGCCATTACCGAGACCTTGGCATCTTCTTTTCTTTTTACCACCATCCTCGAGTTGGAACACATTAGGTCCTCTGGTCGCTTGTTCAATATACCCCAGCATGATGTTGTGATTTCCGGTACATCAAGTGACATGTCCATCTCAGGAAAAAGAATCAGTTCAGTAAGGTTGGCAGCATCAAGATTTATGGATTCGGCCTTGAATAAAGCTTTATAACCGGAACGCATATCCTCTTCGGATTCTCCCCAGTATGTTCTGCCTGCCACACTGAAGGAGAGCTCATTCTCCGATAGCCAGCTGAGGCCCTTCATGGCTGGTTTCCAGGATCGGTCTCCTCTCTCTTTTGCATGTAGCTCTTCAGTATAATGATCAAGGGACACACGAATTTTTAGGGAGTCGGAATAGTTCTGACTAAGCTCGAGTAGTTCCTCGCTATGTTTCATCATTGTCTTCATGGCGTTGGTTAGCACCAACACCGTGAATCCTTGCTGTAAACAGGCGCGCAAGATGGGAACCAATTCTTCGTTGAGGAAAGGCTCGCCGCCGGTAAAAGCAATTTCTGTTGTTGGAAATCCCTCACTGGAGATTTCGTCGAGAAGTGTTCTGACCTCGCCCTCGCTAATAAAGGCAAGGCGGTCATTTGTTGGAGTAGATTCAATGTAGCAGTTTTCACAACTTAGATTGCACAGGCTGCCAGTGTTTATCCAGAGTGTTTCAAGATCAACTGGATCAACGTGAGCCCGAGACTCGCCTTCCAGAGTGAATTCCGGATTGCTGAATTTACCTTCTCCCGTTGAGGGGTCGTAGATTTCAGTTAATTCTATATGTTGATCCACGGGTTCTCTTTTCTAGTAGCTGGCTTGGTAACTAAATGCTTAGCAATAGCCATATCTAATAAGTCGTTTGCTAAGGAAATATGTTTAGCAGCATGCCGGATCGTCGGCCGCGACTACGCTTTCATCATAGGGCATTGCGGTTCCGCAGCCTTCAAAAATACCGTAGTGATTCTCAAAATTCCCAAAGAACTCAAAGAAGGAACGGTAGCGAGTGTTGGCCAACATAAACCAGGTGTTTCCACAGACGGGCATTATTTTTCCAACTTCGAAAACATGATGATCATCAAGTTTGAATTGCAGAGGTTCTTCTTCCAGGCCGCCTAGATATTTAACTGCCTGGCCATAGTCTTCACAGGCCGCTTCCAATTCCGGGAGTTTGAATAATCTATAAGTCACAGAATAGAAGCGGTAACCTTCTGTTTTTTCCTGAACAGCCTCGTTCTCAATTGTGAGTCGACGGGAATCAACGATGCGCGGATCGGCAAACCCGACTTCCTTGGCGAGATTTGAAAAATCATTCCAATAGAGAGCGCCGCTAAGGCATTCACCATACAGTTCTTTGTCATTAACCAGATGTTGGGGAATACGGCGGTCACAATAAACATCGGAGAAATAAAATTCACCGCCTTCTTTCAAAACTCGATGAGCTTCGCTGAGAACCGCTTTTTTGTTGGCAGCCAAATTCACAACACAATTGGAAATGATCAGGTCGAAATCTTCGGTGGCCAGACCAGCAGCGGCGAGGTCTTGAATATTTCCCTTAACAAAGCTCACATTAGACTCGGCATAGGAGAACTTTTCCCGATGCCAATCGATATGGGTGTTTGCCACAGCTAGTTGCTCGTCGGTCATGTCGATGCCAACTACCGAGCCGTTCTCACTCACCAACTGGGACAGAAGATAGCAGTCTCTTCCGGCACCGCTGCCAAGGTCGAGAACTCGCAGGTCCTTCACTAAAGTGGGAATAGTTAAACCACAGCCGTAGTAGCGAGTTATGACTTCATCATGGATGTTTTTGAGAGCATCTTTAATGCGAGGAGGGTGGCCGTCAGCTGTACAGCAGGCATTAGTCTTCAAATCATCGCTACCCTGTAGCTCTTTACCATAGTAGTCCTGAACTTCTGTCTCCAGCTGTGTAACTTCTTTCACGTTGATTCCTGATTCTCTATTAGATGTGTGTACTTATTACTGGGTATGGACCTGTGCTATATAGGCCTGCTTTATATAGACCCGAGTCAGCCAAATATATTGCATTTTGGTCGCGCTGATTTCAATTGACACTTAAGGCAGTCGACGCCAGGTTAACGTACCTGTGATTCTTCCCTGTGCGTCCTTTAATGATAGTTTTAGAAAGTCATCAACGAATTCAAAGTATCTGATATTGTCTCCGCCAACCCATTCAGGGACCATGGGTGATCCTTCAACGTGGTGAATCACTGTGCCTTCGTCGAGGTCGTAGCTAACCTTTCCCCAGTAGGCAAATCCTCCGGTGACCCGTTCATCCGATGCTTCATTGCGCTGAGGTAGATCACTTGGCATGCCGAGACCAGCCATATTTCCAAATGCATCGTAACTTAGTCGGCCAATATAATTCCTATCGATTTCGCCGCCATTGGCGGGATAGCTAATGTAAGTCACCAATTCATAATCACCGATAAACTGTTGCTTTATGTCATCGATTTCATCGGCATTCATAAAGGGTACCTGCAAGCATAGAAAAATAACTGTGAACAATCGTGTAAGGAGTCTGGTTTTTATGGTCATTTGAAAACCTCATAGTTGGACAAATTCTTGTTAACCCGTTCTGTTCTTATTGCTTTACTATTTTGCCTTAGACCAATTTCTTCAAATCCGGCTTGGTAACTTTACCCATGGCGTTTCTAGGTAAGGCGTCGATGATTTTAATGTCTTTGGGAATTTTGTATGAAGACATTTTTCCGTCACACCATTTTTTCAAGTCATCGTATTTAAGTTCAGCGCCATCATTCAGGCCGATGAATGCCAATACTGATTCTCCCCAGGTCTCATCTTCGACTCCGATAACAGCGACTTCGGAAACGCTTGGATGTGTTAACAATACGCCTTCAATTTCCAGCGCCGACAATTTGTAGCCGCCGGACTTTATGATGTCGATGGATGAGCGACCCATGATTCGATAGTAGCCATCATCGAGAACGGCGACATCGCCGGTACAAAACCATCCATCCTTAAAGCTTTCAATAGTGGCTTTTTCATTATCCCAGTATTCAAGAAAAACATTGTCGCCCTTAATCCGAATCTCGCCAGGGGTATTTTCTTCTGTAATTAGATTGTCGTCTTCGTCGAAGAGTTGAGCTTCAACTCCGGGCAATGGCTGACCAACATGGCCTGCTCGTCGTTCAGCATCGTAAGGGTTTGAAATTCCCATACCGATTTCAGTCATGCCATACCTTTCCAGCAAGATCTGCCCGGTCAATTCCTTCCACTGATTAAACAGTTTCACAGGGCACGCGGCAGAACCTGATATGTTCAATCGCATTGGTCTGAAGCCGTCACAGATCTTATCAACTTGTTCCTTATCAATAGTGTCGAAGTACTGAATCAACTTCACATAGATAGTAGGAACCGCCATGAATACGTTATAGGTTCCATCGATGATCTCGGAAGTGATCTTGGGAATATCGAATTTCGAATAGAGATGGACAGTGGCTCCGGCCCATAGGCCACAGCTCAGAATATTGATGATGCCGTGGATATGATGAACAGGAAGAAACAAAGGAATCACGTCTTCCTCGCTCCAGGACCAGGCGTCGATCAGAGTGGTGATCTGTGCATTGATAGTCTTGTGAGTGCTGACCACGCCCTTTGGCTTATTGGTTGTGCCGCTGGTGAAGAGCATCATCGCCCGGCGATCAGGGATAATTTCTGGTAATTCGCGAATATCATCCGCCAGAACATCATCGACTGACACCAGTTCGATATTCAGTTCGGCGCAGAGACCGCGTAAGGACTCTTGGTAGTCGCCATTAGCAACCATGCGGGTGACACTAGCAGAGCTTAGGTAGTGATCCAGCTCAGCCACTGCAGATGCCACATTCAATGGCACGGCGATGCCGCCAGCTCTCCAGATGCCGTGCATGGTGGTGACATAATCAAGACTAGCCGGAATAAAGAAGGCAATACGCTCTTCTCTAAGATCGTCTTTGCCGTTTAGAAGCCCGGTGGCAAATCGGTCTATACGATTATTAACTTCTCCGTAGCTATACTTATTATCACCTTCGACCAACGCGGTCTTTTTATTTCCATTGCTTAAATGTGGAAAGCTGTTCTCTGACATAATCAAAATCTCTTCTCTCTAATACATTGTCTTTGTTAATTAATAAAAAGCTACAAATAGCAATTTACTAATACAAAATTCGCGAATAAATCTTTACCAATAAAAAGTTAAATACTAAAACATCGCACTAACGATGAAATACAAGATAGAAGGACCTAACAAGCATCCTACGCCAGTATAAAATGTTGCAGTCATGGCGCCGTAAGGCACCAGCTTGGGATCTGTTGCTGCCAATCCGGCAGCTACTCCACTGGTGGTTCCCATTAGGCCACCGAATACCATCGCGGATTGTGGGTTGTTAAGACCTATATGACGGGCAACAAGAGGTGTGCCAATCATAACCAGAATGGATTTAACCAGTCCGGCTGCCACACTAAGAGTTATTACTGCATCGCTGGCTCCAATTGCTTCGCCAGTTACCGGACCTACAATATAGGTCACCGCTCCGGCACCAATGGTAGTGATGGCGGCGGGGTCGGTGTATCCAAACATAACGGCGATGGCGGCTCCAACTACGAAGGAAACAATTACTCCGGCGAATATGGAGATCACACCAGCAAGGCCCGCTTTCTTAAGTTCGCTTAGATGAACACCGAATGCAGTAGCTACGATGGCGAAGTCTCGCATCATGCCGCCACCCATCAAACCGATTCCACCCAGCAGGGTGATGTCGGCTACACCGGTCCGACCGCCGGTGGTAACGCCACCCCAATAAGCAGCCAGCAAACCAAGTGCGATAGCAATGGCAGAACCGTGAATCCGACCCGCGGTTAGTTTGTCCGCAAGAAAATAAGAGAACCAGATGGTGACGCCGATAACGGCGAAGGCAACAACCAGACTGTTTCTTACAAATACAGTTTCAAGAATATCCATTAGGCAACCCCCTCATTATCGTCATCGGAGGAAGGCGTGTTGTGATTGCCTATCTTGCTTAACACCGGAACTAGAGCAAAGCTAACAATTACAGCAGCCACTCCGGCTGTCAGGGCCAGCAATCCACCTTCGGTTGCTGCAGCAACATTCTGCCTCGCAGCCATGGCGACCACGATGGGGATATACATTGCGCTCCAGAATTTGATGCCGTCGGCTGAGATGCCTTGAGTCATCGATTTGAACACTTCGGAGTTGCTGGCAAAAACCAGAAACAGCATGGCGATACCAACACCGCCAACATTGGCCGAGACGCCTAACATAACGCCGAGGGTTTCACCGATTAGCATGCCGGCAATCAGGCATGCGGAAAGTAGGGCAACACCATAAACAATCATTATTATTATCCTTCTATATATAGTGTGTCATTGGAGTGGAATGCACGATGATATGACGCGGCTGGGCTTTGTGCAATTTGCCGAAAAAGGGCATAAATAACCCGAATTTGCTGTCTAATACCATAGGTCAATTGATGCCCGTTTGACAGGCATAGGGGGTTTATAGCTTAATTGTCCTCCGGTCGGTACAGCCTCAAGGATTCGAGGGCTTTTAGTCCAATTGGCCAACTCTATCGTATTGATTTAATTGACAAATATATAAAAGGCTTTGAAATGAGAAAATTTATTAGCTCCCTTGCAGTATTGCTGATGGCGTCATTGTTTCTGACTGGTGTCAGTCGGGCTCAGAATGTCACTACGGATATTCTGGAGAACGCTCAGGATTATTCAGATCGTTGGGTAACTTACGGCAAAAATTATGGAGCCTGGCGTTATATGCCGGATTCTCAGATCAACCGCGACACTGTGGCGAATCTTCGCCCGGTGTGGATCAAACAAAATGGTGTCACCGGTGGTGCATATGAAGTAACAGCGCTAGTGAACGATGGCCGCATGTACCTCACTACCGCTAACAGTCACCTGATAGTGGTCGACCCTCTAAGCGGAGATGAGCTTTGGCGCTATGACCATGATTTCGAAAATGTGGATCTCTGTTGTGGTCCCCACAACCGTGGTGTGGCTCTGCACGAAGACAAAGTTTTCTGGGGAACACTGGATGCTCATCTAATGGCATTCGATGCGGCAACTGGCATACAGCTTTGGGATGTTGAAGTTGGTGATCATCGCGAATCTTTCTCCGTAACTGGAGCACCGCTTGTAGTTAAAGATATGGTCCTGATCGGAGTTGGCGGTGGCGAATTTGGTATTCGCGGTTATGTCGATGCCTATGATGTCAATACTGGCGAGAGACGCTGGCGTTTCTATACAACTCCTGCTGAGGGTGAGCCCGGCAACGAAACCTGGTTGGGCGATTCCTGGAAGACCGGTGGTGCGCCTACATGGGTTACGGGAACTTATGATCCAGAGACTGATTGGGTATTCTGGGGGACGGGTAATCCCTGGCCTGACATTAACAACGCTGTACGGGCGGGAGACAACCTGTACTCGAATTCAGTAATAGCGCTGGATGCAGATAGCGGCGAATTGCAATGGTATTTTCAGACATCTCCTCGAGACGAGTTTGATCACGACTCCACGTCTGAGCCGATGATCATCGAAGAAATGTTTGAAGGCGAGATGCGCAAGATGATTGTGCAGGTTTCTAGAAACGGGCACGTGTACGGTCTAGACCGTATGACGGGTGACTTCCTCTATGCGGGTGAATACACCCGAGTTAACTGGGCAGAGCGAGACGAAAGTGGCAAGCCTGTTCTTAAAGAAGAACTATATGAGCCCAGAGATACCATGATCTTTCCTGGTCTTTACGGTGGTAAAAACTGGCCGCCGGCTTCCTATAGCCCGGATACTCATATGCTTTATATCCCAACTACGGAATGGGGCACGCGCTTCATTCGTCGTGAAGGAGAGGCTCGGGCTGGTGTCATGGACCTGGGCGGTATTCCCCAGTTCGATACCACTGGAACTGGTTGGGTAGTAGCTTTCGATATGCTATCCGGTGACATCGCCTGGCAGAAAGAGATGCCAGGCAACTTCAATTGGGCGGGTACTCTAGCAACGGGTGGTGGACTGGTATTCTCCGGCGCGCCTGATGGATATATTTATGCCATGAATGATGAGACAGGCGAAGTCCTTTGGAAATTTCAGACTGGCAGTGGCCTCTATGCACCACCAACAAGTTTTACTATCGATGGTAAGCAGTATATTGGTATCGCGTCAGGAACCATGAACCCTGCGTCCAGAGCTGGAGTTTCCACAGGTATCTCTCCTGGAAACTATATTCTGTTTAGTTTGTAAGGATTTACATCGATATGAATTTAATACATTTGATGAGATGGGTTTTAGCAACCCTGGTCATAGCATCTCTTCCCGCAATCGCTGTTGCCGGAGTAGGGGAAGGACAAGAGTTGTATAATAGTTTCTGTCAGATATGCCATGGCGCATTGGGCGAAGGTCAGGCTAAGGGTAAATCTCTAACAGATAATACGGCCAATAGTCTTAACGACGCGGACTTGATAGCTGTTATCAGCGAAGGTCGTGCAGGAACTGGAATGATCGCCTGGGGTGGATCATTCGGCGAAGACGAAATTTTCGATATCGCTTCTTATGTTCGAACACTTCAGGGAAAGCCAGGATTGAATCTGGGCGATGCGGACAGCACGGTGAGCGACGACCCGATGGTTTTGGCTGGGGAGCAGTTGTTCAATGGAAACGTCGGCTGCGTTAGCTGCCACAGTTATCGCGATCAGGGTGGAAGTGTTGGTCCATCTCTTGATGGCATCTCTTCACGGCTTTCCGGTGATGCTCTCGAGCAGGCAGTTCTCAATCCATCGGCTTCAATAGCCAGCGGTTATGAGGCAAAAATTGTTGAACAAAACGATGGCAGTATTGTCCGTGGACGGTTCAGGAATGATTCAGAGCTGGCGGTTCAATTGCAAAGCGAAGATGGAAGCCGATGGGTCACTTTCTTCAAAGATCGGGTTAAGTCGATATCTGACTCCAGTGAATCTCTGATGCCGGAAGTGTATGCCACTCTTGGCGCGACTGAACAACAACAAATTTTGGCGTTTTTGAAGTCACTCTAAGTCAGGTCTAACTTCCAGGCGAAGCGATAAAAATTAAGAAAAAGCAAATCAGGAAATAGGGTAGATTATGGAATTTAATTTTGATCCTGCAACACTAACAGCGCTAGCGATTACTTATGGCACGAAACTGGTAGCCGCGGTTGCCACTCTCGTCATCGGATTGATTATCGTTCGCGCCATCGTGGGCGTGTTTGGTAAGGTGCTCGATCGTAGCGGTGTGGACGTTTCCCTCAGAAGCTTTCTTCTCAGCCTGATTAGTATGTTGCTTAAGGCAATGGTGTATATCACCGCCTTGGGTATGCTCGGTGTTGAAATGACTTCTTTCGTAGCGCTGATTGCTGCAGCAGGTTTGGCGGTTGGCATGGCTCTCTCGGGCACTCTGCAAAATTTTGCAGGCGGCGTGATGATCCTGCTTTTCAAACCCTACAAAATAGGCGATTTCGTTGAGGCTCAGGGCTATGCTGGCGTCGTAAAAGATATTCAAATTTTCACAACTATCCTGACAACAGGCGACAACAAGACGGTTCTGATTCCTAATGGTGGTCTGGCTACAGGCTCATTGATAAATTATTCAACCCAGCCTAGACGTCGCGTAGATTTTATTTTCGGCATCGGCTATGGCGATGACCTCGACAAGGCCTATGAAGTGTTGGGCAAATTGATCGAGGCAGATGACCGGATTCTCAAGGATCCAGAGCCATTTATGGCCCTGCATGCATTGGCGGATAGTTCAGTGAACATCGTAGTTAGAGTGTGGGTGGAAGCAGGCGATTATTGGGGAGTTTACTTCAATATGAACGAACAGGTTTATCGTTCATTCGGCAACGAAGGTTTGTCAATTCCATATCCGCAGATGGACGTGCATGTGCAGCCTGCTGATGGTTAGTAGGCGTTCTGCTGCTTCTTGGTTCGAGTCAGCTTAACTAGAACGATTGATTTATATAATTGGTTTAGATTAGGCTGGCTTAGAATGGTTTTCTTAGAATAAAAAGAACAGCAAGATACCGAAGAATAAAATGCCAGTGGACAGGCATAAGATGTATACAAAGGATGCCAGGAGAAATTTCAGTACGGTAACAAACTTACCCTGTTGGAAAAAGTTCTTCAGGCTCAAGAATAGATAGGCAACTATCCATATCATTACGCCCAACCCCAGGTAGTCAAACCCCGCGCTAAGAAAGGCTATTTCCCACTCTGCCACAAAATCTGACAGTATTAGTAGAAAGAACGACAGAATAATAAAGGCATGATTATGCAGCGCCAGAACAAGGTGCTCGACGTAGAAACGTCCACTTCGTATGTAAAATATTTTCTGAATAAGCGCCAATACCGGAATCATCATTAAAATAAAGAATGTGATGTATTCCAGCGTGCCGAGAAAGAATTCCGCAGGGTCTTCCACTATTCGATTAAAGTTCGCTTCAGTCTGTGATCTAACAACTATCCTAAGATTTTCATTTGCCCCCTCCGATAAAAAGGGAAGGCTAAAAGCATCTATGCTCAAGAAAAGGTCTTCCAGGTCTCCTTCATCCGTATCGATAATGTCATCGCTGGTAATAATGTCTTCTTCGTCGAAGCCTGTGCCGAATTCAAACTGCAGTGAGGAGTCCTCCAGAGTCTCATCAGGGTTCGCAGTGGAATCTTCGGACTCAACGACTTGGCTCTCTGACAATGCGCTGCGCATGGTGCTAATTGAATTGAAGACAGAGATAAACAGGAAGAATGAAATACTGATAACCAGGAACAGCCGAAGCGGGGGGTGTAGCTCATGCGCCGACCGCTTACATACTCAGAACTCAGAAAACCTGGCTTGGTAAATAGGTAGTAAATCGTACGATAAGCTCTACCATCGAGCTCAAATAAGGAAGTGAATACTTCGCCGAGGAGCCTGAAGAATGGCCTGCGCATGTCTCGGCTATGTTGTCCGCAGTTGCTACAGAAGTCTCCGTGCAGAGAGCTGCCGCAATTCGGGCAAGGATTGGTATCGATGCTAACTATTTGTTGGTCGGTCATTGAGCTTGGTTCCACCGTCACGCCCGAGCAGGCAGTGACGAATATCTGTAGATATCTACACTATCAGCTATCGGATAGGAGAGGCAGAAATTAAGCTTTGTGGCGAAATGAAGCTGAGAAAAGTATTCCTACCCACTACAGCATGCTTTGGTCCTGTAGGGGCAGGAATTCTCAAGGAGCACCGCGCTGCAGGAACGAGGTGTGGCGACTGCAGCGAAGTGGTGCAAAACACGAAGATATCATCATCTTGTAGTGCGGGAGGAAAGATACCACTATATGTAGTGAATCTCAAGTTTTGAAGAGAAGAGCATAACTAGCTAAAATATACTAAAGGGAATACTTTATTTATATTCGGATAAATGAACTCCCAAGCAACTAGCGAGTTGTTTTAGATAAATAATAAAGTAATAACTATACTAATTATGGAGTACAGTCCGGGTTCACGCCGCTGTTATTAGCAGCCAGGCGTAAACCATTCGCGTGATCCATTAAGCTAGCGAGCTCTCCCATGCGTGAAGAGGGAGAGGGGTGGGTGGAGAGTAACTCCGGTGGGCGCGCACCACCTTCTGCTGACATGTTCTGCCAGAGCTTGATGCTTTCCTCTGGATCGAAACCGGCGTTTGCCATAAGCATGATGCCAATGGAGTCAGCCTCAGTTTCCTGAGTTCGGTTGAATGGTAGAAAGAGACCATACTTTGTTCCCACATCTAGAATTTCAATAGTTGTTTCAGACGCACCCAGAATCTGCGCTGCAGCAACCCCTACATTTCTTAGGGTAGATTGGCTGGCGCGCTCATTGCTGTGATTCGCGAGAACGTGACCCACTTCATGAGCCATCACTGCCGCTAGCTGGTGCTGGTTCCAGGTTACGGAAAGCAAGCCGTTATATACGCCGATCTTGCCGCCCGGAAGTGCAAAAGCATTTGCCTGCTCATTGTCGAAGACAGTAACTTCCCATTCGTTATTATTTCGTGGACCTGGGTCCAGGGCATTAACAACGTAATTCGCTACACACTGGACGAACTGCTTCTCACGAGCGTTATCTGATATGGGAATCTCAGTTTGCATCTGTCGGTAGGATTGCTCTCCCTGCGCGGCCATTTCGGCCTCGGAATACAGCATCACCTGACGTCGATCCATGGGTGAGCTTACACATGAAGCGAGCATTATTGCGCCAAGGGAAAAACTGAACTTTAGAAGAAGGGTAGATCTCATACCGGCTGCCTGTCACTGATTCATACTAACAGGGCCGAAAAAACGGCTCTGCTGGGAATTCACGGGGACGGAATTCTCACTATCTATTCCCCGTAAACAACAGAGCCGAGTATAACTAAAATCAAAACTAATGCTCTAGAAATTGCACTCCTGGGCTTCCAGCTGAACACGAACTTCATTGCCCTCTTCATCGATTACTCTCTCGAAGCAATTGCCCTCAAGATCTCTGAGTAATCGTCTACCACTGGCTATGGGAGCCGGGCCGGTGCTTGAAGATTGCGGTGCATAGATCACCTCTCGCTCTCGCACGACAGGCGCAGACCGATAGACAACACGCTCAGGACGTCTGGATGAGTAACGGGGAGTAGAGAGTAGCGAGCCAACTACTATACCGCCCAGAAAGTTTCCAGCGTCGAAATGGCGATCTCTGTACCGCGATCGGTAAGGCGAGTAGTAGCCGCCATAGCCATAGGAGGAATTGACATAGCTACTGTTTCTTCGACCCGATCTACCGTAGTGGTAGGGGTTGGCTCTACGAGAATAATTTCGGGAATAGTTGCGATTACTGTAGCCGCCGTATCCGTAGCTGTCGTAGCCACGCCGATGGCTTCTGCTATCCGCGCTGGCCGTCTGGCTCAGCAGTAATGCCGCGAGTAAGGAAATACCGAGTATGTAACGCTTTCCAATCATGACCTGTGCCTCTTTTCTTGTTTTCTATAAAGGGCGAAGTAACTCAACTGTCATCTTACTGAGGCTGGATGAATGTAAACTGAATGAAACTGACTTACATTGGGACTGAAGATTTAAAGAGAGAAGAGGGGTTTGCCATGGCTATCTTGGCTAGAACGGCACGCGACGCTTCGCTTAAGGCAGCGTCTGGAAGTCCCTCTGAATCAATGGGATACTGTCCGCTCGTTATGCGCCGATTATTAAGGGCGTTATGCTTCTTAAGAGCTAATCAATGGACGACTATTACAGAACAAGAGCGCCATACTACGATCGCGTTTATCACTACCCGGAGCGAAAAGCAGATATCAGCTTTCTCCAAGATCAACTTCCCGGCAAGTTTGAAAAATTGAACGTCTTGGAGGTCGCATCAGGCACAGGATTCTGGACTCAGTTTATTGCCAAGAAGGCAGCATCGGTTCTGGCAACTGATGTACTTCGAGAACCACTGTTAGAACTCGAGAAACGCTCCTTACCCGAATCAGTGTCTGTTGCTACAGTTAGCGCATTTGATCTTCACAAAATTGGCAGGAAATTTGACGGTGCATTCATTGGTTTGTGGTTGTCTCATGTTCGGCTCGAAGAAATTCATCAGTTCTTCGATTCCTTGCATAAGGCTTTGAATCCCGGAGCTAAGGTTATCTTGCTGGACAATACGAAGAGTCAATGTCAGAGGCACCCTATAAGTAGGAAAGATGAGCAGGGCAACACATACCAGGAAAGAAAGCTTGATGATGGATCTGTTCATGAGGTTCTAAAGAATTTTCCTGATGAGGCAGAGCTAGCGGAATATGTACGCGCTAATGGTTCAAAGCTTGAATATTTGGAGCTCGAGCATTTTTGGTTATTTGAGTATGTGTACACCGCTCACTAGCTAACGAAGATAGAAAGGCTATATCCATGAAAAAAACTTTGGCGCGGTCCGTCATTATTGGTCTCATTCTGGGTGTTTTGTCCATGGCTTTGGCAACCCTGGGCTTAGCAATATCATTCTTTGAAATATTGAAACCAATACTTGCCCCCGGTGCGTACCTTGTGCGATTTTTGGGAATCAATACAAACACTCCGATTCTTTTGTTTCTTGCTCTATGCCTGAACGTAGTAATCTATTCACTATTCGTAATGGGGGTCCTTCTTACACATGAGCGTTTTTCAAAATCTAAGTAGTCTTGTGTTCGATTTGGATGGAACCCTGTCTGACCCCAGTCTTGGAATAACTCGCTGCTACAATTACGCTCTCGAGCAACATGGTTATGAATCTAGAGAATATGAATCCTTGCTTGATCTGATCGGTCCACCTTTGGAAACTGGTTTTGCTTCCTTGCTTCCTTGCTGCCAGATGCTGACGAAGAAGAAATCCTGAGAATAATATCGACCTACCGAGAACGTTTCTCTGACGTAGGGTTTTCCGAAAACACAATTTATTCGGGGATCATTGAAGCTCTGGAATTTTTCAAAACTAGCAACGTAAGAATGGGAGTATGCACTTCCAAACGAGTCGACTTCGCTGAGAGAATTTTGTCTCTGTTTGATATCTCAGACTATTTCGATTTTGTTAGTGGCGGCGATATAGGGATTACAAAAGCTATGCAGCTTTCTCAGTTATTGGAAAATAAATCAATCGACAGCGACGCCGTAATGGTTGGCGACAGGGCGATAGATATCACCTCCGCCAGGGCCAACAATCTTCAGGGAATAGGCGTGCTCTGGGGTTTCGGCAGCTACGAAGAGCTTTCTGGTGCTAAGCCCAGCGCGATCCTCAAGTCCACGAAGGAATTCGATTCCATCATCGCTTAATAACCGAGCCGAGCCGAACCGAATTGTTCCTGCAAGCACCACCTCATATTGATTACGATCAATCAAAGCTCCGACTAATATTGATATCTCGCCGAACTTGGAACTACCATAAAAGTAGTGGGGAGCGTGCCGATAGAGGCATCCCTAAAGTCCGTCCCGAAAGGAGGAGTACTATGAGTAAGCGTACTGAATACGAAGATTCGGTGAGGCAGAAGTTCGCGGAGCTGGAGCAGGAGATTGACAAGCTAAAAGAGCAGCTCAAGAGCGCTGAAGCCGAGCTGTTGCCCGAGCATCGTGCAAAATTCGAGGGGCTTCATCAAATCCAGATGAAAGCCAAGCAAAAGCTTAGCGACTTATTGGAAGCTAGCGACGAAGCTTTTGAGGGATTGCAAGAAGGCATAGAACATTATTACAAGGCCGTCGGCAATGAAATGATGTCCTATCAAGTAAAGCGAGACGATTAGAGCCTCAGTCGTAAACCTTCAGTGGCGATATTGTAACCTTCTGCTTTGACGGTTTTGCTTTGCTCGCTGCTGGGGTCCAGCAATGGATTAGTATGGTTCATGTGAATGAACCATACTTTGTTTCTTTCTTCCGCGGAAAATTCTTGAAAAAGTTCCAGTGATTCCGAGACAAAAGGGTGGGGTATCTGAGACATATCTCTTCCCGGCAATTCTTTGTCGTCAAAAAAGGTGGCATCGATTAGGGCATAATCAACTGTTCGAATAAGTTCTACGATGCTCTCTTCCCAATCAGACCACTTATTAATGTCAGGAATAAAAATAGCTGATTTGCTTGGTCCCTGAATTTTGTAGCCTACGGTCTCTGAAAATTCATCTCTATGGGGAACCAAAAAGGGGGTAATACGCAGGCCATCAAATTCCTCTCCCACTCCGTCTGTCAGAGAATGAAGCTCAATGTTTTGAAAAGCTACTAACTGACTCCAAGGCCCGTTGCTGCGGAGGAAAGACTCCATTCGAGGCATGGCGTATACCGGCACGGACGATGCACCCATTGCCTCGTGCCCTAAGAACATCAAGCCGGCATAGTGACCGATGTGGGCGTGGGTCAGAAAAACTCCAGCCAGATCGAAGCGATCATCACTTGCCTCCGCCTGTAGTTGATAAAGCTGATCCGGGAAATTGGGAGTGGCTTCGAAAATGAATTTTTGCTCTGTAGAGGGATCAATCAGAGCGACTGATGTGGCTCCTCGTCTAAGCAGTGAATTTTCCCAGGCCGGCATGCAGTGTTCGGCATAACATCCTGTTTGTGGAAAGCCGGCATCCTGAACCACGCCCAATATATAGAGATAGGGAGAGCTCTCTTCCGCTGAAACGCTGGCATGAGAAATGAATAAGGAGAATACGATTAGCATAGACGCTAGTAATTTATTCGCTGCGATCTTCTTGGGCGCGTCGAGACTTCCAGGCAGTTTTGCGAAGGGCTTAAGTTTCATTTTCAGTAGTTTCGGGCTCTATCGAATTATGTTTGAACAGTTTTGATCTCCACAGGGCAATAGCCAAAGCAAGGAATGGAATGGCAACAATTATGCCGGAAAGCATTCCTGAACCACGACTATCCATGGCGGTCCATATCAGCATTCCCACTGAAATCTGTAGTGTGTAAACACCTGCCCATGGGAACATCCAGCTCTTCATTTTCCAGAAACCGTAGAAGCCGAATCCGTAGACGAGCCAGTGAAGTACGGCGCCAGCCTTTGCGGCCCATCCAGTAAATAAAATCCCAAACCAGACTTCCTGGTCTTCACTAAGGGCCTTCAGAAATATGTCCCAGGGAAGGTAGATGACAGTCATATAGCCGCAAAACAGCATTAAGCAATTCATCCACCACGGGCGTTGTTTTAGATTGTTTATAAGTGTTTCGATGGGGTTCACTTTTTGGGAATCGGTATTAATTTTCTTACCCTCGTTTTGTAATCGGAATATGAATCGCCGAGAGAGGCTTCCAGATCTTTTTCTTCATAGTGAAGGCCTATCATAATATATACAGTCATCATTGCTGCGAGGCAAAAATGGGTCATGGACATATTCGGCGTAAACCAGAGACCCATTAGCACACCAAATTGTAATGGGTGGCGAACAAACTTGTAGAAGAATCTTTCCGTATAGCTCGGATCTGGGTCTGGCTGATCTCTGAAATGGTTCCATACCTGTCTTAAGCCAAATAGCTCAAAATGACTGATCAGGAAGGAGGATAGAACCACGACAACCCAGCCCAATAGATAAAGAACAAAAAGAATGCCTCCCAACATGGTGCCTTCTACATTCCACAGGCTGCCGTCAATTGTCTGCCAGTTTAAAGACATGAAGATCATCAAGATTCCGGAGAGCATAACGTAGGTACTACGTTCGATTGACTCAGGAATTATTGTAGTCAAAACTTCCTTGAATCCGGGCCTCGCCATCACGGTATGTTGTAGGGTCCAAATTAACATCAGGCCCGTGTTGATAAGCAAGGCAGTGCCCAATGGGCCTGCTGAACCTGACTCAATGTGCACGGGCATGAAATCCCAGGAACCTACATAGAGTATGAAAAAGGTCAGGCCAGCCATTCCTATGGCATAGGAAATTAAGCCGTAAAGTAAGACTAGAATTTTCATTGCGATGTTCCCCTTTGTAATTATAATTATAATTATAAGTGAATCTGCAGCACCCTAAAGCGTGATCTTACTTCCCGTATCAACCATGCCATCTTCTAATATAACGGCCCGAAGACCGCCCTTATGAACAAGCTCGGGTAGCACTGCAGAATGCACAGTGGCTTTTAGAAATGAACATGGCTCGCAAAGTTCAAAGCCTCGGCACAGGGCAGAGCCCAGTCTGAATTCTTTCCCTACCAATGCGTTGAGATCGATGCCACTGCATACAATATTTCGGCGGAAATCACCGTAGCCTAGTTCAGCATTATTGTTAGCAAGAAACAGCTCGAGTTCTTCGCGAGAAATAAGAGTGACCTGGTTCTGCTTAGGCTCTTTTCCATCTGCGAGGGCAGCGCTTGAATTACTGTGATAACGATCCCCCTTGATTCCTTTGCCTGCTTCCAATTCTGCAGACTGTACTTGTTGTACCGAATCTTTAGAGTTCGTTGCTACATATATTCCTTCAACACTCCCAGCGGAATTCTCTCTGCTCCCTGCCGAATTCTCCCTACTTCCTGTCATATGCTTTCCACCACCGATGAAGCCTTGCCGTCAGTCTGTTCGATTCCGGTAAGTAGCTCGGGTTCAATTCCATCTATACAGCCTACATTGAATCCAAACTCTTTGGGGTTCATGCGCCGTTGATGATGTGTATAAATTCCACAAATGGAACAAAAGTAGTGCTTGGCCACTTTGGTATTCCACTGGTAAAGGCTCAATAAGTCCTCCCCCTTCGTCACCGAAAGCTCCGAAAGAAGTGCAGTGGCCATGATCGCACCTTTGCGGCGGCACAGGGAGCAGTCGCAGCGACGCAATCCGCTGAGCTCGCCACAGTCCACTTCAAAATGTACAGCGCCGCAATGGCAACTTCCTTTTAGAATTTCCATATACCCGCTCAACTATCATTACTAATTGGCTCAGACCAGGCAGCCCTTCTTCAATAGACTCAGCTCAACCCGAAATCAAGGCCAGTACTGCGCCCGCAGGATCTTCGATAATACAGAAGTCACTGCCTCCCATTCTTCGGGGGCCATCAATTACTTTGCCGCCTCGCTTCTCACACTGTTCAGCACTGTCAGCGACACTGTCGACTCGTACGTAGATCATCCACTGACTGGGAATGTTCGCATTTCCACCTCTGGCGTGACAGATCCCAGCGACCGTGGTGTCAGTGTCGGGCAAATTGACATTGTAATCACTGTACATGCCCATATCGACTTCACTACTGGACCAACCCACAACGGAGCAGTAAAAGTCCTTAACTCGACTGGCATCTTCGACAGTTAGATCCATCCATTCGATTTTGCCGGTGTTGGAAGGCTTTGCTACTTCGGTCTCTTCACTCTTGTTTTCATGCTCGCTTTCATTCTGGTTTTCAGTTTCATCTGTCACTTTCAGAACTCCTTTTCATCTTCCAGAATATGAGTAGCTAGACCATCCAGGCTGACCTGGTTCTTGTCACGCCAGTAATCTTTGATGCCTTGCTCGCCTTTTGCGTTTATCCATTTGTCCATGTTGTCCCGCTCCTCCTGAAATTCATAGAAGGGAACTCCAAAACCGCAGGATGTCTGTACTAGTTCGATTTCAAATTCCACATATTGCCGAGCGCCTTCCTGAAGTTCGAACAGTGATGCTAATTCATCCCATTCCGTATCATGAGGATGGATTGCTCGAGCGGTGCCATAGAGACGCAATATCTTGGGATTGCCATCGAAGGCGCAGAACATAATAGTCATGCGTCCGTTCTCGGCAAGGTGGGCGGCTGTTTCATTGCCGCTGCCTGTAAAATTTAGCCAGACAATTTTGTTGGGGGAGATAATCTTTAGGCTGTCATAACCTTTCGGAGAAACATTAACCGTGCCTCCATTCGCAGCAGTCCCGACAAAATAAAGTTTCTGATGGGCGATGAATTCTATATGTTCATCGGAAAGCTGAGGATAGCGGCGTGCCATTGTTTTAGACCCGAAAGTTACTGATCTCAAAAAAAGTTGGGGCAAGACCTACGGTCTTACCCCACTCGTGTTTCTAAACTCTATGTGCAAAGCCAGTATTATTCAGGGAGGCTGAATACGTATATGGCGTTACCCCATCGAGGATAGATGATCTCGGTAGCAATAACATCGGGAACCGCTCTAGGGCTGGTTCCGCCATTGGCAGATGTTACTGCGATGTATTGCTTGCCATCGATTGCAAATGAGACAGGGTGTCCTTGTACAACAGTTCCCAGTCGAGTCTTCCACAGGACTTCTCCAGTGTTCACGTCGAAGGCTTTAAATTCTCTGTCCAGGTCTCCGGCAAATACCAGGTCGCCCGCCGTAGATATAGTTCCAGTGTGGAAGGAGGCGCGTTGCTCATGGCTCCACACTTCTTCCATGGTATCTACATTGTATGCTCCGATCTTGCCGAGGTTACCGTCGGTGCCAGGCATCTCGAAGAACTTTCTGCTTGCAGCCATTCCGCCGCTGCCCTGAACCATAGCAACTTCCCGCGCCGCGTTTTCAAGGCAGGTCTGACTAAGCGGGGCAATCATTGTTCCAGAAGGCTGATGATAGGTCATTGAGTGCCAGTCCTTCCCGCCGGCGCTACTTGGGCAAGCCGAGGTCCACTCATTGAGACCGGCATTCTGAATGTCTTCACGATAAGTGACTTCACCGGTGTCAGGATCGATGTTAGTAAACGCATTCTGGAAAACCGTTTCCTTATATCCTTTGAACTCGCCGGAAACGCGATCGTTCTTCCATAGAATGCCGTACTTACCCAGAGAAAAAACCAGTTTCTCGTCGCCACGATTTACCAGCACTCTCTCGAACACTTCATCCAGATCGAGCGCTTCGGCAGGAACATGTTGGAAAAACCAATCCAGTTCACCAGTGTCAGTGTTCACCGCAACTGTTGAATTGGTGTACAGGCCAACATCGTCAATGGTCATGCCGCGGCTCACTGGTACCCAGGGTTTCTGTTGGGCAGTTCCCCAGTAAGTAAGTTTCAGCTCGGGATCGTAAGATCCGGTAATCCAGGTTTCACCACCGGCACGGAACACGTCGTCCAGTCCGCCCCAGGTATCGCCGCCGGGCTGACCCATCTCGGCGATGGTTTCGAACTGCCACTGAGTTTCTCCGGTGTTGGCATCGAGGGCACTGATATAGCAATCTTCTGGAATGTAGTACCAGCAGCCTGCTAGCCCCTGAATTACTTTTCCGTCCGCCACAATAGGTCCACTGGAGTTGTGAAAGCCTTTGCTGAATTCTGCTATTTCGGTTTCCCAGACCTGCTGGCCGGTGCGCGCATCAAGAGCGATGACGCGAGCATCGGTGGTAGCTTGAATAATATTATCGCCGTAGATGGCAATATTTCGCATGTCCTGACGATTAGCAGGGCCTGCCCAGTTTTCCCAAATTAGTTCACCGGTTTTGCCATCCAGTGCCTGGATAACATTTCCGGGGTTAATCAGATAAATAATTCCGTTGTATACCAGAGGTGCTGGTTCGGAATCACCTTCGTGCATATTCCAAACCCATTCCAATTTCAATTGACCGACGTTCTCGGTGTTGATCTCATCAAGAGGGCTATAGCTGTTCGCATCGTATGTTCGCCGATGCATTGGCCAGTCACCGTCGGCCGGATTTTCCAATATGGCATCTGTAACCGGTACGAAAGGTACAAAGTCATCAACGTTGCCAGCTACAGTTACACCTTCAGGAGCAGGTGGCGCTGGACGTTGCCGTCTTGCAGCGATTGCAGATACATTGTCTTGAATGACCAAATCAGAACTGGCAGTTAATGATTCCGTTACAGTGTCCATGCCGTTCTCAGACAGGATATGTGCAGTCAGGCTCAGGTAATCATCAGCAGTAAGAGACGAACCGCCGCCAGGAGGCATATTGGTCTGAATACTATTCAGCAGTGGTGTCGGCGTTCCGCTTCCCCAGCGCTGCAGGAAAGTATTTCCTGAAAGAATAGGCCCCAAGGTGGTGCCTTCAAGGTTGGTGCCATGACAGGCAGCACAATTTGTAGCAAACAAGTCAGCGCCTTGTGCGACTTGGGTCTCGAACCCCGTTAATTCAGCAACCGCCGATGTTGTCGCTGGAGCTGCAGATTCCTGCTCACTTCCACATGCGGCAAGAACTACAGTGATTGATGATATTAGTAGTGTGCGTCGAATCGCTTTACTGGAAATTATTGTTGTGATTTTCATTGTTGTGTTCGCCTCGACTAGTTTCTTGCAAAGACCCAACCCCGGAGTTCACCCGGTGCGTTGGTCTCACTGTGAATTTGAATATAAAGAGAATTGTTCTTAAGAGCTTCAATCAGTTCGTCACTTAGCTCTAATTCGGCTGTGACTTCACCAGCAGTACTGGCGGGTACTACTAACTGTGCAACCACAGGGCCCGGTTGAGCGGGCGGGCCATTATGGATATGAGCCATAGTAGCCACCGAACTCATGCCCGAGTAATTGCCAGAGACGCTTAATGTATTGCCATTGAGAGTGAGAAATACCTCACCTTCGCCGGTAATTGTGTCCTTGGTCTGCGGAGTAGTGGGCATAGGCGATAATCTGGCCCGATAAGTTTCCTGCGCCTGAGCGGCAACAGAGATGAATAATGATGCTACTAATATAAATGTATAAGTAATTGAGAATGTCTTGCGGCCGAGTTTCATAAATACCTCTTGGCTCTGTAGTTAACCATTTCAGTTAACTGTATTAGTTGATTATCTTGGTTAAATATTTTTCTTATAAGAATCGAGGATCAGGTACGAAAACTAGTGTAATTGGCGATTTAATGCAATCGCTCAGCACCAGTATTCATGCTTTCCCGAGCAATACCCCGATTAACGGCACTCGAAATTTTCCGCTTTCCAATTTGCAGGGTTGTTAGCGCCGCCAGCTGGACCGGTATATCGAGCCTGCCTTGGAGCTACACAAAGCGGCCTTTCATTATCGATCTCGCCATCGCTGCTATGTGTGGCAATCAATTGCTCTGGTGCATTGCCATTTTCTACCCAATCTACCAGTGGTAAGAGCTTGTCCCAGCTGTTGGGGCCATTTCCGCCGCCACAGTGTCCCATTCCGGGCGCCATAAACAGGCGAGCGCTATCATTGGCAGTTGCTAGATCGCCACCAAAAGTGGTGTCTACCATGTCATCAAAATAGTCTTGAGTGGATTCGGCAACAATCAGTGTATCCGCCAGTCCGTGGTACACAATCAATTTGCCGCCCTTGCTCTTGAGGAAGCCATTGAGGTCAGGATCGGTGGCGTCGGTAATAGACATCATCAAATCGCCCTTACCTGAGGTGAAGTCATTGATATCGAATTCCATCCAGGAGAATTCCGGGAAGGCGCCAGTCTTACGGGCTTGATAGAGATGGTCCCTAACATTCGGAATTGTTACGCCCGGATCATCCTCATAGAACAGGTAGTTCATATGATCACCGGCCACACCAGTTAGTTTACTAGGACCATTGCTGTTCCCGGCATGGGGAACATAGAGCCCAGTCCACCTGAGTTCAGAACCCAGGGTCTTGCCTGGATACACCTGAATACCATTGTCATCACGGGGACCGGCATAAAAATCATTGATGGTCTGAATCTGTGCATCGGTAAAACAGCTATCGGAACCTGCGCCTGTCGGGCATTTGAGTGGAGCAAGATCCCGCTCCGGGCTGAATTCGCAGCTATTCGGGTCGCTTACAATGCCATCAGAAATGCCGTCACCGGCATCACAGGCATCTAATACCTTCTCATGCAAAACATCGATTAAGCGAAGACTGTCGAATTCACCATCGCCGGTGGTATCTACCGCGAGATTGCCAACCAGGTTATCTCGAAAGATACGTTGCAGATTCCAGGTGCCGGCAGCATTCAAGGCCTGATAGGCATAGGCTGGCGCGCCGGCGACGATGCCATCGAAATCATTTGGATAGCGTTGAGCTTCCATGAGTCCCTGACGGCCACCGGTGGAGCAGCCCTCGAAATAGGAGTAGCTGGGGCCTTGATCGTAATAGGAGTTAACTAATGATTTGCCGGCCATAACAGTTAGATGGACCGCACGGTATCCGAAATCGATTTCGGCCTGACGGTTATTGAAAGCAAAGGACGCGCCTGGTTCGGTTCCGTTGTCGTGCCCCATATTACTATTGGTCACCGCATAGCCTTCAGCAACTCGGTGATTGGCGAAGTCGAGATCGCCGTCCTTACCGCCGTCTCCCCACTGCAAGAAGCGACCATTCCAGTTTTCTGGCAGAGGTAGCTGAGCATGAAAATGAATTGCCGGAGAAATAATTCCTTTTACATAGCAGTAATCATCAGCGGATCGGTCGTTGTCTCTGATCTCGGCATAGGTAATTGTTAGATTGCGAACCTGAAGTAGAGATTGGCAAGCCTGACTCTGGTCGAGAGTGATATCTTGAGCTAGGCTCGAGCTTGAAAATCCACTTGCTAGTGGTATCAACAAAAGGCTAAGGAAGCGTATAAGGTTTTTTCTCAAGGTTTGGGGGATCATGGCAATACCTTCGTTCTTTTTATATGGTGAGTAGGGCTATATCTTATCTAAGCTTTAACTATACGGAAATGGACTTTATCACTTAAGCCAGAACCTCACAAAAGATGGAAAATACACATGTGTGGCAGATTTAATCTCATAGATAGCCCGGAAATTCAGTGGCTCTGCGAATCTCTGGGTATCCAGCTCTATTCTGAACAGTGCAAGCCAGATATCGCGCCTGGGGGAAGCATTGCTTTCATTCATTGCAAAGGGGGAGAGCGACTGGTCTCGGAAGCGACCTGGTGGTTGTTTCTGGATCAAGATCCCGATAGTAGCAACTATCTTAAACCCAACTATAAGTATGCCAGCTTTAATTCACGATCAGACAAGCTTTCCAATAAGCGCGCAATTGCCTACACACCTTATCGTGAATCAAGATGCTTGATCCCGGCCAGTGCCTTCGTGGAAGGTCTCGGTGACAAGAAAACCTATCATAAGATTGAATTGGAGGAATCCGCCATTACGTTTGGCGGGCTCTATAAGGAGCATTTGAATCGTGATACGGGGGAAATTATTTATTCGGCCTCCATAATCACGCTGCCCCCCTTGTCCCCTCAGTGGGATAACATCCATCCCAAGTCCATGCCATTGATGATCGACTTTGAAAACGAAGAACTAGTTGAGAAATGGTTGGACCCGAATTTTCAAAATGTAGAAGAGTTCTCGGCGTTGCTTGAGCCAAAGATTAGCAAGGCGATGAAGGTGACCAAGATTGATAGACCAAGTAAGTGGAATCCAATCGAAGACAGCTTTATGATTCTGGTAGAAGATGGAGCAGCCTAGTATGTCAGTTTTCCTATTCTTTTCCGGTCCTAATGGGCTCAAGTGAAAAACTGATACTTATAACAAGAAGAAGAAATCAGAATGGAACGGCTTTCTAGCAAAAAATGTTATGGCGGCGAACAGATCCGCTGCAAGCATTTCTCAACCTCTCTCGTTTGCGAAATGACCTTCTCGGTTTTTCTGCCAGAGCAACTCTCCACCGGAGCGGATATCAAGCTACCTGTACTCTATTGGCTTTCCGGTTTGACCTGTAATGATGAAAATTTTGTGCAGAAGGCAGGTGCTCAAAAACTCGCTTCGGAATTGGGGCTTATTTTGGTTGCTCCGGATACCAGCCCAAGAGGCGAAGGAGTGCCAGATGATCCTGAAGGCGCCTATGACTTGGGTCATGGTGCTGGGTTCTATGTCAATGCGACACAGGAACCTTGGAAAAAGCACTATCAGATGTATGACTACATCGTTGAAGAATTACCTGAGCTCATTAATAGAAAATTTCCAGCAAACGGCGAACGTCAAGGTATAGCTGGTCATTCCATGGGTGGGCATGGCGCTCTAACTATAGGTCTGCGCAATCCGGACAAATACAAATCTATATCAGCATTTGCGCCTATAGTTTCTCCGATGAACTGTCCTTGGGGTCAGAAAGCGCTAGGGAATTATCTCGGTGAAAATAAGAATGAATGGCTGAGTTACGATGCCGTGTCATTGGTGAAGAATGCCACCAGGCCTATACCCATACTCGTGGATCAGGGCTCGGCAGATGAGTTTCTCGAAAACCAGCTAAAGCCATCCCTATTAGTTGAAGTGTGCAGCCAGGTGGGTTATCCGTTAAATTACAATCAGCGAGATGGCTACGACCATAGCTATTTCTTTATCACCAGTTTTATCGAAAATCATCTGCAATTTCATTCGGCATTGCTGGCGCTGCCTTAGTGTTGAGGGTTTTCAGCGAATCTAAATTGCCAACCAAATAATCACACCAGAGAGCAGCACAATAAACTGTGATTTATGATCGCTGATGGCGAATATCAATGGGTCTTCATCCAGCTTTCCTTTGAAAGCCATTCCCCAAATTCTCCCAAGCAAATAGAGCAGCAGGGGGCACACAGCCCAGAGTAAGCCTGGGCTGCTATACAGCACAGTGGTTTCAGGTGCGACGATGTAGAACATATATACAAGCACCGCCGCGACGCTGAAAACCAAGCCCGCTGCTGACAGTAATTTCTTATTCCCCGTGTTGTAGGCTCGACCCTCTATGATGGTTTTTCCTTGATTGAGCAGGTTGCTAATCTCGGTAAATCGTTTCAATAAAGCCAATCCGGAAAACATAAAAAAAGAAAACGCCAGCAACCAGTGAGTAGTGATCACGGAGATTGCAGCGGAGCCCGCTACTATTCTGAGAGTATAAAGAGAGGCGAGTGTGAGAATATCGATCAGGAAAAACTGCTTCAAAGAAAAACTATAAAGCGTGGTTAAAAGATAGTAGGCGAGAAGTATTAGAAAGAATTCCCTCGACAATATGCTAGCAGTAAGAAAGGAAGCGAGAAGCAGCAGCGGCGCGCCAAGAAATCCGTAGATTAGTGGTAGATCTCCAGAGGCGAACGGGCGATTATATTTCGAATGATGTTGCCTATCACTATTCAGGTCTAACATGTCATTTGTAATATAGACACTGGATGCGCAAAGACAGAAACTAATAAACCCCACTAGAGTTTGCGTCAATAAATCAATCTGATCGATTTGGTGTGAAAGTAATAGCGGCAGGAACAGCAGCCCATTCTTAAGCCATTGGTGGGGGCGCATGGCCTTCCAGAATTGCGCAAGCATCGAGCCTGGAGAGTCAAAACGTTGTATAGACTTGTCTCCGTTCTCATTAGCGAGTTCGATCGTGCAATTAACAGCGATGACATCGCTTGCTTCATTCCAGATAGGAACATCAGCCTTAGAATTTCCCGCATATGAAAATATTTCGTCAGGGGTCAGATGGATAATGCGTAACAGTTTATTTTCTGCTTTGAGGTTTATGTCTTTATCACTTCCAATAGCATCGATGAAAAATCCAAAGTGATTGCTAATTGCTCGAACAGGTTTCTCGTTTGAGGCTGAGATGAGAATGAGATCTCGACCGTCCTCCAGCTGTTTCTGAAGGTAGTCGAAGAATTCGGTATTGAGCGGTAAATTCTCGCAGCTAATTTCTACGCGTTGAGCCAATTGATGTTTTAGGTTTGTTCGGCCTTTCAATAACCAAAAAACCATTAGAAAGAGTGAGAAGGGATTTCGTTTTACTAAAAGTAGAACAGACTCCAGCAGTAGATCGGTCTTGATGAGGGTGCCATCCAGGTCCACGAACAGTGGAGGCTTCTTGATGGCTCCTGTTGATTGATTAGCCACGGAGTCTAGAATTTGAGTCGTTTGAAAACGACTTCAGGAATCAGGCGAACGACAAACATGATGGCTCGCCAGTAGCCGGGGGCATAAACAGTGTGTTTCTTTTTGGCGATGCTTTGCACTATTTTCGATGCGATTCTCTCCGGGCTAGACCAGAGTGCGCCTTTTTCCATGTGAGCGGTCATCGGGGAATCCACCAGCCCCGGTCTGATATCAATGACATGAACTTGATCAGCTCTTAATTTGCCCCGTAGACCCTGGAGATAAGTCGATACAAGAGACTTGGCGGCACCGTAGACGAAATTGGGTTGCCGGCCACGGTCTCCGGCAACTGAGGTAATAACCGCGATTGTTCCGCATTTTCTCTGAGACAGTTTTTCCGAAAGCACAGTGAGCAGGGAAATCACACTCAAGCCGTTGGTATCGATTTCTTTCTTTGCCAGTTTGAAATCAACTTCTGCCTTCTCTTGGTTGGGAAGAGAGCCGTGACAGATTAGTGCGATATCCAAGCCGTCCATTTCATCAATAGCCTGCTGAATGCTGGATTCGTGTTGCGCGGACTTTGTTAGATCAAGACAGGCCAAACCGATGCTGCTGGCTCCTCTTACTTTGAGGTCATCAGCTATGCCATTCAAGGCTTCTTCGTTTCTGCCAAGCAGGAACAAGTCGTTGCCCTGTTCAGCATAGATTCTGGCTGTAGCCTTGGCGATGGCAGAAGCTGCCCCGATGATAAGTATCTTCACTTCGTATTCTCTTAAGGTAGCCCCTTATTCAGAGCTGCTAATCAGTCAGGCCGATTCTATCGGATTGTAAGGATGAAAAAACATTTTTGGGGTCGTATTTGTTCTTTAGCTCAACAAATTCCTCCCATTTGCTATAACCGGATTTGAAAGTCTCTGCGCTCATTCGAGCATCTTTAGCCAGATAGAGCCGGCCCGCATGTTCGCAAACAATTTCATCTAACTCATCCAGTAAAGGGAACAGGCTTTTTTCTCTTTTGAAATCCAGCGTCAAAGTGAATCCCTCTTTTGGAAAAGAGAGTAGGTTACTATTCGCTTCGCCAAACTTTTTCAAAACGCTTAAAAAGGACCCTTTACCGGCGGAAGTAATTTTCTCGAGAACTTTTTCGATACCAGGCTGAGCGGATTCGGTGGGCAATACAAATTGATATTGTAGAAAGCCCTTACCACCATATAATCGGTTCCAATTTTTAACTCCGTCCAGCGGAAAGAAATAGCGATCGTAGTTTACGTTCAGTTCGGCTTTCTCTTTTACTTTAAACGTATAATAAGTGTTATTGAAGGCTTTCATGGTGTATTTATTTAGAAGCAAGGAAGGAGTGCTAAAAGGTATTGAAAGACTTCTGCCAGCCCTGTGCTTAAGAATTTCGTGTTGGTCTCTTTCGAGTTTCTCTTCTTGTTCTTTTCCCCGTTCCTTCCCATGTTCTCCAAGATAAATGATTGAGCGCCCGAGAGAGTCTCCACTAGACAAGCAGTCAAGCCAGGCAACGGAATACTTACTGGCATCTGAGTTGTTCAGAAGCTCAAAACTTTCCTGAAGATTTTTCGCCACAAGGGATTGTTGGGAAATACTTGTGCTCTTAATGTTAATTAGCTTCAGTGTGGCATCCACAACCATGCCGGTGAGCCCCATACCGCCACAGGTGCCATGAAACAGGTCTTGGTTTTCACTACGACTGCAGTGCAGTAACTCGCCCGACGCTAACATGATGCGAAAGGATTCAAGATGGTCGCAGAAGCTTCCGTCTAGGTGGTGATTCTTGCCATGTACGTCTGCGGCAATTGCTCCGCCAACACTGACAAATTTCGTTCCCGGAAGCACAGGCAAGAACAATCCCTGGGGGATGCAGATCTTGAGTATGTCATTCAGGCTAATTCCGCTACCACAGCGAACAGTCATGCTTTCAGTGTTTAGTTCGGAGAAGTTGTCGAAGAATCGGCTGCTCAGCAATCTGCTGGACAGAGAGCTGTCACCATAGCTGCGGCCGGCTCCTCTCGGTATGGCAGAGTTGTGTTGTTTTGCTGAGAGTAATTTATTCAGGGAAGCTGCATCGGTGGGCGCCAAAATTTCGGCGCTGGTCACTGGGTAGCGGCCCCAGCCATGTACTTCCATTAGATATACCTAGACTAAAAAGCAGCCGTTCATTGCAGAAGGTTCATGGTAGGGACTAGTTGTCATAAGTTCAAGTTGGCCTATGTCCCACAACACCAAGCCTAAAGACAGCAAGTCAATCAGCGAGCGATCTCATAATGAACAATGACAGAATCAAGCAGATTACTGGTTTGAGTTACAAGTCTTGTGCCATTCTTTTTGCCAATCATACTCCACTCAGTTCCTGCGATGGCTTTATTGAATGGCAGTTCGGATTCGACAGTTTGATGAAAGCTCCATTGGGCTTATAATCAGCGGCCTGTTTCCTGAAGATTAAACTCCAGCTAAGGAATATTCATGACCGATACACTCGACTTTGCCCTGTCCCTTGCGCGAAAAGCCGGTGAGTTAATCGTACATGAACGCAAGACTGCGACCTTGAGCCGTGAATACAAAAATGGAAATGAGCTGGTTACCAATGTTGACCTCAAGGCCGACCGCCTTATCTGCGATGCAATTTCCCAGGCCTATCCCGATCATTTCATTCTGTCCGAAGAGTCTTCTCCTGAACTTGGCAATATACAAGAACTGGATGCTTCGGTTTGGGTGATTGATCCAATCGATGGCACTGTAAATTTCGCCCATGGACTTGGTCACTCGGCTATATCTATCGCCCATGTAGAAAACGGCAATTTTGAAGTGGGCGTGGTCTTTAATCCTTTTACCAACGAGATGTTTTCCGCTCGCAAAGGAGAAGGCGCATTACTCAATGGCAGCGCTATTGAAGTTGCTCACGAGTCGGAGTTGAGCCGCGCTATAATTGCTACAGGCTTCCCCTACGACAAATCCGCTATGGAGCCGCTAGTTAAAAGGCTTAGGGTGGTTCTCAACAACTGTGCAGATATACGCAGAATCGGATCCGCCGCTCTGGATATCTGTTATCTCGCCGCCGGTCGTCTCGATGGATACTATGAAAGCCTTAGTATTTGGGACCATGCAGCTGCTCAGCTAATTGCAAAAGAGGCTGGCGCAAAATACGGTCATTTCAGCGATGTGCCCGATGGTGTGGACCCTCAGTTCCATAACGAAGACATTCTTATCTCCAATCCTGTTTTGTACCCAAAACTACTGTCTTTGCTGCAATCTGCCGCTGCGTCAGAGTGATCTAAACCGCTGTTGAGCCGAGCATTCAAGCATTGACCTCAAGCCCCCAAATTCGTACAGTTAAACAAGGTATTTGCGTGATTTATGTGCGCACGAAGCGAATTTGCAGTTAATCCTTGAATCGCCCGCTATACGGCGGTTTTGGGCAGATAATTTAGAAAACATTAAGGAGAAGACAGTGAAAAAAGCGAGTTTACTTAAAACAGCTCTTTTGTCGCTACTAATGATTCCCGCACTATCTGGTGTTGCCAGCGCTGCGGACAGAGTCGGTGATTTTGCACTTTTGGATCAGGATGGTTATTACCACAGCATGAGCTGGTATAACGATCGTGAGGCCATCGCACTATTGGTGCAGGCTAATGATAGCCAGGCTACAGATGCCGCCATTTCTGAGTTCGACGCCCTGAAGGCCAAGTACGGCAGCCAAGGTATCGAGTTCATGATGATCAACCCAATGGGTGAAATGGATCGCGCTGCGGTACAGGCGAAGGTAGCTGATTATGGCGTAGATATCCCGGTGCTTATGGACGATGCCCGCGTGATCTCAGAAGCTCTGGGTATTGAACGTACCGGTGAAGTTCTGATCTACAATCCCAATTCATTCAGGGTTGAGTATCGAGGTAGCGTAGCTGCTTCTGAACAAGCGATGCAGGAAATTCTGGCAGGCGACGATGTGAGCAATGCTCTGGTTGCAACATCCGGCCCTTCAATTGCCTTTGCAGTCGCAGCTGTTCCTTCTTATTCGCAAGACGTAGCACCGGTTCTGGCTGAGAACTGTGCAAGCTGTCACCGAGCAGGCGGCATCGCCCCCTTCGCCATGGACAGTCATGCCATGGTTCAAGGTTGGTCACCGATGATTCGTGAAGTATTAATGACTAAGCGCATGCCTCCGGGCCAGATCGATGGTCACATTGGTGAATTCATCAACGACAGAATAGTAGATGATGCCGATGTTAGAAACATCATTGCCTGGGCCGAAGCCGGCGCACCCAATGACGGCGATGTTGATCCTTTAGCAGAGCTAACCTGGTCCACTTCAAAATGGAATCTGGGTGACGAGCCTGATTACATAATCAAGGTTCCTTCGCAGCCAGTGCCAGCTACAGGCGTTTTACCCTATAGAGATGTTGCTGTAGTCATTGATCTCGATGGTAAAGACAGATGGTTAAAGGGAAGCGAGTATTCTGCAGGTGATCCTACAGTGCTGCATCACACCATCAACCGTCTGGACTTTCCAGGAGAGGTTGGCAGAGGTCAACTAAATGGAACGATAAAGGGTAAGGCAAGCATTACTGCTTATGTTCCCGGTGGAACTATCGCGATGAATCCTCCAAACACTGGTGGCTTGATCAAAGATGGCTCAACCCTGCATTTGAATCTTCACTATACGACTACCGGTAGAGAAACAGTAGACGATAGCGAAATTGGTCTGTGGTTCTACCCGGAAGGCGAAGAGCCAACAGAGCAGATGGGTGGTCAGTGCGCATGCATCTTTCCTAACACCTGGACAAATATTCCTGCTAACGATCCGAACTTCGAACAGGTATCAACAATTACTGTTCCCTACGATGCAGAGATTCACAGCTTCCTGCCACATATGCATTTCCGTGGTAAGTACATGCGCTTCTATGCAGACTATCCGGATGGTACTAATGAGGAGCTGATTAATATTTCTCAGTTCAACTATAACTGGCAGATGAACTACACCTATGCCGAGCCTAAATTTGTACCAGAAGGTACTAAGATAACGGCCGTTGGTGCATTCGATAACTCCGCGCAGAATCCTGCAAACCCTGATCCGGAACGTACGGTTCCTTGGGGACAGCAGAGCTGGGACGAGATGTTTTTCGGAGCAGTGCAATGGAAAGAGCTCAACCAAGGCGGCGATTAAGTCGGCTGTAGGTTGATACTTTGTTAGATCAAAAGCCCGGCTAAGCCGGGCTTTTTTGTGGGTGCGACGCAGAGCCTGTGGGAAGCCAGCGCGGCGTTGAAGAAAACTGATTCACATTTTGGCTGAGCCAAAATGTTCACCCCGTTGGGGCGGCGCGAAAAGCACGCCGTCTGCGGAACTTCGTTCCTTTCATTACTTACAACAGTAAGCACCTCGCTTTCGAAACTTTTTGCCTTTCTCTGGCTACCCACAGACCCGGCTCGATATCGCTATCCCTTTGATAAGCATCGGCTTATGATTTATGGTTTTATGGATTCTTTAGGAGTGATGAGTCTAGTTCGAGTGCTTGGAAAAGTGTGAGTGTTTGTACTTGGCCAACTAGGAACTGCGAGCGCTGGGGTCTCTTGCCCTAATGCTCAGCATAAAAGCGCAGCACCGAGGGAAGGAAGGAGACCGCTTTTTGGGCTCCTGACCGAGTGAGGGAACCCGGGACGGGTGCAAGCAGCTGAAGCATTAGGGCAAGAGACCCCAGCGCGTACTCTCAGCCACTCACTATCCCTATCTACACAAATCCAGAGAGTTAACTCTCTATCAGCCTATATCTCACCCCTAAAGAATTTGAAAAATATCGTAGGCAACTTTCCCAGGGATCTGTTTGTTTTTTCCTACGCATACGATGTGATTTAGCCAGTCGTATTTTTCTGAGGCGGTTTGAAATATTGGGCGAACACGCCAGTAGAGACCGTTATCGCCGTTATGAACTACACCGGTGTAAGTCATGTAGATGATTTCGCCGTCGTCAGTGTCCAGAGTAATTCGAACGTCCAGGCTGCTGTGTCCCGCTACTTGAGTGATCCAATCGGCGCCGCCGTCTCGCACCGTGCCTTTTAGGCGTGGGCCTCCAAATGTGCCGCCGGTTACTGGGGCAATGCTGGTGGTTCCTGCATCCAATTGGTCAGCTACATCCAGAGAGAGTTCCAGCAAGAATTCAGATTCAAGTGAACTGGCTGCAGATTGAGCTGACGCCATTTGGCTTGCACCCAGTGATGCCGCGGCGACTGCGGTAGCTCCCAGTTTGGTAAATTCTCGGCGGCTTAATGATTTTTTAGTATCGCTCATTGTGTTGCTCCATAGATTAGGTGCCTCAATAGTAAGGCCGGTACTGCCGGAAGTCATGAAGTTTCAACCTTAGAACGATTATCGAATCGATGGGGCAGAGTAACTTGATTGGAAGTATTCCGTTGCAACTAGAATAATAAAACTACTTTGACCTCTTTGGTTTCCAAACACTTCGAGCATCGCTTCACCAATTTTTCGGTAGGCGCGGGTTCTTTCGGCGGATTCCTCGGTATTTTTGGTCTCTTACTTTGCGGTCGACTTCTCCGCGGCGTTTTTCGGTGTGCTTGTGGGTGAGCTTTTCATGTAGTGACACGGTTGTGTGTTGAAACATGGCGTAGATTCCGGCTTTCAACAGAAGTGGTTTCAAGCCAAGTCCAAGAAATAACAGTAGAAATACATAGTAGGGTATCAACGCTAAGGAAATGAATGGGACCACGATGGCCAGCCAGAGCAAGGCCAAATAGATTCCTCTCGGTACGGGGCCGTATTCAAATTGAAGTTCAGGCTTCTTGCCTGTTTCTTGTATTTCTTCTTTGTTGGGACTGTCCATATTTCAAAACTATTCCAATAAATGGAATCTCTCTACCAATAGCAGGTTTATATCCCTTCCGATTTCCAAGGTTTGTATACTTTCCCATTCACAGAGGATGAAAGCTACTAGCTTAACTCTTTTTTGTCGAAGCGTTTTAGGATGGTGGGGAGATAGAGCAGATCAAGAACTAAGGCTATTACTACTATGGGAACAAGGAGTTTGGCTGCCTGCTGGAAGTAGACTGTGCTGGCAAAGATCAGGATGGTGGTGCCTAGCGCCAGTATCAAAGTAGTAATCGATAGTGCGGGACCGGCGGTTTTAATTGCGTGGCTGATTGCATCGGGCTGGGCCGCACCTTTTCTGCGGTCATCTAGATAATGGCTTAGAAGGTGAACGGTATCGTCTACTACTAGCCCGATGCTTATGCTGAACAGCATCATTACGAATGGGTCTAGCTGGCCAACTAATAGCGCCCACATACCGAATACTATTGTTGCAGGTAGAAGATTAGGCAGAACGCTTAGTATTCCGAAATATACACTTCGTAGCCCTATAATGAGTGTAATGGTAATTAGGAGAAGGCTTAGAGAGTATCCTTGTAGTAGTTCAATGGTAACCAGTTCGTCCATTCTTGCGAAGAGTAATAAGCCGCTGCCATGGATGAGGTCGGCTTCAGGGAAGTCTTCTTCGAATTTTTCAGTAAGTCGCAAATCCAGGTCGATCATTTCCTGATTCGACATGGGAATGGCATTGATGAACAAGCTCATCATCGATAGGTCAGCAGTAACGAAACCTAGCACAGGAAAATCTTTGCTCTCCACTTGCGTATAGCCCAGCAAGTAATCGAGAACTGTGCCCCGGTTATCGGGAATCTCGTAGTAATCGGCATCATCATCGTTCTGAACCTGGTGAATGGTTTTTACAACATCAACAACACTGCCTACCGATTCAACCTCGTCCTGCGTGCTCAGCCAGTCAGTGAAGTTTTCCATGCGTTTCAAAAACTCTGGCTCGATTGCGCCTGTGTCTGATCCAGTGTCGATGGCATAGGTAAGAGCGGGGCCGCGATTCAGGCGATCGCTGACTTCGTCGTAGTACTCCTTAATATCGTCATCACTGGCAATGAAATCGAGACGGTTGAAGTCGGTTTCATTCAAGGGGAGCATTAAGAAGGTGATTAGTGCTAAAGCGCTACAAGACCAGAAGATGGGCTTGTCTTGAACACGTGTGAGTTCGCAAATCTTCTCAAGGGTGTTGTGCAGAAATGGCGCCTGGGTTTTATCCATCTGCTCAGCATCCTTACTGAAGAAAACCAATACAGCAGGCAGATAGATGATGGTAAGTATGTAAGCAAAAATAATTCCGATGGCAACGATCTGGCCAAAATCTTGAATAGCCGGTGACGAACACATATTCAATGAAGTGAATCCGATCGCGGTTGTCAGTGCGGCGAGGCTAATAGGTTGAAAGTTATAAGCCATGCTCTCTTCCATGGCTTCGACCTTCGTCATGCCTTTCAATAGGAATTGCTTGTAGATAGAAATAACGTGAACACTATTGGCGACGGATATTATCACCACCACCAGAGGAGCCATGATGGAAACAGTATTAAACGAGAAGCCTAGATAGCCCAATGTGCCTGCGGTGCAGATTATGGTGAGTACGGTATGGCTTAAGATGCAGATACCGAGGATGGCGGACTTGAAGCAATAGCAGATCGCCAATACGCAGGCCAGGATGACCAATGGCAGCAATGTTGTAAGGTCATCGATCATTGCCTGCTGGCTGGATTGCTCAAGCAGCACTTCACTGTTGGCGTGAACCCCTATCTCAGGGAAGCTTTGGCGAAGATCGTCCCTTATGGACAACACTGTATTCGCTATCTCCAGTCGTTGGTCCGTGTCTGCCTCATCACCATTGGTATAGATGAGCGCGAAGGTCAAAGAAGCGTCGGATGACAGCAGGTTCGCAGTAAGTAAGCGATCATTAACTGCAATCGTCTCCAGAGTGTTCAGCTCTTGCTGAGAGTAGCTATCCAGGGGCCTCTCAAATAGCTGTAGCTGGGTTTCCGGTGAGACGAAGTTGGTAATCGAAGAGATGCGCTGGGAAAACGGAATTTCCTGATAGCGATTTTCCAGTTGTTCGATAGCTCTTAATAGCTGCGGCTGAAATACCGTCTCACCCTCTTTGGCGACGAAGGCGAAATTGATTTCCAGATCGTTAGGAAAATTATCTGCGAGTATTTCCAGCTCATCCAAATAAGGGTCACTCTGGGTGAGGAGGGCTCCAATAGAAGTGTCGAAACCATTACGTAAAATGCCAGTCGCTAGAAGAGCGCTGATAACAAATGCTATCAAGGTGAGGAACATTCGATACTGAACTGTAAATTCAGCAATCGCTCGAATTTTTGATGTTAGGGCTGTGTCGCTCAAGGTGCTAAATATTTTTTGTTTGACGGGTGGGCATTATGCACGACGGCAATACTCCATCCAACTGCGCACGCCACTGCTAACAAATTTTTGTCGGTGCAGAATAAAATAGAATCGGCGTGTCCAGCTTCTGTCCGGTGCTTTTAATTGCACCAGAGAACCTCGAAGAAATGCATCCTGCAAGGTGATTTCGGAAAGACATCCAATGCCAAGGCCTGCTTCAACGGCGCGCTTGATTCCTTCGGTGTGCTGCAATTCTAGACGAAGGTCGAGATCAGCCAGGATTCCACTCATTCCTCTATCAAAGGCTTGGCGCGTGCCGGAGCCCTGCTCACGGACGATCCATTGGGCAGAGAGCAGATCCAGATCATCGAGTTTTTCTTTCTTCGCAAGATAATGATCAGGAGAGCAGAACAGCGCCAGCTCATCATCGCGCCAGTGTTGCACATCCAGATCAGAGTCTTGTAACTCGCCTTCGATCAAGCCTATGTCCAATTCGAAGTTACGAACCCGTGCTGCGATGGCGGCAGTGTTCTCCACCGTAAGCTCCACATTTGAATTTTTATGTTCATTCATGAAGTCTGCCATGATTCCAATGGCTAGGTAATTTCCGATAGTGAGCGTGGCGCCAACCTTGATATCGCCAACCTCTGAATGTTGCTTCAGGGAACTCTCCAGTTCCTCGGCTCGAGAGAGCAGAGCGGTGGCTTTAGGGCGAAGCAGGTTCCCCTGTTCGTTAATCTGCAAGCGTTTGCCGATGCGATCGAACAGCTTGACCTCGAATCTCTGCTCTAGCTCTTTCAAGGCAGTACTGGCGGCAGACTGGGACATGGCCAACTCGTTGGCTGCATGGCTGACATTTTCGTGATTGGCCACCGCGAGGAAAACCTGGAGCTGTTTCAGGGTGAAGTGCATAGTCCTTTATACACCGAATTACAGTTATATATCTATAAAATAGATAATATATATAAATATAATCAATTTTACAGATATAGCAGTAAACACCTACACTCCTGGCAATCAATATCGTGCCCAACTAGGAGAAAACAGTGGCTAGCCTATCCACCCAGAGCGTAACCGAAGTCCATCATTGGAACGAGTCCCTATTCAGTTTTAAGACCACCAGAGATCAGACCCTCCGCTTCGAGAACGGTCACTTCGTGATGCTGGGTATGGAGGTTGATGGCAAGCCCTTAATGCGAGCCTATTCCATCGCCAGCCCGAACTATGACGAAGAGCTGGAATTTCTGAGCATCAAAGTCGCCGATGGGCCGCTAACTTCGCGACTACAAAATATCCAGGTAGGGGATGAGTTGTTCGTGAGTAGCAAACCAACAGGCACTCTGGTTGCCGACCATCTTCTTGATGGGCGCAATCTGTATCTAATTAGTACTGGAACCGGGCTCGCTCCATTCATAAGTATTATTCAGGATCCCGAGGTCTACGAAAAGTTTGACCGAATCATTCTCACCCATGGCGTTCGTTACACATCGGAACTCGCCTATCAGGAATTTATAACAAACCAACTTCCGAACAATCCATTCTTCGGAGAAGAGGTTCGAGAGAAGTTAGTATATTACCCGACGGTCACCCGAGAGGAATTTTCGACACAGGGCCGATTAACCAACCTTATGTCCAGCGGAAAAATGTTTGCTGATATTGGTTTGGACAAAGCCGACCCTGAACATGATCGGTTTATGATTTGCGGAAGCCCGAGCATGCTGAAGGACACATGCGATATTTTGGATGACTGGGGATTCGAAGAATCGCTACGGGGAATAAAAGGCCACTATGTAGTTGAGCGAGCTTTCGTGGAGTAGGTTTCAGGCATACATGAATCTGGACTAAGTTTTGGATTGAGGATAGCCTTGATACTTCCTATTTAGACCAGAGAAAAAGTGATGCAGGGGATTTGCCTGGATTGTGGCATGAGCTTTAGTGAAGATACCCGTTATTGTCCTAAATGCGACAATGCACTGGAGCATCAGCACGATGGTTCGACAATCACTGTTGATATTGCCCACGATGGTGAGCGAGTTAGTGAAGCGTTGCGAAAGATGCAAAGTGAGATTGATATGGCCCGCAAAGGCGTCGCCGCAAACATCCGTCTTGTGGTTGGCTCAGGATTGATTCGTGATGAGGTACTGCTTGCACTGCGCGATCTAGAATTTCGCGGTGACGTCAAAGATTTTGATCTCGAACCCACTAATGCGGGTACGGTGCTAGTAAGACTTAAGTAGGTGTATTGAGCAAAGCTAGGGTCACTCAATACACGCTCACAATACAGGCTTAGTAAGCTTGCACCTTTGGTTCTCGGTTAGCCACAGTGTCGATAACAGATTGACTTACCACGTTAGTAAATCGCTGCCGAATATTCAAAGGCCCGTGCCCCCGTAACTGGATGAACATAAGCCCGATCAAATCTTCTACCGGGTCCGCGTAATACAAAGTGCCGAAAGCGCCACCCCAACCGTAACTGCCTGGTGATAGCGTATCTAAAGATTGTGTTGGGTCCAGCAGCACGCCGAAGCCCAAGCCAAATCCATAACCTGGGCCACGAATATATACGCTTTTGTCATCGGTATGATTGCTGATCATTAGGTCCACCGTCATTCGACCTAACAGTCGTACTCCGTTCAGTTCTCCGCCGTTAGAAATCATCTGTGCGAAGCGAATATAATCTGAAGAAGTACTATTTAGCCCTGACACGCCAGGAAAGTATGTAGTGGGTTCTGCATATGCAGGCTCGCGTTGTAATTCTGCCTTCATATCCTCATCTGGCGTGTAGCGCGCTGCCACGCGATCAACCTTGTTCCGTGGCACATTGTAGAAAGTGTCGTGCATTCCCAGGGGTTCGAAAATTCGTTCGCCAAGAAACTGATCAATAGACTGACCGGAAATCTTCTCAACCAAGACAGCAACATAGTCGGTGGAAGCACCGTATTGCCAGTGCTCACCAGGGTGAAAGGCGGCGGGTATTAGCGCCGCTCTGGCTACACGTTCGCCTAGGGTTGAGAATTGTTCACCGTCATTAGTCACCCAGCGAAGCTCTTCTTCAGTCATTCCCCTATTTGCAGGACTTAGTGTCAATCCCGATGTATGCGTGAGCACTTGACGAATAGTGACGCCACTTGATTCTGAAACGCGACGCTGTCGCGCGCCGTCGCTTACCAAGACTTGATGGTCTGCGTATTCTGGAATCCAGTCCGAGATTGGATCGTCCAGTCGAAACCGCCCTTCTTCAAAAAGCATCATTAGTGCAGTCGATACAATCGGCTTTGTCATCGATGCCAGCGCGAAGATTGTGTCGGTGGTCATGGGGATATTTTCTTCGCGATATTTCAGGCCAACAGCCGAGTGATGAACAACTTTTCCGTGTCTGGCAACCAAACTCACAGCACCCACAACTTGATCGTTGTCGATGAAGCGCTGGAAGTACTCGTCGATACGCCCCAGTCGCTCACTGGACATGCCGACAGATTCGGGACTTGCTGTGGGCATATTCTCTGACGCCCAACTAAGGGTTGTAGTCGTCAGCAGAAAGGCGGCAATGCAAACCTTTCTGATTGTTGGTCGTGCTATGGAATTCCAGGATAGATTATATTTATGATCCATTGCGTATGCTCCACTTTTTCTTAGTCTATTGTTTGTTTCGAAAATTCAATTCTTTTTTTCTATCACATGCGCTCGTTTCCAATCAGAAACAGGTGCTTTCAATTCACGATTTCGTCCATTGAAATTTTAAAGCCAAACTTTGTCATCAATACCTACGCGCTAACCGAAAAAAGTACCTATAAAGCTCTCCACCAATGCGGCGCCAACCCAAGAGGCCAGCCCGATACCGGCATAGAGGAAAACACGCGAATATACGGTTATTTGGTATGGCCACACCTTGACCTGTTGTAGTCGTTGCTCCCAGGCAACTAGCTCAGGTAAATTGCTCGATTCCGATGTGGAAACGCCGTCTACGACGGCGGAGCTTCGATCTGCTATTCGGGCGCGAACTTTTTCCAGCTGCAGACTTTTTTCTTCGATGTAGCGCCGCCGAATTCCGACTGCGGGAAAGATCAGCACAGCGAGCGCCACAATGAGGTTGGGGAATGACGAATTGATAACCAGTGGAATCCAAACAAGCACGCTGCGCCGCGCTCTCTTAGCCAGCTGTTGAAGAGCGGAACGATCAAGCAAGTTGATCTTGCCATGATCCTCGAGTAATTTCCCCAGCCGGCGAGAGAGGGTAATATCGATCCAGGTCAATTGACTCAGCGTAAACGCATAAATGAGATTTCGAAAGTAAGGCCATCCCGCAATACTTGGCGAAAGTAATTCATTAACCAAAGGACCATCATCGGTCGTCATTTGGGAGAACAACCACGTGAGGACGATCGCCGTAAGAACCCAGCATAGGGTCCATATGTGTATGGCGCTGCTTTGTTCTGAAATCGTTGCAGCCTCGCGGGCCAAGCTTTTTTCATCCAGCTCCATCGCAGGGACCAGCGCCATCACGTCACGGGGGGTCACCTCAAGCGTATTGACCGTGACGCCAACGGCGTAACTCGAAGCAGCGATAATCCACAGCTCAATGCCCAAACTCGCGACTGAATAGTGGGCATCACTTCCCAGCCACTCGGTTATGGCTATCCAGATGATGAAAATCAGCAGCAAAGCAGCGCCGGTCGCGAGCCCGGCAAACAAAGGCCGGGATTTGCTCCTTGTGAGCAATCGGATATACCAGTAGCTTGATCGTTTCATAGTTCAAAAACTCGGTACTGACACTAAGCATGTCTTTAGCGATGGTTATTCGATGATAACATCAGAAACGATATAGAGGCGTTTTCTGAGTCTACTGTCTATTGTTACCTAGACGAGTGTTACCTAGACGAGTGCTGCCTAGACGAGTGCTGCCTAGTCGAGAATTAACTTGTTATAAGCTTCCCGAGTAGAAACAAATCTTTCAAAAGGAAATTTGATGGGTACACCTTCAATTGCGGCGAGCAACATCATTAGATGCGCCTCCCAGCCAGCGCAAGAGCGCGCAACGTCTTCGTTTTCCGGAACTCCCAAAACAAGAGTTAGTTGTGTGCCGGAATTAGTCTCATTCAGCAGCCATCGCACTGGACGCTGAGGCTCATCACCACTGCTCCAGGAGTATTCCAATAAAGTAAGTGGGTCGAATTCACTAACAATGCTATCGATAACTATGCCGCTGTCGCTGAAGTTAAGTTTAGCTGCTCCGCCTTTTACTAATTCAATTTCACCGGGGGCAAGCCAATTTACAAACCGGGCGGGATCTACCAGCATTAACCAGACGGATTCTCTTGGATGGTCAATTACTCTCTTTAAGGTGGCTTGATAATAGCCATCAGTTTTTTCGATCGTGCCTAGTTCATCATTTACATCAGTCATATTTTAATAATCGCAATTAAAAGGAATAGGGTGGAAAGGTATATGATTTATTTCAGGGACAAAATTCAATTACCGTGTACCTTCTTAGTGTGCTCAGTTTGGATCAGGCCTGTTCCATTTCTATTGTGTAGTCGTACCAATCGACGATCTTCCCATCCCTGATAAAGAATACTCCAACACCGTGCCAGGTCTTGAGGGCGAAATCTGAAAAATAGTCAAGCCGTTCATTAATTACCATCGGTCCTCGTGCAAACGTATCGAGCACATCGAAGCGGTCGATGTTGTTAAGGATGGTTTGGATGCGGGTTGATACGGCGGCGCGGCCATCGGCAAGCTCCGTCGTTTCGGTCATTCGATATGCGCCATCATCAGCAAAAAACTCCATCACCTTGCCAAGATCATGACTGGGCCACGCCGCGCAGAAATCATTTACGAGCTGAATATTGGCCTATTCGTCGCTTGTTAACTCTGCTGCATTGGCCGAGCGAGCCATACCTGCGAGAGCAATCGCTCCAGCTCCTGCTGCCAAAAATCCCCGACGGTCTAATGCTGGTCCTTTCGTTGTCATTTTTTCTCTCCAATTTACATATTCATTCCATTCTATCAAATCTTTTCCGAATAATGTCGCTGCTCCCGATCTCAAGCTAATTGCACCTCCTGCATATTTATTGCTAACCTGCCTGAACTAATTACTTCTGGGTATATTCAGTGAAAATACTATTCTTTTTGATTGGCCTGATACTGCCCGTAGCTGGCCTGTGTCAACAGACCACTATGCAAGCTATTCAAATTCAACAATTCGGTGGTCCAGAAGTGCTGGAGCTGCATGAGATTCCGCAGCCAATAGCCGGAGTTGGCGAACTGCTGCTCAGAGTTCATGCGGCTGCAATAAATCCCGTGGATACCAGCGTTCGCGCCGGCCGTGCAGGCGGTCTTTCCGGAGCTGGGATTCCCTACGTACCCGGATTCGATGTCAGCGGAGTTGTTTCTGCTGTGGGCCCAGGTGTTACCGGGTTCAATATAGGCGACGAAGTTTTTGCCATGCTGGATCTGCGGCGTGGTGGCGGCTATGCGGAATATGCAATCGTCAAAGAATCTGAGGCTGCGTTGAAACCAACAAATACCAGTCATGAAGAAGCAGCGTCCATACCTCTGGTTGCGCTAACTGCATGGCAGACTCTATTTGAAATCGCCGATCTTCAAGCTGGCCAGACTGTGCTTATTCACGCCGGCGCCGGTGGCGTGGGTTCCGTGGCGGTACAACTGGCAAAATGGAAAGGCGCTAGAGTGATCGCCACAGCTTCAGAATATAACCATGATTTTCTACGGGGAATAGGCGTGGATGTAACCGTGGATTATCGCACTCAACGCTTCGAAGACTTCGCGCAAGATGTTGATGTGGTGTTAGACCCGATAGGCGGAGAGACTCAGGTCAGATCTTTGGCCATACTCAAGCAAGGCGGTACCTTGGTATCTATCGTAGGGCTTACACCCGAGGGCAGAAACCCGGATCGCAGCGACATAAATGTCATCTCTACCTTAGTGCAACCCAGTTCTTCGCAATTAGCAGAAATTGCACAGTTGATTGAGCAAGGAGTTATTCGCCCCATCGTTAACTATCGCTTTCCTTTACAGGACGCAAAGCTGGCTCACGAACAGAGTGAAACTCGGAGAAGCCGCGGTAAAATTGTATTGCAGATAGAATGATCTCGGAAGAGATCACAAGCATAGCCGTCGCTTACGCAACCTGACCGGCAACATAAGCAGATGACCAGGCCCATTGGAAATTAAATCCACCCAAATGGCCACTGACGTCCAGTACCTCGCCAATAAAATACAAGCCGGCTTGATTCTTCGCCTCCATCGTCTTGGAGCTAATGCCGTTGGTATCCACGCCGCCCAAAGTGACCTCGGCGGTTCTATAACCTTCTGTACCGGACGGCTTTAGTTGCCATTTATTGATTTGCTGTCCTATTGAACGTAATTGCTTATCAGAAAACTCAAGCAAAGGAATCTCTGCTTGCTGCGGCCACCAAATAGCCTGCAGTTCAACTGTCAGCGACTTTATGATTTTCTGATTGAGAAATGTTTTTAGTTGAGTTTTTACTTTGTCTTGCTTGGCTTGCAGAAGCCATTCGCTGGCATCGAATCCAGGCAGTAAATTAATTTCAATTTCATCACCTACATGCCAATAGTTAGAAATTTGTAACACGGCCGGACCACTAATACCGCGATGAGTAAATAGTAGTTGTTCGGTAAACGCTTGTCCGTTGCAGCTGATCTCAACTTCAAGCGATGATCCAGACAGACGCTCGCATATCGGCTTCATGAAATCAGAAAACATAAAGGGGACCAGTCCACTGCGGCGCTCGGTAACTTCAAGATTAAACTGTTCAGCTATTTCATAACCGATTCCACTGCCTCCAAGCGTGGGAACCGAAAGCGCTCCGCTAGCAATCACTAAGGATTGGCAGCCTAGCTTTCGTAGTTTTTTTGCTTCGCTTGACCCTTGTGCTATTTCAAGCTGATAACCATTACCTTTCTTGTCAGATGTTGTACTGGCCACTTTGTTAAGGTCACAATGGGTTTTAATTTCTACGCCTGACTGCTCACACTCCTCTCGTAACATGGCCACAATTTCTTTAGCCGATTCCACACAAAACAATTGACCGTGTTTGCGCTGCTCGTAATCAATATGGTGCTGCTCAACCATGTCAATGAAATCCCATTGGCTATATGTACTCAATGCTGATTTACAAAAATGCGGATTATTGGAAATGAAATTTTCCGCCTCCACAAATTGGTTGGTGAAATTGCAACGACCACCGCCGGACATCAATATTTTTTTGCCGATCTTGTTAGCTTTCTCTAAAACCAATACTCGCCGACCACGCTTAGCTGCTGTTGAGGCACAGAATAGGCCGGCGGCACCTGCGCCGAGGATGATCACGTCGTATTCAGCTGGGGAGTTTTGATTCATTGAGTTGTGAGCTGTAGGGAATTGAAATCTGTGGTGCTAACAAACTGAGAAGCTAGTAAATTGATGGGTTAATTGTACTTCATAATAAAAATGAATGTATCTTCTTGCTTAAGCACTATCTTCAAGACTAAATCAAACAAGCCAACACAAAGTAACACTCTGTGCTGGCTCGATATCACGGGGTTTGAATATTTTGTAACTAGTTGTCTTGTTCAATATCCAGTGGTGCATAGTAAGTGCCACCGGCGCCTTCTATTCGCTCGCGTCTTTCGCTCCACTCAGGTCCAGCCGATCCGCCATCTTCATACTGCAAGTCCTGACGTAAGTAGTTCCAACTATCCGGGTCTAGCTCTTGAGCCAAGGTCCAATACTGCTCGGCCTTCTCGTCGTTGCCATTAGTGAAGTAGTAAGTACCTAGTCGGAATGCAGGCTGAGCCTTTTCTGCCTCAGGTGTGCGCTGAAATATATTCTCGCGCACTTTCTCACTATCCCAAACGTACTGACTGTCTTCACCATTAGCGACCCAGTCACGGACGATGGGCACATAGTCGTCGGTTCCCCACGCGCCATCAAAATGAGTCTTTGCATAAGTACCTTCATTAATACGTGCAATCTTGCCGGTTTCATCGATCCAAACGCCTGACGGTACATTCAACAAGTTGTAGAGAGAGCTGATGTGATGGTTTACATCAATTATTGACGTGTAGGTAACATTAGCGTCATCGAAAATTCCGCCAGCTGCTTCTTCGCCGCCAGTATCTTGGGCAACGGAAATAATTTCGAAAGTATCTGATTTGAGTTCTTCGTAAATGGACTGCCACACGGGCACGTCGAAACGACATCCTCACCAAGAGGCCCAGGTTAGAAGCAATACTTTCTTACCTCTAAAATCTGAGAGTTTTACAATATTGCCATCACGATCAGGCAATTCGAAATCTGGTGCTTCACCGGCGCGGAAAAACGACTGACGCTCCAACGGCATAGTGCCGAAGCTCCAAATCCCATCATTGTAATCGGTCATCGATGCTTGCTGTAACTTGTCCGCCAAGCCGCTGAAATTCAGCCAACCTTGATTCGCTCGGGTTACAAACATATCGCTGTCCCTGTCTTGCAGAATCGGTATGCATAATTCAGCCAGGCAAGCTCCCTGAGGTTTCAAAACGAAATCGTTAATTCTTGTCAGGTCTTCCGGCGTGACCCATAACTCTGTTGCATCGGGCAGGGTTTGATCAATTTCAACAACACGCTCGTTGTATAACACCACGGCGCTTTGCGCATTGACCAAACCACTAAACAATCCAGTAAACAACAGAGAGCCAAGCACTAGACCAATGCTTTTCGAGCTCTTCATCTTGGTTTTCTCCTACCGAGGATTCGATTAATTACTTTGGGGATATTACGCTACGGGAGGGAATATCACCATCCACTCACCTTGCTTTGATTCGCCCCTGCTAATTGGTTTATGCTCTGATTGCTCAGGAGCAAGCCAAAATGAGTCAAATTACTCTGAGCTCTTTGATCACGGATTCGCACAACGTCGATAATTATTGTATTTTTGGGGCTGGGTTTCAGCCTCCAAATGAACCGGCAATTCAGTACACACAGTTCTCGTTGGATTGGAACTAGCAACTATCATCAACCAAGCAGGCAATGCTCATGTTTTTTTACTCTAGTCTTCACGCAAGTTTTAGATCTTACCTATCTCTGGCCGCGCTAATGTGCGCAGGCTTGATCGCCGCTCAACCAGGTTTGGCACAGGAGCCGACCACCACAGACGGAACCGAAGACTGGGTCGCTGCGACCATGTGCGCAGCGGGTAACCGCTCGGTAGATCTGCAGCAGGCCCTATCCTTTACCTATACGCAAGCTGATGGCAACAACCCGCGTCACCTCGATGCCGTGCAGGCGGGTCTCACCACGGCCAATCTGTCAAATCTGGAATTGGCATGGGCGGTCGCTTTTCCCGAAACGTCCGGTATGCGCGCCGCGCCGGTGATCGTCGGCTCGACCATTTTCTATGACGCTACCGATTCCGGTCGGGTTTTCGCATTGGATATCGACACTGGTTGTACCAAGTGGGTCTACAATCCTGGCACACGCCTGCGCTCTTCAATGGCCTACTCGGTAATCGATGACTTGGGCACACTGGTGTTTAGTGATGGAAGGGGCATGATTCATGCCGTCAATGCGGAAAATGGCGAGTCGATCTGGGTAGCGAGCGGGCAGGCATCCAATAACCAGGGAATGCTAACTGGCACACCTGTTATTCACGAAGACAAGATAATCGTGCCGGTTTCCGGTTCCGGTGTCATTACCGGTGGCAACCCAAATTATGAATGCTGTGAAAATCACGGCGCCGTCACCGCACTGAATGCGAGTACAGGAGAAAAGCTGTGGGAATACCACACCATGCCAGCGGCTGAATACACTGGTGCGGTCAGCTCAACCGGGGTCAAGCAGCGCGGCCCCTCAGGTGCCCCAATCTGGACTACGCCGACTATCGATGCAAAGCGCGGCCAGGTGTATGTGACCACTGGCGAAAATACTTCGCACCCCACAACGGGTACCAGCGACTCAATCATCGCCCTGAATCTGGAAACAGGGGAGGAAATCTGGGTATTCCAGGCACTAGAGAACGACATGTGGAATTTCGGCTGTAGCGCCGGCGGTCCTAACTGCATCATTCTAGGTGATACCAACTCCGTCGATTTCGATTTCGGCGGCCCGGCCATCCTTGTAGAGACAGACGACCGGGAGCTGCTGATTGCCGGCCAGAAATCTGGCGATCTCTGGGCTCTGGATCCTGCCACTGGTGCAGTGGTCTGGAATCAGAGCGTCGGTGAAGGCACAGCACTGGGCGGCAACCATTGGGGCATCGCCACCGATTCAGAGCGTGCCTTCATGACCATCAACGACCCTGGCGGTATGGGTGCGGTCAGCCGGCCGGGCCTTTACACTTACTTCGTCGGCACTGGCGAGCCGAGCTGGTTCTACGAAGTGCAGCCCGATTGTGGTGACGAACGCAGTGAAAGGCTCAGGCGTTGTGAATCACTCTATGGTTTCTCCGCAACTCCGTTGTCTGTGGACGGAGCAGTCATCACTGGGGGACTCGATGGTCGCCTGTTTGTATTTGATTCGGACTCAGGCGAGATACTCTTTAAATACGATACCGTGGTAGATTTTGAAACCGTCAACGGTGTCGAGGGTTATGGCGGTTCGATCGACAGTCATTCCATTGCCGCCGGATCTGGCATGGTGTTTGTGGGTTCCGGATATGGTCAGTTCAGTCAGGTGCCTGGTAATGTGTTGCTGGCATTCAAACCGTCGGAATAAGGCTATTCTCTATCGGTATCTGATCAAAATGGAGTCAGAGTAAAAATATGGTAATTTCACTCTGACTCCATTTTGAGCGTTATTGGGAGGGTCATAGTTCAACTATAATTTTTGAATTTCTTTCACATATTTTTTGTTAGATTTAGCCGAACTGAAATTGAAGCGGTTAGAGGAAAAACAATAGTTTTGATAGGTGACGTCCGGTGATGGGCGAGTGAATCGAACCATCGACACAAGGGTTTTCAATCCTCAGCTCCAAAGCCACCGTTTGTAGATTTCCGTTTCGGGCCGAAAGCAGACGCTCAACACACCTTATTGCGAGAGCTGAATCCTTTCCATGTCTTCCATCTGGCTGTAGCTCGAAGTAATTACTCGATCACCCTGATTGAGGCCGTCGCGAACTTCCACATAGCGATTGTTTCTTCTGCCTACGCTTATGTCGTGACGCACTGCGTATTCTCCGCTCTCATCGATAACGAATACCCAGTTGCCACCGGTATCCTGAATAAAACCACCAAGAGGAAGTAACAGAGATTCGATTGGATTACCCAGGGTCAGCTCCATTTGCAGCGTCTGTCCGCGGCGAACATTCTCCGGCGAAGCACCTTCGAAAATCAGATCAACTTCAAATGTACCTGCAGTAATTTCAGGGTATACCTTTAAAACTGTCGCGAAATGTTCTTTTCCAGAGAGAGTGAATCTGGTGCTTTGGCCTGCGGCAACACGAGACACATAAAATTCATCAATCTGTGCAACTACCTTGTACTGGTCTATAACATCTATTTGCCCGAGTCTTTGTCCGGCCTGTTTGCTTTCGCCTATTTCTACTGGCAGTGAGGTTAGTTGTCCTGCTATTGGAGCGCGAACCAATAAAGATTCATAACTGCTCTGGGATACTTCGAGGTTTTCTTCCAGCTTTGCTATCTGATCTGCGATTTGCAGGAGTCGAGTTTCACGGGTGCGAATTTCTAGCTCCTGTCGAGCAAGATGATTGGCCAGTACTTTTTTCTGGTAGCCCAGTTCATCTGTGATGGCAGTAAATTGCTCTTCCGAAACCAGTCCGTCAGCCACTAGTGTTTCTTGTCGAGACTCTTGTCTTTCTAAAACAGTAATTCGGTATTCGGTATCGATGATCTGTCTTTGAGTACTTAATCTAGTGGTTTCAAAACCGTCGGTGATATTGTTCAGCAGGTTCAGCTGTTCTGTGATGTTGGTATCGTTCTGGGCCGCACTGAGCCGCAGGTTGGTATTGCTTAGCTGGAGAAGGGCTTGACCCGCCTCAACGAAGCTGCCTTCCTCAACAAACACTTCTTCTACGGCGCCGCCGTTAACGGCATCCAGGAATACGCTATTAAAAGGTTGAATAGTTCCGCGAATGGGAATGAGATCCTCGAAGGCTCCGAACTGTACGCTAGAAATAATGAGCTGCTCTGCGGGCACGCGGTAGGTGCGAATAGATGCATCTGCTAGTAATCGATACGCAAACCAAATCCCCCCTACAACGAAAATCGAGACGAGTCCCATCTGCCAGAGAGGCATTCTTTTCTTTTCTATCTTCTTGTCCATAACCATAGTCTAAAAGTATAACCTCTTTGTAATGTCTCTTGAAATCAAAATGCTAGACCTTATTCGTGCCTCAAAGACTGGGTCGGGTTCATGTTCGCTGCATTGGCTGCCAAAATTCCTACGGTAAGCGATGCCAACAACCAGGCAAAGAATGCAGCGAGCAGGAAAATCCCAAAATTTATGGAAGTGCGGTAAGCAAAATTTTGCAGCCAGGCGTTCATAAAATACCAGGCAACTGGCCAGGCGATAATATTCGCGATCAGCACCAACTTGGAAAAATCACGTGTAAGCATGGTAACGATCTCAAGAACGCTACTTCCCAACACTTTGCGAATTCCAATCTCCCGTGTGCGTTGTTCAGTCAAATAGGATGCCAGGCCAAACAGGCCTAGCCCCGCGATGAAGAACGCCATGATTGAAAAAGCCGTAAAAATATCTCCCTGACGAGACTCTGATTGATAGAGCGCCTCAAGTTTCTGTTCTAGGAAAGTCTGTCTAAGTGGAGCATTGGGAAGGAAGTTCTCCCAAATGCTAGCAATTGATTCCAGAGTGTCATCCATATTTCTGCCGCTGACACGAACAGCCATTTGATCGAAGTTAGGGAACTGCTGCTCGGAATTTATCGGATCCATCACGCGATAATAAACTGGCTTTACCTCTTCACGTATTGAAGAAAAGTAGATGTCATCAACAACTCCAACAATTAACCCTCTAACGCGATAATCTCCCCCGCCTCGAGAAACTTCGAACCATTTGTTCAGGGATTCATTCGCTGAATATCCAATTTGTCTGGCTGCTGATTCATTCAGAATGTAACTAGCTGTTGTGTTAGGTCGTTCTTCGTTGGGCTCTACAAAAATATCGGTAGCTCGTTCTCTTGAAAAGCTCCGGCCGGCAATAACATCTATTTCGAATGTTTCGAAAAAGTCGTAGTCCACATTAAGATAGGGAAGACCTATGTCGGATTCACTTCCACCCTCGAAGCGAACGCCATCGGAGTTGGTATTCTGATCTCCAGGAAGAAGATTGGCGGCAGTCACTGAGAGAATTTCAGGGTGACTGAGTAATTCTTGTTTCATCGTCTCATAGTTGCTGCCGAGACCTTCGAGCGTGTCACCTTGGTAGTAAAGTATTTGTTCTCTTGTGTAACCCGGGTCGAGGTTCATGGCATAGCGAAGCTGTGACAATGCAATTCCAGCAGCTACTATTAGGCCTATGGAGATTGCGAATTGAACCACTACTAGAAATTTGCGCAGACTCACTCCGCCACTGCCTTTTCCTATTTCACCTCGCAAGATATTGGCCGCCGAAAATGAGGCCAAATAAAATGCAGGATAACTTCCCGCGAGTACGCCAACCAAAATCACCAGGCCGAGCAAGAGAGACAGAGTAAGAGGCGAATCGACAAGATCGACGGAGAGCTCGAGGCCAATCAGGCTATTAAACCAGGGTAGGAGAAGCTCGACCATAGCCAAAGCAAGCAGCATAGCAACAAGAGTTAGAAACAGAGATTCGCCCAGGAATTGTAAAACGATCTGAGACTTATCAGCACCAAGAGTCTTTCGAAGGCCGACCTCTCTGGCTCTGCTCGCTGAGCGTGCAGTCGATAGATTCATGAAATTGAAACAGGCTATAAGCAGGATAAAAAAGGCAATAGCACTAAATGTATAGACGGTAGTAATGTTTCCGTTGGCCTGAAATTCATTGTCTCGATTAGAGTTAAGGTGAATGTCAGTTAGTGGCATGACATCGAAGCGAGTAAAGCTGGTTGCGTTCTCCCTAATATGACGATTCATGAACGCGGGTATTTCGGCTTTAAAAGTTTCTATATCGTAGTTTTCCGGTATCACTACGTAGGTGTGAAAATTATTACTACTCCAGCCTTGCAGGAATGATTCGCCGAACATAGCTACAGTAGTATTAAGAGAAACATATACCTCGCCGGTTAAGTGGGAGTTCGCTTCAAGCTCTTCCATTACGCCTGTAACTTGAACTGGTGCCTGGCCGGCAAGCAGGATGGTTTTATTCAGGGGGCTCTCATCGCCAAAGTATTTCCGAGCGATTGATTCGCTTATTACCATTTGGAAAGGCCCGGAAAGAGCGGTTTCCCAATCGCCTTCTAACAAGGGAAGGTCAAACACCTGATATATTTCAGGATCAACGAACTGGATTCCCTGTTCATAATAGGGTTGGTTGGTTTCTGGGTGGGTAAACAGCAATTGTCCCGCAGCCATAATGCGGATGACTTGCTCAAATTCGGGAAAGTCCTGCTTGAGTAGCGGTCCGACTTGCGGTGCATTGGTTGCCAAGTCCAAATCAGGAGAGCCATTGTTGGCAAGAAATGTTCTCATTACCTTATAGGTTCGATCGGCGTTCTCCCAGTGGCGATCATAACTGAGTTCATGCTGAACGAAGAGACTGATTAGAATTACACTAGCCAGACCTACTGCGAGCCCCATAATATTAATTGTGGAGAAGAGTTTATTGGCAAGCAGATTTCTCAGTGATAACAGTAGGTAATTCTTGAACATGACATGGCTCCAATATTTCTAGCGTCGGCTTCAGCAATCAAGCTGCTGCTATTTGATCCAGACTGGAATCTGCAGAAACTACTTTGCCATCGAGCATGCGAATTATGCGGTTACCGACTGCGGCGTCCTCGGCTGAGTGAGTTACCATTACGATAGTTGTCCCTTCCTGGTTCAGCGTAGTAAGAATTTTCATTACTTCCTCGCCATGTTCGCTATCGAGGTTACCTGTTGGCTCATCCGCCAGAATCAGATTGGGCTGGTTAACGATGGCTCTAGCAACGGCAACCCGTTGCTGTTGTCCGCCTGACAGCTGCTGTGGAAAATGCTTGGCGCGATGAGCCATATTCATTTTCTCCAACATCTCTTCTACGGTTTTCTTGCGCTGGTTCGCGGGAACCTTGGTATAGATAAGCGGGAGCTCGACATTTTCGTAAACCGATAATTCGTCGATCAGGTTGAAGCTCTGAAAAACGAATCCGATATTTTCCTTGCGCAGCTGCGCTCTCTGCCTTTCCGAATAGGAAGATACATCTTCATCGAGGAAGAAATATTTGCCGCTATCTGGATTGTCGATTAAGCCGAGTATGTGAAGCAGCGTGGACTTTCCGCAACCCGACGGGCCCATGATTGAAGTGAATTCGCCTTCTTCCACTTGTATGTTTACGTCATTCAAAGCGGTAGTTTCCACCTCGTCGGTGCGGAATAGCTTGTTAAGGTTCTCTGTCTTAAGAATCATGTTTATCTTCCTCTTTTAAATTCTGTGTTGTTTATAGGTTTCGTGAGTAATTGTTAAAATTGTTTTATTCGTCTCTTAAGGTTAGCACTGGGTTGGTCAGGGCAGCCCGGGTTGACTGATAACTTACTGTGATAAAGGCAACTAGCAGCGCCATAATTCCGGAGATTGCAAACACGCCGGAGCCGATGTCGATTCGATAGGCAAACAATTGAAGCCATTCATTCATAGTGAAGTAGGCGATGGGAATCGAGACCAGAATAGCTATCAGAACCAAAACCATAAACTCTTTCGATAGCAGCAAGACTATCGCGCTAACAGAAGCCCCAAGAGTCTTGCGGATGCCTATTTCCTTGGTTCGTTGCTCTGTGGTAAATGAAGCTAACCCGTAAAGTCCCAGGCAAGCGATAAGAACAGCCAGCGCGGAGAACCCGGCAAATATTTCGCCCATTTTCTGATCGCCCTGGTGCAGTTCATTGTAATCTTCTTCGAGAAAACTGTACTCGAAGGGTTGGCCATTGGTCATTACTCGCCATGTGTCTTCAAGCTCTCGTAGAGTTTGCTGAATATTCCCTGCTTGAACTCGTACAATCAAGTAACGAGAAAATTCTTGTACCTCCATTAACAATGGGCGTATCTCTTCATGTAGAGATCTATAATGAAAGTCTTTAACCACGCCGATTATTGGTGCGGCGGTAGGGCCGTCATCATTGGGTTCCAAAATTCTGGTTTCTAAGGGATTGGTAATGTTTAACTCCCTCAGAGCAGCCTCGTTCACAATATAGCCCGGATGACTGCCGGTGAATTCTTCAGAGAAAGTTCTTCCCTCAAGTAGTTCTATGTCCAGGGTCTCGATAAAGTCATAGCCCACGTTGAATCTAGAAATAATGTGAGTCTCGGAAGCTGGTCTGCCCTCAATCATGTAGGCGTTCTGGTCTTCCTGATCCCCGGGGACATGAATGGTTGCGGAGGCATTTATGACGTTTGGCTGTTGCAGTACCTGTTCCTTAAAGCTTTGTTGTTGGTCTCCCAAAGCTGACACGCGTTTGATAACGACGATTTGTTCCTTGGCGAAGCCCAGAGGCATATTGCGCAAGAGTTCAAGCTGATTAAAAACGATGAGTGTTGCAGCTACTAATGAAATGGAAATTACAAACTGAAAGACCACCAGGCCACTGCGCAGCCATCCTTGCTTTGAGCCCCGGCTGAATTTTCCTTTAAGAACTTCCTGCGGATGAAAACGGGAAAGGAAGAGGGCGGGGTAACTTCCGGAAAGCGTGCCTACCAATGTGGCGAATGCCAGAAGAAGCAACAGAGAGACCGGGTTTAGTAGAGTTCCCAGACTCATATTTCTTTCAGTCAAGGCATTGAATGAAGGCAATAATATGGAAATTAGAGGAATTGCCAAGGCCAGTGCTAGCAGGCTAATAATTATTGACTCGGTTAGAAACTGACCGATAAGTTGACCTTGATATGCCCCCAGAACTTTTCGCACTCCAATTTCCCGTGCTCTGTTTGCAGATCGAGCCGTCGAGAGATTCATGAAATTGATACAAGCGAGTATCAGGATAAATATTGCTATGGCTTGGAAGGTGTAAACATAGGCCGCATTTCCAGGGGGCTCCAATTCCCCATCGAAGCCATTGAAGAGATGAATATCAGCAAGAGCCTGCAAGCCATACTCATATCGCCCGCCGGATGCGTAGAATTCTTCGTAGGTCACACCCAGTCCCTGTTGGATTTGAGGCGCGACATACTTGGGTACTAATTCCTGAAGCTTTTCTTCCATCACGCTTTCTGAGCTACCAGGCGTTAAAAGCACATAGGTATATATATTATTGCTTATCCAGACCGGGCTATCGTGATCTTCATCGGAGGTAAATGACACAAGGAATTCGGGATGAAAATGAGAATTTATTGGAACATCTTCTATTACGCCGGTGACTCGATAATTTTCTTCGTCGTCAAAGCGTAGAGTCTGTCCTATTGCTCCTCCCAGTCCACCTACTGGAAAATATTTGGCAGCTATAGTCTCTGTTATGACTACAGTGTTGGGATCCGTGAGTGCAGTGGTCTTATCGCCAGCCAGAAACTCAAGGCTGAAGATATCGAAGAACTGAGGATCTACATGAAAGACTTCTGCTTCCTGGTAGTTGATATCGCCGATGCTCACCAGTGCTTCCTGGAAGAACTGTCTGAACCTTGCGGCGGTTTCAACTTCCGGGAATTCGTTTCTTAGCGCAGCAGCCATTGGGTAAGGTCCAATTGGAGCGCTAAGCACATTGCCGGCTATCGTACCCTGTAGGGTTGTTCGATAGATTCGATCCTCTTTTTCATGATAGCGGTCATAGCTGAGTTCATATTGAACATACATTAGAATTAGAAGGCTGCAGGCAAGGCCAACTGCCAGCCCAAGAATATTGATCGCAGAGAATACCTTGTACTTCCAGATGCTCCGGAAGACCATATTGAGATAGTTCTTGAACATTTTTCCACCCGTATACGGAGAAGCTCTGTCGCTTCTATATGTCTATGACGTCTATGACGTCGCTGAAGAGAATAAGGTTACAGGCGGATGCGTCCAGCGCGGCATATATACCTGTATCCGCAGCAATAAGGCTACGGAATCGGTATATAAGATGCATGGGGAGGCAGTAATGGATGCATAAACTACCAATTCCGCAAATTGTGCGAGTTTGATCCTGGGCTGAGCGGGTGATTTGAGGAGCGGTGAACAAGCGTCGGTGGGCAGGTCGCGGAGTAGATCAATAGGTAGAGAGTGCACCGAAATCCGATTCAGCAGTGCACTCTCATTTATTTTGGCAGACGACACTCATTTAGCAGAGTGCTCCAATTGAGTGTCCTTAGTTGTGAACAACATTCCGAATAATGGCGATCATATCCGTTACACCCTTGCGGAAGTCTTCCACCGGTACTTTTTCGTCGTTGCCGTGAACACCGGTAGGCTCTCCTGCGCGGGTGATGATCGGGTTGAAACCATAACTAACAATACCGAGATCACGGGTGAAGTGGCTGTCTGTAAAGCCGGTGCTCACCGAAGGGATTACTCTGGAGCCAGGATAAAGCTCTCGAGTTACATTTTCGATAGCAGTAAAGAGCCTGGAATTAGTGGATGAAATTGCAGGAGTGAATGCCATGATGGTGCTTACTTCAACACCTGTCTCCGCTATCAGTTCTTGTAGTTCTGAAATAAACAATTCGGCGGGTCTGTCAGGAAGAATTCGACAGTCAAGCTCAGCCCAAGCTTCAGGTGGCACAACATTTATTTTGTTGGAAGCGTTCAGGCGCGTCATCGAGCAGGTGTCACGGGTCAGCGCATGATGACCTGAACGATAGGCCTGAAATTCCGCCAAAAACTCAGGGTCTTCAATTGCTCGAGAAATGTCTGCGTAGGCTGGCGCCCATTCATTGTCCAGTGACTCGGCGATGCCAGCAAAATAGCTTTCAACCTGTGGAATTATTCGTGGAGGGAAAGGGTTTTCCCGGAGTATGCCCAGAGCGTCCACTATTCGAGTAACCGAACTAGTGGTGCGCGGAGAAGAACCGTGACCCGGTGTGTCGATTGCAGTGAGCCTCAACCAAACCGGGACCTTCTGAGTAACTTCAACACCAAAAATAATTTCTCCACCATCTCTGCTTCCTGCACCACCTTCATTTATTAGTAGTTCTACACCGTCGAATATTTCTCTTTGGTTCTCAACCAGCCAGCCAACACCAAAGGCACCTCCGGCTTCTTCGTCAGCAGTGGCAAGAAATACCACGTCACGATTTAAAGCACGCCCGCTGCGGTGAAGAGTCAAAAACGTTGCCAACTGAGAGATGCCTGTTCCCTTCATGTCTCTCGCGCCGCGACCAAGAATATAGCCGTCGCGGATTTCTCCTGAAAGAGGATCGATAGTCCAGTATTCAGGATCGGCAGGAACCACATCGGTGTGCTGCAACATCATCAAGCCTGGCTCATCACCACCTTCCAGCCTCGCCCAGATATTGCCGCGCCCCGGAGCACTCTCTGCAGTTTCATATTCAATGCCTTCGGCTTCGAAGATGGCAGCGTAGAAATCTACCGCTCTGGATTCATTCCCGGGAGGATTTATCGTGTCTATCTGAATTAATTGCTGAAGCCAGGTAACCGCCTCATCCTCAATGCTCTGCGCATAGAGAGGAGTTATAAATAGTGATGCGAGTATGAACAGTGTTGCTTTTTTCATGTCGGGCTGATTCTCCAAATGTGCGTTTGTATTTTTATTCGTTCCTATTCCAGGCTAGTTGCTCAAATTAACACTAGCGTGGTGTCCAGTGAAAAACTTCCCAGGTGTGAAGCGGTTCGTTCTGGCCTCGAATAATTTCCTCATCAAAATCGTATCTCATGGGCATACGATTGGCGCCGCCATAACTTTCAAGATAGGGAAGTCGTTCGTCGCCAAAAACTTCTCGGGCTTTCAAAGCAAAAGTTTCATCGCCAAGTTTAATCCATCCGTTCGGTTCAATGCGGGCTCGCTTGGCCCAATAACCACCGTCAGGGCGAGTCGCAGTGATAATGCCTTCATCATCGGTGGAATAGAGAATGTGCACAACGAATGGAGGAAAGCCTCCAGTCTTGACCTGTCCTATTCCCCGACCATCGAGACTGCTCCAGTCTGCTGGTGGAGCAGTTAGATCTCCGCCAATGCGTACACCCGCGATACGATTATAGGGCGTCATAAATACATAGGTAGTAGCAGCGATCACCAGCACCACACCGAGTCCGATGCCGGCGAATTTCAATTTATTTGTCATGGAGCTTAATCCCTGGATTATTATTGTTTTTAATATTCAGCGATGATCTAGTCTGTAACGCCCCAATTTAAAGGCTCGGGGATGATATAGCAATTTGAATCTGCGAAATGCTGCTGTGATGCTTTGAGATGTATAGCAGATACGAAGATTCTCTTGAAAATCCTCCAAATCGGCGTAATTTAAGTGCTCAGCCTCCCCCAAAAAGAACAAGATGGAGAGTTTTAATATGAGTCTTATGAAAAACAGAGTTTTCAGCTCTGGGATCCTGGCCATAGGCGCCATGCTATTTACCAGTATCTTGCTTGCTCAAAGCGCCGATATCCCTCGAACTGAGCACGGTGTACCCGATTTTCAAGGTATGTATACCTACCGTACACTGACACCACTCAATCGACCCAAAGAGCTGGCGGATAAGCCGACTCTAACTGCTGCCGAGGCAGAAGAATGGGCTGATTTCGAAAACCGACGCCAAAATCGCGATCTGATTATCGATTCTGTCGGTGGTGCCGGTTATCCTCCTGGAGTAATTTCCTATAACGAATTCTGGTATGAGCGTGGAGTTGAGACCATTGAAGATCGACGAACTTCGCTGATCTATGATCCTCCCAATGGAAGAATGCCGGCTACCAATCAAGCCGGTCAATTGCGTGCAGCTAGACGTGCCGAGAACAGAAGACTCAGCTTGGGGCCTGAAGGCAGAACACTGGCCGACCGCTGCTTGATGAGCGGAGGCGCCGGTCCACCATTGGTGCCAGGTGCCTACAACAATAATATCCAAATAGTTCAGACCGAAGATCACATCATGATTCTTAGCGAGATGATTCACCGCGCCAGAATCATACGCTTGGACAATGAGCATCAAACACGCCAGATAAAGTGGGATGGTGACGCTATCGCCCATTTCGAAGGTGACACTCTGGTGATCAATACCAAGGACTTCTATTACACCGACAATGGTCGAGGTGCATCTCCGGACATGATGTTGGAAGAGCGGATTACTCGCCTGGATGACAATACCCTTGAGTACGACTTTACTATCGAGGATCCACAATCCTGGGATGTTAGTTGGTCAGCAAAATTTCCCCTGCGTCGTACCGATGGTCCAATCTATGAGTATGCCTGTCATGAAGGTAATCACGGCATGATTGGAATCCTCGCTGGATGGCGACGATATGAGTCTATGGGTATGAATGGTGATGGCACACCTTTAGATTCAACGGAACCGACAGTGGAAGTATCTGACGAATAGAAATTCACGGATTAGTGCTAATTAATTTCGCTGCAAAGAGCCGCACCTTCTAAAGAGGCTGCGGTTTTTTTGTCAGAGAGACTAGGGCGTTATATTTTGAACATTGATTTCAAAACATTACTTTCAATTCACTACATCTAGAGTATTGAGAATATGAATAGATACAGAATCCCCGTATTCTTTTTTCTTTTGCTAACGGCCTTCAGCTCCTACGCGGATGAATGTGTAATTCTTCTCCATGGTCTGGCGAGAACATCCAATTCTATGATGCCCTTACAAACCAGCTTGTCCGAAGCTGGCTACTCAGTAGTCAACATTAGTTATCCGTCCCGAAAAAAGTCAATCGAAGAACTAGCTGGGCTGGCTATCGGTGAAGGGCTCGATGAGTGCGCAAAAATGGGGGCTCAGCCAGTAAATTTTGTAACTCATTCTCTGGGTGGAATACTGCTCCGCTACTATTTATCTAGTCCCTTAGTTAGTAATTCTTTCGCTAATAGCAGAGAGCAAGAAATAGCGAGAAGCGTTATGCTTGGTCCTCCGAATGGAGGCAGTGAAGTGGTGGATAGCTTAAAGAACCTTCCTGGTTTTGAATTGCTTAATGGACCTGCAGGGATTCAACTTGGCACCGGGGAAGCAGATCTTCCTAAGGAGCTTGGTCCAGTTGAATTTGAGTTAGGTGTTATCGCCGGCACCCGATCGATCAATATGTTTCTCTCGATGTTCCTACCCAGCCCCAATGATGGAAAGGTTTCTCTCGAGAGCGCTAAAATTGAAGGAATGTCTGACTTTGTTGCTTTACCCGTAAACCATTCGTTTATGATGCGAAATAAGAGGGTGATAGACGAGGTGCTAAATTTCCTCCAGCATGGTCATTTTCAGAATGCTTCTTCCATGTCTTACGAGAGAGGCTAAGTGAAAATGGCGGCGCGAAGAAGAATAGATTAGTTTTTTGAAAGAGCTTACAGCTTCAATTGAGTACAAATATTGAATTCGATTTTCAGGAGATTTAAATGTTGCCAGGTCAGGTTTGGTATAGGAAATTTGCAGTAGGATTGGTTTTTTTCGCAGTCTTTTCGAATCAAGCGAGTGTGGCTGAAGAGAGCATGAGCGTAGCTGCCACAAACTACTTGTCCGCGCTTTCTGTTGATGACAGAGAGCAGAGTGTATTCTCCCTAGATGATGAAGAAAGGCTTAACTGGCACTTCGTTCCTCATGAAATGTTTCCGCGCTCGGGAATTTTGCTCAAGCAATTGAATCCCCAGCAAAGAGAATTTGCTCAGACTTTGTTAGCCTCCGGCTTAAGTGAGCGTGGCTATCTAACGGTTACTTCAATAATCCAGTTGGAGCGAGTATTAAATGCTTTGGAACCGGATGGGCCATTCGTACGAGATTATGAAAACTACCGTGTTTCCGTGTTCGGTACTCCAGAATCGGAAGGTAGTTGGGGTTGGCGATTCGAGGGTCATCACCTGTCCTTGCATTTCACCATCGTAGCTGGAGAAGTCACTGTGAGTTCGCCGACCTTTCTGGGTTCCAATCCGGCGGAAGTGAGAAGCGGCGCTCAGACCGAACAGCAGCAGAATCAGCGAGTACTCGCAGCCCGCGAAGACAGCGGTAGGTCATTGGTGACTGCTCTGAGTGATTTGCAGCGAACCCGCGCGATTACCAGTGATACAGCCCCGAGAGATATCGTGACGGGTGCTCAGTATCCTATAGATCCACTAACTCCAGCAGGCATTCGTGCAGGAGAGCTGAACGACTCGCAACAGCAATTGCTAAGAGATGTTATCGATGCCTATACTGCCACCATGTCTGCAGCCATCGCCGAAAAGCGTTGGAGTAAAATCCGCGAGCAGGACTTCGGTGACATTCACTTTGCCTGGTCAGGGCCGGTAGAGCGGGGCGAGGCTCACTACTATAGAGTACAGGGAGAGTCCTTTCTGATCGAGTACGACAATGTACAGAATGGCGCGAATCATGTTCACTCCGTGTGGAGAGATTTTGAAGGCGACTTTGGCGCAGATGCCTTGCGTGATCACTACGACGCTGTAGCTCACTAAGCTTGCGATCTACCTCTGAGTTGAGGTCCTAACTCGCAATTACTCTGCCAGCTATTCTGGTAATAATTCTATCAATTACTGATTTTGTAAGTAGACTGTAAGTAAGGAGTCAACACTGGAGCCGAAAATGAGAATATTCATAATCACAATACTAGTTTTTGTGCTCGCCGCCTGTGCTTCTTCACCTGACAATTTGCAAGGGAAAAATTTTGATGCGGATTCTTCCTATTGTCGCCAATTGCGCTTGGTTTCAAATAACCTCTTTCAATTTAAACACCACACTACTGCAATCAAATCAAGAGCCACCAATCCCAGCATTTCTTCTTCATTTGAACCGATTAGTCAAGTACAGAGGCACGACTCCAATAGGGCTTACGACTATGATTGCGAATCTCTAAGTGCATTGTATGCGCGCAAAAATGATGAAGCATAGTTAGTCGCTGTTTTGTCAGGAGACTCCATGATCGAGTTAACTCTTGACCCTAGTAAGTATCAAGTGGCAGCTACCACATTCTTGTATGACAAAAACAGAGACTGATCTGTAGCAATTAGTTACTGATGGGATGTGCAGTCTTCTGTACAATGCTGCCAGATAAATATGACCTTAATCAAACCCACCTTCAAGCCACTTTTAGTCGCTGTAGCTATCGTCATCTCGATAGGAGCTACGACTACCGCGTGGGCACAGATTGATACCTTTGAAAACCCGGCCGACGATTCAACAATTGTCTATCCAGCGGCTTATTTTGCTGACTTCCAGCCAGTTTCTGCTAACGACATGATTAGCCGTATCCCTGGAATCGGCCTCGCCATGGGTCGTGGCGGCAACAGTGGGCGTGGGCTCGGATCAGGTGAGGGTGAAATTCTTATTAATGGCCAGCGCACTACAGGCAAGGGTAATACGGGGCAAAGTCTATTAAGCCGTATTTCCGCCGATCAGGTCGACTACATCGAGATCATACGTGGCACCTCCGAAGAGCTGGACGTTCGTGGCGCGGGCCAAGTGGTTAATGTGGTATTGCTGGACACTCCCTCCCGATCCAGTACTTCGGTGGAGCTAAATGTAGATCACTGGCGTGATGGGACTCTGGACCCGGGGGGTCAACTTTCCTATAGCGGACAGGCAGGCAATTTCAACTATTTATTCTCTGTCGAGGCGGAAGCCCGTTATAACTACAGAGTGAGCAAGGAGCTGAGTTTCGATCCTGACTTTACGCTGCTTGAAGCCAAGAATGAAGAAAGTACTCGTGACCAAAGGGATTACCAGGCCAGCATGAATCTGGGCTATAGCTTTGAAAATAGTGTAATTCAACTTAACGCTCTGCTGGGAACCAGTTCGCCGCCGTCTGAATTGGAGCGCACAATTCATGATTTTACTTCCAACACAATTAGATTGCAGCGTGAAGACAATAGTAGTGAGAGAGACAACTGGGAAGTAGGTGGCGACTACGAATATTCCCTGAGCGGTGGCGGTAAGTATCGATTTTTGTTCATTGTTAACGATAGAGAATCTCAGTTTACCCGAGAGCGTTATGATGTTTTCGACAATTCCGAGAACAAAAATTTATTCTTAAGTAATTTGGGGCGAGACCGCGAGCGTATTGCCCGCACTTCTTATACCTTCAATTTAAATGATGCTCAGGGGCTTGAAGTCGGCGTCGAAGGATCACAAACAATTCGCGATTCCGGATTACTATTGGGATTAGATACTTCCGGCACACCTTCACCCGATTATGGAAATCTGGTCCCTGTTTCTATCAACAACAGTGGTTCTACAGTCGAGGAGCTGCGCTCAGAAGTTTTTGCTGCACACAACTGGCAGATAAATCCGAGAATGTCACTGGAGAGCTCATTGATTTTTGAGTCCTCTACCATCGAGCAATCTGGAGACGTCAGCAATAAACGGGATTTCACATTTGTGAGACCAAAGGTGGATTACCGATTCGATATTACTCCTTCTTTGCAGCTACGTGCCGGAATCGAAAAGGACGTGTCTCAACTCAGCTTTTCGGATTTCAGTGCCACCGTTGATAACTCCGATGAGGACAACGATACACAGGCCGGTAATCCCGGAATTCGGCAAGAGCAGTCTTGGCGTTACGAGTTGAATCTGGAGCTGCGACTTCCCAATGATATCGGTGTGCTGAATTCCCAGTTCTATTATAGAGACATCGAAGATGCTATTGACCGCATCGATGTTTCTCCTAGCCCGGATAGTTTGCAGTCAGCCCGTGGAAACATTGGTGATGGAAAGCGCTACGGCGTCAATTTGGATGTTAGTGCTAGATTAGGATTTGTTGGGCTCCCCAATGCCTTATTTACAACTGGTATAGGCCTTCGTGATTCGGAAGTGTTAGATCCATTTACCGGAGCTAAACGAAGAATGAGAAATAATGGCCGTTGGTCCGCCAGGTCTAGCTTCAGACACGATGTCATCGGTATGGGTTTGAGCTACGGATTCTTCTATTCAGCCAACTCAAATGACAGTAGTGGTAGAAAAGAGATCGATATTATTGATATTGAAGAACGAAAGAATCAACCGAATCTAACAGCGTTCATAGAGAAACAAGCATTTGGAAATATCACTTTCAGGTTAGAAGCACAGAATGTTAGAGAAAGTGAATATTGTCGCACCCGTACTCGTTTTCTCGGTGCTACAGCGGATGGAATTGTAGAGGAAGTAGAAGATTTTTGTTCTGGAAACGGCAGGAAGATAGCCCTGAAAATCAGAACAACTTTTTAGCGGAAATTGAGAAATTTTATGATGGTCAATAGATGGACTTGCTTCATTCATTACATTAATTGGTAACTCAACCATGAATCATCTAACAGTACAAAAAATCCAGTCCATAGAGCGTAAAATACTGCCGTGCTTGGCGATGGTTTTGCTGAGCTCCCTGGCGGCTTGTACAAACATGGATGCTACAACTCAGAGCAATGCATCGGATGCATCTTTTGAAGTTACTCCGCCACCAAATTTTACCCGTGGTCTACTCGCCCGGAGAGTAGCTGAGCCCTTGTATCCGTTGCGTGCTACAAATTTGGGAATCGAAGGATGGGTAATGCTGCGTTTTTCCGTAAATGAAGATGGGGAAGTGATTAGCAATACGATTCAAACTATTGAAGAGCAGCCAGCTGGTTTTTTCGAATTGTCGGCTACTAACGCTGCCAGGCGTCTTACCTTTGTGAATACTAGGGGTGCAGTGGTTGAAGATGTAAGGTACGTGTTTCGTTATCAACTGGATGGTCTTAATTCAGCACCAGCCAGTGTGCCAGAGTCAGATATTATTCAATTCCGAGAGATTCTTCCGCTGCGCCTAATAACTCCTCCTTACCCCGAAGTGGCATTGGAGCTTGGGTTGGAAGGATACGTTGTGGTCAAATTTACAGTCACTGCAAGCGGAGCAGTTCAAGACGTAGTTGTAGATGAAAGCGAACCACCAGGTGTCTTTAACGACGAGGCAGTCAGGGCGGCACAGCGATTACGATTTGATCCGAGAATTGTTCGCGGCGAGGCGGTTCAGGTAGAGGAAGTTTTGTTTCGGTTCGACTGGAATCTGCCCCGCTAGTTCGGGTTAGCGCTTTTCATTGTCGGTGTTTCGCAGCCAGGATTAACGAACGCCTATGGAACTATCATTGACTTGGGGCTAGGGCTGCTCGTCTGCTTCGTTCTTGCGCTCCAGGCGCTGCTCTTCTTCGGCAATGGCAGATTGTATTTCCCGCAGCACCGCGTCTACATCGGCACCTTCCAGATTCTCGGTGAAGAGCCCGGTTATTTCGGTTTCCGCTTGTAAGTCACCTTCCTCGAACAGTTTCCAGATCTCTTTTGCATAGTTAGTCTGCAGTAATTTCGGCGCGAATTGGCCGTAGTAACTGCTTATCTTATTAACATCCCGCTCAAACATGGCCTCGGCATTATTATTCGCGGCGGCATCCACAGCTTGTGGAAGGTCGATAATCACCGGGCCGCCTTCATCTACCAATATATTAAATTCGGACAAGTCACCGTGTACCAAGCCTGCACAAAGCATTCGCACTACAAATCGCATTACTTTGGAATGGTCTCTCAGCGCCTGTTCGGCCGACATATCCACCTCGCTGAGGCGTGGTGCTACATCACCATCCTTGTCGGTGACTAATTCCATCAATAAGACGCCATCGATACAGGCATAAGGCTGGGGAACTCGCACATCAGCAGCGGCGAGTTTCTTAAGAGCATCTACCTCGGCGTTGTGCCAAGTTTCCTCTTGCTGTTGACGACCAAATTTTGAGCCTTTGTCCATAGCGCGGGTGCGTCGACTATTGCGTGACTTGCGACCTTCTCGATAGAGCACAGCCTGCTTAAAACCGCGATTAGCTGCTTCTTTATAGACCTTGGCGCAACGTATTTCCGAGTTGCAGCGCACCACATAGACATCGGCTTCTTTGCCGCTCATAAGCCTACTGATGACCTCATCAATTAGGCCCTCATCTATAAGAGGTTGGATTCGCTTAGGAATTTTCATGGCGTCTTTTTACAGCACTTGGATTGGGGAAGCCAGCGCAAGCTCGAACTATTAGGAAATTAGGCCACTCGCAGATAGGGTATATGAATCAAAAGGGTCAAGGTAGTTTGTAGATTGGAAGTAGGCAAGAGAAGGCCTGCAAAATTGCAGAAAACCCTCACCTGGTGTAGCTTCAGGAGGATCAAAATAACAATTAGAGTCAAAATTGACCCATGTCGTTGCAGACGCAGATTCCAAAGTTAGCTAATGGCCGCCAATTGCCAGATTCGGCGGGGGCTGTAGCCCAATGATCAGCCGTTTCAGAGTAGGTATTTCGGGCTTATTCCTCCTAATTGGCGCGGTTTCGGTCTCGCTGTTATCAAGCCAGTTTTTGCCGGCTCACGGTGCCGCTGAGAGTCAGCAAGAATTCGCTGCTGATGACATGCAGCTGATCGCAAATTCCTATTGTCTCTCCTGTCACAACGATACCCTGGCTACGGGAGATTTCTCACTGCAGAGTGTCGACTTTGCCAGTCCTGCCCTGCATGCGGATGCGCTAGAGAAAGTCGTCAAGAAACTTAGGGCTCATATGATGCCGCCGGCTGGCATGCCGCGACCCGAATTTGAAACCTATCAAGTAATGACCGATTGGTTGGAAAGTGAATTAGACGATGCCTGGGCTGCTAACCCAAACCCTGGTCGAATCACTCCGCTTCATCGCATGAATCGTTATGAATACAACAACACGATTAATGAGTTGCTTGGCTTGGATGTGGATGTAATGAATTCGCTGCCAGGCGACCCAACAGCAGACGGTAGCTTCGACAATATGGCGGCCTCACTGCCATTCTCCACTGCTCACATGGAACGCTACATGTCCGTCGCTCGGCAGGTGACTCGACTGGCTACCGGCTTACCTCCACTGGGCCCAACTAATACTACCTACGAAGTACCGCTGTTCATGAAACAGAATCAGCGCCAGAGTGAAGACATGCCATTTGGCTCTCGGGGCGGTGTATCGGTTAGTCATAACTTTCCCGTCGCTGGTGAGTATCAGTTTCGAGTGCAGTTGGAACGAAATTATCAGGACTACATCAAAGGGCTTGGCTGGGCGCAGCAATTGGAAATACGCCTCAACGGGCGGCTATTGCAAAGATTCTCGGTCGGAGGTGAAGCACCGGGAACGCCTGCACCATTGAGTTTCAGCGGAACCGGTGAGCCGGGCACCATAGACTGGGAACAGTATATGCTCACCGAAGCAGGAGAAGGACTCGAGGTTCGTCTCCCTGTCGAGGCAGGCCCTGCTCAAATAAGCGTTTCATATGTAAGGCAGCTTGTTGAGCCGGAGTCCATCCCGCAGCCGGTTCAGGGTGGTCGTCTCAATGCTAATGATGAAGCCTATCTCGCTAATCAGAAAATTCACTCTCTGGAAGTGAGCGGACCGTTTCAAACCATCCAATCAAATTCCGGTTTAGCAGGCTCTCCCAGTCAGCAACTAATTTTTTCCTGTCATCCAGATCGTGGAGCTGAAGAGCAGAGCTGTGCCTCTGAAATTCTTTCTAGTATGGCGAGACGCGCCTATCGAAGACCTGTAGTTGATGAAGACGTTGAACTGCTTCTCGACTTTTATGCTCAGGGGCGTGAACAGGAGGGAGGGTTTAACAACGGGATACAGTTCGCTCTCGAGTTTATGCTCAGCGATCCAGATTTTCTTATCAGAAGTTACCGTGACCCAGCGAATGTTGCCTCGGGAGAATCGTTCGGGCTAAGTGATGTGGAGTTAGCATCGCGCCTGTCTTTCTTTCTCTGGAGTTCGTCGCCGGATGAACAGCTATTGGAACTTGCAGAAAGCGGTCAGCTCAGCAATCCGGAAATTCTGGAACAACAGGTTCGTAGAATGTTGGCTGATAGTCGTGGCGTTACTACTATTGTTGAAGACTTCGCCGCCCAGTGGTTAAACCTAAGGCGTTTGGATGAAGTGCAAATAAATACCGTAGTATTCCCCAACTATGATCTAAGTCTGATCGAAGGCTTTCGTCAGGAGACTCAACTATTCATAGCCGACACTCTGCAGTCCGACAGCAGTGTAATGGAGCTGTTGGGAGCTAATCACAGCTATCTTAATGAGAGGTTGGCCAATCACTATGGTGTTGAAGGCATTTACGGCAGCCGGTTTAGAAAAACAGAATTGCCTGATAGAACACAGAGAGGCGGCCTGTTAGCTCAGGGAGCCTTGCTGACGGTTACCTCCTATCCCGGGCGTACCTCACCGGTACTTCGGGGGAAATGGCTGTTGGACAATATGTTAGGAACACCGCCACCACCACCGCCGGCGAATGTACCCATCCTGCCGGATGCCGAGGCTGGTGAAGCACCCACTTCGATTCGGGAAAGGCTGGCCCGCCATAGAGCGGATCCGGTTTGTGCTTCCTGTCATGTAGTTATCGATCCCCTCGGCTTTGCGCTAGAAAATTTCGATGTAATTGGTGGCTGGCGAGACCATGACGAAGTAGGGAATCTTGTAGATCCCGACGGCAGTTATCCTGGAGGTGTTGAGTTTTCAGGTTTCGCGGATTTGCGTGACTGGATGATGAACCGGCCAGACCAGTTTGCCCATACATTGACAGAAAAATTAATGACCTACGCCCTGGGTCGCCGAATCGACTACTACGATCAACCGGTGATCCGCAAGATTGTAAGTGATGCGGCAGAGCAGGATTATAGCTGGTCTTCTCTGATAACCGGGATCGCGATGAGCCCGCCGTTTCTGATGAGTACAATAAGATGATTAAGAAAGATCAAACATCAAACCTTAAGTCGCTTAAAAGAGTTACTGGTAAATACATTTCTCGCCGTGCAGTGTTACGCGGAGCGGGAGCGGCTTTGGCTCTGCCAATGTTGGATGCCATGACCCCGGCATTCGCGCAAAGTACGCCGGCTCCAATACATCGATTCCAGACGGTGTATGTTCCCAACGGCATGGCCATGGATTATTGGTTGCCAACTCAAACCGGAAGAGATTTCGAGCTGACTCCTATTTTACAACCCCTTGCACCGTTCAAGGACAAGATGATGTTGCTGTCTGGTTTGAAGGCTAACTGGAATGTTGCTCATGCTGGTGCTGGAGGTTCTTTCCTAACAGGCGTTACACGGGGTGGCCGCAATGAGGTAGAAATTCTTGCGGGAGTGTCTCTTGATCAGTTGCTGGCAAAAGAACTTGGTCGGCAAACACAACTTTCTTCGCTTGAATTGTCCATGGATGCTCCGGCACATGCTGGTGCATGCACAGTTAATCTTAGCTGCGTCTATACCCATACACTTTCCTGGCGCAGCGCAACTGAACCTTTGCCCATGGAGCACAATCCTCGCTCGGTTTTCGAGCGAATGTTTGGCGATAGTGGTAGCACGGTGAAGGGTGTGCGCGAAGCACGTTTAAGGCAACAGAGTAGTATTCTAGATGCGGTACTCGAAAAACTCTCCGGTCTGGAAAATAGTCTGGGTGCAGGAGATCGTCATCTGATGGAGAGTTATACCGAATCAATTCGCAATATTGAGAGGCGAATAGAAAAAGCCGAAGAACAGATTGATCTGTCTCTACCCGAGTTGGCCCAGCCAGCCGGTGTGCCGGTAGACTATGAAGATCACATGGAGATTATGCAGGACCTGCAGGTACTGGCACTACAAACAGACCTGACTCGAGTCATAACATTCATGATGAGCAAGGAGCAGAGTGCGAGACCGTATCCGCAGATTGGTGTTCCCGATGCTCACCATCCACTTTCCCATCACAATAATAATGCACAGCTGGTTGAGAAGATGTCGCAGATAAATATTTATCACGCTCAGCTTTTCTCTAACTATTTACAAAAGCTTGCAGCTGTTCCCGATGGCGACGGAAATTTATTAGACAACATGACTATTCTCTATGGAGCCGGACTTTCCAATAGCACAATTCACTCCGGCGTTAATTTGCCTGTGATGCTGGTTGGTGGTGGTGCTGGTTGGATGCAAGGCGGGCAGCACCTGAGTTATCAGAATGAGCCTACTATGGCGGATCTTCTGGTTTCCATCATGGATAAATTCAACTTGCCGGTTGATCGGATTGGCGGCAGCACTGGCCCCTTGCCTTTTTCTGTCTAAATAACTTGAGACCAGTACTCGAACTCAGTAGAAGAACAAAACAATGAGAAGTTATCAGAAAATATTAAGCTTGGGGTTCCTGCTAATAGCATTGCCAGCTCTTGGGCAGGGTATGCCTCCCTTGGTGCAAGCTGCCAAGGATGCTGACTGGGACAGAGTTCTAGTTTTGCTATCAGAACAAGTCAGCGTTGAAGAAGTATACGGCGACGGTACTTCTGCATTGCACTGGGCGAGTTATCACGACAATGCCGCGTTGGCGCAAGAGCTGATTGAGCAGGGCATGGATGTGGATTCTGCAACTGACTTGGGAGTAACGCCGCTGTGGTTGGCAGCAGACAATGGCAGTTCAGCAATGGCAGATGTGCTTCTTGAGAATGGAGCGAATCCGAACCTGAATCTCCTCTCTGGTGAAACTCTAATAATGACAGCGGCCCATTCCGGCAATGCATCACTTGTTAGATCTTTGTTGGCAGCCGGTGCCAGTGTTCAGGGAGTTGTTAGCCGAGACCAGACAGCCTTGATGTGGGCAGCAGGGCAAGGTCATGCTGATGTGGTTGCAGCACTTCTGGATTATGGCGCTGAAGCTGATGCCAGAACTCTTGTGCGCTCTCAATATGTAAAGAGTGAAAAAGAACAGGACAGCCATCCCAGCAATATGGTTTGGGTAGAGCAGGGTGGTAATACCGCGTTGATGTTTGCGGCCAGAGCAGGTGACCTTGAATCCGCCAGTTTATTGCTGGCAGCAGGGAGTGATGTAAATGGCCTCTCGGCTTTTGGCACTAGTCCGGCAATCATGGCTATTCATGGTGGTAATACAGACTTGCTGAAGTTTCTTCTGGATAGTGGTGCTGATCCAAATTCCGACGCCAGCGGACATACAGCTTTGCATGCGGCAATTTTGCGCGGCAGCTATGAGGCTGTACGCATACTTCTCGATCAAGGTGCAGAGATTGAAGCGATTCTTCAGCGGCCAACTCCCGCACGTCGTCAATCAACGGACTACAACTTTCATGACTCCTTGCTCGGGGCGACTCCGTTGTGGCTGGCAGCTCGGTTTACCGAACCAGAGATAATGACACTGTTGCTTGAGCGTGGGGCGGATCCGCATTTTGTAAAAGATGTAACTTATCCAACTTTAAGTGGCCTCCAGCCTGTGATTGCTGAAGAAGGGAATGTTTCCGTTCTCATGGCGGCGGTAGGCATGGGATATCGGCGCCTTCGAATGAGTTGGGGCAGTGCTGAGCGACGAGCTGGAATTGTTGGCAGCAATCGAGAGGCTCGAATTCTGGAGGCGGCGGAGATAGCCGTCGAAGCGGGAGTAGATTCCAATATTCAGAATGCGGTGGGACTTGCCGCTAGAGACTTTGCAAGAAGTCGAAGATATGAAGAGGTAACTGCTTTTTTGGATATTGTCGGTCGCTGATTTTCGGCCACAATAGTCACCACCGTCCCTGTTCATTCCTGACTTTATAGTAGTTGTGTTAATCAGGAATTGATGTTCCTCTCCATGAATACTATATTCTGCACTCTTTCGCCCAGAACCATCTCGATTTTGATACTTTGAGTTTTAGCACAGTGAATTCGATCAGAGTGAAATTTAGGAACATTAACATCATCAACTGCAGCATCAGATCTCTTTCCGGAAACAGAGCATGGCTGATTGTGCTGCTCAGCATTTCACTTGCGTCCTGCATCGGTCCCAATCTTGACGACTGGCCAGAGACAATTCCCGAGCAGCAATATTTCATCGAAGCTTACCAATCCGATGGGGCCAACCAGCAATTACAATCACGAACCGAATATCTAGAGTGGGCTCTGAGCTTTTACCAGGGAAACCTAGCCTATCAATCCGGTTGGCTCGATGTTGAATCTGTGGTTCTTGCTTCAGCTAATAGTGATGTTGAAGTATTGGATGGGCAGCTAGGAGATCTTGGCGCTCTCATTGGAGCGGAGTGGGCGAAGCACAATGACGTGCGTCGAATTGATACACGAATGCTGGCGCTTTGGGGCTCTACACTTCAACAGGTTCAAAGCTATGATCTGCAGATAAAATCTATCGAGCTGATCTCCGATGATGTTTCGGAATTGCTTGCAGGTAATTTGCGGAAGGAAGAAATAGTCGAAACCCGGTATGCTGATGAACTGGGTCTGGAAGTGTTTGGCGGATTCTGATCTGAATACTCAGCTCAAAAAGTGACACAAAAATAGTAGACAAAAAAGGGGACGCAAGCGTCCCCTTTTTTATTAATTATTTGTAAATGCTTTTCTACGTATCAAAGATGGCGACCAGGCAACCCTTCGAATCAGGAACCTCGTCCATATCCACAGTCCCGCCGGCTATTACCGTATTCAATGCGTCCTTCAGGTAGTGCTCACTGGCGCTCACTTTCTGCGTCTCATAGCCCAGCTGATCGTTAATCGGCCCGCGGTATAAAACTTCCTTAGTGCGCGGGTTAACAATAAATACTTCTGCAGTACGTTCTACACCCAAAGCTTTGGCGAGAACCTGTCCTTCATCCTTCATGATTGGAAAGTCAATTCCAAACTCCGCAGCCTCTTTGGCGATTCGCTGAGGATTATCCTGAATATTGGAATTGAACATCACGAATTCGATGTTTTTTGCTGCGAATTCGTCGCGCACTTCTCGATAATTCGGCAGGGCAATTCTGGCGATAGGGCAACCTACACCTTGCACGTAGAAGACAACAAAATCCTTATCGGCGTACTTATCCAGAGTATGGGATGCACCAAGCTGATCGGTAAGATCAAAATCAGGAATGGATTTTAGCCACTCGTCTGCAAGCGCCGCTGTGGACATAGCCATGAATGCTATAAGCGCGGTACAGATTAGGAATAACTTGCGTAACATAATTGCCCCTTAATTCTTCGACTAGAGAGTCTAATTCGCTGCCCGATTTCCTTGTTGACCCGAGTCAATCAAGCAGGCTGATAAAGCGAATTTCAGTGAGAACTATGGTAACAACAAATTTCCCTCATTCCAAAGCCGTTGTGCCTTCTGCGACAGAATGTCACATTGCCGATTTTGAATATTCGGCGCAAGATTTATCTATTAATATCAATGGCTTGGAGATTATTTTCGTAAACGAAGAATCTAGTAACTGATAAGCTGCCGTTCTGAGTATGCTTTGGGCTGGTTTTTTGCTGATTTCGACATCGCTTGGAGCGAATCGGGGGATAGTAGAGGAGATAAGCGGGTAGAGGACATTTGGAGGTAGTAAGAGGGGCATATTGAGGAGAGTTCCTATAAGGAGTAAGCTCGATTCATTAGTTTGGAATTTCACCTGTCTTGGAGATCGCCATGAAAATCATGACCGCAATTCTGTCTGCTATATCGCTGACGCTGCTTACTACTTCAGTGAGCCTGGCACAGGAATGGGAAGTTCCCCGCACTGCCAATGGCAATCCGGACCTTCAAGGCATCTGGACTAATGCGACTCAAACCCCCTTGCAGCGACCGAGGGAGTTCGGTGAGAAAGGCTTTCTTACTCTCGATGAAGCCGTTGCACAGCAGGAGCAGTGGAAAAACAACATTGCACGAGGAGCTGCGGACAGCGATCCAGATCGTGCACCTCCAACAGATGGCGATACGGATCTTGGCTACAACGGTTTTTGGATAGATCGCGGTACTAACGTAGTCGAGATAAATGGCGAATACCGGACTTCAATTGTCGTAGATCCACCGAATGGCCGCATTCCCATGTTGGAAGGTTTTAGCAGTAATGCCATGATTAGTAAGCTACGTGGAATGCCCGGTGTAGAACCCTATGATGGTCATGAGCTTCGTCCATTGGGTGAGCGCTGCTTACTGTCCTTTGGTTCAAGTTCTGGCCCGCCGATGTTGCCGGTGATGTACAACAATAATTATCAGATAGTTCAAACTGAAGACCATGTAATGATCATGGTTGAAATGGTTCACGATGCTCGAATCATTCCTCTGAACAAAACCCATTTCGACACCGATCTGGAAAAATGGATGGGAGATTCTGTCGGCTATTGGGATGGTGACGCTCTCATTGTTGAAACCCGAAATTTTCACCCCTTCCAGTCTTATCGAGGCAGCTCCGAAGACTTGATTGTAAGCGAGCGATTCGAGCTGATTTCTGAAGACAAGATCAAGTACAGCTTTACCATGGATGACCCTCAGTCTTATCAAGCCAATTGGACAGGAGAGATTGCCATGAACAGAAGGCCTGAAGGTGATCGCATGTATGAATATGCCTGTCATGAAGGTAACTATGCATTTCCGGGGATATTGGGTGGAGCACGACGGCTGGAGGCAGAACAGGCTAGCCGTTAAGCTACTTTCGAGCCAAACAAAAAGGAGCTACAGGTCTATTTTCTGGAAAATATACCTGTCCCCTTTTTTGTCAAATGCGTATAGTTATCCCTTCCATTAAGCACTAGTAGTAGCGGATACAAAAAACTCCCATGCCTTCATCTTCAGCCAATCTTTACAGCAATATTGTATTTGGCAAACCCTTTCTCGTTATTTCAGTACTGCTACTTTTTGTAGGGTTTTTTGCCCTGCAGGCTCAAAATTTTAGGCTTGATGCGTCTGCGGATTCTCTGCTTTTGGAAGATGATCCGGATCTGGAGTATTCCCGGTCCATTAATGTTCGTTATGGAATTCGCGAATCAGTCACCATTGCGTACACGCCCCTTGGTGATCTGTTTTCCAGAGAAGAATTGAATCGACTTGATGAATTGAGGCAAGAGCTTCTTACTATCGATCGTGTGGAATCGGTAGACAGTATTCTTAATGTTCCGGTTTTTGAAGACACAACGCTTACAGGTATTTCCGAAGACTATTTGACCGTCATGGATGAAGAGTTAGATCTTGTTGCGGCTAGGCAAGAGATAATGACCAGCCCGGTTTTTCGAAATGCGGTGATAAGTCCCGATGGAACTACTGCAGGGATGTTGGTCAGCTTTGCTCTTGATGAAACTGCCAGAGATTTAGTAGCGCGAAGAACCGAACTTCGAAACCTTGCGCGTGATGGCGAACTGAGCCAGGAAGATTCCACTGAATTGGCGGACATTGAGGCCGAGTATGCTCTTCATAGTGTGATTGCCGCTGATCGCCAACATGAAAATATAGGCCGTATACGCGAGACGCTGGAAAAATATCGAGGTAACGCGCAAATCTATCTCGGTGGTGCGCCAATGATAGCCGATGACCTGGTTACCTTCGTGCAGGGTGATTTGAGCTCTTTTAGCTTTGCGGTGGTTTTGTTGATTATTTTTGCCCTGGGGCTCATATTCAGAAAAATCCGCTGGGTAGCTATACCTCTATCTTGCTGTGCGGTAGCGGGAATTATCATGGTTGGCGTGCTTGGGTTCATGGATTGGCGCGTAACAGTAGTTTCGTCCAACTTCATCTCGCTTCTACTCATTATTACCATTTCTCTCACAGTCCATCTTACTGTCCGATATCGTGAATTGAGGGCTACCCGGCACTTTAGCGATCATGACAAATTGCTACGTCATTCGGTATTGAGCATGTTTCGCCCCTGTCTCTATACGGCACTAACTACTGCGGTGGCATTTGGTTCACTCATAGTTAGCGGAATCTTACCTATCATCACTTTTGGATGGATGATGATGATGGGGGTGGCCACTGCTCTTATTGTAGCCTTCACACTATTTCCAGCGATCTTGAGCATCATCAAGAAAGACGAGACTCAACTGACCGCCAATCTTAAGCTGAACCTGACTACCGCTCTCGCCACTATTACTGACAAGTTGAAGGGAAGGGTACTAATAATTTACACATTCGTGGTTTTGTTTAGTGTTATCGGTCTCACTCAGATTCGTGTTGAAAACAGCTTTATTGACTATTTTCGAGAGAGCACCGAAATTTTCCAGGGTATGACCTTATTCGATGACAAGCTCGGCGGCACGCTTAGTTTCGATGTGGTAGTTAATCTACCCAAGACCGAAGAAGAGTTTGACGACGGCTTCGATGACGGCTTCGGTTTCGGTGATCCCGACGATAGCAATAACGACGCTTATTGGTTTACTGCGCCAAAAATGGATCAGGTAAAAGCTATTCATCAATATCTCGATAATGATCCGCAGACGGGTAAGGTAATGTCTTTCGGCGCTGTTATCGAATTGGCTGAAAAGCTAAATGGAAATCAAGTCATCGATGGTTTGTTATGGGCGGTGCTCTATAACCGAATACCAGAAACACTTAAGGAGACGGTGCTGAATCCCTATGTCTCAATCGAGGAGGATCAGCTTCGTTTTAACGTAAGAGTTATCGAGTCGGATAAAGATCTAAATCGTAATGAACTTTTACAGCGAATCGAATCTGGTATTGAGGAGGATTTCGGTTTTAGTGATGAAGAGGTAGAACTTACCGGCATACTGGTAATGTATAACAACGTTCTTCAAAGTTTATTTCAGTCACAGATTCTAACTCTAGGCGTTGTCATGTTGGCCATCATGATGATGTTTCTAGCGCTTTTCCGATCACTGAAGATTGCTATTATCTGCATAATTCCTAATGCCATTGCAGCCACTTTTGTTCTGGGAGTGATGGGTTGGCTTGGAATCCCATTGGATATCATGACCATCACTATTGCGGCAATATCGGTGGGTATCGGAGTGGACAATACTATTCATTATATGCACCGCTTTAAACGAGAGTTTCCACGCATTGGCAACTACCGAGATACCATGTTCTTCTGTCATAACAGCATTGGCAGGGCGATGTATTTTACTTCCATGACTATCGTTGCTGGATTTTCAATCCTGGCACTATCTAATTTTATCCCAACTATAGTTTTTGGCTTGCTTACCAGCTTGGCCATGTTGGTCGCCTTAATTGGTTCACTTACCTTGCTGCCTCAGCTATTGATCAGTTTCAAGCCTCTAGGCGAAGAAACTGCAGCCGGCGAGCGCTAGATATTTGACTGAGGCGACCAGGAAAATGGGGATACTCTTGAATCTACTTGCACGTAATACTACTGCGCGAATGGTTTTGACTATAACTGTCTTGAGCCTGTTGTTTGCCTGTAGTGAGGAAGTAGAAGAGCCAGTAGAGCTGACGACAGTTGAAGCTTTCATGCTCGACTCGGCAGCAGTTGAACGGGGCCAGGCACTGTTTCTGGGAAGCTGCTCCACTTACTGCCATACCTTGCTTCCAGCTGAAACAGATGCTCTGTTTCTGTTCGATTGCCAGTGGAAACACGGTGGTGAGGATCAGCAAATATTCGATGTGGTAACCACCGGAATTGCAGATACGCGAATGGTAGGCTTCGGTTCAAACTTTCCAGACGGTGACGATGATCTGTGGAAGATCATCGCTTACATGCGAACCAATCAACAACCCTGTGCCTAGTTAAAGGCGAGAGCGTAAAAGACGAAATGTAAGTAGTTAAGATAAAGCAGTTACTGTATTATTTTTGTCGCGCAATCTATTTGCCAAAAACACAATCTAGTTGGTAATAAAATCAGTACCGAGAAATAAGAAATGAGGTTCACAATGGCAACAAACTCTCCCGAAGGGGAAAGCAAAGAAGAAAAATCGGCGGGCAGCTCGAACCTGATAGGCAAGAAGCTTTTTGAGTCTCGAGCGATCACTATTTTCGGCGAGATCAATGACAAGATCGCACGATCTGTAACGGAAAAGCTTTTGGCGCTCGCGGCGGAAAATGACGAACCGATTTCTATCTACATCAGTTCTCCCGGCGGGCATGTTGAATCGGGCGATGTCGTCTACGATATGATCAAATTCATCAAACCTGAAGTCAAAGTGATTGGCACAGGATGGGTAGCCAGCGCTGCAACCACTATTTATTTGGCAGCAAAAAAGGAAAATCGGTTTTCCTTACCCAATACTCGATTCCTCGTTCATCAGCCATCAGGCGGCTCACGCGGTGATGCCACGGATATAAAGATCCAGGCTGAAGAGATTGTGAAAATGCGAGGGCGTATCAATCAATTGATTGCGGATGAAACAGGTCAGCCTCTTGAGCGAGTAGCGAAAGATACAGATCGTGATTACTGGATGTCCGTGGAAGATGCTATTGAATACGGCATCGTTGGAAAAGTGGTTAGCTCAGTATCTGAAATATAGAATCTGAAATTAGTAGCTGGGTAATTACTGGCTTTCCACTCTGCGAAAGACTGCCTGACGGTCTTTCGCTAATGCGCAAACCACCATAAACTCTGGCAGGCAAGTTGCTGCGAAAGCAATCGCGGTATTAGGATCGATCAATTCGGCCTGAATGATTCCTGTTACACCGGCGTACTCTACTTCAACCCTCACCACGTTACCTTCGATGCTTCCGTTCTTGCTGGTCCACAGAAAACCCAGAGATTCAATCTGTTCAACCTCCATCACGCTGTCTTCAACACTGACACCGATGGTGAACAGCGTGCCTTCTGCATTCCATACGCCATTCCAGTAAGCAGATAAGTCTTCCTGCCCATAGCTATTTGCGTTTAAGGCAAGACATGTAATCAGCAAGACGCAAAGCCTTGAGCTAAAGAGTGTGGTTCGTGGATAAATATTTTTAAGCAAGATTATGTCCTAAGCTAAAGTACGCCTTACGCCAAAGAGAGCCCTACGCCAAAAAGAGGTCCGTGGTTAAGGATTAGCAACCAGTAAGCAAACAGACCGACTCCCAGTGAAACTCCGTCCCAAATAATGGAAGCATCCCCATTTTTAAACGAAGTCGTTCTGCTCAATGAAACAAATTTAATCAACGACCAGAGCCCAATTCCTCCAAACAGCAACATCGAAGAAAGGTCTCCGTTAGACCATAGATGGGAAAAAGCCCAAAAAGTTACACCCAGGAGCATTGGATTACGTAAATTCTTTCGCAGGTGAGAGAGCGGTACATTGCCCGCCACAATGAGAATCATGGACGGAATCATAATCATATGACTGATGTAGCGTAGCTCGTAGGCTGGCTGCCAGATCATCACAAAGGGCGATATCGACTTTCCCCAGGCTATGAGTATCAAGCCAATAAGAGCAAGCAGGGCATAGGCACCCATATAGGCTGACTTCGAAGGGAATTTACTAATTACCGTATCCCGCAGACCCAGCTCGCGGAGCAGGTGAACCAGAATAAATAACATAAGACCAAGAGACAGGATCAGCACCGTAATACCTCTGTATTGATTGCAAAGCCAAGTGTAGCACCGTCTTCGATCACAGTATGCCTTCAGCATTTTACTTGCAATTTAATTAATTAAATGTTTAATTAAATACTTCAAGTGATCCGGAAAGACTTATGAGCGAACAAAAAGCAATGAAACCCAGCTTGGGCAGGCCCGCAGGTCAGAACGCAGAGAAGGTAAGAGCCGACTTGCTTCAGGCGGCAAGAAACCACTTCCTCACTCGGGATTTTAAGTCTGTGTCTCTTCGGCAGATTGCTACTGATGCCGGCGTAAATCCTGCCATGGTGAGTTATTACTTTGGTGACAAGCGTGGGCTGTACATGTCGATGGTAGAGCAGGTCACTAATTCACTGGAGGAGAGTCTCCAGGGAATGGGTGACGGCAAGCAGATCTCTATCTCGGAATTCAGTGAGAGCTATACACAGATACTGGCGGATAACCCCTGGTGGCCCAACTTTCTCATTCGTGAAGTTTTGTTTAGTGAAGGAGAGGTGAGAGATGCGGTGCTGCAAAAATTCAGCTCCAAGATTGTGCCGGGCTTGATGGCGGCCATTCATGGCGAAATTGGCAATGGTAATTTTCGAAAAGACCTTGATCCAGCGATGGCGCTGATTTCTTTGTTGGGAATGACGATCTTTCCCTTTCTCGCAAAACCAGTAGTTGAGCAAGTTCTAAATATTAATCTCAATCAGGAAACAGCCAGGCAATTGGCACAACACAATACACAGCTATTCCTTAACGGTGTCAGCAATAGCGATCAGCAGGAAGAACAACTATGAAAACCTTGAGAATATTCACACTGGCCTTCGCTCTTGTGCTGCTAGCTGCCTGTGAGGAACAGCCCTTGCAGGCCGTGGGACAGCTTGAGTCAGACAGGATTGAGTTGGTGGCTGAATACGCGGAACAAATTGTTTCGATCGAAGTCAGGGAAGGCCAACTGCTTAACACTGGAACGGTGATACTGACTCAGGACTCCAGCCGTTTCGACAGTCGCCTGATAGAGGCAAGGGCAAATATCACACGCATAGAAGCACTGTTAGCAGAACAGCTCAGTGGTCCACGCTCCCAGACAATCGATGCAATGCGAGCGAACTTGAAAGCCGCGGAGATTGAACAGGAATTCCGCACAAGAGATTTTGACAGGCTGGCAGGATTGCGAGAACAAAACCTGACTTCGATTGAAAGTGTCGACAGTGCCGAGAAAATGCTGGAATCGGCGAAGGCACGTATCGAGATGGTAGAAGCGCAGCTGGCGGAGCTCGAGGCAGGTACGCGGCAGGAGAAAATGGACCAGACTAACGGATTGCTGTCTCAGGCTCGGGCGCAATTGGCGAGCCTGCAGATAGATAAATCCAGACTGGTTCTCTCCGCCACCGTAAGCGGCATTGTCGATTCTCTGCCTTTCGAACAGGGCGAGAGACCGCGTGCGGGAGACGTCGTCGCTGTTTTGCTGTCTGGCGAGCAGCCCTACGCCAGGGTCTACATTCCGGAAGTTAAAAGAGTAGGCATTAGAATTGGTTCCGAGTTGCCGGTGAGCGTGGATGGATTGGACGGAACATTGAATGGAGTAGTGCGCAGAATTTCTTCTGAGCCCAGCTTTACGCCGTATTTTGCACTAACTGAGCGAGATCGAAGTCGCCTTTCTTATGTTGCAGAAATCGATCTGCCCACTCTTGCGGAACGTCTGCCAGATGGCGTTCCAGTTCAGATTGTCTTCGAGCTTGAAGAATGAGTGATAACTCTATAGCCATATCTGCAAGCGGCCTGAGTCGAAAGTTCGGGTCATTGCTTGCAGTGAATGAAGTTGACCTGGAGATAGAAACAGGAAGCATCTATGGTTTTCTTGGCCCCAACGGCTCGGGGAAATCTACCACAATACGTATGTTATGTGGATTGTTAACCCCAAGTGCTGGGTCAGCATATGTAATGGGTTTGGATGTGAGAAAGGACTCGGAAGCCCTAAAACAACAAATAGGATACATGACTCAACGCTTTTCTCTTTATGAAGACCTCACCGTGAAGGAGAATCTCCAGTTCGTTAGTGAGATATATGCAGTCCCGCGTAAACAGCGCAAACCGCGGGTTCTTGAGCTACTACAAGATTTCAAACTGATGGATCAGACCAGGCAGCGAGCAGGCACCTTGAGTGGAGGTCAGAAACAGCGCCTGGCATTGGCGGCAGCAACCTTGCATCGTCCAAAAATATTATTCCTCGACGAACCGACGAGCGCAGTGGATCCACAGAATCGCCGAGATTTTTGGGAGACGCTTTTTGAGCTGGCAGAACAAGGCACCACCATTTTGGTGTCGACTCACTACATGGATGAAGCAGAGCGCTGCCATAAACTAGCGATTCTGGATGAAGGCGTTAAGGTTGCCGATGGCACGCCTCGTCAATTGGGAGATGATATTCACAGCCATGTTGTCGAGCTCGTGGATGACGACCCTAACAGCATTAGACAGGCACTCATTAACAGAGAAGGAATAGAAAGCATTACACAACTGGGTGTCAGACTTCGTGTTCTTATTCCGAAGTCTATCGCCAAACCAATAGAACTAGTAAAAAGCTACCTTGGAGATAGAAATCCCAACGTCCATATCGAGCAGGTAACTCCGGATATCGAAGATGTTTTCGTTGCAGTAACTGAGGAGAGAAGAGATACGCAGGCGATGCAGAAGGGCGTATCAATATGAAATCCCTAAGTAGAATATTCGCTGTAATACGCAAGGAATTCCTGCAGCTAAGCCGGGACAGACTAACCTTTGGCATGATCGTTGGTATACCACTTATCCAGCTAATGATGTTTGGATATGCGATAAACACCGACGTGAGGAATCTGTCCGCTGCATACGTAGATGAATCAGAAACCAGCCTCTCGAGAGAGATGATCTCGGATTTGGCAGCATCACAGGTAATCATTCTGAAGCAGCGAGTGGCTTCTATCCAGGAGTTGGATCAGTTGCTCGATGCGGGCTCCATCTCTATCGGAATTGTTATTCCCAGTGATTTCGACAGAAGGGTCATTGAAAGAGATCGCGCCGCTGTTCAGCTTTTGGTGGATGGAACCGATCCGATTATTCTCGGAGTTGCTCGGCAGTTGACGGGAGTCCCTGTGCGCTTCGACACTCAAACCGAGCAGTTACGGAATCAGCCAGCAGCGATTTTCGAGGTGAGAAATTTCTATAATCCGGAGAGACGATCGGCAGTGAATATTGTTCCCGGTCTGGTAGGAGTAATACTCACTATGACCATGGTGTTGTTCACCGCTGTAGCGATTGTGCGCGAGAGAGAACGAGGTAATCTTGAATTACTGATCAATACACCAATCAAAACTCCGGAGCTTATGCTCGGAAAAATATTCCCCTACATACTCATCGGTCTTCTTCAGTTAGTGATTATATTTTCCATGGGCAGAGTTTTTTTCCAAGTTCCTATTCGAGGCAGTGAAGTTCATGTATTGCTTGCATCTCTCATATTCATCGCCGCCAATTTGTCTTTGGGCTTACTAATATCGACGTCAGCCAAGACTCAGTTTCAAGCCATGCAGATGGCATTTTTCGTCTTCTTACCCTCCATATTATTATCAGGCTTTATGTTTCCCTTCGATGGCATGCCGGCAATTGCGCAGAATATTGCGGAAGTCCTACCTCTTACTCACTTCAATCGTCTGATTCGAGGTATCGTACTGAGAGGTGCGGATATGTTTAGTATGATGGATGAGTTGATTGCTCTGGCAGTGTTCACGGTGGTTACTTTAACTCTGGCCATCGTGCGATTCAGTAAACGTCTGGATTGACCGTCAACTGCGTGCACAAATAGCAGGCACAAAAAAGGGGCGTAAGCCCCTTTCTTGTCACTATCCTTGTTAACAGCCTTGACAGTAATCGTTTTCTTTTATGAAAAGAAAAGATCAGACCTGAGCTATTGGTGTACCTTCAGAGAAGTCATGATTCTTAATCGGTAGTTCCCGAATTCTCTGTCCGGTAAGAATGTATATCGCATTGCTTACCGCGGCCGCGATTGGTGGAGTTGCTGGTTCACCAAGTCCGCCCAGTTTCTCACCTGACTCAACAAAATGAACTTCTATATCGGGAGAAGTTGCCAATCGAACCATCTCGTAGTCCGGAAAGTTGTTCTGGGCGACGCGACCATTCTCGATTGTAATTTCACCGTACATGGAAGCTGTTAGTCCAAAGATGATGCCGCTCTCAACTTGGGCAGCGGCTGCATCCGGATTGACAGTCCAACCACAGTCAATTGCACAGGTTACCTTGTGCACAATCGGCTTGTTATCTGCACCTATTGATACTTCAGCGATTTCGGCGGCGATGCTGCCGAAGCTCTCCGCTACCGCGATACCGAGAGCATGGCCCTCGGGAAGGTTGCGCCCATAGCCCGCTGCTTCCGCTGCTACTTCCAATACCTTGCGGTGACGTGGATGTGCTTGCAGCAGATCCATGCGGAACTGGTAAGGGTTCTTTCCGGAACGGTGAGCTACTTCATCCACGAATGATTCTGTGAAGAAAGTCTGTTGTGAATGATCCACGCTACGCCATGCGGCGATAGGTACGTGAGTATCTCCGTCTACTGTGCGTATAGATTGATTTTCAATAGCGTAAGGAATGTGTGCCGCGCCAGGAGTTTGCACGGGACCGGTATAGCGGTTATGCCATGCCAGAACATTTCCAGATGCATCGAAAGCGGCTTTGAAATTACTACCTACGGCTGGTCGGTAATAATCCTGCTGCATATCGTCTTCACGACTAAGAACAGTTTTTACCGGCACATCGAATTCTTTGGCGATTAGTGTGGCGTGATCGATTACATTCCAATTAAAAGGCAGACGTCTGCCAAAGCCGCCACCGAGATAACTAAAATGATAGGTCACGTCTTCTTCACTGAGACCTGCAATTGAAGCGACTCGGCCTCTCATGCTGAGTGGATCCTGAGTACTGGTCCAAAGGTCCGCTTTATCTCCCTGAATATGAACCGTGCAGTTCATTGGCTCCATCGGAGCGTGAGCAAGATAGGGCACACGGTAATTGCCCTCGATTACATCATCAGCTGCTTCAAATGATGCTTCTGCATCTCCTTGCTCGAAGTCTTTGCTGCCATTGTTATCTGCAAGAGAGGCATCGAATCCTGCGAAAATATCGGCGCTGGAAACATTGTCATTTTCGGACGGCTCAAATTCCACCTTCACTAATTTTAAGGCTTCCTTGGCGCGCCAGTAACTGTCGGCTACAACGGCGACTGAATCTTCAAGTTCAATCACTCTCTTCACGCCGCGTCGAACAAGAGCCTCTCGCCCATCTACCGATACCACCTTGGTGCCGAATACCGGTGCTAATTTAATGGCCGCATAAAGCATGTCTTCGGTGTGATAATCCAAGCCGTATTGCGCGCTGCCATCCACCTTAAATGGTATGTCGTTTCGCGACATGGGTTTGCCCATGAGAGTGAACTGATCAGGAGTTTTTAGTACGGGGTTCTCAGGTGGCTCGAGTAATGCTGCATCATTAGCCAGATCACCATAGGCGAAAGAACGACCGCTGGCATTGTGATGTACATGGCTCAATGCAGTTGTACATTCCGTAGCGGGAACGCCCCAATGTCGGGCTGCACATTCAATAAGCATTTCTCTGGCAGCTGCGCCAGATGTTCTCATGGCAGCTTCACCGGTGTATCTAATCGAGGCACTACCTCCAGTTGTCTGCAGGTTTCCTATCTGGGCAATTGTGGTAGCTGAAACGGCAACTAGTCCCATAAGAAAATCAGGAACACCGAATTCGCCCGCGAAACCCGTGATCATGTCGCTATTAGCGAATAAATCTATGGCAGGGGCCTGCTCAATATTAACCAGTTCCCAGTCTGCATCGAGTTCATCAGCAGCCATCATGGATAATGAAGTATGTATTCCCTGACCCATTTCTGAGTGAGGAACATAGACAGTTACTTCGTTATTCGGATCGATCCTAAGATAGGATGTAACATAACGTTCTGTGCCTTCAACTAGCTCGTCGTTAGCCTGACGGTGCTTGCTTGGGCGAGTAGCCGAATACGCGATCAGTACTCCACCACCTACTATGGCGGAGCTTAATAGAAATTTTCTTCTGTTAATTTTCATCATGGCTCTCCTTATGCTATTGCCAGGGATCGAATAGCTTTTCGTACCCTGGTGTAAGAGCCACAACGACAAACATTGGTAATGCCGGCATCGATCTCGGCATCAGTAGGGTTTGGGTTGGTGGCAAGAAAAGAGGAAACAGCCATGATCATTCCTGACTGGCAGTAGCCGCATTGAGGTACCTGATGATCGATCCAGGCTTGCTGAACAGCGGAAAGATCAGGAGCAGATGGATTGGCACCTGCTGCTACGCTGGCCAGTCCTTCGATAGTTGTAATTTCTTGGCCTTCAATGGCGCTTACCGGAGTGACACAACTGCGCACTGCTGATCCATTCACGTGAACCGTGCAAGCTCCACATGAAGCAATGCCACAGCCAAATTTCGTGCCGGTCATCCCCAGCTCATCGCGGATTGCCCAGAGCAAAGGCATATCTGGTTCAACATCCAGATTCTGCTCTATCCCGTTTATCTTAAAAGTAGCCATATTCCTTTCCCCTCACTAGGTGAATGCATTCTCAAGAGAATGCTATTCGCTGTACATATCTCCTCAGTATAGCAGCGCATTGCGCACAGAAACATGCCTGATTCTGATGGTATAGTTGCTGATTACTGGTATTTAGAGCGCATATTCAAAACGCGTTTATGAATGGATTGAGGACAGGCTTGAGGAACGACAGAGTATGACCCCGCAGCAGGAATCAACAGTTGTTCAGTTTGACTACACCGCACTGGAGAGCGTGATTAGTAACGAGGATGTTGCCATTGCATTGGCAGCTGTGGTTGAGAAGAATGACAGCCAACGGGTGTTTCTCGTAGCCTCCGGCAGTCTCAGTTCCGCCACGGGAGAGTTTGCCACTATTAGAGAAAGTCTCGGGAATAGATTCGCGGGGCTGTTCACGGGAATTGGCTCCCATACTCCAAGAGAGGATGTCTTCAAAGCGCTAGCCGCTGCCCGGCATGCAGAGGCCGATGTGTTGGTCTCTCTAGGCGGTGGCTCCATAATTGATGCCTGCAAGACTATGCAATTGGCCATTGATCAAGATATTCATACCGAGGATCAGTTGCTCGAGTACGCGCAATTGGCTGACGGCTCACGCGGCCCCAAGCATGCTGATTACAGCTTGTTTTCCGATCAGTCAAAAATACGGCAGATAGCGGTGCCGACCACTTTGTCAGGAGGCGAATTCAGTAACAATGCTGGGGTGTTGAATACCAAGACGTCGGCAAAGGAAGGCTATAGAGGAATCGATCTCTGTCCACAGTCAATTATCTATGACCCGGCACTTTCCATTCACACTCCCCAGTGGCTCTGGTTATCCACAGCGATTCGATCTCTCGATCATGCCGTGGAAGGGTTTTGCTCTAGCGATTCCCATCCCTTTCTCGACGGTCACTTCCTCCATGCAATGAAGTTATTCGCTCAGTCACTGCCTGACACTATGGCTGACCCGGAAGATCTAAGCGCTCGAAGTCTGAGCCAGCAAGCTGTGTGGCTGGCATGCTGTGGATTGGGCACCGTATCCCATGGAGCAAGCCATGGTATTGGCTATATTTTGGGTAGCCTCTGCTCTGTTCCCCATGGCTATACGTCCTGTGTCATGCTGCCAGCAGTGCTTGAGTGGAATTCAGTAACCGAATCTGGCAAACAACAGGGAATTGCAGCGGCTCTGGGCATGGCTGAAGAACCCGCATCGGCAGCGGTTAGGAGTCTGATTGCTGGCCTTGGGTTGCCCACGAGCCTCAGAGATGTGGGGGTATCAAAGTCGCAGCTTGCCGAGATTGCAGACCGGGCAATTCGTCAACCCGTGGTGTTGCGAAACCCGCGAGAATTGCAGAGTTCTGAGCAGATTCTGGAAATTCTCGATTTAGCTTGGTAATTCCCGCGCAGATTGGCGGAAATAGGGCTCTTGTAGCGTCAGATAGCCCGAAAAGCAGGGCAATTGCTGTTGACTAGGGCAGGATTAACCGGACAATAGCATCACCGTTTTGCAATAGAGGCATCTCCTGCGAGGGAGCTGGGGGGGCGAAAGCTACCAGGAATCCGTTGTTAAACTAATTTAGCTCTCGACATATTCAAAGGTGGAAATAAAAATGAAGAAAATTTTAAGCGGATTGATGGTTCTATCATTATCGTTATTAGTAGGTTGTGCAGCTGGCGGACCTCCTCCAGGTGTAGGTGTTTGGGGTGTTGAAATGGTTACTCCTCTAGGCAATCTTCCTGCGACTTTAACTCTGAACGCAGACGGTTCTGGCGGTTTGTCAGCAGACGGTCTTGGCGATGCTCCTATCTCAGGCGTAATGTACGATGGAAATTCAGTTTCTTTCTCGGCTGAAATAGATGCTCAGGGTCAGACTCTGGTTCTGGATTTCACTGGCATGGTTGAAGGTGATTCAATCGACGGCGAATTCGGTAGTGACTTCGGTGCATTCGGAGTTAGCGGCTCACGTCAGTAAGCTGCAATTCGAACTTTTCTCAGGATTTTTGTCCTGACGAAAAAGAAAAAGGGTCGCGAAAGCGGCCCTTTTTTTATGCTCGGTATTTTTCAAATACCTCCAATCAGATATCCCTTTTAAATAACACCGAATCGAAGTTGTTCGATAACCAATTCGAGATTTTGTTTTGCATTTGGGCTATTCGGATGAACTTCAATGAGATCTTCAAAAGCCTCCTTCGCTTTACTTAGCTGCTTACGCTGAATATATACCAATCCCAGCCCCGAAAGTGCTCCGAAGTGCCTAGGTTCCAACTCAAGAGTTCTTTCGATATCGGCGATGGATTCATCTGTGTTCCCCAACAAGTAATTCAATGTGGCACGCTTGTTCCAGGCTTCGGCATAGTTAGGAAAATTTTCTACGATCTGATTGAAAGCCAGCATAGCTTCAGGATAACGCTGAGTATTCATGCGTTGGGTGGCGAGGGACATTAGGCGCTCCACGTCGGAGTTGTCATGTTCTAGCCAGGCTTCCCAAATCCGATTCTCCGTGCCTCGAATCACTGCTGGATTATTGGTTTGCTTCAGGATCGAAAACAATTCATCCAGGCGAACATCAGTCTGGTCTGCATTGGTGGACAGTGGTGCCAGAGTGCAGGCAATTAGAACAAGCGGCCTTAGATGCATGAATCTTTCTCCTGCCTTGTTGTAAGAATTAGTAGTAAGAATTAGTAGTAAGAATTAGTAGTAAGAATAAATAGTACGAATAAATAGTTCAGAGACGTCAGCCGAGTATAGACCTATTTATGTCATTCGAAAAAGAGATTGGAGAAACCGTGGCGGATGAACGGGGGAGAAATAGCGCAGGAACGGGGGAGAAATAGCGTAGGAACGGATTAGAAATGGTGGGTGAACGGATTAGAAACGGCGAGTGAACGGATTAGAAATGGTCTGATCGGGCTGCTTCCCAATCTTGTTGATAGGCATCAGGAATAGAGCCTGCCAGTAGCTGGCCTTCTTCTAGTCCCTGGTATATTTGTCCAAAATTCTTCGCTGTTCCATCGGAGCGACTATATAAATCGGTAGGCGTAAAATTCGATGGGTCGTCGAATCCCATGGCTCCACATAATTCCAGGAATGCTTCCACGGTGGCATGGTGGAAATTATATACCCTGATAGCTTTCTCTTTTACATTAACGGCTCGAGCCCGTGAAGGGTTTTGCGTCGCAATGCCAGTTGGGCAGTGATTGGTATGACAGGCCTTCGCTTGAATACAGCCAAGAGCCATCATCATCGAGCGAGCTGCATTCACTGTATCCGCGCCGAGAACTATCTTCTCCAACATGTCGAAACCGGTGGACGTATACCCTGAACTGATCAGTCGAATATGCTGGCGAATACCCGCGCCTTTGAGTACCTGGTTGACGAAATAGGTAGCTTCCAAGCAGGGAGTGCCAAGTCGATTTGAAAACTCCACGGGAGCTGCCCCGGTACCGCCTTCCGCGCCATCGATGGTAATAAAGTCGGGTAGGATTTTGGATTCCAGCATGGCTTTGACGATAGCCATGAATTCACTCTTTCTTCCGATGCAGAGTTTGAAGCCCACCGGCTTGCCTCCGCTTAGTTCCCGTAATCTTTTTACGAATTGCAGCAGACCCATGGGGGAATCGAATTCAGGATGGGTTGGAGGCGAGAATACTGTCTTGCCCAGATCCACCAAGCGTATTTCAGCGATCTCTTTAGTTACTTTCGCTCCAGGTAATACTCCGCCGTGGGAAGGCTTTGCTCCTTGGGAAAGTTTTACCTCAATCATCTTCACCACATCATCTGTGGCGCGATTGGCGAAGGACTCGTCGCAAAAGGATCCATCAGAATTTCTGCATCCAAAATAACCGGTTCCAATCTGCCAGATAATATCACCTCCATTTTCGAGATGCTGTTTGCTAATACTGCCTTCGCCGGTGTTGTGAGCGAAATTCCCCAAACCTGCTCCCCTGTTGAGGGCGGCGATAGCTGTAGCACTGAGGGCGCCAAAACTCATCGCGGAAATATTCAGTCGTGATGCGCTGTAGGGTATTTTGCATTCCGGGCCGCCGAAAACTACGCGAAGGTTTTCTTCGGCTACCTTGGTGACATTCAGGGAATGAGCAAGACTTCGATATCCGTCTTCCAGAATTGCTTGTTCCGTACCGAAGGGCAACATATCGTTGGCGCCTTTGGCGCGTCGATAGATTAGATTTCGGCGTTCTCTGCTGAAGGGCTTTTCTTCAATATTGTTTGCTATGAAATATTGTTGAATTTCCGGGCGGATATATTCCAGAGCGTAACGAAGGTTTGCCAGGATCGGATAATTTCGGCGCAAATTACTTTTGCCGAAGAACAGCTCGTAGGCGCCAATTACTGTCCAGGCGAAAAGAATTAGAAAGGCGATTGATTGCAGAGGCGAATCAAGCAAGTCGAGGATAGCCACCGAGCCGTCGGTGCTGCTAAGCAACCAAAACAAACTCAATGGCATGAAGAGTAAAGCTATCGACCAATACAGGCGTACAACAGGGGTCATACTTTTAGCTCACCTTCTATGTTTGTCGACTTACCGGAGCATAGGCTTTGTCGCGCTACTACTAAAGCAGATTTCTAGAATCGCATAACAAGAGTAACAGCTGTTTCGGTATCCGTTTTTTCCCGTCCAATAGGAACCTCAGATTGATTCTTTATCTTCAGTGAAAATCTCAGAGACAGATTCTCCATAATTTCTGTTTCTATGCCTGTTTCCGAGCGGTAGATATTGGAGTCGCTACCTGCCTCTGCGGAAAGCTCTTGGGTGAAAACAGCAGACTCGGAAATCGTCCATCTGTAGTCGCCGGCGAGACGCACGATGGGCTCGTCAAAATCTGAATTATTCAATCGCGACCAACGAACACCAGCACCCGCATTAAGCGTTAGCTCCATGTTTGAAATATTCTGAAGCATGCCACGACCATAAGAAAAGGTGATATCCGACTGGCTGTCGTAACCGCTGAAGCGATCGTCTTCATGAGCAAGACGTGAGAGGAAAAAGCTATCTTCAGTAAAGGAGTAATTCGCGCTGGCTACTCCGTATAATCTTTGTCCTTTAACCTCACTCTCGCTAGAAGAGTAGAGACCATCAAGGGAAAAATTGTATTCCCAGTCGTCTTCAATAATATCGATTGCTCCAGCAAAGTTCAGAGATACTTCCTCTGTATTTCCTGAAGTAAACAGGGAGCCAAGCTCAATTTCTTTTGTTACTCCATTCTCCTGGGCGCTAAGTGTTGAGCCAAATACTGTTGCTGATACCAGAAGAAGAAGGCTGCTATACAATTTCATTTTTACAATTCCAATGTGATAAGTAAGGATATCTACATGTTTTCGGCAACTATTGGAGATGAATGAGTAATTAATGGGGATACGGTGGGTCAAAATCTCAAGATTTATGCTTTTTCATACTTTCTCTATAGCCCGATATTGCTGGAGTTGCCGAGTATTTTGGAGTATAAGATTGCAATACTGGAATTGGGCTAGACTGCCTGAGTTCCTATTTGTAAGTGATGCAAATTTCATAAGTGGTGCTAGTCTCGTTTTTCTATGAAGACCCTTTTCTTACTCCGACACGCCAAGTCCAGCTGGGACAACCCGGATCTTAAAGATTTCGAACGCCCTCTGTCTGATCGAGGCCTGGCCGATGTGCCGGTGATGGCAGAGCGCTTCATGTCTCGTCAGGGAGCAATTGAGAGTCGCGTTGATTGTATAATTTGTAGCCCAGCAGTCCGCACCAAGACCACGGCGAAATTGTTGGCCGAACAGCTAGCTTATCCCCAGGATGAGATCGGTAGTAATCCAGAGCTCTATTTCGCTGGCTCAAATATGTTTCTAAAAGCTGCCAGCCTGGTGGATGAAACTAATAATTCTGCTATGTTGGTTGGCCATAACCCTGCTATTACCGAGTTTGCGAACGCCATGACGGGTGAATCAATCGAGAATATACCTACCTGCGGATTAGTAGAGATGCAGTTAGCTATTGATAACTGGTCAGACATTGAGTTGGGAAGTGGCACACTGGTTGAATTCGATTATCCGAAAAAGAAGAAGTAGAGTAGTGGAAGCTTCTGAGATGAAACCCATGAATTTACAATTAGGATTGAAAAGATACTCACAAACCATATGTGCAATTTTAGTTGCGCTAACACTGGTGGCATGTGGCGAATCCGAATCTCCGACTGGTTCCGCAATGAGCCCTTCGGCTTCACTAGCTGGTCAGTCCGAAGCTGAGCGATGGTATACAGAGGCTCAGGCTAATGCCGGAGCTCAGGTATTTGCCAACAATTGTGCCCTCTGCCATGGCGATAATGCTCAAGGCATCACCGAAGATTGGCGCGCCAAATTGGATGATGGCAATTTTCCGCCACCTCCCCTAAATGGGTCTGCCCATGCATGGCATCATCCCCGCTCTGTTTTACTGCAAGTCGTGAATAATGGTGGTGCTGCATTCGGTGGCCAGATGCCTCCGTTTGAAAATGTGTTGAATGAAGAAGAAAAGCTGCAGGCAATCGCCTTTTTTCAAAATCTCTGGACCGAAGAAATCTATGAGCAGTGGGAAGATATCAATGGCAGTAATTAAACAAGGAGTCTTGGTATCCGCGCTTCTACTCACTATGGGTTGTCAGGCGCAGTTAGCTGTCCCGCAAACTTGGGAATCACCTCTATATGCGGATGGTCAACTTGTTGGAAAAATCTGGGACAGTAATCGCGATCAGTTTATTGACCAGCAACAACTAATCCAGCGGATCAATGATTCCCGTTATCTGCTATTGGGAGAGAAGCACGATAATCCCGATCATCATGCTCTGCAAAAAACAATGCTGGACTATTATCTTCAGCAACAGCGTGTAGGTTCTGTTGCTTTTGAAATGATGGAGAGCGACAAACAAGAATTGTTGGATGAAATCGCTAATATTGAATTTTCCGGCCTTGATCAGATTCGAAATTATCTGCAATGGGATGAAGAAGGTTGGGACTGGCCATTTTACGGCCCCTTGATCGAATCATCCTACAACGCAGGTGTCGGTATAAGCGCCGGAAATATTACCTCAGAATTTATGGGGCAGGTCTATGGGGGCGGGCTGCCCGCGGGAGCCGTCGACGTGTTGGATGAGACGGTCATTGAGAAACTCAATGCAGACATCGACGAAAGCCATTGCGGTATGTTGCCTGAGTCCCAGTTTCCCGCCATGGTAAGGGTTCAGCAAGCGAGAGATTTTTCGATGGCTGGGAGTGTGAGCGCTAAAGAGTCCAGTGGGAAATTGAATGTATTGATTGCCGGTAATTTTCACGTAAGACAGGATTTGGGTGTGCCCAATTATTTGTTGGCAGCCGATGACACTTTGAATAGAAATCAGATTGTGTCTTTGTCATTTCAGGAAGTGGATTCCAGTGAGTTATCTCCGCAGGAATATCTACAACAGTTTAATGAGGTAAAGGCATTTGATTTTATCTGGTTTACACCCGCCATCAGTAACGAAGACTATTGCGCTTCACTTCGCGGAGAAGTATGAGATCATTCATTCCTAATATGAATCTACTTTCAAAAAATTTCCTTCTTCCTTTTATTTGTCTCGTCATGACTAACATGGCCGTGGCTGCAGAAGAGGATCTCATGCCGGCATATGATGATGCGGGTGAGTTTAATTTTGTCCGTGTGCAATTTGATACCTATTTTGGTGGAGGATTCGGCTACGGGCCATGGTCTATCGATTTTCCTGCCGCAGATATGAACTTTCTTCGAGGTGTTTCCCGTCTTACCAATGTCAGGGTAATGAGTGATCCAATTGTCTTACGTTTCGACGATTCGCAGATTTTTGATTACCCTTTTCTCTATATGTTGGAAGTAGGACAGGGTGGAGGTCTATCACTTCACTCGAATGAAATCGAAAATCTTCGAGAGTATCTTCTACGAGGTGGATTTCTTCTCATTGACGATTTTTGGGGCCAACGTCAGTGGGATAATTTCTATGCTGCCTTCAGTCAGGTCTTCCCCGATCGGGAAATTGTAGAGTTAAAACCAGATCATGAAATTTTTCATGTCTACTATGATATAGAGGGACCGCAAATGATCCCCGCTCTCTATCGCAGCGACGAATACGGAGAACAGGGCATCGACTTTGCTACTAACCACGCCATATTGGATGACGAGGGACGGGTAATGGTTCTTATAAACTGGAACTCTGATATGGGAGACGGTTGGGAACACACCTATCATCCTGAGTATCCAACTCGCTATGCCAATTCGGCATACAGGCTCGGCATCAACTACTTAATGTACTCCATGACTCACTAGCTAGAAGCTATTGAGAAGTGTCTTTCACGATTGCTTCTGTCAAAAAAACAAAAAAGGGATCCTGCAATGAAAAAATATTCACTCACGTTTTTACTTTTCTTGATGTTTGCGTCCAGCAGTTTTGCTGCTCCCTATGATCATATTCATCAGACTGCTACGAACGCCCTCGAGGCGGTAAATTGGTATGTAAAGCATTTCGGAGGAGAGCCAGCCAGATTTCTGCGCTCTACAGATACCAACCTGCCAATTGACCGTGTCATGTATGGGAATATCGCAATAATTTTTTTCGAGAGAGAACCCACTGCCGGATCTGTAGGCTCGAGCGTTGATCATATAAGCTTTTCCGTGAGCAATGTGGATGAGCTTGTCGCTGAAGTTGTCGCAGATGGAGGCACCCAGCTTGGTGATTTAGTCGAATTTAGTGGTATGCGATTAGGTTTTGTAGAGGATCCATGGGGTACAAAAATTGAGCTGATCGATGACAGCAATTTGCGAGGTGTTCATCATCTTCATCTTTCGTCTCCGAATCCAGAATCCACACTAGAGTGGTACTCGGACAATTTCGGTGGAAGCCTTGAGCAATTCGCCGGCGTACTGCCAGGATTGAACTACGGAGATATTTGGTTAATCGTTGCTCAGGCTCGAGGTGAAGTTGCCGCTACTCAGGGGCGAAGCATCGACCATCTAGGTTGGCGCTATGAAGACCTAACCGCCGGTGCAGATGCCCTAAAAGCAAATGGTGTGGAATTCACTATGGAGCCGCGGGACTTTCGCAACATAAGAATCAGTTTCGTCGAAGGCCCGGACGGTGTGAGAATCGAATTAGTCGAGACTGCAAAATAAGCGCAGTCTATTCGCTATCTATAATCTCGAAAACTACAGTCAGGTTTGTCTGGTAGTCCACTTCGTCGAAGCTTGGTGCCATAACCGGCGCGCTGGATACTGAAACTCCAACGTTAGCGTCTGCAGCCATTTCTGTTCGAGCTGCCATCATGGGTTGCACTCGCGACATGCGTTGAATTCCGCCATAGAAGAAATTGATCGCCTTCAATTCCAGACCCAGACTATTTTCGTAATAGGCTTTCTGCGCCATGACATCTTCCATGGCGAGAGCTCTAACCTGATCCTCAAACTCATCTTCCAGACTATGTTCGTATGCGGTACTTTCAAACTTAACCTCGTCATTATTATCTGCAGCGGCTGCCAACAATTGCAGATGTTCCTCGCTGCTTACATTCACTTCCATTCGAGCCGTCACTTCAAAGGCATTTGGATTTCGACCGAACAAACCGAACTGTGGTGAACTTGAAAATTTCGAATTATTGATATCGTTTTCGTCGATTCCGGCGGCAAGGAAGTCAGTGATAATTTCCTGTCTGAGTTGCTGGTTGGCCGTCATTGCTCTATTCAGGCTGCGCTCCTCCGTGGTCACTAACAAACTTACTTTTGCCACATCCTTATAAGCAGTGATCTCGCCTTCGCCGTTAATATTTACTGTATTCGCTCTCGGAAAAAGAAAGCCGCGCAGTTCATCCGGGTTGCCGGACAGCTGTGGCTGTCCGAAAGCGATACTGGCCGCGAGGGCAAAAAACGAGGTGGTGGAGATCAGTACTGATCGAAGTAAGAATTTATGTACTGTGTTTGTTGCGAGGATGGCTGACATATAGTGTCCTTTGATTCTGGGTATTCCGTGGTTTCTGCGGCAAACTTTAACAGATTTGCTTCAGGGCTGTTTTCTGTTTCTGTCCTCAAAAGCTTTGATTTCCTTTAAGGTAATATTCACTCTTACTACTAAAGTCGCAACTCGCCCTGCAAAAGTTTTATCTCAGATCAATTGACTGATTCTGAGAGCAATGACAACATGCTGACATAGATCTCTGGACTGGCTACTTAAAAAGGATTCTTTCGTCATGCATTCCCCTAAACGTATGCTGTTTCTTGACCTGGTTTTGTCAGTATTCCGGCTTAATGGATTGCTGGTGGCTCAGGGCGATGCTATGACCGAAGGTCTTGGACTAACCAGTGCGCGATGGAAAGTCATCGGAGCTATCGCTCTTTCCAGTACCGGATTGACCGTACCGGGCATTGCCAGAGTGTTGGGGCAGTCCCGTCAGGCTGTGCAGCGAATCACAGACGTCATGGTAGAAGACGGTCTTCTGTCCTATACCCGGAACCCGAAGCATAAGCGCTCGGTGCTGGTAACACTTACTGAGCAGGGTAAACATATTTACAACGATTTGCGGGAAGTACAGGACCCCTGGGCGATCGACTCTACCGAGGATATCCCGGTAGAAGAGTTGGACACTGCGCTTCGTCTGGTGCGCCGCTTGATCAAAAAGTTTGATAGATAGTTGAGACCCACATGAGTGATTTCTCCAACAGACTTCCAAGAGACCTGTACCGCGCCGCGCAGGTTCAGCAACTTGATCAAGTGGCAATCAAGGATTTCGGAATTCCCGGCTTTAAGCTCATGCAAACAGCGGGAGCGGCCTGTTTCGATACCTTAATGGAAGCCTGGCCTCAGACCCGGCATCTCCTGGTTTTCTGTGGAGCAGGCAACAACGCTGGAGATGGATACATTATTGCTGGCCTGGCTAAGGAACAGGGAATCGCAGCGGAGGTCGTACAACTTAGCCCCGGACAAAACCTAAAAGGCGATGCGGCCACAGCCTGGCAATGGGCATTGGAAAAACAAGTTCTCACACTTACCTTGTCTGACCTGATTAAAAGGCAGGATTCAATTCATGCCAATACGGTTTTAGTTGATGCTCTGTTTGGAACCGGTCTCGACCGAGAAGTTGAAGGCGAGTATGCATCGGCAATTGAGTTTATCAATCAAAGTGATTCCCCCGTGCTGGCGGTGGATATCCCTTCTGGTTTGAGTGCGGATACCGGTCGAGCATTAGGGCGGGCGGTGGTCGCAGACATAACTGTGACATTTATCGGGCTTAAGCAGGGGCTGCTAACTAATAGTGGTCGTGACTATATTGGGCAGTTGATCTATCACGACCTTGATGTGCCACCGGAAATATTCCACAGTGAATCCTCACCGACAGCAAGCGCTCAGCGCATAGATATTAATTATGCCCTGCAGTTCCTGAGGCCGCGGGCTAGTTCATCCCACAAGGGAAACCACGGACACGTGGTTCTCATTGGGGGCGACTACAGTTATGGCGGTGCCATTTTGATGGCAGCCGAAGCGGCGCAGCGAAGCGGGGCGGGATTAGTTAGCGTGATTACCCGCTCTGCTCACCGTCCAGCCATCCTGGCGCGCAGGCCTGAGTTGATGGTGATGGGAACAGAAGATGAAGGTTTTCATCCGGACTCGATGGTGGGTTTGCTTGAGCGGGCAGACGCGCTGGTGCTTGGGCCAGGTCTCGGTCGCGGACAGTGGTCGCAGCAACTCTTTCAGGCGGCGTTAGCGGTACAATCGGCTGGTGATATTCCTTTGGTAATTGATGCAGATGGACTGCAACTGTTAGCAGATAAGGGTAGCCCCAACGCCAGGCTAAAGAGGGACAACTGGATACTTACTCCTCATCCGGGAGAGGCATCAATTTTGCTTGGTGTGAGCTCTGAAGAAATTCAGCGAGACAGATTTGAAAGCGTGTCACGGCTTCAGAAAAAATGGGGAGGGGCATGTTTGTTAAAAGGCAGCGGCAGCCTGATATGTACGCAAGAAGAGGGAGAACAGAAACTTTTCCTCTGCAGTGAAGGAAATCCCGGTATGGCCAGTGGCGGAATGGGTGATGTCTTGAGTGGAGTGATTGCCGGTTTGCTTGCCAATGAAATGTCGCTAGAGGATAGTCTTTGCTGCGCCGTATGCATTCATGGCGAGGCAGCAGATTTGTCAGCGCAAGAGTTAGGAGCGAAAGGCATGGCCGCCAGCGATCTCTTCAAATACATTCGACAACTGATCAATCCTTCGCTATAAATCCAGATAAGCTTTTTTCTCGCAGCAAACTTACTCTTAGCTGCCATTTAACCGACAAGTAATTCGTAATAACTCGATGTCAATTCAACATATCAAACTAGCCGATGAAGATGCCACTCTCGAATTTGGAGCGCGTCTTGCGCGAGCGACTTTCGCCGATAGCGGGACTGATACCTCTGCCATCGAAGCTGGGAAGGGAACGGCGACCCTCGGTGGAATAATTTACTTACATGGCGATCTCGGTGCAGGGAAAACCACACTGACTCGAGGCTTGATGAGAGGCTATGGCCACAAGGGAGCTGTCAAAAGCCCCACATATACTCTGGTGGAGCCCTATGAATTTGAGCAGTGCCATATCTACCATTTTGATTTATACAGGCTGGCTGATCCTGAAGAGGTGGAATATCTGGGAATCGATGACTATTTTTCTGAAGCCAATCTATGCCTGATTGAATGGGCAGAGCAGGGCAAGGGCTTGTTACCACCGGCAGATATTGATATCGAAATAGCCATTGACGGAACGGCTCGCCTGCTTTCTTGTCAAAGTCTTTCACCAAAAGGTGAAAAAATAGCCAAAAGATTGTGGCCATAAGGCCGAAATCTATAGACAGCGAGAGTAATGTCGTTAGAAAACAGTCTCTTGTGTGAATGATTGAGATCACTGCTGGGTTTTAAACTTTGCGAAAAGTGATTTAGACCTTACTTGTTCTAATGTAATGGAGATGTACTTCCCCTGCTTAACGGGGAGCGAAGAGTCGATATGAAAGAGCCCAAAGACTCGGCACACAAATTATTGCGCTATTGCCTGGCAATGTCGTTTCTGCTGCCCGCGTGTTCATTTGCCGCGGAAGTGCAGGAGCTACGACTATGGCAAGCGCCGGATCATACCCGTTTGGTATTCGATCTTAGCGGGAGTGTGGACTATCAATTGTTCACACTAAGCAACCCCCATCGTGTCGTGGTAGATATCGAAAATTCTTCCATGGCTGGAAATTTCAGTAATCTGGATTTTGCCGACAGCCCCATCACTGGCGTTCGCAGTGCGGTGCGCGAGGGCAATACCCTGAGGATGGTGATCGATCTTGGCAAGGAAGTTAAGCCTTCCAGTTTTACCCTGCTTCCAAATAGTGAGTTAGGCGACCGCCTCGTGGTTGATCTCTATGACACCGAGCGGGCTGCCGAAACTGTTCGGCCAGTCAGCTCCATTCCTTCACCGAGCATGGATAAGAGAGATATTGTAGTCGCTATATCAGCAGGTCATGGTGGCGAAGATCCCGGCGGCATCGGATTCGATGGCAGACTGAAAGAAAAGAACATAACCCTTCCCATGTCCCATGCTTTGTTTGATGTGCTTGAAGCCATGCCCGGATACACGCCGATAATGATAAGAGATGGTGACTACTACGTTGAACTGCAGCAGCGCCCGCAAATCGCCAGAGAAAACCGGGCTGATCTTTTTGTTGCCTTGCATACAGACTGGTATAAAAGCAGTAACGCAAAAGGGCTGACAATCTATGCTCTCTCCGGTGATCGTGCAGACCGCGAAAATGCACGGCGAGTCGCACAAAAAGAAAACAGTGCCGATCTGCTAGGTGGGGTGGGCGGAGATATTGATCTCGATTCATGGGATGACGATGTAGCCTTAACATTACTGTCTCTGCAAATGGCCTGGAGTATGGAGCAGAGCCTGGTGGCTGGTACCCGAATACTGGAGTCACTGGACGGCATTACCCGCCTGCGCCGAGACAAAGTACAGCAGGCATCGCTTGAAGTTCTGAAGAGTCCGGACATACCATCAATACTGATCGAGACCGGCTATCTAACCAATCCTGAAGAAGCACGTCGCCTCAATACATCCAGCTTTCAACGCCGCATGGCCCAGGCTGTTGCCCAGGGTGTTGTGAACTATTTCTATGATGCGCCGCCAGAAGGGACATTGATTGCCTGGCAGAAAGAAAACGGAATCGTGCCCGGGTCATATACGGTGAAGCGGGGTGATAGCCTGTCCGTAATAGCGCAGCGCTTTGGTGTTTCTCTGTCTGATCTTAAATCCAGCAATGGCCTGCAATCCAATACCATTCATGTCGGACAAGTGTTGACCATTGGCGGGATTTCACTGGAGCCTGCCGAGCATACAATTTCCCGAGGTGAAACATTGTCCGAGATTGCTACTCAGTACCGAGTGAGCCTCTCCAGCCTGCGCCAGGCCAATAATATTGCAGGTGACCGAATTATGATCGGTCAGGTTCTCAAGATACCGGCGTCTTAATACCCCTCTCTTTTCCTTCGTAGAATACCCTCTTCAGTACACCCAAATCGAATTCAGTGGCCGTGACTACACCGTTGTTAGTGCTACAATGCCAGCTCACTTTAACTCTTTATTGATAAGCAACCGCAGCACGATTTCACTCTGTCCTATGAGCCGAATAAACCTTCTTAGTCAAAGACTCGCCAACCAGATCGCGGCGGGCGAAGTCGTTGAGAGACCAGCCTCGGTCGTCAAAGAGCTATTGGAAAACAGTCTGGATGCTGGGGCAGACAAGCTTGAGGTAGATGTTGAGCAGGGCGGCGTAAAATTACTAAAGATCAAAGACAATGGCGTTGGAATCCATAAGGATGACTTGGCTCTGGCGCTGAGTCGCCATGCCACTAGCAAGATTGCCGACCTGGAAGATCTGGAGAATATTAGAAGCTTGGGCTTCAGAGGCGAAGCGCTGGCCAGCATTAGCTCGGTGTCTCGATTAGCGATGACTTCGCGCTCGGCAGAAGATGGCGACGGCAATGGCTGGAAGGTTTCTGTTGAAGGTCAGGAGATGGAGGCGAATTTGAGCCCTGCGGCACACCCACAGGGAACCACTGTCGAAGTACGTGATCTGTTTTTTAACACGCCAGCCAGAAAGAAATTTCTTAAAACTGAGAAAACAGAATTTAGTCGAATCGATGAAGTTGTAAAACGCATAGCTCTTAGTCGTTTCGATGTCATGTTTAATCTGAATCATAATCAGAGAGCGATTCACAATCTACTTCCGGCAAAATCGGATCAGGAAAAACAGCGGCGAGTCGGTCTGGTTTGTGGTCCGGCCTTTGTCGAGAATTCAGTTTTTGTTGAAATGGAAAGTTCCGGTCTTCGATTATGGGGTTGGGTGAGCCTTCCAACTTTTTCTCGATCCCAGGCGGACCTGCAATACTTCTATGTGAACGGTAGAATCATTCGCGACAAACTAGTGACCCACGCAGTGAAGCAAGCCTATCGGGATGTATTGTTTCACGGCCGACACCCAGCCTATGTTCTCTATCTTGAGTTGGCGCCTTCTGCGGTGGATGTGAATGTCCATCCAACCAAACACGAAGTGCGTTTCCGAGACTCTCGACTAGTCCACGACTTCCTATTTAGTTCGCTGCACAAGGCTCTCGCAGCAGTGAAGCCTAGCGATCAAATGCTTGCGGCGCATAGCCAAGGCGCTGCTGGAGAATTCCCCGGCAGCAATTATTCTCAGCAGTCAGATTCGGGATTTGTTGGTAGACAAGAAGGTCTTTCCCTCGCTGATTCAGGTGGGCAAACATACTTCTCAGGTGATCGTTCCGGCGCAGTAAACCCTAATCATGTACAGCAGCAAATGGAAACCTATGCCAGACTTCAGGCTGACGACGCCGAGGTTCCGCCCCTGGGTTATGCCATAGCACAACTCCATGGCATCTACATTCTGGCTCAGAATAAGGAAGGTCTAATAGTTGTCGATATGCACGCGGCACATGAGCGGATCACCTACGAGAGAATGAAAACTGCTTGCGAGAACGAAGAGTTAAAAATGCAGCCCTTGTTGGTGCCTCTTTCTATTTCCGTTAGTCAGTCAGAGGCGGACTGTGCTGATAACCAAAAGAAAACTCTGCTTAATCTAGGTATTGAGTTGGAACGAGTCGCCGAAGAATCCATAATCGTTCGTCAAATACCGTCCATACTTCGAGACGCCAACATAGAACAATTGGTAAGAGATGTGCTTTCTGATGTGCTCGAATATGGCAGCAGTGATCGCATACAATCCCATCAGGATGAGATGTTATCTACTATGGCTTGTCATGGTTCGGTACGAGCTAACAGACAGTTAAGTATTCCGGAAATGAATGCCTTGCTGAGAGATATGGAAGCCACAGAGAGAAGTGGACAATGCAATCACGGACGCCCAACTTGGGTTTACCAGTCAATGGATGAATTAGATAAATTGTTTCTTCGCGGTCAGTAAAACTTCATGGCTTATTCTCTTGTTAGAGTCATCGTAGTTGAGTCCAGAGTTAAAACCCTTGAGTAAAAGCCTTTACAGTTAAAACCATTACAGCAAAAAAAGCACTGAAGCTGAACTGCTGCATATGACACCGAGTCTGAAAAATGAATGGTAGCGCAACAAAACCGAAGGCGAATGTCTTCTGTCTAATGGGTCCAACTGCTTCCGGAAAAACCGGTATGGCGGTCGAGCTTGTGCAGCGCTTTCCCTGTCAAATAATTAGTGTGGATTCGGCTCAGGTCTACAGGGGCCTCAATATAGGATCAGGAAAACCTGATCAAGACATATTGGATGTCGCTCCACACCGACTGATTGATATTGTTGATCCATCCTATGCCTATTCTGCATCGGAGTTTCGTAGCGACGCTATTCGGGAAATTGAAGAAGTGCTGGCAGCAGGAGATACTCCTCTGCTGGTGGGTGGAACTATGCTGTATTTTAAAGTTCTAAGAGATGGGCTGGCCGATATGCCCAATGCGGATCCAGAGGTTCGTCAGCAAATCATCGATACTGCAGCGGAGCATGGATGGGAAGCGGTTCACCAACAATTACAAGAGGTCGATCCGCAATCTGCAGCGAGAATTCACCCCAATGATCCCCAGAGATTACAGCGGGCTCTGGAGGTATTTCGGGTATCTGGAAAGACCATGAGTGAGCTTCATCGCGAGGATCAACAGGCGCCAGGGTTGGAATTGCCCTTTAATCTGCATTTTTTGGCAATCCAGCCCGATGATCGAGCCGTACTCCATCAACAGATTGAGCGGCGATTCAGGCAGATGCTGGAGGATGGGCTAGTTGCTGAAGTTGAAGCTTTGTTCTCTCGAGGTGATTTGAATCACCAGCTTCCTTCAATAAAATCAGTAGGATATAGGCAGGTTTGGCAATATCTGTCCGGTGAATTGGACTATGAGGAAATGGTGGAAAAGAGTATTATTGCCACCAGACAACTCGCAAAGCGCCAATTGACCTGGCTGCGTAGTTGGGATGGCCTGATTCCACTGGCCGACCCGTCAGTTAATTCTATCGACAAAGTCTTGAAATATATGGGTTCTACCTCCATATAGTGATCATAAGAGACTGAAGCTTTTAAATAAGCTCGTTTACCCTGAAATTTTTGGATTTAGATTCGTATCTAGTTCATGTAAGTGCTTATTTTGAATCAGTACCTATCAATTGGTCGCTTTGTTTTCCGACCATTGGATAATGCGTTGTAGACTGTAAGGAGAAAAATAATGTCGAAAGGACATACACTACAAGATCCTTTTCTGAATGTGCTCAGAAAGGAAAGAATTCCCGTATCAATTTACCTTGTCAGCGGTATTAAGCTACAGGGTCAGATTGAATCATTTGATCAGTTCGTGATTCTCTTGAAGAACGCTGTAAGTCAAATGGTCTATAAGCACGCAATTTCCACAGTTGTTCCTTCCCGCATGGTTAAAGTACCAATGTCGGGTCAGGGTGATGTTGCCGAAGATGACGGTAGCGAACCTGGAAATGCTGTTTAAGCTATTTTTTGTTTAGACAAAGAGGTTACTGATTGTTTTTTGACAGGCCGGCTTCTGGTGAGGTTTCTATTCTTGTCCACATCTCCATCGACTCGGAGAGTGAACGGGAGGATCCAACTGAATTTGAAGAACTGGCCATATCCGCAGGTGCGATGCCGGTCGACTTCATCACCGGGTCGCGCAAGCAGCCTTCCTCTACTTACTTTGTAGGCAGCGGCAAGCTTGAAGAGATCCAGGCAGCCGTTCTTGCACATAGCGCAGAGTTGGTATTGTTTAACCATTCTCTGTCCCCCAGCCAAGAACGAAATCTAGAGCAGCAATTGGAATGTCGAGTACTTGATCGTACCGGCCTGATTTTGGATATTTTTGCTCAGCGCGCCCGTAGCCATGAAGGCAAGATGCAGGTGGAATTAGCGCAGCTTCAGCATATGAGTACACGACTAAAACGCGGTTGGACTCACCTGGACAGGCAGAAAGGTGGCATCGGTATGCGCGGTGCTGGCGAGAAGCAGTTGGAACTGGATCAGCGAATGATCGGCCAGCGCATCAAGTCCATAAACAAAAGCCTCAAAAAGGTGAGAGGTCAGCGAGATCAGGGAAGGCGTTCACGAAAACGAGCAGAAGTGGCGACTGTTTCACTGGTGGGCTATACCAATGCGGGCAAGTCCTCATTGTTTAATCAGCTGACCCATGCAGAAATTTACGCAGCCGATCAGCTGTTTGCGACTCTGGATTCGACATTACGACGTATCAACTTGCCCAATTTTGGCCCGGCAATTATTGCGGACACTGTAGGCTTTATAAGCCATTTACCCCACCAGCTTGTGGAAGCTTTTCGAGCCACGCTGGAAGAAACGGTGCAAGCCAATTTGCTATTGCACGTGGTGGATGCTGCCCACGAAAACCATCAAGATTTTATTGGCGACGTTGACGAAGTGCTGCACGAAATTGGCGCCAGCTCGGTTGAGCAGTTAATGGTGATGAACAAGATAGATTTAATGCCTGGCTACGAGCCACGCATCCAGCGCGGAGAGAATGGCAGGCCTGAACGGGTTTGGGTCTCTGCGAAGACTGGAGCCGGTCTCGATCTTTTGCAGCAGGCAGTCAGTGAATTGCTTGCAGGCAGTATCGCGGAAGAGACGGTTAGGATAAGCCCTTCGTATGCACGCATTCGAAGTCAGCTTTATGAAAAAGGGCTAATTGAAAGTGAGGAGGTGGATGAAGATGGCTGTTATCTTCTGCTTTTGCGTATGCCCAGTCAAGATCTGCAGCGATTGCTGCTAGAGGATGGAGTTGAGCTAGTTGATGCAGAAGCGCCTTCGGAACTGGAAATAGCCAGTGCCCCGGAGACCGTTGAATTACCTGCAAATAAGCTTGTTGAGACAGAGTTGGAAAGCGAGCCCAGAGAGAACGTACTCTGAACTGCTAAAAGACTGTGTAATTGAGTGATTATTAGCTAAAATCGACTTCTTGTGTCTTTAAAAAAGCTATGGAGAAACCAATGGCTTGGAATGAACCTGGAAATAACGGAAATGACAACGACAAGGACCCTTGGGGTGGTGGTCGTAAAGGTGGCAACCAGGGACCGCCTGATATCGATGAAGTCATTAAAAACCTGACAAAAAAATTCAATAGCCTGCTTGGCGGCGGGTCTGGCGGTGGTTCCTCGAGCGGAAAATCATCTGGCAAAGGCGGCGGAGGTCTCTCCATGGGATTGATTGCCGCATTGGTTGCCGTGGTGGCGATGCTGTGGGGGTTCACAGGCTTCTATATCGTCGATGAAGCGGAGCGAGGTGTTGTTCTGCGCTTCGGTAAAGTTCTCGATACAAACCCACAGCCCGGACTGCACTGGAACCCACCTATTGTTGATGAGGTGAACCTGGTAAACATTTCCGAGTTGAATGCCAAGACCTATGAAAATAGAGCCATGCTTACTACCGATGAGAACATCATCGATATAACGGTCACGGTTCAATATCTAATTCAGGATCCTGTTAAGTATGTTCTCGCGGTTCAAGACCCGGAGCATAGTCTGGACAATGCATCTGAATCAGCTATCCGCCACGTTGTAGGTGGAAACTTCATGGAACAGATTCTGACCACTGGCCGTGACCGAGTCGCCGCTGATGTGCAGGAACGCCTACAGGATTATATGAATGTCTATAACACAGGCATTCTTGTCAGTCAGGTTAACGTTGTCGATGCTCAGCCACCCGATGATGTGAGACCAGCTTTCGATGATGTGATCAGGGCGCGAGAAGATGAGCAAAGAACTCAGAACCAGGCCCAGCAGTATTCGAATCAGATAATTCCTGAGGCACGTGGTGCCGCGCAACGCGCTATCGAGCAGGCGAATGCATACAGGGAAGAAGTGATAGCCAGAGCAACTGGTGATGCTTCGCGCTTCAATCAATTATTGGTTGAGTATTCCAAGGCGCCGGAAGTTACGCGCCAGAGACTGTACATCGATTCTCTTGAAGATGTGATGATGGCCAGTAGTAAGATAATGATCGACGTGGAAGGTGGCAACAATATGCTTTACCTACCTCTGGATAAGCTCATGGAACAGAGCGCAAGCTCGGTTGGGCGAACAGGCTCAACTGCTGAGCTAAGAGATTTAGCAGAACAAATTGCACCTTACCTGCCGGCTCCATCCGCGGGGGGAACGGTTGATCGTTCACGACTGAATAGTACTTCGAGAGGTACTCGCCAATGAAAAATTTTGTCGCATTAGGTTTTGTCTTTCTGGTAGTCGTCATTGCGGGCAACTCCCTGTTTGTAGTTAAGGAAACAGAGCGTGCCGTTATGCTTCAGTTCGGTGAGTTGGTCAACAACGACATCGAGCCCGGTTTACACGTAATGATTCCCTGGGTGAATACGGTTCGTAAATTCGATGCTCGTCTTTTAACAGAAGATTCGCCTCGTCGTCGTTATCTGACTCTTGAGCAGAAGGCTCTCGAGGTGGATTCCTATGCCAAATGGCGAATTATAGATGTAGGGCAGTTCTATATTTCTACCCGTGGAGAAGTCTCCACAGCTGGCCGACTGTTAGCTGAACGAATCAATGATGGTCTGCGTGACCAAATCGGTGAGCGTACTCTGGCGGAAGTAGTGGCTGGTGAACGCGATCAGTTGATGCTGGCTCTGACCAATGATCTCAATGAATCAACGGCGATAGATTTGGGCATCGAGATTATCGATGTGCGAGTGAAGCGAATTGATTTGCCTGAAGATGTACGATCTTCTGTTTATGATCGAATGATTACTGAGAGAAGTCGCGAGGCGCAGGAAATTCGTTCTCGTGGTGATGAGCTTGCTATCGGAATTAGAGCCGATGCTGATCGCCAGGCGGTGATCTTCGAGGCAGAAGCCTATCGGGATGCAGAAGAAACCCGAGGTGAGGGTGACGCGACGGCTACTGGAATTTATGCAGATGCCTATAGCAAAGATCCTGAATTCTTCGCCTTCACTAGAAGCCTGAATTCTTATCGCGAAACGTTTAGTTCCAAGAACGATGTATTGTTACTGGATCCAGATAGCGATTACTTCAAATATCTGAAAAACGGAGTCCCTCAAGGGGAGTAGTCTCAAGAGGATTAGCCTCAGCAAACGCAGAAAGGCGAAAAGACAGGGCCCCTAATCAATAGAGTAGCTTCTAAACCTGACATCACGTAATGAGTCAGGTTTACTTTTTTCGTCTGCATATTTGTCATGTAGACGATGAGAATAGATACAAAATGTGGCACGAATTGGCTGTGGCTTTATGTTTGATGCTGGTGATTGAAGGGATTATCCCTTTTATCGATCCCCGTCGTTGGCGGCGCATGTTGCGGATGCTGGATCAGGTAAATGACAGGACAGTACGAATTATCGGGCTGTGTAGTATGTTGGTGGGTACGATAATGTTGGTCATTATCAACTAGGATTACCACGAGCTTTAACTGGTTTTATTAAGAAGACGAAAAGATATGAGTTCCGCGAAACGTTGGCTATTACCCGATGGTGTCGAAGAAATACTCCCGCAAGAAGCAAGAAAGCTGGAGTCTCTACGCCGTCAATTACTGAATCTCTATGACTCATGGGGATATCAGCTGGTAATCACACCTCTGATTGAATTTCTGGATTCACTATTAGTCGGCTCATCCCATGATCTTGATCTGCATACTTTCAAGATAACCGATCAAATGAGCGGTCGAATGATGGGAATACGCGCAGACATTACACCCCAGGCAGCAAGAATTGATGCTCATTGTCTGAGCCGTCAAGGACCTGTTCGGCTCTGTTATGCCGACAGCGTTCTGCACACAAAACCCCGTGGCTTACTAAGTTCCAGAGTGCCGATTCGCGTTGGTGCCGAGCTTTATGGTCATGCCGGTGTTGAGTGTGACATCGAATTGATTTGTCTAATGCACGAAACCCTTCGCGCGGTTGATATAGCCGATGTCCACGTTGTTCTTGGTCATGTTGGAATTTTCAGAACATTAGTTCAAGAAGCTCAGCTGGACGAGTCAACTGAGCGTGACCTGTTTGAAGCTCTGCAACGCAAAGCCTATGACGAAATAGATGGCGTGTTGGCTCAATCTGTTAAGGACGAGTCACTTCGAGGTTTACTGACTAAACTAAGCAGGCTAAGTGGGGACGAGGCGACACTGCAAGAAGCGGTTGATGCATTTGCGAATGCTCCTGCAGCTGTGCAAAAAGAGTTGCAAGAGCTGGTGGCGATAGTGGAAGGTGTGAAGAAACGCGTTCCTGATATCGTGCTGTGTTTCGATCTCTGCGAATTGAGTGGATATGAGTATCACACGGGTATCGTTTTCGCCGCCTATACGCCGGACCATGGTAGAGCGGTGGCCAAAGGTGGCCGTTACGATCATATCGGTGAAGTGTTTGGGCGATCTCGACCGGCTTCCGGCTTCGACAGCGACCTTAAAACTCTGGCTAAACTCAGTGCACAGAAATCGGAAAATCCGTCAGTTGTCATGGCGCCGTCAAATGATGACCCGAATTTAGTTCAACTTGTTGCTGATCTTCGCGGTGAGGGAATTATCGTAGTGAGTAATTTGAATTCAGAAGCCATGAGTGCCGATGAATTGAATGAACTGAACTGTGACAAACATATCGTGCAGAAAGATGGTAAGTGGCAAGTAGAAAATTTGTAAACATTGTGAAGTGATTCATCGAGATATCGAGAAGGAAATAATGGCTAAATCTGTAGTAATTTTGGGCACCCAATGGGGAGATGAGGGCAAGGGCAAGATTGTCGATCTGCTCACTGATCAGGCTACCGTTGCAGTTCGTTTTCAGGGCGGACATAACGCTGGTCATACTTTGGTTATCGATGGTGTTAAGACAGTACTTCACTTATTACCTTCTGGAATTTTGCGCGAAGGAGTCGACTGCATAATCGGAAATGGAGTTGTGCTGTGTCTCGAAGCCTTGCTTAAAGAGATGGCCGATTTAGAAGCCGTTGGTGTACCAGTTCGAGAGAAGCTTAAGATAAGCGGTGCATGCCCTCTAATCCTGCCCACTCATATTGCACTGGATCAGGCTAGAGAAAGTAAGAAAGGACAGAATAAAATAGGCACAACCGGTCGTGGAATCGGTCCCGCCTATGAAGACAAGGTAGCCCGTCGTGGCATCCGTTTAGCGGAAACCCGGAATCCTGAACAATTTGGAAGTAAGCTCGCCGACTTGATGCAGTATCACAACTTCCTTCTTGAGAATTACTATCAGGCAGAGCCGGTAGATTTTCAGACCACCTTCGATACCTACATGGGCCTTGCCCAAGAAGTCGAGCCCATGGTGGCAGACACTATCGATATTCTTCATAGTCATCGAAAGGCAGGGGACAATATCTTATTTGAAGGTGCACAGGGTTCCCTGCTGGACATCGACCATGGCACCTATCCTTTCGTAACATCCTCTAATACAACGGCAGGTGGAACAGCTACCGGTTCTGGATACGGACCGCTCTATCTAGACTACGTATTAGGTATCACCAAGGCGTATACAACTCGTGTTGGTTCAGGCCCATTCCCCACAGAATTATTCGACGAAGTTGGAGCTCACCTCGCCTCGGTTGGTCATGAGAAGGGAGCAACTACAGGTAGGGACAGACGCTGCGGATGGTTCGATGCAGCGGCAGTTAGGCTCGCCATGAGAATTAACAGTGTTTCCGGAATCTGCCTGACCAAGCTGGACGTGTTAGACGGCCTGGAAACCATCAAGGTATGTACGGGTTATAAGGGAGTAGGGGACAAGACTTCCGGTAGCCTTATGGATATCGACACCTATAAGAATCTTGAGCCAGTATATGAAGAACTTCCTGGCTGGACCGAATCTACTGTCGGCGCAAAGAGTCTAGATGACTTGCCGCAAAATGCCCGTGACTATATTAAGTACATTGAAGAGAGTGTAGAGGTGCCAGTTGACATTATTTCTACTGGCCCCGATCGCGAAGAAACTATTGTACTTCGACATCCATTCAACGATTGATTGTTTTACAGATTCTATTTAGTCAATCGGCCACAAACAGGCGGCGCCCAGTGCGCCGCTGGCATCGCCAAAAGTGGGTGCCGACAGTTTAGTCAAAATCACATCGGTAAACACAAAACCTTCCATATATTTTGGCACAGTCTCATACAGAGATTGGATGTTGGACAGGCCTCCGCCGAGAACGATCATTTCCGGGTCGAATATATTGATTGCCGTGGATAAACAGCGGGCTAATTGCTGGCTGTAAACATCAATTGATGTTCTTGAAGGCTCATCTCCTGAACCCGCTAAAGCCGCTATTTCTATGGCTTCGAGGCTATTTCCCGTGCGTTCAAGATGGCTCTGCTTTAGCCCGCGACCGGAAAGAACAGTTTCGATACAGTTGTCTCTCTCGCAATAGCATTGCCGATCAGAATCGATTAGTTTCCTTACCGAGTCAGGGATTGAGTTGTGACCCCACTCTCCAGCGATTCGGTTTGGTCCGGTATGCAATTTCTTGTTGATGACCAGACCGCCACCGGTGCCAGTACCAAGAATAACGCCAAACACCGTTGCCATATTCTTTCCTGCACCATAGCAAGCTTCGGAGAGAGCAAAACAATTAGCGTCATTTTCTATGATTACTTCGTAGTTGAGTTGGTCTTCAATATCTTTCTTTAATGGCTTTCCATTAAGACAGATTGAATTACAGTTCTTCATCACTTCGGTATTCATTGTCAGAGCGCCAGGTGTCCCTATTCCTACCTTGCAAGCCTCTCCGGCAGAGGGCTGCAATGAACCAACTACACGACAAACCGCGGCCACGGTAGCCTCATAATTCTCAGCGGGTGTATCCACTCTAAGCTTTTCTACAACTACACCATCATCGGCTAACAAAATACCTTCGATTTTGGTGCCTCCGAGGTCGATGCCAATTCTCATCTTTGTTTAATATCCCTTTTATCTGTTCCCTGGCAGTGCCGGGTCGGTTTTATGCTAATGCTGATTATCGATGTGTCGAAATATCTATGTGTCAGCGTCCCGGTCAGTGTCACTTTTAAGCTTACCAAGTTTGTCTTGCATAGTACTACAAACCCTCTAGAATCGGCGGTCCGCCTCGATTTTGTCTGCTGATATTTTTGGGGCGGAAAGTAATGATTCAGAAGTAATAAGATGCTTAAAAAGTGACTAGAGCTCGATATCAACAAGTATCGCTGGACGATACTCCCTACTATCACTGCATATCCCGTTGTGTGCGTCGCGCCTATTTGTGTGGCGATGATCCGGTCTCCGGTCAGAATTTCGACCATCGAAAACAGTGGCTAGTAACAAGAATCAAACAACTGTCTTCACAATTCTCTATCGATATCTGCGCCTACGCAGTGATGAGTAATCATTATCATCTGGTGCTCTTTGTGAATAAGAAGAAGGCAGAATCCTGGTCGGATGAAGAAGTGATTCAGCATTGGACCGAACTGTTTCCAAGAAACGCCTCACTGATAAAAACACTGCGCATGAATATGAAAAGCAGAGCTGCGCAGAAGCAATTGGCCAGCACCGTAAGTCTCTGGAGAGAGAGGCTAATGGATATTAGCTGGTTTATGCGTTGTCTTAATGAGTCCATCGCACGCAGGGCGAATAAAGAAGATGAGTGCAGCGGGCGATTCTGGGAAGGGCGTTTCAAGAGTCAGGCACTTCTGGATGAAAAGGCAGTGGTTACCTGCATGGCCTATGTAGACTTGAACCCCGTAAGAGCGGGTATTAGCGAGTCGCTGGAGGCCAGTGACTTCACATCGGTTCAGGAACGGCTGATTAATCATGCCAAAAAAGTTAAGAATCGCAGCTATCGCCAACATCGATTACTAACGCGAAAGAACACCAAACACCTTGTCGGTCGGCAGACTGTGAGGAAGCAAGCGAAATTGCGGCCGATGGCTGAGTTGGCCACTATGAGCGATGATGCATTGCCAGTCAGTCAGCAGAGCTATTTCGACTTATTGGAAAATACTTGCAAGGCTCTTCATTCCAATGAGCAGGATAAGCGTCGTAATTTGGAGGCGTTAGAGATGAAGCAGAAGATTCTGCAGGATCTAGGTATCTCCGCGGACTCCTGGATGAAATCCATTACAGCATTTCAAAAGCACTATTCTATTGCAGCAGGATCAGAAGACTCCCTCCTGCATTTCCATGAAAGCAGAATTAAATCCGGTGTGGACTTTAAACATCCACATAAATGGATACGAGGCATAGCGTCCTCGAAATTACTATACGGGACCTAGGGAAGCCTAAACCCTTCCCGAACAATACCAAGCTTCAGTCTCCTCCTCAGTCTAATGTCACCAGACGATCTAACTGACTAAACCAACTCGGTCCAAAGTATTTCCTCGAGCGCTTTATCGCCGATTCCGTTCTAGTTGTCGCCACAAAACCATTCTAAATACCCGGCAAAATTTCTTTCTCCAATCATCGGATAAATTGCCAATGAATTCGCCCGATTTTCGGCAGTTTTGATAGCAGGATTGAAAATATATAATTAATTGGGTGTCCTTTAAATATCAACTGGATGTCCTGTAATAGTTGTTACGTGAAATTGCATGGATCTCGCTAAGCTTGTGTTTTATAAGGATTTATTCGGCTGCAGATGCGCTGACACAGGCATAGGGGGCTGGTGTACCACTTAAAAAATAGTCTATATATCAGTGAGCTAGGGGCTTTGAATCACTATATATTGTTTGACTTTGCCGAATTTACACTATATGTTGCGCTCCATGGTGTGAGCTAACTTATTGATTTTTCTGAGCAAGAATTGATCAGAAAATCGGAAGGTGAAGGGCGAGAGAGGCGAGAAAATTTCGTTTTTCGAACAATAAGCAGCCAGACTTGAAGCAGAGAACGACGCAACGACAACAAAAACCTGCACAGCGGGCTTTGGAAAATTCATCTTTAACGAGCATATTCGAGATGAAAGAATCAGAGCACCAGGCTGGAGTTATTAAAGAATGAGTAAATTTGCGCAAGCAGCAGAAGAGACAAACGGCGATCCTATACAGGATGTCTCTGGCGATAACGATCTACTTTTCCTCAAGAAGCAAAAAGAAGATGAGATCAGGATGAAACTTGATCAATTCGCGCGAGAGCTTTCTCAGGTAAAGAAGCAGCGAGATCAGCACTAGCGAAACGCTGGCTGGATTTCCAACCATCGGCTTCCCCTGAAGCTGCGCCCGACCCTCTACGAAAATTACGCTTCCCCCTCCGAAAAATACTCGCCCCTCCGAAAATTACCCGACCTTCTGCAAAATTGCCCAACCATCCTGGCAAGACTAGTCCCCGGGAAACAGCCTCTAGAAATAAGAACCACGAAGCCAATTCGTAGTACTATGGCAATCCTAAAATCTTTCTCGAACCTAGAATGGGTCAGCCATATGTTCAGCAAACGTTCTATCCGTGACACAGGATTTCTAGTCCTCATCTGTGTAGTGCTTTCTTCTTGTGTTGGCGGAACAGCCCACACACCTCTATTGAATTCCGAGCCCGCAGCAGACTCAACTGCAAGCCGCGAGCCGAGATCTCTACGCTTATTTTTCGAAGCTTTGCCCGATGTCCCCAATAGTAGTGTCGTTCTTACCGGCCCAGCAGGCGAATATCAGCTCAGGGGCATGCACAGCATGGGAGCTGACGATCTTATGATGGAAATCTATCAGCCAGCGCTTGTCTCAGGTGACTACACTGTTACTTGGTCAACCATCGTGGAAGGAGATCCTAGTGTCTATGAAGGCACATTTGGATTCTCGGTAAACCTGGACTAACTACTCGGCAACATCTCCCTAGCTGTAGTACAAAAACAGCTGCAGTAACGCAGTTGTTATATGTAATTGAGGCAGATCAATTGTTTTAGCCCTCGAGGCTAACTATAATTGCGACAACACGTTCATTATGATCGATGAACCGAGTCCGACAGGGAATTGGACTGGTGCTGGTTAATGAACAAATTCCCGTGTGTATATATAAATAAGCCAGATTCAGTCTTTCTGAGTCCTGGCACAGGCAAGGTATGGGCAATCAAATCTACTCTTTTCTATTACTTAAATCGCTGTATGAGCCTGCAGCGGTGTTCGAAAATTTGTCGAAAGCGGATCCCTCGCCTTTTACCGTTCTATTTCGATACTCACTCTGGCTAGTGATCCTGCCTCCACTATTCGCCTATATAGGGGCTTCCAATTTTGGCTGGCGCCTGGGTGCGGATGAACCCCTGATGATGGCTAGAGAATCCCTGATAATTATCAGCCTTGGCTACTTTTGGGTTTTAGTGGTTGGGCTCATCACTACGTCTATCATTAGCCAGTGGATGGCGACTACTTATGGAGCAGCCGCCTCCCTCGGCCGTCATATGGCATTAATCACCATCGTTGGTGAGCCATTAGCAATTGGCAGCCTCGCTCATTTATTCCCTAATGTGTTTATGAATATTCTGGTGATGATCCCTGCCATGATCTGGGCGATGTATCTGCTCTATAAAGGCATTCCCATAGTGCTGGGCATACCGCCAGAGCGGGGCATGCTAATGGCATCAGCGCTAGTGGGTTGGTTATTGGTGGCGGCTGTAAGCCTGCTGGGCATGAGCATGATGTTCTGGACATTAGGTGTAGGTCCATTGCTGGGTGTTTAAGAAAGAAAATGATTAAGAAAGACTGAGAGTAGAAAACTTAGCCAAGCAGAATATTCAGCACACTTTTATAACTTTTTATTCAGACCTTTTATTTAGAACTACTTATTCAGAGAGTATAGATGAGCGAAGCAAGTACAAACATTTATCACGATAAGATTGTAATTAGGCTGATCCAGTTTTCAGTGGTCTGGGCAGTTCTGGCAATGGTGGCAGGTGTGTATATCGCCGCCGAACTTATCTGGCCGACAATTGATTTTGGGCAGTTCTGGCTATCGTTTGGCCGACTCAGGCCGCTTCACACCAACGGCATTGTCTTTGGCTTTGGTGTGTCCGCATTAATGGCTACGGCCTTTTACAGTGTTCAGCGAACTTCTCATGTTCAGTTGTTTGCGCCGAAGTTAGCCTGGTTTGTTTGTTATGCCTGGCAAATAGTAGTGCTAACAGGAGGCCTCTCCTTGTTGGCTGGTCTAAACACGTCTAAAGAGTACGCCGAACTTGAGTGGCCTTGGGATATTGCAATAACCATCGTCTGGGTGGCCTTCGCGGTAGTATTTTTCGGCACACTAGCGACTCGCAAAATCAAGCAAATTTACATTTCAAACTGGTTCTACGGTGCTTTGATAATTGTAGTTGCCATGTTACACATCGTAAATAACCTGGCCATTCCTGTTAGTCCAACAAAGTCTTATTCAATCTTCGCCGGAGCACAGGATGCTGTCGTTCAATGGTGGTATGGACATAATGCAGTGGGTTTTCTACTCACCGGTGGATTTCTCGGAATGATGTATTACTTCTTACCTAAACATGCCGAGCGGCCAATCTGGAGTTATCGGCTTTCAGTAGTGGCATTCTGGGCATTCGTTTACAGCTATATCTGGGCTGGACCTCACCATCTTCACTACAGTGCGATTCCGGAATGGGTACAGTCTCTGGGAATGGTGATGAGTGTGGTTCTGTTAGCACCGTCTTGGGCAAGCATGATTAATGGCATCATGACGGTGAGTACAGCCTGGGAAAAACTGAAAACCGATCCAGCTCTGAAGTTTATCGTACTATCTCTAGCGTTCTATGGTCTTGCAACATTCGAAGGACCGATGATGGCCTTCCCAAGCGTCAACGTTGTCAGCCATTTTACCGATTGGACTATCGGCCACGTACACTCCGGTGCATTGGGCTGGAACGCGATGATCACCTACGGCACGTTTTACTATCTAGTACCAAGGCTGGTTGGTGTTGATCTTTACAGTGTGCGTCTGGCCAATATTCATTTCTGGTTGGCGCTGGCTGGCACTATGCTTTATGTCATGGCTATGTGGGGTGCAGGTGTTTCCCAGGGCCTGCTTTGGTTAAGCGTCGATGAAATTGGCGAGCTCAGTTTTAGCTTCAAGGACATCATGGCAAGTATGGCTCCTTTCTACGGGCTGCGTCTTATTGCAGGCTTGATTTTCCTCGGAGGCACAGTACTGATGGCATTTAATTTATTCATGACTCTTAAGGGGCGACATGCCGTTAAGGTTCAGATTCCGGCGGTCGACCCCGCCTATGGAGTTGCCTCATGAGTGGACTTTCATTACACAAGAAGATCGAAGAAAACATTGGTCTGCTAATTTTTGGAATTCTCGTGGTTTCGTCTATCGGTGGTCTAGTACAGATCGTGCCGATTTTGAACCAGGAAAGCCTGGAAACAGCGACAATAAATACCCGTGTTTATTCTGCAGTTGAACTGACCGGAAGAGACATCTATATCCGCGAAGGCTGCCATGTATGTCACTCTCAACAGATCAGACCACTGATTGCAGAAGTTGAGCGTTATGGGCCTTATTCCAGAGCAGGCGAGTTTGTTTATGACAGGCCGTTTCTTTGGGGTTCAAAGCGAACCGGCCCTGACTTGCATAGGGTCGGAGGAAAATTCTCTGATGATTGGCATCGAATACATCTGATTGATCCGCGAGAAGTGGTAAGCAAAAGTATTATGCCGGGCTACCCTTGGTTAGCTGAAAGAGATGCCACGCAAGCTGGAGATATCTCAGCGAAGATGAGCGGGCTTAAGTTTCTTGGCCATCCCTATAGTGACGAAGAAATTGCATCAGCTCCCGAGCAATTGGAAGGCTTGAAAGAGATTGATGCCCTGATAGCGTATTTGCAAATGCTCGGCACCGGGCTGAGTGAGGAGCAGACACTATGACAATGTTTATATTTATTGGCGACATGTTAGTGATGGCATTTATGGTTGGCCTCGCGCTCTGGTTTAGCTACAGAGGCAATGATGAGCAGATTGACCAAACTGCACGCCTACCACTGGAGGACGATTAATATCATGGCTGATTTGCCTACAGGATTTTGGGGTGGTTGGATTGTAGTCCTAACACTGGTCGGATTAATTACACTTGCCTGGCTAGTGTTCAGCATCTATTTCTCCGCTGATGCAAAAAAGGAGCCCGAAGTAGAACCGGTTTGGGATAGCAATCTCCGAGAAGGATCGAATGCTCCTCCGCTTTGGTGGTTTTGGATGATTCTAGCCGCCATGGTTTTCTCAATAATCTATTTGATGCTCTATCCCGGGCTCGGAACATATAAAGGCTTGTTGAATTGGTCTCAGGGCTCTCGTCTTGTCGAGAGCTATGAGGGCTACAATGAGAGCTTCGCTCAAGTAAGGGCTGACATTGCGGCCACCAGTCTTGCCGAGATTCAGAATGACTTGGGTCTGATGGAAACGGCAGAGCGTATCTTCGCCCGTGAATGTTCTACCTGCCATGGTCCTGACGCTCGAGGTCAGGCGTCAATTTTCCCGAATCTAATGGATGTTGATTGGCAGTGGGGATCCAGTGCTCAAGATATCGAGCTGACAATTCGCAATGGAAGAAATGCCAATATGCTGGCGTGGGAATCTATACTCGGGGTCAATGTTGGGCCGGTTGCAGACTATGTTATGCAGCTTGGTAACGACGGCATCGAAACTCATGCTGGCAAAGCTGCTTACGACCAAAACTGTTCTGCCTGTCATGGTGTAGATGGTAGTGGCAATATCCTGCTGGGCGCGCCTAACTTGGCAGATGATATTTGGTTATACGGTGGTGAGTTGGAAGAAATTCAGGCTTCAATTGCCTCCGGTAGAAATGGCGTAATGCCTGCCTTTGGCAAACGTCTGGACGATGCTCAAGTTAAGCTACTGGTGGCCATGCTGGCTCGTTAGAACTTCATATAAACCTGTAAAAACTGCATATTAAGTAGATGCTAGAGCTAGCTTAGATTTTTGTGCAGAAGACAGATCGCACGAGAAGGACTGCACAATAAAGCTTGAAAGCTTCAGGCGCAAAGTTGCTACAAAGTGGTAGGGGGTCAGTGTAAGCTCTGATCTCTTGCCGCAAAACTATTTATCACCTGGCGAGGTCTAGAGATAAATAACGGCTAGATCACATACTGCCTTAGCTGTCCTTCCTAATCGATACCGACATTTGTTTCGACACCGACACTTATTTTGGCAGCGACACTTATTTCGACACCGACCCCCACCTCCGAGGATAGGAGGAGTCTCCAATCTAACACCCCATCATTTCCAATCCAGGCTACTCTTGGGTGACATTTACAGGAGCTTTCTAAAGGATAGTGAGTGTTGGGCAGAGAGTGTTAGAAGAGAGAGGTAGACGGAGAGAGTGAGGCAGCGCTAGATAGATTTCAGAATTACCAGCTCAATCCTTAACTATCAATGTTGATCCCGGACAAAAATCACTCGTATTTACTCAATATTATCCTTCGCGATAGTGATATTATTGCTGATGTTCTGGCGCTAAAGAGAACGGTAAATAAAACCGGAAAACAAATGAAAGATGCAGTGAGATTAACTGCTTTGAAAAACCAGCCAGGGACTCAAGAGCCATAATGTTTATAAGCCAGAGACAATCCAGCAATAGATTCAGGGGGCAAGAGCATGTTTCTCAGGCTTGAGTCTAGCTCTATCGCTATGTGGGTAGCGGAATCACTATGGGCTTATCCAATACTGCTAGCCATTCACATTGTCGGCCTGGCGATTGTGGTGGGCATATTCTCAATGCGCGATCTGCGTCTATTGGGAATGTTTCCCGGTATTCATCCCGCCGCATTTTTGCCTCTAAGCAAGATGGCCTGGATTGGTTTCATTATTAACGCTATTTCCGGAATTCTTCTATTTACTTCTCAAGCAGTAACCTTTGTTGGTAATGTTCCGTTTCTGCTGAAAATTGCCGCCATTATCGCCGGGATGGTCCTGGCGGGGATTATTCAGTCTCGATTACGAGGTGAACTTGCGATCGATTCTGCAAGTGCTGCTGAAGCCAATAACGCGGACTACGCTATTAGCGATTCGACAAAATACATCGCTCTGGTTTCACTTTTACTTTGGATGGCTGCGATTGTTGCTGGCCGTCTAATAGCCTACATCTGAGTAGGGATGATTATGTTGGAATCTTTTTCCTTATCACTAGCCGAAACTTCACTGAGTCAGTGGATACTACTCACATACTGGCTATGGCCAATACTTGAGATCATCCATTTCATCGGGCTCTCACTTCTACTTGGTGGTTTGATCGTTATCGATCTGCGTATGGCCGGTCATTTCAGGGCACTAAATCAGGTAGGGACTCATCAGTTGTTGCCGTTCGTATTCATTGGCTTCGCACTTAACCTGATCACCGGAGCACTCTTCTTTATTGGCGACCCGATGCGTTATTCAATCAACATTGGTTTTCAGATAAAGATGGTATTAATAGTGATCGCGGGACTAAATGCATTGTTGTATTACTGGAAGATAAACCCAGTGATTCATGGCTGGGATCCGGATGCCAATCCACCCCCTATCGCAAAATTCGTTGCTTATACGTCCTTGATCACATGGACTGTCGTCTTGCTCTGCGGTCGTTTGATTCCATATGTAGGCACAGGCTAGCCACAACTCGCTGAGAGACTCCTCTCTTTTGTAATAATTCCAGAGCTCTTCGATTTCGCTTAAGCAGGGTAGGTTATTTTCGCGAGGGTCATAAAATTCGGGGCTGGATTTTAGGCCAGCCCCATAACTCTTTCTGTCAGCAATTGAGACTTATCAATCGTGAAGGCTGTTACCTGAGGTTTCGGTTAGCATCATCACGCAAATTAGTGATGCTACAGAAGCCCCCGCCATATACACAGACACCCAGATAATATCGTATTGCGTCCATAGAATAGTCGCTATGGTCGGAGCGAACGCGCCGCCGACAATGGCGCCAATTTGATAACCGAGAGAGGCTCCTGAATAACGTACTTCGGTGCTGAACAGCTCGGTGTACAAAGCCGCTTGCGGGCCATACATCATTCCCAGAAAACAAAGTCCGCCGGTAATGGCCAGAACGATCATCCAGAAGCTCGAGGTATCAATAAGCGGGAAAAGTGCAAACGCCCAGACGCCCATTAACACGGCACCGATCATGAAGATGCCCCGTCTTCCATTGCGATCGGAATAGCTCGCCGCAAAAAACTGGGTTGGGATTTGTATCGCGGATGCAACCAATACAGCGAGCAGCATTGTATCTCGACTCATTCCCGCCCCATCGGGGTCGCTGCCGTAGGCAAGCACGAAACCAATCAGGATATAGAAGCAGACCTGAATCGATAGAAATGCCCCAGCGGCAAGTCCGATGGTTTTGGGGTATTTAATAAGCGCTTCCAGCACAGGTGATCGTCGAACTGGCGCCGCAGCCACATCATCAGCATGTTTCTCTTCTTTGGCTGCCTCGAGTTCCTTGAAGGCATCTGTCTCTTCCAGATGTAGCTGGATGTACATGCTGACACCGATCAATAAAACGCTGGAGATGAAGGGTATTCGCCAGCCCCAGTTCATGAAAAATTCTTCAGAAACAGTTGCACTAATAGCGATGAAAGCGAGATTGGCCAGGATTACTCCAACGGGAGCGCCGGCTTGGGCATAGGCTCCATAATAGCCTCGCTTGTCCGCAGGGGCGCTTTCGGTAACCAGTAGCATGGCGCCACCCCATTGGCCTCCGATAGCCAGTCCCTGAGCGAACCGTAATACGGTGAGCAGTATAGGGGCGGCAATGCCTATGGTTGCATAGGTGGGTAACAATCCAATCATGGTTGAGGCTATACCCATCATGATCAGGGCCAACACCAGAGTTCGTTTACGACCGACCCTGTCGCCAAAATGTCCAAACAGGATGCCGCCGATAGGGCGGGCAATGAAGCCGAAGGCAAAAGTACCGAAGGAAAGTATCAATGCCATGGTTGGCGTACTTTCCGGAAAGAAAGCGGTGGGGAATATCAGGGCAGCAGCGGTGCCATAGAGGAAGAAGTCATACCACTCGATACTGGTGCCAGCCAGTGCCGCCATTGCCACCTTTCTCATATTGGATTTTAAGTGAGCGTCAGCGTTGTCCTGATTATCTGCAGCGGTATTTGCTGTCATGTTCCCTCCGGAATCTTATATTTTTTTTGCCGGAGTCCGCTCTAGGGCTCCGATTAACAGCTTGGAAGCATATCAGGAAATGCCGGGCAAAGGTCAATGTTTGAGAGCATCAAACTTAGGGAGAGAATGACTAGTCAGGATTTCTGGGTACAAATATTCTGACAATGGTTTCATCATCGTGAAACATCAAGTGTTTCAGCGCGGCAAGCACGTGTAACACCACCAAAATCAGCAATGCTGTAGCCGCGAAAGAATGAAACATCAAAGCAATATTGGCGAGTTCGCTATTGTCAGCCAAGCTCCACGCCATGATCGGACCAGAGATGATCATCACAGCAAGCGTGGCAAGTATTACAGTGTGGGCGATGCGGGCAATCTTGTGAGTCAGCTCTGTCTGCCCTCTGACATGGGGGTGTGGGGATAGGAATCTCCACAAAATTCTTCCCGCCAGCAAAGCCCAGACACTAAGTCCAATTGCTATATGCAGTGCTCGTCGGTCATCAACCTCGGTCACTGGAAGGTAGGAAATGCTATTGCCCAGAAACCACAACAGACAAATAGCGATAGCAGTCACCCAATGCAGGGCAATTGATATCCAGCCGAAGGAATCTGGCTGGTCATGAAGTGAGGGTATCTTACTCATAGGAAGAGGTGGAATGTTCGGGTCTGGATCGAAAAAAGGCTGCACTCCAGATTTTGGAGATACAGCCCTGTCTATTCATATCAGACGTTCGGTTCCAGCTCTGGTATCCGACTCTCATATTCAAAAAAGTCATTTCCGATTAAGAACGTCGATTGATGCTCGCTTACTTATACTTCGATGGAAAGAAACGTACTGAAGCTCTGGACGATTCAGGATCGCAGTCATAGGTAGACAACTGGTAGCCTGGGCGCGCTGGTACCCATCTCGTAGTATAGGAAGTTGGTTCCAGCAAGAACATTGGATCTTCTACTTCCAGGGTTACTTTAAGATCCTCTCCATCACGCCAGTAGCGTTCGCGGACGATTTTCTGGGAGGACGATGGAATGCCATTATAGTCATCGAAGCCAGCTACATCGAATACGAAGTGAGTAGTAGTGATTACAAGCGCATCATCCTCGTAATGACCTACTGAAAAGCCCTGGATGCCGAAATCAACAGAGCTAGGCTCGCGACCATCCATCCAGATTGTTCTTAGCTGATCGTCTTTTTCGTATCTCAGTAATACACGGTCAGGCCACTGAGTAACCTGCATATGATAGGGGTCATATTGAATTGCCGGTGAAGATGCTGGCTGACAATCATATTTAGGAGCCATAATCTCATCCCAAACCTGTTGATAGGCGAGGGCACGTTCATTCAATTTAGGGAAATTTTCATCACCCCAGGGCACTGTTTCGCCATTAACTGGTCGTGCGCCAAAGCCGCCATCCCAGACGCCTGACAGATCGGGAACACTGGCTACCTGAGCGTTAAGTGGCGAAGAGATCAGGCCCAGGGCCAGAACTAGCGAGCTAATAATTGCGGATTTCTTATTCATAGTTTTTCCGATTGTTAGTACAGCTTTCATAAATTCTCCAGACTTCGAGTTTTGGACGCCGGAAACCTATCGATTCTGTGATGCGTCTTCAACACGGCCACCTTCCAATACTGGGCTGCCGTCAGCTCTTGTCATGCGTACGCAGCAAAGGCCCGTTGAACCGTCAGCTCGTGAAGGTCGTCCTGAGGCTTTAACCATCGTTCCTATTGGTAATGTTTCGGGGGTCCAACCTACGCGACGCAGACCAACCGGAGCGCCAAGCTCGATCTGCCATTCAGTGGTTTCGCCACTGGCATCGGTTACGTCCACAAACAAGAAAGCGTGTGGATTTCTGAATACGAAACGAGTCACGGCTCCCTCGATGTCTACTCTTTTCTCTGGGTCTGGATCATAGAAAGGGGTGCTCGAGTGGTGAGCCAGAGCGGGTGCGACAAAAAGCACAAAGGCTGCTGTAGCTATGCTGGCACTTGCTGTGATCCAACGGCGAGTATTCATTGTAATCTCCGGTATCTAGTTGATTTTCTTGTGTGTTAATCACTCAGAGAATAATGAGTATCGCTACCGGAGTCAATGACCCAGAACGTGACAAATAGTGTCTGTTTGGCTGAAAATATAGAGTTTAACCTGACCCTGTATTTATGAAAAAATTCATCGCGAGAGTAGGGAAAAGTTAAGGGTTAGAATATCAGTTCCTGACTAGGACATTCGTTTCAAGAATGGCTGTTTGTCCAGGAATTGATGTTTGAGCGCTGCCAGTATATGGATAGCGATAAACAGCTTAAACAGAAGAGACACTATCTCATGTACTTCATGAAAAACTTGCAGCAGTCCTTCATTGTGCCCGACGGTAATATTTACTAATCCAAAAACGCGAACGTCCTGATCAAAAACCATGCCCTGAAGAATGCCACTCAACACCATGAGCAAGGCGAGAAGGTAGAAGCACTTGTGCATTATCGAACCCCACTTCTGTTCCCAGGGTTTCAAGTTCGATAGTGGAGCCACCGGATTTTTCAGACGCAGACGAAAACGCGCAATCATCAGCAATAAGATGATGATTGCTCCGCCGGAATGAACCATAAGGATGTTGCCTTGTTCGGCACCCTCAAGACTCGACACAAGTTCGCCGCTGACGAATAGCCAGAATAAAATCAGAACAGCCAACAACCAATGCAAAACTTTTTGCGATCGCGCGTAGGAGTTGTTCATATTGTGTCCATCCTCTTTTAATCGAGTGTAAGTCTCACGAATTGATTAGCGCTCATTCTCGTTCTCACCTCAATCCTAAGGCAGCCCTAGTGGCCCTGCTCAAACACTACCGTGAAACTAACTGGAACAGCGCGACTGATACTTGGTAAACCCGCCACTTCGCGAAGCGCCTCTACACCCGCAACCAGCCCTGCCGACTCTGCTGTAACGATCACAGGCTTTAAAGTAGATGCTACTAGTCCATGCCCGGTACGCACGACCATCAGATCTGTCGTGAGTGAAGAGCTTGATCCGTGCAAAGACAATTCAAGCTGAACTTGCATTGTCTTAATAGTCCCTGCTTCCAGAGCGGCAAGAGCTTCGATATCCACATTTCCTGTAACAGTAGCTACCGGAAAAAGATTGGTTTCAAACAACATGGCTTGCATACGTTCATTGCGAATGGGGATCATGGTGTTAACACTTGCCAGTTCAATAGTGATTTCAACATCACCTGAATCGCCTATGGTTCCCGACAGCATTTCGAAAGTGTGCACCTCGGCTACGTGCTCGGCTTTTACCGTAACAAAGCTAAGCTCGGAAGCCTCATTATCCAGAGACCAATGTGCCTGGGCAGTGTTTAAGGTAAATAGTGTTGAGAATAGTATTGAGAATATAGTTACTGAAATTTTAACCAGTGATTTGATAGCCATGCCTATTTCCTTATGTTTGGCGGGTTTGCCGAATTTCATAGTGATTGAATATTACAGAAAGCTTCGAATTTCTCAATTATTTGTGAAGCGAAAAGTTGAGAAATAGCTGAACCGAATTAGGACTAAAGAGAGCAAAATAGGCTGAATAGAAGACTAATGCTAGCTTGAGCCTTATGCTAGACTCCTAGACAATTGGTCGCTTAGTAGTCTTTTTGGTATTAAAAAAGAAGCTAAATACCATATCACATGGCATTTGCTGGATAAGGCTCGACCTTCTCTGGCAATAAGTACCTAAATAGAGGTTGTTTTTATGCATGTTCGTAAGCTTAGCTTCGCACTCACCGCCTGCCTTTTCAGCTCCTTGAGCTTGGCTCAATCCGCTGAAACTTACCAGGTACCCAGAACTGAATTTGGCCAGCCAGATTTTCAAGCAGTTTGGGGAACCAGATTCAATACCATGCTGGAGCGTCCAGAAGGCCTCCCTCTGGTGCTGTCACCCGGGCAGGCTAATGGCTTCGCTCAGACAGTTGCTCAAGGGAATGAAGACAACACCGATCCTGACATTGATATTTTTGGTCCGCCGGTACTGGCAATAGTAAACGGTGAGTATAGAAGCTCAGTGATTGTATACCCAGAGAATGGCGTGCTTCCCTATAACGAACTTGGCACTCAAAGATCCGCTCATTCGTATTTCGGAGGAGTTGGTTACGATGGCCCAGAGCAGAGGCCTGGTACCGAGCGTTGCATTGAGGCTTGGCATTCACCACCCATGCGAGCTTTCATGTATCAGTTGTATAGTGGCTTTGTGCAGACTGAAGATACGATAGCGATCATAAGTGAAGAAGTCGTGCCGCTTCGTATCATTCACATGAACGGACACCAGCGTCCAGATGCAATAAGAACCATGGAAGGACATTCGGTAGGGCACTGGGAAGGAGACACTCTAGTTGTAGAGACAACACATTTCAGCGATGTAAATCCAGAGCGTGCCACTATCGGTCGGCCGATGTTATTAAGTAGTGAAGCCCACATAACTGAGCGATTCACCCGTACTTCTGATACGGAGCTGAACTATCAGTTTTCGGTGAATGATCCCAGGTATTACACCGAAGCTTGGCGAGGTGAGTTCTCATTCACTAGAAATGAAGAAAGCGATCATATTTACGAGTATGCCTGCCATGAAGGAAATTACAGCATGACCGGTGCGTTAAGAGGTGAAAGATATCTGGAATCTGAAGCTGCAAAAGCTGCAAATGACTGAGGGTTCATTTAATGAAATCCCACTGGCGGCTCACTTAAGCCCGTCGGATTCTGAGCAGAGCTGAAGCTTGAAAGAATGTAATCAATGTGGGAAATGCTGTACAAAATACGGACACGGCGGGCTGTCCGCAACTGAAAGTGAACTAGAGTTTTGGGAGACATTTAGACCCGATATATTCAGATATGTTCAGCGAGGAGAAATCTGGATTGATCCTGAATCAGGTAAGCAGCTTGAGCGATGTCCTTGGCTAAGGCGTGCTCCCAATAAAGAGCTATATACCTGTGATATCTACCTGGATCGACCCGATGATTGTAAATTCTATCCAGTGACTATATCTCAGATGGTAGACGATCAATGTGAGATGCTGGAAGTACAGGATCTGTCAGATAAGAAAAAAGCGCAGAATGTACTCGACAAGATCATGATAGATAGCCGCCCTGCGGTTAATTTCGATTAAAGATATTGGCTTGGATGGCGTTAAATCAGTGCAGTATCGAAATTTCAATATCTAGCCTGACAGAGTAAGAAAGAACATAAGTGCGATACGCATTCTTCATTACTCAACTATTTTTCTAAACTATTAATCCCAACTACTAATCTGGACTACGGGAAGACTGAGGACAAAACGATGAGTGAAGAAAAAAGAAGCGAAAATGGCCGAAGGAGTAGCGAGAGAAGAAAGGGTAGCGATAGTAAAGTTGCGTATAAAGGGGAGGATCGCAGAACTTCTGACCGGCGAACAGGAGAGCGTAGAAAATAGAATGTAGAAAGAAGAATTCGCTGATCAATCTCCAATTTGAATTCACAGAGACAAGAACAGGGATTAAATAGCTTAATCCAAATTATTCCACGCACTTCAACCTTCTGACCAATTGGTTCTTATGGCTGTTAACAAGTCTGAATCAAAATTTGTGGCCAAGCGCCGGCGTCTCAAAGCGATGGGACCATACAAACCTCAATTCTCATTGGGGCTGGATAGCGCAACATCATCTGGCAAAGACTATTACCGAAGCCTTCCTTTTAAGCGATCCTGGATTGCAATACTCATCTCCGGTGCCTTCCTTGCTATGTTCAGCACGCCCTTATTCACTGTAGGCGGGTCCTTGCTTGATGCGGGAGATGGCGGCCTTTTTTCACTGGTATCTCTACTATTCACTGGGTTTTGGTTACTTGGTTGGTCTACTGGTGTCGCAGTTCTGCTTATTCTATTTCTCATTCTTGTTTTTGGCAGAGAAACTCTTCGCGTGAACCAGGGCGATTTAATTCTGCGCGTCGGGCTTTTTGGAATTGGCTTTGGTGCCCGATACCGCAAAGAGCTGGTCAGAGACTTCCGTAGTCAGCAGCCAGACGAAAGTGCAGGAACAGGATGGAGAGGACCACATCTGGTATTCAATTATGGCCGTGAAGAAATAGGCTTCGGGTCTGCTATTGACGAGGAAAGGGCGCAATTTTTGATTACGGAACTGCGGGAATTATTTCCATCGGAAAGTAGCCCGCCTGCAAAACTGGATTTTTCTGCAATGCAGGAAAAGATCAGAATGCCCGGGCCGCCAATGGTCGGAATTGAGACCGGTAATGCCATTGGTATTACTTCTTTATCAAGCTTGGCTCTTCTTGTCGCAAACCTCATTCCAATACTGGGTGTTCTTTTGTATGACTGGGATATCGGGGAAGTTATGCTGCTGTTCTGGGCAGAGAGCGCAGTTATCGGCTTTTATAATCTCCTTAAACTCGGCAAAGTTTCAGGCTGGGCCGTGCTTTTTTATGGGCCGTTTTTTGTTGGCCACTATGGCGGTTTTATGGCGGGTCATCTGCTCTTTATCTATGCCTTCTTTGGTTCAAGCATCGCGGGCGAGGGAGATATTTCAACTGCCGAAGTGTTCGCTGACTTTCTTCGCTTGGCACCAGCACTTCTCGCTTTTTTCATAAGTCACGGGATTTCCTATTATGTGAATTTTCTCGGCCGAAGAGAGTATATTGGCAAGGACACAGGGAAACAGATGGGAGAACCCTACCGTCGGATTATCATTATGCATGTGACGATAATTTTTGGAGGGTTTCTGACAATGATGTTTGGTTCGGCAGTACCGGCGCTGACCTTGCTGATTTTGTTAAAGACAATCGCCGATCTTCGCGGGCACTTATCACAACACGCTGGCTGATCATTCATTTTACTGAGATGAAAGCTCTCGAAAGTATTGCCAGCGATTTTGCACACTGAGAAAATCAGGATCAATGACTACATACTCCTATACCTACAATCAGAAGCGTGCTGTCATTTTTGTAGCAGTCTTGTTGATACTCTTTGTTTTCTTCCCCGTAACATTTCGAATTTTATTTGCCGCCGATTACGAAGTTTCATATGGAGCCGGACTTGGATTTTCCACCTGTAGCGATTTTTACATTTCCGATGAGTCGGAACTCAGCCGTTGTACTTCCAGATACAATATTACAGTGGGCAATACGGGCACGGAGATACAGGAACTGATCGAAATCAAGCTGCTGCCAGTCCCCGCTGACAGCTATCTTAATTGGAATGTCTTGGACATTATTGCTACTAACAAGAGCAGTGTAAGACCTGCAATCACTGAACAACGTGAAGTAGAAGAGCTACAGATTCAGATCCGAAATCTTGGCCCCAATCGACTGATCGAATTCAGTCTTACAGGCAGAGGCCTGGAGGCAGCGCAAGCAATGGAAAATATTACAGTCGAAGTGGATGCAATGGGATCAATGATTCAAAGCAACCCCAGGTTGACCCTGGCTTTGCGGTTTATTCGAAATCTGGCCGGGATATTTGGCTTTTAGCAAAGAGCTTGTTTGCGAATTGAGTTTAAATGCAGCGCAGGTATAACCAAAGCCGCGACAGGAAATACAGTTTGGAGGGTCGCTTAGGAGTGAGTCTTAAGAGTGTCGCCGCCAGACTCTGTTTTGCAGACGGGGCTGCAACACTTCGTTTACAGCCGGGCTTCAACACTTCGTTTACAGCCGGGCTTCAACACTTCGTTTACAGCCGGGTTGCAACACTCCTCAATCTTCTATTTCTGAAGTGTATTTATGTAACTCACAACATTCAGAATAGCTTGCTCGTCTCTTAGAGTCTTAGACATGGTGACCATTTGAGCACCAAAGGTATCGTCTTGATGTGATCCTCTTACGCCTGAGCGGAAGTTTTCTATTTGAGTGATCAAGTACCAGTCGTTCTGGCCAGCGAGAGCGGGAGCACCCAAGGCTTCGTTACCTTCTGCATTTGCTCCGTGACAAGCGGCGCAACTTTGAAAGGCAGTTCGTCCCTGTCTATCATTGCCTTCAACCGTTACCGCGGCAGGTACATATTCCCAGCCGCCAATCCAATCAACAAGATCCGTAATACTTTCGTTACTAAGCTTTTCCGCCATGGGCTGCATTTCCAGGCCCGGAATATCTTCGGCATGTGTCCCGCGAATTCCTGCTCTAAAGTTTTCCAGCTGGCGTTTTAAATACCAGCCTTCCATGCCAGCCAATCGGGGAGCTTCGATAGCAAGATTGCCTACACCGTCGGCGCCATGGCAGGTGGTGCAGTAGCGATCATCCATTGTAGCTGCTACTCCTACATCACCCTCTGCTGCGCTAGCTGAAATACTACAAAGAGCCGAGAGCATTAGTGCTGTTACTGTGATTAGTTTCTTCATGCTGGTTCTGTTCTCACTCGTTGATCCAAATCTGCTAAAGCGTAGTGAGCAGATTGAATAGCACTTTCCATCCAAGCAGAGTGCTGTGTGGCCTGATCACCGATCATGTAATGACGCCCATTCACAGGCGCTCTCAGTGTTTCATACATATGTTCTTCTTTCTCTGACCAGCCACCTCGACTGCGTGCCCATCTAGGTGCGCAACCCAACATGTGATTCATGCGATGCCACGCAATGGTTATGGGCTTCTCACACATTTCGCGATAGTTAGGATGGACTTTTTCGCCGGCAGAAAGAAAATCTTCGATTCTATCTTCCTGACTCATTTCAGTGTAATTAGCGCCACCGAAATTATAAGCAGAAAGCACAATACCTTTCTTTCCGTGAATATTATGAGGTGGGTACCAAATTTGTGCGCTAGGTGCATTAACCCAGGTTATGCCGCCATAAATATTTTCTTTTTCCCAGAACCGTTCCTTCGCCTGAAATGCTGCCTTATAAGCTCGGCCACGACGAATGTAATTCATCGCTTCTGTATATTCATCAGGGAAGTTGTTTGGAATTCCACTCATCAGATGGCTAGGTATGCAATTGAAACAGTAGTCAGCTTTCAACAGCTGTGTTTCACCATCTTGTTCATAAGCCACTTCAACGCCATCGTCTTTAACCATTACTTCCGTAACGGGAGCGCGGAATTTAATTCGATCGCCAAGTCGGTTGGCAAAAGCGTAGATAATACGATCCATGCCGCCAACAGGTTGCATAAGAAGAGGGCCGCTGCCAGTGCCTTCCTGAGTAGTGACCATAACGCTGCCGGCCAATCTGGTTTTCAATAGGTCGCGTAGGGCGACTACATCCCTCTTGGTGCCATGATCGAGGAAACCGCCGGAGCCATATCCAGCTCTTACGGAACCTTTGTAGAGCATGTCTTCGTTAAGGTCGCCAAAGCTGCGTAGCATGCCCAGCAAAGTTTCAGATTCAGATTCGGTAAGATCGGAGTCTAGCTGGCCCTTGCCCAAAGACTTGGTAAGCATTTCCGAAATAAAACCATTCATGCTCGATGAGTAGTCTGTATTTCTAATGGGCTTGCCGCCATTCATCGCGTCGTCCTGAACCCAGGCTGTCTTGCTTTCGTTGACGAAGACCTGCAGTTCGACTTCCAATTCTTTGCAGTATTTCAGTACGCTGCTATGAATGCTGGGAATTCGAGCTGCGCCGGCATTGAAGTAGAGGTGAGGATCGTTGTCCCATTCGCAGCGCTGGTAATTGCCGATCTCGTCAATCACGGTACCGGAACGCACTGTGAACATTCTTCCGCCAGGGCGGTGAGAAGCTTCCAGCAGAGTGCAGTCATAGCCTGCCTTGGTGAGTTCCCACGCAGTAGTTAATGCAGAGATGCCTGTGCCGAGAATGGCGACCTTTTTGCCATTGTTTGCCATAAGCGATATATCCGCCGCCTGGCTGGTGTTGGGCATGAACCCGAGAGCAGCGCCGGCCTGCAATACAGCGGACGTGCCACCGTAGGCTCCCAACAAGTTAAGAAATTCCCGTCTAGTAACTGGGGTGGTCATGACACAACATCTCCGGTCCAAATAATGCTCAATTTTAACAGGCTGGGCAGTGGAAGATAAAGCGGTAGAAAGGGCAGTATGTTGCAGTTTGTAACTTGGGAATTGGATGATTTTCATGATAGTTTCGGCATTGATAATTATGAGTGGAGAGAGAGATGCGGTTAACAAGACAAATATCACTGTTTTTAATAACGGCGCTGTTGGCAGCGGTCAGTTACGCCCAAGGTCAGGGCAATGCCAGAGGACCTATTGGTCCTAGTCCATATAACGTGGTGAGAGCCTGGCAAAATCCTTTTGCCAAGCAAGGTTTCGCTCTAGGGGGCAATTCTGGCGTATTTGCCGAGTCACCTAATCGAATCTTCGTTCTGATGCGTGGCGAGACCTTATTGCCTTATCCGATTCCGGAAGAATTTGAGCAGCACGCTGGCACTCTTGGGATAAATGTCCTGTTCCAAACTGAGCTGCGCACTTGGCAAAATTGCATGTATACCCTGGACGCAAATGGCGAAGTCACAGATCTTTGGGACCAATGGGATTTTCTCTGCGCAGACTCCGATGGTCCCGGACCTCATCGCGTTCGCATAAGCCCCTATGACCCAGAGAAAAAAGTCTGGGTAATCAACGAAACATTCAGTCAGATTTACGTATTCTCAAACGGTGGCAGCAGGCTACTCAAGACCTTTGGCGAAAAGAATGTAGTTGGAGCAGATGGTGTGAACCATCTGTCTCATCCACAGGATGTTGCCTTCCTGCCAGACGGTCGCGTTCTGATAGCCGATGGAACTTCAGAAGGTGACAATAATCGCATAATCGTTCTCGACGAAGATTTGAATTATCTGTCTGAATTTGGCGGTGACGGAGGCGGTCCAGGGCAGTTTAAAGGCATTCATGCCCTAGGAGTTGGGCCAGAAGGACTAATCTTTGCACTGGATCGAACTGGGGGGCGCATCAATCTGTTTCGCACTACCAGTGACCCAGCCGAGATGGACTTTGTGGACGTATGGGATGGTTTTACTTTGCCACTGGATATCATAGTCAATGAAGACGATATCTGGATAACTGACCTTAGGCCGCTTCGCTTTGTGAATCTGGATTTTGAAGGCAATTACAAATACACATGGTTGGTGCCGCCGGAATTACCCGATGGCTACATCGAAGTGCATAGTTTTACAGTCGATACTGACGGCAACATGTATGGCGGTGACAATCAGAATGGGCGTACGCAGAAATTTATTCCTAAGGCTAATGTCGATCCGGAGTTACTAATTGATCCGCCCTGGGTTGCAGATTAGTTAGGCGAGCTTTTGTTTGTTGATCTAGAAATACTTGCAAAAACTGGCTCAGAAGGAAGTAGATAAAAAGGCCGATTCAGGAAAACTGAATCGGCCTTTTTTGTCTAGTTATCGACTACCTCAAATAGCCACGCCGATCCGCTGGTAACCGCGGCCCCGGCAGCCGGGTTGACCTGTGCTGGCGCTCCGAAATACTTGCGCGCCACTTCTGACATAACTGCTGCGGTTATGGGTCCCTCAGTTATTCGATTTAGCCTCTGCTCATAAATATCATCATCCACCCGAAGAAGAATTCTATTGTCTTGTTCCATGTAGCTTGGCCACTGTTTCCATACGCGCCCGATTGTTGAATTCATGTAACCACTGACAACGTAGAGCTTGCCGTCTATTACAGGCACCCATATGGTTCGCGAGGTTGTCGGGTTTAGAGTCTGAAATTCGATTTCCTCCCGATCCTTAATAAAATCCCAATTGTCAGGTGAGGCAGCTAATTCGCCGCTTCGAAACGGGCCGCCGATACTAATGGTAAACCAGGGGAAAAATTCCACTGGACCATCACTAAGACGCATTCCGCCATATGCTACTCCTACAAGAAGTACAAAGGCGCCGAATGTATACGCTGTCCATTTTGCTATTTTTTTTATCATGGTTTCTCCGTCATTTCCGAATTCAAATATCATTATCCGCAACTACTTGGACGAAACAGCGTCAACAAGTTGGAAGCCCAGAATGTTTCCCTTTGGGTCTCGTGCAAAAAAATTTCTCCGTTAACTGCCAATTCAGGTTCGCTGACAAATGAATCGAAGGAGCTAAGAGAGAAAATAGCGTAAGTGCATTTACAGGCTATCTCCGTAGAGTAGTTTTGTCCAATATCATGCGAGCGTTCGGTTTTTTCTGGCCAGTGGCAAATAGACCTGAACAGTTCCTTTATCTTAAATATATGCCTATAGTGTAAAGAGCATTAGAGGAGTGTGGAGAGCATTAGAGGAGCGAATAATCATGCAGTTTGATAGAGATCTGGCATCTCCCAAGAGCGATTTATTCTGTGAGGTGAGGGACATACTGCTTGCTTTCAGTGAAGTGTCAGAAACAAAGAAAGAAAAGATTACTACCTATTCCTACAATGGATCAGGTTTGTGCCACATGAGAACCATGCCTTACGGAGTTGATATTGGGTTCTTGAAAGGCGCTTTCATTGAAGACAAATACGGCATGCTCCATGGTGAAACAAAACGGATGAGGGTGTTGTCTCTGGAGAAAATGCAGGAACAAGAATTGCGGTCCTACATTGCTGCTGCAATTGAGCTTAATAAATAGGCGTTGGTAATTAATGCAGGCGTGATAGTTAAGAAAAATTTGAAAGATGCTGTTTTTGGCCGCTATGAATAGTAGGTAACTAAGAACGTAAAAGGAATTCGAATAGATCAATAAGTTTTATTTTGGGTCATTCTATTTTAGAATTTCATCTGCGGCACTTGTTCAAATTAGGAGCGGCCCGTTCAATTTGGGAGATGAAGGTGGAGCCTAAGAAAATCAAGAAGTGGTCGTTTATTGCGATTAGTGGTTTGTTAGCAAGCTACATCTTATCCATTGTCTGGTTTGAGGCTAACCTCGGATATAACCAGCCCCAGGGTAGCACTTCATTAGTGATCGCGACTTTTAACGAGGGCAATGAACGTCACGAAAGAGTTCTCCGGCTGGAACAGCTTGACGGCGAAAACTATATCGCGGCGAATCACTGGCCTCGAGCCTGGTACAAGCAGGCTTTGAGCAACCCTGATGTAGAAGTAAAAATGCCTGGAACGGATTCATTCCAGCCGTTTCTAGTGGTGCCAATAGAGGGCGCAGAGGAGGAACGGGTAAGCGAAGCATACGCTGTGGGCTTTGAGTTCCGTTTCCGTACCGGATTTCCACCAAGGTACTTTTTGAGACTGGATTCAAAATCTTGATGTGTCAAAGAAACACTTCCTATTAATTTCAGAATAAGTGGTCAATCATCGTAATGCGCAAGCTACTGATCATAGATGACAACAAAGACATTACCGACATTCTCGAAGAAGTTGCGCGGGTGGCGGATTTTGAAGTCGCCTGTGTTAACGAACCCGGTGAAATAGCTTCAAGCTATAGAAGCTTCTCCCCTGATCTCATATTTCTCGACCTCGACCTGGGCGTGGATAGCGATATAGACCTTTCAGAAAAGGGGTTCGATGGGGTGAATGTGTTTCAGTTTTTATCGGCCAATAATTGCACTGCCACGATTGTTCTAATAAGCGGAATGGGCAGCGAAAAACTGAAGCTCACGCAAGAAATTGGCAAGGAACTGGGGCTTGATGTGATCGGTGGAATTGAGAAGCCATTTTCCATAGAGAAGATCGATAAGTTGCTGCTTAATTTAAAAGCCAACTAAAGAATCCTGCCGAGTTTTCTCGTCTTGAAAAGTAATTCCCAGAAAACACAGTCTAGAGTATTCAAACACTGAATTAGAAGCACTCCCCGCATTAGTCGCTGGCATTTGCCCGTGTAAAAATGTTTTATTTGAAGAAACATGAACCGCTGAGCTAGTTCCTTGAGGGTTTGCAAATCGCCGAACCCCAAAACTAAGACAGAAGACTAGCAATTTTGCGCAAGCTGTAGTTTTGCGGTAGTTTTCACTTTCAGCAAACATCAATTATTCAATATTCATTTTCCTGGCTTAGGCTTAGAAGAGAAAAAGAAACATGAAGCTATCAATAACTCTCACAGGAATCTTCAGCATAGCCCTTGCCTCAGCTTCCTACGGTCAAAATTCCCCAGCTGATTGCGAGGCTGCCGATCTGGTGCTGCACAACACCATTGTCTACACGGCCAATGATGCACAGTGGACAGCCGAAGCCGTCGCATCTGTAGGGGATCGTATTGTATTTGTTGGCAGCAATGCCGATGCTGCGCGATACATGTGTGGAGATGCCAATGTTATCGATATGTCTGAAAATACTGTCTATGCCGGATTTACCGATAGTCACCAACACCTGGAAGGTGTTGGCAGGCGTACTAAGACACTGAGTTTGTTTGGTATCCCTACGTTGGAAGAAACAGTTCAGACTATTGCCGACTGGGCAGAAACTGTTCCGGATGGTGCTTGGGTCCTGGGGCGCGGCTGGATCGAAAGAGAGTGGACTGACGAGGAGCGCTTTCTTAATAAGTACGACGTGGATTCATTTACAGAAAACAAGCCTTTATTCATGCCTCGCGCCGATGGAGTCTCAGCGCTGGTGAATTCTAAAGCTATGGAATTGGCAGGTGTTACCCGTGACACGCCAGACCCTGAAGGCGGCCGCTTCGAAAGAGATTTAGATGGCACGCCTAATGGCTATGTCCTTGCCAACGCAATGAACGTATTCAGAGCAATAATTCCCGAAGATACCGATGCATACTTAAAAGACAATCTCGAGAGAGGATTACGATCTAATGCGGCGCTGGGTTGGACTCAAACCCAGGATGCAGGAATGTCCTATCAGCTGGTTGGACTGATGAATCAAATACATGCCGAAGGCAATATGGCTCATCGAGTGTATGCGGCAATACCAGTTTCAGAAGCCCAGCAAATGATTCAGAGAGGGCGCGAAACAACAGCCGACGATATGTTCGACGTTCGCGGCATTAAAGTATTCATCGATGGAACCTTGGGCTCCCGCGGCGCAGCTCTCATTAACGATTATTCAGATGCAGATCACAACGGTTTCATGAACCGCACCACTAAAGAAGAACTGGTGCCGATTCTGCACGCTGCTCTGCGACAGGGAATACAGATAGAGACCCACGTGATCGGCGATCGTGCTGTTCGTTCTCTTTTAGATTGGTATGAAGAAGCTTATGAGGCGGTACCGCGATCAGAATGGGCGAGCGAAGATCTGCGCTGGCGCATGGAGCACGCGCAAATTATTCCGCCGGTGGATCAGCAGCGGTTTGTAGAATTGGGAGTAATGCCTTCCATGCAACCTTCCCATGGTATTGGCGATTTGAATTTTGCTGGCGACCGACTAGGTGCCGACCGTTTGTCTTATGCTTACCCATGGCAGGCGCTAATAGATAGAGGCCTTATGATTCTTGCCGGGTCAGATGCTCCCGTCGAAGCGGGTGATCCTAGAATAGAATTCTACGCTGCAGTTGCCCGTAAAAGACTCGATGGTACATCAGGCCCTGGCTGGCACCCCGAGCTCGCTGTTTCCAGAGAGACTGCACTGAAGATGCTAACCATCTGGCCAGCACATGGCGCTTTTCAGGAAAATGTCAGAGGCTCGATTGAAGTTGGTAAGTATGCTGACTTTACGGTCTTCGATAGCGACTTCATGACCATACCCGAGCCTGATATTCTCTCCAGCGAGAACGTGATGACCGTGGTGGGTGGCCGCATTACCTATCAAAAGAACTAAAGTAGTCGATCAATACTATGTTTTATGAACCTTCAAAAAATGATCATGGCTTAGCAAGAAATCCATTCAATTCCTTGGTAGTACCTCGACCCATTGGATGGATAAGCTCTCGAGACGAAGCAGGTGTCTTGAATCTGGCGCCTTATAGTTTCTTCAATGCGGTGTGTTATAAGCCACCAACGGTTATGTTTTCAGGCGGGGTTGGAAGCGCTGCCGACGGCATGAAAGATTCAATTCGCAACATAGAAGCAACTAAAGAGTTTGTTTGCAATCTCGCCTCCTGGGAGTTGCGCGAACAGATGAATGCCTCATCAGCTAGCGTAAGCTCCGAAGTAGATGAGTTTAAATTAAGTGGATTGACTCCTGTGGCGTCAAATTTAATTGGAGCGCCGAGAATTAAGGAGAGCCCAGTTTCCCTTGAGTGCCGTTACATTAAAAGCGTCGAAATACCTTCATGGGAGCCCTCGGATAAATTCATCATGATTCTTGGTGAAGTAATCGGAGTACACATCGACGATGAATTTATCACTGAGGAAGGGCTCGTAGACGTTGTAAGAATGTCTCCCATAGGGAGAATGGGATACAACGACTACAGCCGTGTTGATGAAGACAATTTATTCGAAATGGAACGGCCGAAGTAATAGTTAATAGCCCTTACGTAACTCACCATTAGTAATTCCGTCCACGGATTCATTTTGCAGCCACTGCAGAGTGGCATCGAACAGAATGTTATGATTTATTTCCCACATGGCATTGTGGGACGAACAGGCGAGGTCCAACAAAACTTTTTCCTCTGCGCCCAAGTCTTCATAGAGATTTCGAACAAGCCGCGCCGGGATCTGTGCGTCATGAACGGGAGACACCAACAACATAGGCGCCTCGGTTCGCCCTACAACATCTTTGTTCCAACCCCAGGTTGTAGTCCGAGGAGCTCTGCGCACACCTGTGCCCCAGGTGGAGCCGACAGGATCTGAATCCAACATGGCTCCCCACACTGCGTTCTTTACCGGCTGATTATACTGATTCTCACAACCTACCTGACGATCCCAGTTTCTGGTGAAGTCCTGCAAAGACTGTTTATTAAATGCTGAACCCGGTGCCGGAATTACTTCAGGAGGATTGCTTGGGCGATCTCGACCATAGGCTGGCGCCAACAACACGATGCGGCCAACCTTTTCGGGATGTAGGGCGGCATAACCGGCAGCTCTCGGACCGCCGAGAGACCAGGCCACCATGTGTACGCGTTCTACGCCACGCAATTCACGCAGGTAGTCAACGACGGCATCGATGTCATCCCAATCCGACGCAATGGTAGTTGCAGCATAGGGATAACTGGGGGCGCAAGGTTCATCGATAAACTCCAGTTGCTGTGACTCAGAAAGATTACACACATCATTCATCGCAGTGGGGCGAGTTGAACGACCATAACCGGTTGTATCCATTGAAAAGCTGTCATAACCAGCGGCCGCTAGATAAGCCATCCAGCTATAGCCTTCATAGGGCACATCGAATGCGACTTCTGCGGGGGTGCCGGCGCCATGAATAAACAATACCACCTGACCTTCCATGTTTCGTCCGCGAAGAGGGCTGTCGGCAATTACTCGTTCCCGCACATATATTTGTGCCACTTCGCCAGCCATGGAGGGAGCCTCGGATACATTGGCTACATAGTGATCGATGCTGAGGACATCCTGTTGGGCGAAACCGAATTGGCAGATAAGAAGCAGGAGTACCGCGATGCTGGATTTAATGTTTCTCATTGTTATTCCTGAATTGTATTTCATTGCAGTTTAGTAATTGCTGCGAAGTAAATTATTTTCCTGTTGGGTGATCGATACTAAATCGCTGGGGAAATATTATCCATTAGAAACTTTGGAAATATGAAGTAGATGGTAATGAGTAAAATTGGCTTTGAGAGGAAAACTTACACCTAAAACGAGCAATACACCTTATCTTGAATCCCGCGCACAAAACAGCTTACTCAGCCGCAGCAAGATTGTGTAGTGGCATAGTTAATTTGGCCACCTAAATAGAGGTGCTATTATGCATTTCCTACAATTAGGTGACAATATGACACGCAAGAAAAGGCCCAATTTCAGTCCAGAGTTTAAGCTGGAATCAGCCCA